>MTLE01000091.1_pt6 | contig 36026 bp, 33 predicted proteins | sample 1982461 | NCBI WGS metagenome assembly MTLE01 (sample SAMN05712605, study PRJNA340218) | biofilm metagenome | isolation source: sample SPL anode biofilm adapted to -200 mV | place: USA | collected 2012-02-03
GAACTGGAGGGTGTCGCCCAGGCCCTGCTCGGCCAGGACCAGGAGGCGGCGCCCGTCCAGGGCCGCGCCGTCCCACTCGGGGGCCACCGGATCCCGGGGCGGGCAGCAGTCGGTGGCCAGGCGGGCCCGGTAGGCCCGCCATCCTTCCTCCCACTGCCCCAGTCGGAGGAGGGCGGTGGCGAGGTTGAAGCGCATGTCGGCGGACCCGGGGTCCAGATCCACGGCCCGCCGGTAGGCGGCCGCCGCCTCCCCATGGGCCCCCGCGCTTTCCAGCACGGCGCCCAGCGTATTGTGGGCCGCGGCGTCCCCGGGGGCCAAGGCCACGGCCCGCCGGCCCATTTCCAGGGCCTCGGCCGGCTCGCGGGCATCCAGGTGAAGGCAGGCCAGGTTGATGGCGGCGTCCACCAGCCCGGGATCCAGGTCCAGGGCCTGCCGGAAACGAGCCCGGGCGCCCGGGGCATCGCCCGACGCCAGGCGCGCCACCCCCAGGTTGAAGCGCGTCTGGGCATGGGAGGGATCGATGTCCAGGGCGTTCAGGTAGGCCCGTTCCGCTTCCCGGGGCTGGCCGAGATCCAGCAGGGCCCGGCCCAGGTTCTGCCAGGCGCCCGCGAACCCCGGCCGGACCGCCAGGACCTTCTCGAACAGCCCCGCGGCGTCCCGGGCTTCACCCTTCCCCAGGAGAAGGTTGCCGAGGTTGTACAGGGCGGGGACGCACCGGGGATCCAGCGCGAGCGCGGCGCGCAGGGCCCGCTCCGCGCCTGGCGGATCCCCCCCGTCCAGGCATGCCTGGCCGGCCTGAAGCCAGTAGCTGGTGTCCCGGAGTGGGTTGCCCAAGCGGATCCTCGGTCAAGGCGGGCTGCCTTCCCGTAAGCATCGCATGGCCGGACCGGAAACCGTTCCGCGCGCGTTCAGAGAGCCCGCCCGGATCCGGAAACGCCCGGGGTGCCCTCCATCCCGGTGGGTGCGAGCAGGGCCTTCCTGAGGACCGCCCTGCTGGCGCCGTCCGCGAACCGCCAGGGCCTGGCCTGGTCAGCGGGGGTGGCGAAACCGATGCCCAGGCGCGGTCCCGCCAGGGTGGGTCCAGCGAACCCGCCAGGGCGCAATTCCAGGCCACCCGGCGCTAGGAGGTCGTGGCCGTCGAAGGTCCTGTCCAGCCCCAGGGCCTGGGCCACCTTGCCCGGCCCCGCGCAGAGCCGGGGGTCCGCGGCCCGGGCTTTCCGCCGCTCCAGCACCGTTTCCAGCCCGCCGACCACCTCGGCGGCCCGGATGAGGACCGCGGAGGGTACCCCCTGGGGCCCCGTCACCACGTTGAGCATCCAGTGCACGCCATAGCAGAAATAAAGATAGGCCCTTCCGGCGGGCCCCCACATGGCGGCGTTGCGCCGGGTGAGGCCATGGCGGGCATGGCTGGCGCTGTCCTCGGCTCCGCCGTACGCCTCCACTTCGGTGATGCGGAGAACCACGTCCCCGTTCACCAGGAGCTGCCCGAGCAGGGACGGCGCTGCGATGTCCGGCGGTGCGATCAGGTCCACGGATGCTCCCTTGCGGGGGCCGGCCCGCCGACCCCACCCAGGCCCTACTCTACTTCCAAGGCCGCGCCCCGGTGGCCGCCGTTCCCGCGGGACATTCACCGCCGGACCGGGCATCCGGATCGGAAAATCCCTTGTCCCGCATGGAAATCCATTCAATCCTGGAAGAATTGGAAATTCGGAGCTGCCATGACAAAGCCGGTGTTCAAGAAACGCTTCCCCTGGGGCTGGCTCCTCCTGGGCGCCCTGGCGGTGGTGGTCGTGTTCGGCATCGTCTCGGCCCGCAACGCCCCGATGAAGCTGGCGGTGACGGTGCCCACGGTGTACCAGGCCGGGGAGCGCAACCCCGTGCTCACGGCCAGCGGCTACCTGGTGGCCCGCCACCGGGCCACCCTCTCGGCCAAGGTTCCGGGCCGCATCGACTGGCTGGGGGTGGAGGAGGGCAGCCGCGTCACCAAGGGGCAGGTGATCGCCCGCCTGGAGGCGCCGGACCTGCGGGCCAGCCGGGACCAGGTGGACGCCCAGCTCAAGCAGGCCGAGCTGGACCGGGACCGGGGCGAGGCCCTGGCCCGGGAGGGCGTGCTGGACCGGGCCTCCCTGGACAAGCTTCGCACCGCCTGCACCACCCTCAAGGCCCAGCTGGCCTACCAGGACGCCCTGCTGGAGAACATGGTCCTGAGGGCCCCCTTCACGGGCACGGTCACCCAGAAGCTCTCGGAGGTGGGCGAGACCGTGAGCCCCGGCAGCGCGGGCGGGGCCAACGCCATCAATGCCGTGGCGGTCCTGGCGGACCTCGCCAGCCTGGAGCTGGAGGTGGAGGTGAACGAGACTGGCCTGCCCCGGCTGCGCAAGGGCATGCCCGCCGAGATCCGGGTGGACGCCCTGGACGCCGAGCCCGGAGCCAAGCCCCTGCGGGGCACCCTGCGGGAGATCTACCCCTCCTCCAACCGCCAGAAGGCCACCGTCCTGGTCCGCGTGGCCCTGGTGGACCGGCACCCCATCCTGGTGCCCGACATGGGCGCCAAGGTCACCTTCATGGGCGAGCCCTTCGCCGCCCAGACCCTCTTCCTGGGCCGCGAGCAGATCGTGCGCCGCCAGGGCGGGACCTTCGTGTGGACCCTGGAGGGCGGGCGCGCCGCGCTGCGGCCCGTGGAGCTGGGGGCGGAAAACCCCGTGGGATTCCTGGCCAAGGGCATCCCCGCCAACCTCCCGCTCCTGGTCGTGCCCCAGGAGGTCAAGCTCGAGCCCGGCAAGCGCGTGGTCCCGAAGGAGCGCTGAGATGGACGACGTCAGCGTCCGGCTCCGCAGCCTGGCCAAGAGCTACTGGCGGGGCTCCCTGGAGATCCCCGTGCTCACGGGCATCGACCTGGAGATCCCCAAGGGGGGCTACTACGCCCTCATGGGCCCCAGCGGCTCGGGCAAGACCACGCTCCTCAACCTCATCGCCGGCATCGACCGCCCCTCGGGCGGGGAGCTGGAGGTGTGCGGGCACAGCCTCAACGGGCTCAACGACGACGAATTGGCGGGGTGGCGCAGCCGGAACGTGGGCTTCATCTTCCAGAACTACAACCTCGTGCCCGTGCTCAACGCCTACGAGAACGTGGAGCTGCCCCTGCTGCTCCAGGACCTGGGCAGGGCCGAGCGCCGGGACCGGGTGCTCCATGCCCTGTCCCTGGTCAACCTCACCGACCGCATGCGCAACTACCCCCGCCAGCTTTCCGGGGGCCAGGAGCAGCGGGTGGCCATCGCCCGCGCCATCGTGCACGACCCCGAGCTGATCGTGGCCGACGAGCCCACCGGGGCCCTGGACGCGAAGAACGCCGAGGAGGCCCTCATCCTCCTGGAGCACCTGAACCAGGAGCTGGGCAAGACCATCGTCCTGGTCACCCACGACCCCAAGGCCGCCAGCCACGCGCGGTTCCAGATCCACCTGGAGAAGGGCGTCCTGGACCGCACGGTGGAGGTGCATGACCGGCCCGTCCTGCCCCGCCTCCTGTCATGAAGTTCCTCACCCTGGTGCTGCGCTCCCTGTTCCGCTCCAAGCGGCGGACCTTCCTGACGGTGCTGAGCCTCGCGGTGTCGGTGTTCCTCATCGCGCTGCTGCAGAGCCTCCTGGGCACCATGGACGCCCTCACCACCTCCACCGGCAGCGGCACGCGGTTCGTCGTGCAGGACAAGGCCTCCTTCACCAACGTTATCCCCCAGGCCTACACCAACTTCCTGCGACAGCAGCCGGAGGTGGAGCGGTTCACCGTCCTGCAGTGGTTCGGCGGCGAGTACAAGGATCCCAAGAACTTCTTCGCCAACTTCGGGGTGGACCCCGAGTCCTACCTCCAGGTGTACCGCGAGGAGACCAACCTTCCGACCCTTCCCCTGGAGCAGGTGCGGGACTTCCTGAGGGACGGCAACGGGTGCATGGTGGGCCGGGCCCTGGCCGACAAGTTCGGGTGGAGGGTGGGGGACGTGGTCCCCCTGAAGAGCAGCATCTTCAACCTCACCGTGCGCCTGAACATCCGGATCATCTTCACGGGGCTGCGCAAGTCCGACGAGATGGTCCTGGCCTTCAACATCAAGCAGCTCCAGGAGGCGGTGCCCTGGATGAAGGGCAGGGTGGGCGCCATCACCGTGCGCGCCAAGAACCCCGCCGACATTCCCAGGCTCTGCGAGCGCATCGACCACCACTTCGCCAACAGCGCCCAGGAGACCCTCTCCATCACCGAGAACGCCTTCAACCTGAACATGATGAAGCTGCTCGGGGACTACTCCACCATGGTGCACTCCATCTCCGCGGCCGTCCTGGTGGCCATCCTCATCGTCACGGCCAACACCATGGCCATGGCCATCCGGGAGCGCACCACCCAGATCTCGACCATGCGGGCCCTGGGTTTCCGGTCCGGGCAGATCCTTTCGCTCCTCATGGCCGAGGGGCTCCTGCTCTCCCTTCTGGGCAGCGGGCTGGGCATCGCGCTGGCCACGGGCGTGGCCTCGGCCGCGGCGAAGGTGGCCGGGCAGATCATCCCCTGGATGGCCGACTTCATCATCACCCCCGAGACCCTGCTCCTGTGCGTGCTGATCACCCTGGCCCTGGGACTGCTCTCCACCTTCATCCCCGCCTACCGCGCCAGCCGCAGGCCCATCACCGAAGGGCTGAGGGCGCTGTGATCTGGTACCTCTTCATCCCCCTCGCCCCGTACCTGCTGTGGCTGCTTTGGGCCGCGGCCTTCCACCCGCTGCCGCTCACCTACAACTGGCGCTCCATCTGGCAGCGGTGGGCGGGCACCCTGTCCACGGTGGGCGCCATCGCCATCGTGGTGATGGTCTTCGTGGTGGTGCTCTCCATGGCCCAGGGGGTCTCCAAGGCCTATGTGCGCAGCGGCCGGGACGACCAGGTGATCATCATGCGCCAGAACGCCCGGGTGGAGATGATGAGCTCCCTGAGCCTCGCCCAGGCCCGGCTCATCCTCACCCATCCGCTCATCGCCCAGGACGACGTGGGACCCCTGGCCACCGAGGACATCATCGTGAGCAAGCAGGTGGCGCTGGCCGACGGTTCAGGCGCCATGAGCGTGACGGTGCGGGGCACGACCCCCGCGGGGATCCGCATGCGCAGCCAGGTGCGGATGCTCCGGGGCCGCTGGTTCACCCCCGGCCTTTCCGAGGCCGTGGTCCCCCAGAAGATGCTCAAGCGCTTCACCGGGGTGGAGCTGGGCCAAAGCTTCGCCATGGCGGGGCGCAACTGGAAGGTGGTGGGCATCTTCGACGGGGATGGCAGCGTCTACGACTCCGAGATCTGGACGGAGGTGGGCGACCTGCGCCAGGCCTTCCGCCGCTACGGCAACGACTCCTCCATGGCGGTGCGCCTGCGCAGCGCCGCGGACGTGCCGGCCTTCATCCGGGACATGGAGCAGGACGTGCGCCTCAAGCTGGAGGCCAAGCCCGAGCCCGCCTACTTCGCGGACCTGGGCGACGCCGGACGGCCCATGCAGGTGCTGGGCCAGATCATCACCCTGATCCTCACCGTGGGGGCCGTGTTCGCCGCCATGAACACGATGTACGCCACCGTCGCGGGCCGCACCCCGGAGATCGGCACCCTCAGGGCCCTGGGCTTCCGCCGCCGGGAGATCCTGGCCAGCTTCCAGTGGGAGGCCATCCTCCTCACGGCCCTGGGGGGCCTGGCGGGTGCCGGCCTGTCGCTGCTCTTCAACGGCATCCGCACGGGCACCGTGAACATGAACACCTGGTCCGACGTGAGCTATGCCTTCTCGGTGACCCCGGACCTCATGGCCCAGGGGGTGGGCTTCAGCGTCCTGATGGGCATCGCCGGGGGCTTCCTGCCTGCCTGGCGGGCGAGCAGGATCCCCGTGACCGAAGCCATGCGGTCTTGAATCATTTATAAAAATCTTTTAGACTATTCCTTGCCGCGCGTTGACGACATCAGCTTGCGAGGTAAACTGATCACTAAACGGGAGGCCCTATGGACCGTGAACTGCTAAAGGGGAGCACGCCGCTTCTTCTGCTGTCTCTGCTCACGGACGGCCCCATGTACGGCTACCAGATCATCGAGACGGTCAAACAAAGGACCGACGGCAGCTACACCCTCAAGGAGGGTGCGCTCTACCCGGCCCTGCACAAGCTCGAGGCGGCGGAGTTCATCACGTCCTACTGGCAGACCCAGCCCAACGGGAGGGACCGCCGCTACTACGCCATCCAGCCCGCGGGCGCCTCCTTCCTGGCCGCCAAGAAACAGGAATGGGGCCAGTTCGTGGCCATGGTGGACGGCTTCGTGGGGCCCCGGCCGTGAACCAGGCGCTGGCCTCCTACCTCTCCGAAGTGGAGAGGGGATTGGGGGGGCTCACCTCCAGCCGCCGGCGGCTGATCATCCGCGAGCTCGCGGCGCATCTCCAGGACGAGGCCGAGGCCCGCGGGGTCCACACCGAGTCCCAGATGGACGAGCTTCTCTCCGAAAAGGAGCCGCCCCGGGAACTGGCCTCCGAGCTCTCCAACGGCGAGGGCACCGACGCCACCCACCGCAGCGAGACCTCCCTGCTGGCCGGAGGCCTCCTGGGCCTGGCCACGGGCGGCTACCTCTTCCTCCAGGGCGGCTGGCCCTGGCACCTCAGCCTGGCCTTCTGCATGGCCCACGGGCTGGCGGTGGGCGCGGGCATCTTCATGGTGCGCCGGCGCTGGCAGCGCCTGGGGACCCAGGCCAGGATCCTCACGTCCCTGGTCTTCGGCACGCTCATGGCCATCCCCCTGGGCTTCACCAGCCTGCGGGGCTTCAATTCCAGCCGCCTGCTCTACGGGGCCTTCACGGGCTACATGCTGGAACGGCACTCGGAGCCCCGACCGGCCTGGCAGGCGATCCTGGAGACCCTGGGGTTCACGGTGCTGGACTACCTGGCCTACACCTTCATCTTCACCCACCGCAGGCCCTACAGCTGGCTGCTGGAGCTGAGCTTCAACTTCACCCTGGCCCTGGCGGTCCTGGTGGCCCTCCACCTCAAGCGGCTCCTTTCGGGACGCTGGCTGCTGGCCCCCCAGTGATTCCCGGTTGAGTTCCAAGGCGATCCGGGCTACACTTTCTCCCTTGTGCGTGAACAAGCCGCGTGCCGTCATGGCATCCGGTCGGTTCCAGGAGGCCCCATGAAGGACAAGATCCATCCCCAGCTCTTCGACGTGAACGTCCATTGCGCGTGCGGCAATGAGTTCATGACCCGCTCCACCAAGAAGGAGCTCCGCGTGGAAGTGTGCGCGGCCTGCCACCCCTTCTTCACCGGCAAGCAGAAGCTCATGGATACCGCCGGCCGGGTGGAGAAATTCAACCGCAAGTATGCCAAGAAGGAAGTGGCGGCCCCCGTGGCCGAGGCCGCTCCCGAAGCTGAAGCTCCGGCCGAAGCCAACCAGTAGCGACGACCTTTCCAGGAACGGGCCGATCCTCGGCCCGTTCTTTTTTTGTGGATGGGGGTGACCCATGCTCGACCAGCTCGAATCCCTCGATGCCAAGTACCAGGAGATCGAAGCCCAGCTCCAGGACCCCGCCGTCGTCAGCGACATGAAGCGGCTCCGGGAGCTCACCAAGCTGCGCTCGGAGCTCGAGCCCGTGGTGGAGGCCTGGCACGTCCAGCGGAACCGGCTGCGCCAGCTGGAAGAGGCCGAGCAGATCCTCGCCGACAAGGCCCAGGACGCGGAGCTGCGCGAGATGGCCGCCATGGAGATCCCGGAACTCAAGGAGGCCATCCAGTCCGGCGAGGCGTCCCTGCGCCGCCTCCTGGTGCCCAAGGACCCCAAGGACGACCGCAACGTCATCCTGGAAGTGCGCGCGGGAACCGGGGGCGAGGAGGCCGCATTGTTCGCGGCGGAGATCTTCCGGATGTACGTGCGCTTCGCCGAGCGCCGCGGCTACCGGGTCTCGGTGCTCAGCGAGAGCGAAGCCGACCAGGGTGGCCTGCGCGAGGTGGTGGCCGAGGTGGAGGGGGCGGGAGCCTACTCCCTCTTCCGGTTCGAGAGCGGGGTGCACCGGGTGCAGCGGGTCCCCAAGACCGAGACCCAGGGCCGCATCCACACCTCCGCCTGCACCGTGGCCGTCATGCCCGAGGCCGACGAGGTGGACATCGAGGTGAAGAAGGAGGACCTTCGCATCGACACCTTCTGCTCCGGCGGCAAGGGCGGCCAGAGCGTGAACACGACTTATTCCGCCGTGCGCCTCACCCACCTGCCCACCAACACGGTGGTGCAGTGCCAGGACGAGCGCAGCCAGCTGAAGAACATGGCCAAGGCCATGACCGTGCTGCGCTCGCGCCTCCTGGAGAAGGCCCAGGCCGAGGTGGACCAGGCCGAGGCCAGCCTGCGCAAGACCCAGGTGGGCTCCGGCGACCGTTCCGAGAAGATCCGCACCTACAACTTCCCCCAGGGCCGGGTCACCGACCACCGGGTCAACGTCACCATCCACCAGCTGGATTCCTTCATGCAGGGCCTGATCGAGCCGATCCTGGAGCCCCTGCGCGCGGCCCACGAGGCCGAACGGCTCCAGCAGCTGGAGGCCTGAGGCCGGACGGAGCCCGGCCAGGAGCGGCATCCTATATATAGGGAAGCAGGGACCCCGGTTGCAGTTTTCCCCGGCTCGCCTCACGATAGCTGGAACCCCCCGGACGATCCCATGGCCTCCGCATCCGCCCAACGCCCCCTGGACACCCTCCTGCACGAGTGCCGGAAGGTGATCGTGGGCCAGCCCCAGCTGCTGAACCGGCTCCTCGTGGCCCTGCTGGTGCCCGGCCACGTGCTCCTGGAAGGCCTGCCTGGCCTGGCCAAGACCCGCACGGTCAAGGCCCTGGCCGCGGCGAGCCGCATGCACTTCCGGCGCATCCAGTTCACCCCGGACCTCCTGCCCTCGGACGTGGTGGGCACCCTGGTCTTCGACCCCCGGAACCTCACCTTCGCGCCCAGGAAGGGCCCCATCTTCGCGAACCTGCTCCTGGCCGACGAGATCAACCGCGCGCCCAGCAAGGTGCAGTCGGCCCTCCTGGAGGCCATGGAGGAGCGCCAGGTGACCCTGGGCGAGGAGAGCTTCCCCCTGCCGGACCCCTTCCTGGTGCTGGCCACCCAGAACCCCCTGGAGCAGGAAGGCACCTTCCCCCTGCCCGAGGCCCAGATGGACCGGTTCCTCTTCAAGCTGCGCATCGACTACCCCAGCCTCCAGGAGGAAGGGGAGGTGCTGCGCCGGGCCGACGGCCACGAGGAGCCCATCCTTCCCATGACCACCGCCGAGGAGATCCTCCAGGGGGGCCTCCAGGCCCGCAAGGTCCGGCTGGACGAAGCCATCCGCACCTACATCGTGCGCCTGGTCCAGGCCACCCGCCCCGGCCACGGCAAGGCCTGGAAGGGCCGGGAACTGCTCCGGTGCGGCGCCTCCCCCCGGGCCTCCCTGGCCCTCCAGGCCGCCTCCAAGGCCCTGGCCTACCTCTCCGGCCGGGACCACGTGCTCCCGGAGGACGTGGCGGCCCTGGCCCCGGACGTGCTCCGGCACCGGCTCCTGCTCACCTACGAGAGCGAGGCCGACGGGGTCACCACCGACGACGTCATCAAAGCCCTTTTGACAGCAACACCCAGGCCCTAAAAAACCGGGATCGTCCGGCATGTGACCAAGCTCACGAGCCGGCCAGCGATTCTTTATTGTCCTGTTTTCAATATTTTGGCAAAAATAGGTTTCCACCAAAAAAAAAGAAAACGCGGTTGGGGAACTTTCCCTCCCGTGCTAGCATGGGTCACCCTACTTAGGTCACCTGATATTTTCCAATAATGGGCCGGGGAAAGACCCTGACGTCTTTGAACCCCCGGAATTAACCCCAAAAGCGAAGTGATATAACCACTTATCGCTAACGCTAACCCCAACAGGAGGATGCTCATGCATCGTAGAATCGAAAACTTCGGCCGTATCGCCGCGCTGATCGTCGTGGGTTCCGTGACCCTCGCCGCCCAGGGCACGCAGACGTCCAGTGTCAGCGGCAGCCTCGTCGATCAGAACGGGGCCGCGGTCGTTGGCGCCACCGTCAACCTCACCTCCGCCAGCCTCCAGGGCCCCCGCGTCCTGCAGACGGATGAGAAGGGCCGGTTCATCACCCGCCTGCTGCCTCCCGGCCAGTACACCATCACCATCTCCAAGACCGGCTTCCAGACGATCAAGACGTCCGAGAGGATCGGCATCGACCAGACCTACCAGCCCCGGTTCACCATGGCCAAGACCGCCGCTGCGGTCGTGGAAGTGGTCGCCACCGCCGCCGCCGTTGACCGCACCGACGTCAAGACCGCTTCCAACTACTCCCTGGACGCCGTCGACGCCCTGCCCAACACCCGCACGATGGAAGGCGTCGCCCTCCTGACCCCCGGCGTCACCACCGGCGTCGGCGGCCGCGTCCAGATCCGCGGCGCCATGACCTCCGGCAACCTCTACCTGCTGGACGGCCAGAACATCTCCGACAACTCCTACAACAACCGTGGCGTTCGCCTGATCGATGACTCCATCGAAGAGGTGCAGGTCATCACCGGCGCCATCTCCGCCGAGTACGGCAGCGTTGACGGCGGCGTGCTGAACGCCATCACCCGCTCCGGCGGCAACGAGTTCACCGGCCAGCTGCGCTGGGAGCTCAGCGACCAGTCCTGGAACGCCTACAACCCCGGTGAAGTGCGCGGCTCCTTCGCCAACACGATGAACGAAGAGAAGACCGTGTCCCTCTCCGGCTTCATCATCAAGGACAAGCTGTGGTTCTCGGGCAGCTTCTTCACCACCGACCAGACCGGCAGCGGCAACATCACCTACGACCTGGGCAACCGCAACTCCACGACGCTCACCGACCCCAATCAGCCCTACAACGCCCAGACCAACCCCTACCGCACGATCAGCAACAACGGCCCCAACGGCCTGAACGCCCCCTACATCACGGGCCGCAAGGAAATCCGCCGCCAGATCAAGTTGACCTACGCCCTCAACCAGAACCACACCCTGGTGGCGTCCTTCAACAACTCCCGCATCGACGACGTGAACCGCAACTACAGCGCCGGCGAGCTGGCCTCCCTGGTTCCCCAGGTCAGCACCTCCGAGTTCCTGAACCTGCAGTGGCGCGCCATCTGGTCCAACACCATCACGTCTGAAGTGAAGGTCGGCCGCAAGAAGCAGATGCTGTCCGCCGGCGCCGATGTCGCCAACGGCAGCCCCGTCTACAACTACACCACCGGCGGCTACTTCAACAACGGCATCTTCAACAACAACGACGGCGGCGACAACCGCGACAACAAGACCTTCAACGCCAAGGTCAGCATGTTCTGGGACGCCATCGGCAGCCACACCACCGACATCGGCGTGGACTACTACAAGGGCACCGCCAAGGCCCGTAACGAGCAGACCGCCACGGGCTTCATCTTCGGCGTGGAAGACCTGTCCCTGAACGGCGGCAGCGACCTGCTCACCAGCCCCGGCACCGGCAGCTGGGGTCTCCCCTCCGACGTGTGGGAATTCTCCTCCGGCTCCGGCGAAGCCAACAACATTTCCTACGCCCTCTTCGTCAACGACAAGTGGACGATGGACAAGCACCTGAGCTTCAGCATCGGCGTGCGCTACGACAAGTTCAAGGCCGAGAACGAGAGCGGCAAGTCCACCGCGGCCGCCGACGGCATCTCCCCCCGCCTGGGCCTGAAGTATGACATCCTCGGCGACGGCAACTGGCTCTTCAGCGCCGCCTGGGCCCGCTACAACTCCAAGGTGCTCGAAGGCATCACCAACTCGGTCACCCGTCAGGGCAACCCCACCGAGATCGATCACCCCTGGGTCGGCGGCGCCGGCATGCGGTCCCTGGCCGACATCACCAACCTGGCCAACGTCCGCACCAACTTCGACTTCACCCAGATCGCCTATTACAACGATCCCACCCTGAACGTGAAGCTGTCCGACAACCTGAAGGCTCCCACGGTCGACGAGACCCAGATCGCCGCCCAGTACTTCTTCAACCACCCCGCGATTGGCGCCGGCTCCCTGAAGGTCACCGCCGTCAACAAGAAGTGGAAGAACCTCTTCGACTACACCGTCGGCAACTCCGGCCACGTGCTCGCCCCCTCGGGCGACGACCTCTACATGCGCGTGTGGGAGAACAGCGACATCGCGACCCGCGAGTACAAGGGCCTCGAATTCGAAGCCACCCTGCAGAAGGACGAGTGGAACCTGGCCTACACCTCCACCTGGAGCAGCCTGAAGGGCAACTACGAGGGTGAAGCCAGCAACAGCCCCGCCGCCGGCGCCGGCCTGAAGAACTTCACCGTGCAGGACGGGGTCAACATGTATGACTCCAGCATCAACACCCCCTACGGCTACCTGCAGGGCCACGTGGCCATCCGCATGCGCGGCACGGCTTCCCGTTCCTTCGCCAATGCCTACGGCAAGACCACCATCGGCCTCGTCTACCGCTTCGACACCGGCGCGCACTACAGCAAGTCCCGCGCGATCTCTCTCGCCCGCTTCGCCCGGACCATCCCCGGCGCCGGCCTGAGCAGCCAGTTCGGTTCCAGCACCACCCAGTACGAAGGTGGCCGCCGCATGGCGGGCGTCCTGCCCTCCGCCACCTACCTCGATCTGGCCGTCACCCACGAATTCCCGATCTTCAAGGTGGCTGGCAAGACCGTGACCGGCTTCTTCAAGGCCAACATCGGCAACTTCCTGAACCACCAGCAGGTCGTTGGTGTTGATACCAACTGGGCAGCCGCCACCTCCAACCTGGCCAACCCCGCCCTGGACGGCCTGAACTCCCCCTGGGTTCCCGCCTCCTCCACCTACGGCAAGGCTCGCCGCATCGCCGCCGACTACGGCACCGCCCGCACCATCGCCGTTTCCACCGGTTTCCGCTTCTAGTTCAAGCTGAACCCACGCAACACGAAAGGCGCCCGGGAAACCGGGCGCCTTTTTCATCTAGACTGGAAACCCGCCCCTTTTCCTGAGGTTGGTCCATGACATCGCGCACCGTCACCCTGATCCACACCGGAGGCACCCTGGGCATGGGCCCGGGGGAGGACGCCTCCCTGGCTCCCGGCCCCTCCCTGGACCGGATCCTGGACCAGGTGCCGGAGCTTCGCGAGCTTTGCGACCTCCGCATGGTCGTGGCCTTCAACCAGGACTCGGCCACCACGGAGCCCAGGGACATCCTCCTCCTGGCCCGCCTCATCCGGTCGGAGGCGGCGGTGAGCGACGGCGTCGTCCTGATCCACGGCACCGACACCATGGCCTACACCGCCTCGGTGCTGGGCTTCCTCCTGGCGGACCTGGGCAAGCCCGTGGTGCTCACGGGCAGCCAGCGACCCCTGGCCTACGTGCGTAGCGACGCCCGGGGCAACCTGGTGGACGCGGTGACCCTGGCCGCCCGGGGCGTGGCCGAGGTGGGCATCTGCTTCGGGGACCACTGGCTGCGCGGCGTGGCCGCGGACAAGGTGAGCGTGCACCGGTACGAGGCCTTCGAATCCCCCAACCTGCCGCCCCTGGCGGAGTTGGGGCTCCACGTGCAGATCCACCCCCACGCGGGCGCCTTCCCCCGCCAGGTTCCCCCGGCCATCGGCCCCGCCCTGGAATCGCGCCTGGCCGTGTACTCCCCCTTCCCGGGCATGCCCTGGCGCGTGCCGGACCCGGACTGCGCCGGCGTGCTCATCCGCGCCTATGGGGCCGGCAACCTCCCCATGGACCGGCCCGACCTGCGGGACCTCTTCCGGCACTGTGAGCGTCAGGGCCTGCCGGTGGTCGTCACCAGTCAGTGCGCCTCCGGCGGCGTGGACCTGGCCACCTACGACCTGGGCCGCCAGGCCCAGGCGCTGGGCGCCATCTCCGGCGGGCGGCACACGCCCTGGGCGGCGCTGGCCAAGCTCTCCCTGGCGCTGGGCGCGGGTTTCGCCACGGACGAGATCCGGCGCGCCTTCGAGGCCTCCTGGGCCGGAGAGCCCGTCTGATACACTGGTCCTCTACCCTTGAGGATCCGCCATGCTCGACGCCGCCCTTCTCCGCAACGACCTGGACACCGTGGTGCAGGGCCTGGCCAAGCGCGGCGTGACCTTCGACCAGGAGACCTACCAGGGCCTCGACGCGGCGCGCCGGCGCATCATCCAGGAAGCCGAGGCCCTCAAGGCCGAGCGCAACCGGGTTTCGGACGAGGTGGCCCGCCTCAAGCGCGCCAAGGAGGACGCCAGCCACCTCATCGCCGCCCAGGCCGAGGTGGGCCGGAACCTCAAGGCCCTGGAGACCGCCGAGAAGGAGGCCGAGGCCGCGTTCAAGGCCTTCATGGCCACGCTGCCCAACCTGCCCCACGAAAGCGTCCCCGTGGGCAGGGACGAGCACGCCAACATGGAGATCAAGCGCTGGGGCACCCCCGCGGCCATGGAGAAGCCCCTGGATCACGTGGACCTGGGCACGAAGCTGGGCATCCTGGACCTGGACCGCGCCGCCAAGCTCAGCGGAGCGCGCTTCTCCATCCTCAAGGGGCTGGGCGCCAAGCTGGAGCGCAGCCTGGTCTCGTTCATGGCGGACCTGCACGCCCAGGCCGGCTGGACCGAAGTGCTCCCGCCCTACCTGGTGCTGCCGGAGTGCATGTACGGCACCGGCCAGCTGCCCAAGTTCGAGCAGGACCTCTTCAAGACCCACCGGGGCGAGGATCCCCTGTACCTCATCCCCACCGCCGAGGTGCCCGTCACCAACATGTACCGGGACGAGATCCTCCCCGCCGAACAGCTCCCCATCCGCCACTTCGCCTTCACGCCCTGCTTCCGCAGCGAGGCCGGCAGCTACGGCAGGGACACCAAGGGCATCATCCGCCAGCACCAGTTCCACAAGGTGGAGCTGGTGGCCTTCGCCACGGCGGAGCAGGCCGCGGACGAACTGGAGAACCTCACCCGGCAGGCGGAGCGCATCCTGGAGGCCCTGGAACTGCCCTACCGCCGCATGCTGCTGTGCAGCGGCGACATGGGTTTCTCCAGCCGCAAGACGTTCGACCTGGAGGTGTGGCTGCCCAGCCAGGACACCTACCGGGAGATCAGCTCGTGCAGCTGGTTCGGGGACTTCCAGGCCCGGCGCGCCAACATCCGCGCCAAGGCGGCCGGCGGCAAGCCGCAGCCCCTGCACACCCTCAACGGCAGCGGCCTGGCCGTGGGCCGCACCTGGGTCGCCATCCTGGAGAACTACCAGCAGCCTGACGGCAGCGTTCGGATCCCCAAGGCCCTGCAGCCCTACATGGGCTGCGACGTGATCCGCTAGCCGAGTACGATTAGCGCGGTATCCGACGCCTCCCGCACGGCGTCGGGCAGGAAGAAGTCCGCCACCAGCGGCGTGCCGGGCACCACGGCGTAGGCGGAGAAGTCGGTCACCCCCTCCACCCGCAGCACCTCCTCGTCGATGAAGAAGTTCCCCGTGCAGGCCCGGGACGGGCGCTGCAGGATCACCGCCGCGGCGTCCGCCATGATCTCGGGCTTCCGGCTGGCGTTGGCCAGGTGCTCCCCGCCCAGGAGGTTGCGCACGGCGGCGGTGTCGATGGTCGTGAGGGGCCACAGGGAGTTCACGGCGATGCCGTCCTTGGCCAGTTCCTCGGCCATGCCCAGGGTGCACAGGCTCATGCCGTACTTCGCCATGGTGTAGGCCACGTGGGGGGCGAACCACTTGGCCCGCATGTCCAGGGGCGGCGAGAGGTTCAGGATGTGGGGGTTGGGGGCCTTCTCCAGGTGGGGCAGGCAGGCCTTGGAGCACAGGAAGGTGCCCCGGGCGTTCACCTGGTGCATGAGGTCCCACCGTTTCATTTCGGTGGCCGCGGTGCCCGTGAGGGAGATGGCGCTGGCGTTGTTCACCAGGATGTCGAGGCCCCCGAACGCCTCCACGGTGCGGGCCACGGCGGCCAGCACCTGCTCCTCGTTCCGCACGTCGCCCACGATGGGCAGGGCCTCGCCGCCCGCGGCCCGCACCGCGTCGGCGGCGGAGTACACGGTGCCCGGGAGCCGGGGATGGGCCTCGGCGGTCTTGCCCAGGAGGGCAACCCGCGCGCCGTCGCGGGCCGCGCGCAGCGCGATGGCGAGCCCGATGCCCCGGGTGGCGCCGGTGATGAGGAGGGTCTTTCCGCCAAGGCTCATGGGGGCTCCGGTGACTGGAGCCCCGAGTATGCCCCGGGAACGCGGGAAATTCTATTCGAAGTCGGGGGCGTCCGGGACGTCGCTGCTCATGCGCTTGAGGGCATCCTCGTTCTTCCAGATGCCGCCGTAGCGTCCGTAGAGGGAGCTGAAGCCGGGGCGCTTGCGTCCCTGTTCGGCCAGGGTCACCAGCTCGGCGGTGAGCAGCTTCTCGGCCACGCCGGTCTGGAGGGACTCCACCAGGGCGCGCCGGGCCTCGAAGGTGAGGGCGGCCGCGGGAGTGCGCTCCTTGATGCGGGCGATCCACAGCTTGCCGTCGGGGGTCCAGCAGGCGGGGGTGACCTTGCCCGCGGGGGTCTCCAGGAGGGCCTTGCGGATGGCGGGGTGCTGGCCCAGCTCGGCCAGGCTCTGGATGGTGACGCCGTCCTTGGCCTCGGGCGTGCCCAGGGCCTTCAGGTCACCCGCGGCCTTGTCGGCCTTGGCCCTGAGGGCGACGCGGGCCTCCTCCAGCTTCCAGGCATCCAGAACCTTGGCCCGGATGTCGGCCAGGGGGGGCACGGCGACGGGGAGCTCCTCCTGCACGCGGAAGACGACGTAGGAATCGCCGGCCATGCGGATCTTGGAAACCTGGCCCACTTCCAGGGCGAAGGCTTCCCCGGCCAGGCCCTGGCTGCCGGGCAGCCCTTCCAGGCCCGCGGCGTCGGTGGCGGAAAGGGGCTTGCTGGTGGCGACCTTCATGCCCAGGTTCCGGGCGGGGGCGGTGAGGTCGCCGCGGTCGCCGGCGCGCTTACGCAGCTGCTCCAGCTTGTCCTTGGCCTTGGCGGCGAAGGCGTCGCGGGCGATCTGGGCGCGCAGCTCCTCCTTGACGGACTCGAAGGGCTTCTCGCGCCGGCCTTCCAGGCGGATGAGATGCACGCCGAACTGGGTCTTCACGGGCTGGCTGATCTCGCCGGGCTTCAGGGCCGCCGCGGCGTCCGTGAAGGGCTTGACCATCTGGCCGGGGGCGAACCACCCCAGGTCCCCGCCCTTGCCCTTGGCGCTGGGATCCTCGCTGTAGGCCTCGGCGGCTTTGCCGAAATCCTGGCCGGCCATGAGCTTGGCGCGCAGCTCCCCGGCCTTCTTGAAGGCCTCCCCGGCCTGGGATTCCGAATCGGCCTTGAAGAGGATGTGGCTGGCCTTGAGCTCGGTGTACTGCGCCTTGCGGGCCTCGTACAGGGCCTTGACCTTGGCGTCGTCCACGGGCGGCAGGCCCAGGGAGGCCTGGTCCACGGCCACGTAGGCGATGACCCGGCGCGGACCCTCCTGGAAGCGGGCGCCGGAATCCTTGAGGAAGGCCTGCAGCCGGGCCTCGCCGGGGTCCGGGACCGCGGCGGGATCGGGGGAGGCGGTGACGGCTTCGTAGCTGATCTTCTCGTTGCGGACCCGGTTCTCCAGGTCCACCCACGCCTGGTCGACGGGGACACGGGAGGCGGCCTGGGCCACCAGCTTGCGCAGGCTGAGCTCGCTGGTCAACTCGGTCTCCCACTGCTTGAGGGAGGTGCCGTTCTCGCGCAGGACCGCGTTGATGTCGGCGGAGGGCTTCAGCTGGCCGTTGTCGTTCAGGAAGAGGGGGATGCTGCGCAGCCGGGCTTCCAGGGCCGCGCGCACCTCGGCGTCGGTGATGACGATGTCGTGGCGCTCGGCCAGCTCCAGGCGGAGCTGGTTGCTGATGAGGCCGTCCAGGGCCTGCCCCTGCAGCATGGGCATGATGGTCTCGATATTGGCCTGCTTGCCCATGCGCTTGACGTACTGGGCGATCATGGAATCCACGTCCCGCTTCAGCACGTCCCGCCCGTAGACCCGCGCCAGGACATTGTCCGGCGCGCCAGCGTTGGCGCCGCTGGGCGCGAGGTAGGCCACAAGGCCTAGCAGCACCACCATCATGACCACGGCCATGGGGGTCTGGTTGCCTTTGAACACTTGGCGGAAATTGCGAAGCATGGGTTCTCCATGGGCAGGCCATAGGCCAGGATCTTCTAGGTTATCAAAGGAATGCCGTTTGTCCTAAACTGATTGACCGAGGGTGTCATGGCCGTGCGACCAGTACTCACCTGGGGAGATCCCAGGTTGAAGGTAAATTCAAGTGACGTGGGGGATTGGACGCCCGAGCTGGATCAGCTGGTGGCCGATCTCTTCGAGACGACGTACCACGAGGAGGGGCTGGGCATCGCGGCCCCCCAGGTGGGGGTGAACCTCAACCTCGCCGTCATCGACACCTCCTGCGGCGCCGATCCCGCCGCCCGGATCGTCCTGATCAACCCTGAGGTGGTGCGGGAGGAGGGCTCCCAGGTGGGGCCCGAGGGCTGCCTTTCCATTCCCGGCATCCACGAGGTGCTGGAGCGGCCCATGAAGGTATGGGTCAGGAACCGCACCCCGCAGGGCGACTGGGTGGAACTGGAGGGCGAGGAGCTCCTGGCCCGGGCCTTCTGCCACGAGATCGACCACTTGCGGGGCCGGCTCTTCGTGGAATACTTCGGACCCGTCAAGCGCCAGATCATCCAGCGGAAGTACGCGAAGTCGAGGGCCTGACCCGTGCGCGCGGCCTTCCTGGGAACCCCCTCGGCCGCCGTGCCCGCGCTGCGGGCCCTGGCCGGCGCCCGGGGCGTGGCCGCGGTGTTCTGCAACCCCGACCGGCCCCAGGGCCGGGGCCGCCACCTGGAAGCCCCACCGGTCAAGCGGGCCACCCTGGAACTGGGCCTGCCGGTGCACCAGCCCCTTTCCTGGAAGGACCCCGCCACCCGGGAGACCTGGGAGGCGCTGGGCGTCGACCTGGCCGTGGTGGTGGCCTACGGGCACATCCTGCCCCGGTGGATGCTGGACGGCTGCCCCCTGGGCGCGTGGAATCTCCACTTCTCCCTCCTGCCCCGCTGGCGGGGGGCCGCCCCGGTGAACCACGCCATCCTCGCCGGCGACCCGGAGACGGGGGTGGGCCTCATGCGCATCACCCCCGGCCTGGATGAAGGCCCCGTGCTGGCCCAGACCCGGCGACCCATTGGACTGGCCGACACCGCCGACGCCCTCCTGGACGCCCTGGCCCAGGATGCCGCCGGCCTGCTCCTGGAGCACCTGCCCACCCTGGAGGCGGGCACCGCCCACCCCGTCCCCCAGGACGGCGCGGGCGCCACCACGGCCTCCAAGCTGCACAAGGGCATGGCGCCCCTGGACCCCGAACTGCCCGCCCTGCGCCTGCACCGCCAGGTGAGGGGCCTCCACCCCTGGCCCGGCGCCGAGCTCTCCTTCCGGGACACCACCCTCAAGGTCTGCGCCGTGGGGGGCCTGCGCCCGGACGGAGCCCCGGCGGGCACCCTGGTCTGGAACCGGGACGGCGCCTGGCTCACCGCCGGGGACGGCACGGCCCTGGAGCTCACCCTCCTGCAGCGCCCGGGCAAGCCGGTGCAGCCCGCGGCCCAGGCCCTGCAGCCCTGGGGCGCCTCGGGATCGGGCTCTACACGCCGAACGGTTTGACCGCCTCGTCGAAGCGGGCCGCGAGGGTGTGGTCCTTCTCCGTCACGTGCCCGGCGTCGTGGGTGGTGAGGGTGATGCGCACGTAGCCCCACCCGAAGGCGATGTCCGGATGGTGGTTCATGGCCTCGGCGGGGGCCACGAGGCGGCTCACGATGTTGAACGCCGTCATGAAATCGGGGGTGCGGATCTCCCGCACGAGGCTGTTGTCCTTCTCGGTCCAGGTCATGGATCCTCCGGGTCGTCGAGTTCTTGTGAGGCGGCGGGGGTGAGAAGTTCCTGCACCTCCTGGGCCAGGAGCCAGTCCCCGGGAAAGTCCGCCAGGGCCGTCTGGATCTCCCGCAGGCGCCCGGGGGGGGCCTCCCCGCGCGTGCGCATGGCCCGCACCTCCCCGTAGAGGGCGGCGAGCTCCGGGGGCAGGGTCCCGGCCTTGCGCTGCCGCGCCAGACGTTCGGCCTCCCCCGGGGGGCCGTCGCCGAAGTGCCGGTCCCAGGCTTCGGGATCGGCCGGACCGCCGGCCACGCTGGGAAGTTTGCCGGCCAGGAAAAGCAGCGCGCGGGAGGGAAGGTCCACGGGCCCGGCCGCGGTGGATCCCTTGAGGTCGATGGCCTCGTCCCCGCCCGGCCTGAACCCGCACAACCGCACCCCACCGGGCAGGTCCAGGGCGAAGGGCCCGGAATCGGGCAGCGCCCCGGCGCCGAAGGCCACCAGCGCCTGCCCCAGCCAGGGAGGCCCCAGGGCCTGCCCGCCCCGGGAGACCAGCACCGGTCCGTCCAGGCCCACGATGCCCGCCACCCGGCGTGCCACCCGCCCGGTGATCTCCAGGCCCGTGTCCAGCACCAGGTGGTTGACGGTGCCCGAGCGCAGGGCCTCCCGCAGCCCGTGGAGACCGCCGCGCTTCCAGCTGAGCGTGGCCTCGAAGGCGTCCAGCACCTCGAAGAGGTGCCCGAAATCCCGGGCCACGTAGAGCCGGGGCTGCATGGTGGTGATGTCGAAGTCCCGGTCCACGCAGTCCAGGGAGAGGGGGACCTTCTCCACCTCCGGGGTGAGGCAGTGCGCCGCCTCGCCCAGGGAGCTGAGGATGCCGGCGCCGTAGATGCGAGGGTCCTCCAGGCTCCCCACGAGGCCGTACTCCGCCGTCCACCAGTAGAGGCGGCTGGCGCGGGCGCTTTCGCTCACGTAGGTCCGGCTGGCCTGGGCCGCCTCCAGCCGGGCCTGGGCCAGGGCCTCGTCCCCGGGGGTGCTGGCGGGGTCCTCCTTCACGACGCTGAGGTGGCGCACCGCCTCGTACACGGCCTGGTCCTCCCGGCTGGCGATGGCCTTGAAGCCCGCCACGCCGCAGCGCTTGACGTAGGCCGCGTAGTGGGGGTCGGCGAGGATGGGCGCGTGGCCCGCGCTCTCATGGACGATGTCGGGGGCCGGGGTGTAGGCGATGTGGTCCGCGGAGCGGATGTCGGCCGCGATGGCCAGCACCCCCAGGGACTGCATCTCCGTGAAGACCGCCGGGGGGATGAACCCCCGCACCCCCACGGCGCGCCAGCCGATCCGGGAAAGCCGCGCGTCCATCTCCTCCAGGCTGGGGATGGTTTCCACGCCGATCCCCGCCGCCGCGAGCCCCTCCAGGTAGCTGGGGTGGGCGCGGTCCTTGAGGTGGGCCGTGAGCCGCGTGAGGATGTGGCGCCACACGGCCTGGTCCCGGGGGGTGTAGTCCCCGTAGTCCTGGGGCACGACGTAGCGCGCCAGGTGGGGGGGGAGGAGCGTTTCGGGAGTGGCCATTGAAGCCTCGCACTCCCTAAAGATAGAGTCTCAGGCTCAGGTTCGGGCCGGATTTCTCACTGCATCATGCGGGCCACGTCCCGGTAGTCCGGGTCCAGCCCGGCCACGATGCGGAATTCATCGAGGGCCTCGTCCTTGTGCCCCTTCTCCAGGAGCAGGACGCCCAGGTCGTAGTGGAGTCCCAGGGCGTCCTCCGGCGGGAAGCCCGGGGCGTCGATGCCCTGGCGGAGCCAGGCCGCGGCGGCGTCGGCGTCGTTCTGGGCCAGTTCGCAGATGGCGAGCATGGAGCAGCACTCCAGGGTGCGCTCGGGGTCGCGCATGGCCTTCTTGAACTCCTCGATGGCGGGCTCCAGCAGGAGCATCTCCTTGTAGGCGATGCCCAGGTTGTAGTGGGTGTCGTAGTCGTCGCCCTTGACCTGCTGCTCCACCCCCTCGCGGAAGGCGTTGAACAGCTCGTCCACGCTCTGGATCTTCTCCACCACGTTGGTGGCGTCGTGCATCTCCTCGCCTTCGCCGGATTCCAGGAGGGCGTCGCCCAGCACGTCGGAAAGGTCGAAGAAGGAGTGCTCGAAATCCTTCTCGGACAGCACCTCGGCCCCGGCCTTCTTGCCAAGGCGCTGCAGGGCGGTCTCCGCCTGGTCCAGGCGGCTGAGCAGTTCGGGGTGGCGGGGGTGGATCTGGAGGGCGCACTCGATCTCGATCTTGGCTTCCTCCGGGCTCCCGTAGTCCAGCTGGAAGTCGATGTCGGAAAGGGACGCGGCCAGGTCCGCGCTCACCTCCACGGGCTCGGCGGGGGGCGGTTCCGTGGGGAACGGCAGGGGCTCCAGCTCCAGGGGAGGCAGCTCCTCGGCGCCGGCGGCGGTGATCTCGGACCACTCGTACTCGGGCTGGCTGGGGTAGGCTCCGGTGGTGGAGGCCGGAGGCTGGGGCTGGGACTGGGGCTCGGGCGGGGGCTCCAGGGCCTCCCAGGCGGGAATGTCGAAGCCCGCCAGGAAGGGCTCGGGGGCGGGCGGAAGCTCCAGGGCCTCGATGGGCTGCACGGGCTCGGGGACCACGGGCACGCCGGCCCGGTCCAGGTCCAGGGCGATGGGGATGATCTCCTGGATGGGCTCCAGCTCCAGGGGGAGCACCGGCAGCTCCTCCACCGGCGCCGGCAGCGCGATGGGCGGGGCCACCGGGCGGGGCTGGGCCTCCATGAGGCCGAGGTTGCGCCGGTACAGGCGGGTGGAGCCGGGGAAGATGGCTTCGGCCAGGTCCAGGAGCTCCACCGCCAGGGCCTTGTTCCCCAGCTCCGCAAGCTTCTCGGCCTGCTTGACGTAATGCATCTGGACCTTGCTCAGGACCCCGGTGCCCCGGTGGATCTCGGCGATGCGCACGATGGCGTTGTAGTTGGTCGGGTCCAGGTCGAGGATCCGGTTGTAGGTCTCCTGGGCCCGGTCCATGAAGCGGTTCTTCAGGGCATGCTCGGCGTCCCGTTCCAGCTGCTGGATCTGCATGCGCCGGGCCACGTCCACGTCCGAGTGCTCGGAGGGGGCCTCGGCGCCGGGGCCGTAGGTGGCCGTGGGCGGGGCCGTGGAGGTCATGACCGCGGGGGCCTCGTCCAGGTCCTTGATGCCCATGCCGGTGAGCTGGGCGCGGAGCTGGCCCGCCACCTCCTCGTCGTCCTTGGACAGGGCGAAGGCGTAGGCCCGGCGCAGGTGTTCCACCTGCTCGACCCGGTTCCCGGACTGGTGGGCGATGTCGGCCAGCTGGATCCAGGCCTCGGCGTTGAGGGCGCCGTGCAGCCCGCCCCGCAGGGCCTTGGCGGCGGCCTCGCCCAGGCCGCGCCGGCCGAATTCGCGCCCGATGGGCTTGAAGAGCTTCAGGGCCTCGGCGACGTTCCCGCCCCGCACCATCTCCCGCAGGGCGCGCTCGGCCAGGACCAGGGACTTCTCGGGAAGCTGGGGCACCTCGCAGAGGGCCTCCAGGGCCCGGTCCGGCGCCTTGGACTGCAGCTCCACCTCGGCCAGCGCGTCCAGGAGCTCCGGGGAGCGGGGGTTGGCCGCGAGGCCCTCCCGCAGGTGGGCGGCGGCGGCGGGGAGGTCCTTCTGGATCACCGAGAGGCGGGACTGGGTGAGGAACACCTGGGGGGTGGACACCATGGTCTTGGCCCGCTCCAGGATCTGGCCGGCCTCCACGTGCATCTGCTCCAGGGCCAGGGCCTCGGCTACCTCCAGGTAGATGGCCGCGGCCTTCTCGCGCATGCCCTCCTTGTTGTAGAGGTCGGCCAGCTTCACCTTGTTCTTGAGGTTCTTGGGGTCAAGGTCCACGACCTTGGCGAACTCCTCCAGGGCGCGCTTGAGCAGGCCCTTCTTGGTGAAGGATTCCGCCACCTCGATGTGGATCTGGATAGCGTCCTTGACCATGTTGGTCTGGCGGTACAACTCGGCCAGCCGCTCGCAGATGTCCAGGTCCTCGGGCGCGGTGCGGTGGGCCTTCTTGAACACGGCGCTGGCCTTGGCGTTGAAGCCGCCCCGCTCGAAGCCCATGCCCGCGCGCTTGAACATGTCGATGGCTTCGGGGACCTTGCCGGCCTGCAGGTAGGCATCCCCCACCCGGTTCATGAGGTTGAAGTCGTCGGGCTTGTCATCGATGAGCTTGAGGAACTCGTCAATGGCGCGATCGAGCCGGCCCTGGCCCATGAAGGTCTCGGCCTGCTTCTGGATCTTGGCTCGGTCAATGGCCATTGCGCGCCTCTGGAATGCGGACCGGAAGGAACTCCCGGTGGCTCAAGGATGGATCAAGCGTTGAGGTTGCGCACCGTGAAAGCGTGCGGCAGGAGGTCGGCCAGGCTGTGGAGGGTCCGGTGGTGGCGGTTCACCAGCAGGATGGGCAGGTCGTCGGCGAACTCCGCCAGCACCTGGCGGCAGGCGCCGCAAGGGGGGGTGAGGGTGGGGGCCTCGGTGACCACCACCAGGGCCTTCAGCTCCCCGGGCTTCATGCCCTGGGCCACCGCGGCGCAAATGGCGGTGCGCTCGGCGCAGAGGGAGGAGGGGTAGGCCGCGTTCTCGACGTTGCAGCCGGAGACGATCCCGCCTCCGGCGCGGAGGAGGGCCGCGCCCACGTGGAAATTGGAATAGGGGGCGTGGGCATGCTCCCAGCCCTTCCATGCCGCCTCCACCAGGGCGTCCCATGCGTGGGACTGGGGGTCGTTGAAGTACATGTCCACCTCGATGCGAATAGTCAATTCATCCTAGTCAAATTCCGGCCCCCTGCACAGGCCTCCCGCCTGGGCCCGGGCCAGGGCCCGCCAGCAGCGGGTCGGACCCTCCAGTTCCACCCGCCCGTCCCGGCCCCGGAGGTCCAGGAAGACCTGGCGACGCTGGAGGCGGGCCTGGAGGACGCTTCCCGAGAGCACCTCCAGCTCCTTCTCGAAGGCCTCCCCCGGCCCCCAGGCCTCCAGATCCAGCCCCAGCCGCACCCCGGCGGGCGCCTCGTCCTCGAAGGTGCGCACCCAGGGCGCCCCCCGCTGGGCGGTGCGCTTCCAGTGCACGCGGCTCAGGGGATCCCGTTCACGGAAGGGCCGGGCGCCGTCCGGGCTGGCCGACCCGGGCAGGGACCGGGGCCGGCTCCGGTCCCCCTCCGCATCCTGGCGCGGGGGGAGGGAGCGGGGATGGGGAAGGATGAGGATGCGCTGCTCCAGGGGAAACCGCCAGGCCTTCTCCAGGAACCCGAAGGGAAAGGCCGTGCGGAATTCCACGGAGCGCAGCGCCGCCCAGCCCCTGCGGGCGGCCTTGACGTGGAGGGTGGCCACGGCCTCCCGGGCTCCCTCGCCGCCGGCCAGGAACCCCGGCTCGACCCGGGCGTCCTCCAGGTCCAGGTGGATCTCCACGCCCCGCACCCGGGCCGGGGCGTCGTTCCGGAACCGCACCCGCACCCCGCCCCGCACGCGGGCGAAGACGTTGCCTTCCTCCACCCGCAGCAGGTGGAGGCCCTGGATGGCGCGCCGGCTCACCCACCCCGAGGCCAGGAACAGCCCCAGCATCAGCGAGAAGACCAGGTAGAGGAGGTTGTTGCCGGTATTCACCGCCGCCGCGCCCATGCCCGCCATGGCCACGAGGTACTGGAATCCCAGCCGTGTCACGGAGAGCCGCAGACGCTTGTCCCGCCACAGGTCCATTCAGGTCTTTCCCCACGTGCCGCGCTTTGCCATTACCATGAACCAAGCCCACCCCAATTCAAGAATGACGCCAGGACATTGACCATGCTGAAAAAACTTTTCCGCTCGAAGTCCCTCGAATCCCTCCGGGCCCAGGCGGATGAACCCGAGCACCAGCTCAAGAAGAACCTCGGCACCTTCGACCTGACCATGTTCGGCATCGGGGCCATCATCGGCGCGGGCATCTTCTCCAGCATCGGCACGGCCGCGGCCGGGAACCTCGCCGACGGGCGCTGGCCCGCGGGGCCCGCCCTGGTCGTCAGCATCCTCCTGGTGGCCGTGGGCTGCGGGTTCACGGCCCTGGCCTACGCGGAGTTGGCGTCCATGATCCCGGTCTCGGGCTCGGCCTACACCTACGCCTTCGCCACCATGGGCGAGCTCATGGCCTGGATCATCGGCTGGGACCTCCTCCTGGAATACGCCGTAAGCAACGTGGCCGTGGCCATCTCCTGGGGCGACTACGCCCGCAGCTTCCTGGCCAACGTCCTGAACATCCGCATCCCGGGCTGGCTCGCCATGGACCCCAGGAGCGCCCTGTCGCTGGTCCACGGGACGCCGCCGGCCTCGATCTCCCACAAGCTCGAGGTGCTGGCCCAGGCCCGGGCCGGCCACCTGGACGGGGCGGCCTACTTCGCCAACTGGGACGTCCTGAGGGACGCGCCCCTGGTCCACGGTTTCCCGGTCACCATCAACCTGCTGGCGGTGGTCATCACCGTCCTCGTCACCTACCTGGTGTACCTGGGCATCAAGGAGAGCGCCCGCGCCAACGCGGTCATGGTGGTGCTCAAGGTGGCCATCCTCCTGGCGGTGGTGGCCATCGGCTTCCGCTTCGTGCACCCGGAGAACTGGCATCCCTTCGCCCCCCACGGCTTCAAGGGCATCCAGGCGGGAGCCGCCATCATCTTCTTCGCCTTCATCGGCTTCGACGCCGTGAGCACCACGGCCGAGGAATGCAGGGACCCGGGCCGCAGCCTGCCCCGGGGCATCCTCTTCTCCCTGGGCATCTGCACGGTCATCTACGCCCTGGTGGCCCTGGTGGTCACGGGCATGCTGAAGTACACCCAGCTGGCCGGCAAGGCCGACCCGCTGGCCTACATCTTCACCCAGAACAACATGGCCGGCGTGGCGGGCGTGATCTCGTTCGGGGCGGTCATCGCCACCACCGCCGCCCTCCTCGTGTACCAGGTGGGCCAGCCCCGCATCTTCATGGCCATGAGCCGGGACGGGCTTCTCGGCCCCTGGTTCGGGAGACTCAGCCGCACCCACCGCACCCCGAGCAACGCCACCTTCCTCACCGGCGTGCTGGTGGCGGTGCCCGCGGCGCTGCTCAACATCGACGAGGTGGTCGAGCTCACCAACATCGGGACGCTCTTCGCGTTCTCCGTCGTGTGCGGCGCGGTCATGATCCTGCGCCTGCGCCGGCCCGAGGCCCCGCGGCGCTTCCGCATGCCCTGGATCTTCGTGCTGGCCCCCGCCGGCATCCTGGCCTGCGTCTGGATCGCCAAGGGCCTTCCCTGGGTCACCTGGGTCCGGTTCGTGGCGTGGCTCGCCATCGGCCTCGTGATCTATTTTGCCTATGGCCAGCGCAACAGCGTGCTGCAAACTGGAGCCGAGGAAGCCTAGCCATGTTCACCGGTCTCGTACGCCATCTCGGAACCCTGGAAGCCCGCCAGCCCCGCGCCGGGGGGGCCCGGCTCGTCATCGCCGCCGCCCCCGAGCTCCTGGAACGGGCCGAGGAAGGGGCCAGCATCTGCACCAACGGCGCCTGTCTCACGGCGGTGGGCCGGGACGCGCGCACCTGGCAGGCCGACCTTTCCGAGGAGACCCTCCTGAAGACCACCCTGGGGCGCCTGGCGCCCGGGGCCATGCTGCACCTGGAGCCCAGCCTGCGCGTGGGCGACCCCCTGGACGGGCACCTGGTCTCGGGCCACGTGGACGGCGTGGGCCGGCTCCTGGAGCGCACCCGCGGGGAGGGGCTGTGGCGCTTCTCCATGCCCGCGGACCTGGCCCCCATGACCGCGCCCAAGGGTTCCATCGCCGTGGACGGTCTTTCCCTGACGGTGGTGGACTGCGGCCCGGACTGGTTCACCGTCGCCCTCATCCCCGAGACCGTGCGCCGCACGCGCCTGGAGGGAATGGCCGAAGGCGCCGAGGTGAACCTCGAGGCCGATCCCGTGGGACGCTTCGTGGCGCGGGCCCTGGCCACGCGGGAGACCGAAGGCAGGCTCTCCCGGTTCGCCCGGGACGGGTGGGGCTAGGCCTCATGAAGGAACTCCCGCCCATCCGGCGCCTGGCCCAGTCCCTCTGGCTCCTGACGGTCGTGTCCGTGGCGGGGGCCGTGGGGTTCCACCTGCTGGACCACGCGCGGTGGCTGGACGGGTTCTACTTCGCCATCACCACCCTGGTGGGGTTCCGCGACGCGCACCCCGCGGGGCCCGGGCTCAAGATCTTCACCATGGTCTACCTCATCGCCGGGCTCGTGGTGGTGGGCATGGCCTTTTCCAATCTCCTGGCCCTCCTGCTGGAGGGGGACCTCAAGGGGTACTTCCTGGAGCGACGCATGCAGAGACGCCTCAACGCCCTCAAGGACCACATCATCGTGTGCGGGTTCGGCAAGACGGGCTTCCAGGCCGCCTGGGAGCTCAAGCAGGTGGGGGTCCCCTTCGTCCTCATCGAGAAGGACGAGAGCAAGAGCCACAACGCCCGGTTCGAGGGGGAACTCTTCCTGGTGGGCAACGCCATGGACGAGGTGATGCTGGAACGGGCCGGCATCACCCGGGCCCGGGGCCTGATCACCACGCTCCAGACCGATGCCGACAACGTGCTGGTGACCCTCACGGCCCGGCAGATGAACCCGGCGCTCTCCATCGTGGCCCGCTCCACCAAGCTGGGCACCGAGAACAAGCTCAAGGCCGCCGGCGCCGACCACATCGTGAGCCCCTACGAGATCGGGGGCCGGCGCATGGCCTCCCTCCTGCTGACGCCGGACCTTCTCAACTACGTGGACGTCATCCTCGACAAGAAGCAGATGGAAATGGCCATCGAACACATCCTCGTGCGGCCCGAGTCCTTCCTGGTGGGGAAGACCATGCGCGAGGTGCGCCTGCGGGATCGCACCGGCGCCCTGATCGTGGGCATCAACCGCCCCATGGAGGGCCTGCGCTTCAACCCCACCGGCGCCGAGGTGTTCGAGGCCGGGGACGTGCTCCTGGCCATGGGCAGCCATGAGTCCCTGGACGCCCTGGTGAAGGTTTCCCGTGGCGTCTGAAACGTAACCAGCCCTTGCCGCACCCCTGGAACATGGCGTCCAACCCGCACCTGCTGATCGTCGACCTGGCCACCGTCCTGGGCGTGGCGGCCCTCACCACCCTGCTTTTCCGCCGCCTGCGCCAGCCCGCGGTGCTGGGCTACCTCCTGGCGGGCCTCATCGTGGGACCCCACGTCCCGGTGCCCCTGGTGGCCCACGTGCAGAACGTCCAGACCCTGGCCGAGCTGGGCGTGATCCTGCTGATGTTCTCGGTGGGCCTGGAATTCGATTTCCGCAAGCTGGCCCGGGAGGGGATCCCGGCCGTGTTCCTGGGGGTGGTCCAGGTGGGCCTGACCACCTGGCTGGGCTTCCTCGCCGGCCGCGGCCTGGGCTGGGGCCAGCGGGAGAGCGCGCTCACCGCCGCCGCCCTGGCGGTGTCGAGCACCATGATCATCGCCAAGGTCTTTGAGGAGCACGGCACCCGGGGGCCCTTCCGGGACCTGGTGTTTTCGGTGCTGGTGGTGCAGGACCTCTTCGCCATCCTGCTCCTGGCCGGGCTGGACACCTCGTCGGCGGCCGCCGGGGGCGTGGGCTGGGCCCTGGCGCGGGTGGGGCTCTTCCTGGCCGGCCTGCTGGGGCTGGGCGGGCTGCTCCTGCCCCCTCTGCTGCGCTGGGCCGCGGACCACGGCCGGGACGAGACCCTGCTCGTGGCCGCGGTGGGGGCGTGCTTCACGTGCGCCGTGCTGGCCTCCAAGTTCGGCTGTTCCCCGGCCCTGGGGGCCTTCGCGGCCGGGATGCTGGCGGCCGGAAGCCGCCGGGTGCGTCCTATCGAGCGCCTGGTGCTGCCCGTGCGGGACCTCTTCGGCGCCATCTTCTTCGTGGCCGTGGGCATGCTCATGGACCCGCGGCTCCTGGCCGCCCAGGCGGGCCCCATCCTGCTCCTGTCGGCCGTGGTGCTCCTGGGCAGCGCCGCCGGCGGCGCCCTGGGCGCGGCCGCCGCGGGGATCCCCGCCCCTTCCGGCCTCCGGGTGGGCCTGACCCTGGCCCAGCCCGGCGAGCTCTCCTTCGTCCTGGTGGGGGTGGGCGCCGCGGCCGGCCTACGGTTTCCCCAGGCCCTGCCCGTGGTGGTGGGGGTGGCCTTCGTCACGGCCGTGGCGGGGCCGTTCTTCTTCCGCCGGGGGGAAGCCATCGCCCGGGGCTTCGACCGCCTCATCCCCGCCCCCGTACACCGGTCACTCGTTCGGATCCACGGCTGGACCCAGGGCCTCCGTGGGCGCTTGCCCGGCGCCACCCCCTACCCCGCCGTCGGCTACCTGTTCCTGGACGCCCTGCTCTTCAACGCCCTGGCCATCGGCGCCATCCAGGTGCGCCACCACCCCCTGGCCACGGCCCACCCCCTGGCGGCCGGGGCCCTGGCGGCCACGGGCCTGGCCTTCCTGGGCTGGGCCCTTTACCGCCGGACGGGCCAACTGGCCGGCACCCCCGCGCTCCAGGGCGCCCTGCTCCTGGCCCTGGCCACCCCGAGCCTCGCCGTCCTCCAGCCCCTCCTTCCCCAGGGCCCCGCCCTGGCCCTGGCGGCGGGCACCCTGGTGTGCGTGGCCATTCTCGGCCGGATCCCCAGGCGAAGCGCCACCCTCGGCTCCCAGTGGCTCCTGGAGAGCGTCCGGCGCCCCTGGCGGGAGGCGCCCCCCGAGGCGGACCGGATCCTGGCCGCCCTGCCCCTCGCCCCCGGGTGCCCCTTCGCCGGCCGCCCCCTGGGCGACCTGGAACTGGCCCTGGAACGGGCCCCCAGCCCCGCCCTGGTCGCCGTCGAACGCGCCGGCCAATGGCTCCCCGCTTCCCCGGGAATCAAGCTCCAGGCGGGCGACCGGATCGCCCTGAACGGCACCCCCGCCGCCCTGGCAGCGGCCGAGGGCCTGCTCCGGGGCGTCTAGCCCGTGTCCCCGACTTGCGCCCCGTTCGTTCCCATGGGTCGCTGACGCGACCCATGGGAACGGCAAACCCGGCAGCCTGGCCCCAGAACGGGCGAGCGTCTTTCCGCGATGCTTTCCGTCGCAGGAGTTGCGTCAGCAACTCCTGCGACGAACGGGGCGCGATGTGGGGACCCGAACCCTAGGCCCCCCGCTGCTCCATCAGGGCTTCGGACTTGCGCATGGCTCGCTGGGTGCTCCAGAAGCCCCACAGGGCTCCCAGGGCGCCGGTGGCGGTTCCGATCAGGCCCATGAGGGCGACGTTGCCGGGGGAGAAGAAGCCGAGCCTCGCCAGTTCCACCAGGAGCGGCGACAGGCGGCCCACGCCGTGGGCCACGGGCCACCAGAGGCCCAGCAGGCCCAGGACGGCCACCATGCTGGCCAGGAGGCCCAGCACGCCGCCCTCCACCAGGAGGGGCGTCCGGATGAAACCTTCGGTGGCGCCCACGAGGCGCATGATGGTGATCTCCTCCTCCCGGGTCATGATGCACATGCGGATGACGTTGCCGGTGGCGAACCCCGCGGCCACCAGCAGGAGGACGCCGAAGGAACTCAGGGCCGAGCGCACGAGGCGGGCGGTTTTCTGGAGGCCCTCCAGGCGCTCCTGGTCCACCACCACGTCGCCCACCCCGGGCAGGGTGCGCAGGCTCTCGCCCACCTCAATGGCCCTCCGGGCGGCCAGCAGGTCCTGGCGCAGGCTCAGCTCCAGGGTCTCGGGAATGGGCTCGCCCAGGCTCTTGAGCATGAGGCCGGCGTCGCGGGTGGTTTCCAGGAAGCGCCGGGTGGTCTCCTGGGAGGAGATGCGCCGCACGGAGGCGAAGCGCGGGTCCCGCCGGAGCTGGCTTTCGGCCTGGTCCAGGCCGCCGCCCTCGTTGGCGAAGACGGTGATGCGGGCCAGGCCCTCCATGCGCGAGACCCAGCGGTCCAGGCCCTGCACCACCAGGAGGCCGCCGCCGGCCAGGAGGAGACCCGAGGCCAGGGTGAGCACCGCCAGGAAGTGCTGGCCCCGGTGGCGGAACAGATCGTTGATCACGTCGCGCGCCAGCAGGCCCAGAAGCCGCAGGAAGACCATCCTACTTGCTCCCGTCCAGGGCCAGGCCCCGGATTTCCACGCCGGTGGGCAGGCGGTAGCTCACCGAGGCCGCCTTGGACGAAGGGCCCTTCCACACCCGCAGGAGGTTGGTGCCGGTGCCCGAGTTGGTCGTGGAGGAGGTGAAGTCCGCCCCCACCATCCAGTCCTTGATGCGGGCATGGGCGATGACGCGCAGTGCGGCCAGGGCCGTGGCCGTGTCGGGCAGCGCGTCGTAAGGGGCCTGGTTCATGTTGCCCACCGTGAACTGGCCCTGGTTGATGGCCAGCACCGCCTTGCCGGAGGCGATGGGCCGGGCCACGTAGAGCCGGTTGAAGGTGGCGTCGTACGCCATGGAGGCGTAGGCGGGGGTGGTGGAGCCGTCCCACAGGAGGGTGTTGGGGCCCACGAGCACCTGGGTGTTGAACTGGAAGGCGCTGCCCGAGGAGAGGCGGAGGCGCGGCCCGGTGTTCTGCACGCCCAGGGTGTCGGGCACCACCGAACCGCTGCGGAAGAAGCCCACGAGGTTTCCCGATCCCGCCGCCGCGATGGCGGCGCCGCCGGTGTCCTGGGTGATGGTGCTGTCCATGTAGGTGCCCGGGGGGGCCACCCCGCCGGGGAGGATGGAGCCGGGGTTGGCGATGGTCCAGATGCGCCAGGCATTGCTCGAGCCCGTCTCCAGCACGTAGAGGGAACCGGTGGAGGTGTCCATGGCGGCCTGGGAGAACACGGACGACGCGAGGCGGTCGCTGCTGCTGTTGCCCAGGGTGAAGCTGGCCACGTCCAGGGTCGACGTGAGGGTGCCGTTCTGGGTGCTGGCGTTGTTCACGCGCACGACGTTGCCGTTCTCGTCCACGAGGTAGAGGGTGTTGGCGCTGGGGTTCAGGACCATCCCCCCCCAGGCCAGCGTGCCCAGGTTCGTGATGACGTCGGCCTTGATGACCCGGGCCGAGGACGGGACGGCGCTGTCGGCCGCGAGGTTGGCGATGGTGTTGATGTCGTCCCAGGCCAGGATCTGGTGGCCGGCGTTGTCGTAGACGTAGAGCGGCGTGGTGCCGGTGTCGCCGGGCTTGGGGTCCACGCACGCCAGGGCGCCCAGGAGCGCGGGGATGGCGAGAAGGACCGAGGCGGTGCGGGATCGTGTCATGCGGGCTTCCGGGGTTGCTACTTGGCGAACAGGGCCTTGAGGTGGGCGTTGAGGTTCTTGACGGTTTCGCCGTCGCACCCGGCGTCCACGGCTCCCCGCGAGACGGCCAGGGCCAGGTTCTTCACCGCTTCCGGACCTTCGCCGGCCACCAGCTGCTGGTTGGCCTTCGCCTGGAGGCGGTGCACCATCTCGTGGTGCTCGGGCGGCAGGGCGCCCTTGGCCGTCTGGACGATGCGCTGGGTGAAGTTGGTGAGCTTGGCCAGGCGCACGGGGTCCTGGGCGGGAACCATGGGCCGGGGCGCGGCGGCGGGGGGCCGCAGCTCCACGCGCACGGGCATTTCGGGCTCCGCGGGCAGCGCCGGGGATTCCGGGGCGAGACCCATGGGAACCGTGAGCGGCGTGGGCTCCGGAACCGGCAGGGGCTCATGGACCGGCGCGGCTTCCGGCACGGCCGCGGGCTGGACCGGCGGCGGCAGGGGCTTTTCCGCCGCGGGCGCGGGCTTGCCGGGAACGTCCGGACGCTTGCCGCTGCGCACGCCCTTGAGCACCACGTGGCCGCCCATGACGAGTCCGTACAGGTCCTTGGCGATGTTCAGGACCGGCTTTTCCAGCACCTCGGCCAGCTCGGCGACGGTGTAGTACCCGGTGGCCAGGGCCAGGAGCCGGGCCTCGCGGGGGTTCACGCCCGAGGGGGTCTCGCCGGGAAGCAGCGTGGTGTGGGGGTGCAGGTCCAGGGAGGGGATCTTCTGGCTGATGACACGCCACTCGTCCATGCGGCGGTGCATCTCCATGAGGATGGAAGGGTTCGGCTTGGTGATGGTCACCTCGACACCGCCGTCGCTCTCCTCGAAGTGGTAGTGCCCGTCCAGCCACAGGGCCACCTCGTAGATGGCGTCCAGGCCCTCGCAGTCGTTGGAGACGGCGTGGACGATGCGGCCGTCCTTCAGGTAGATGCGCGCCTTGTGCAGCTCCTCCGCGATGTGGAAGCAGCCCGTCTTCCCGCCCTGGCTCACGAGCTGGATGATATCCGGCAGGGGCGCCTCGCGCATGGAACCTTGGATAAGACCCTGGGACATGGAGATCCCCTCTCTCATAAGTGTATGCTTGGACAAAATCCTAGCACGATCCCACGCCGGGTGGTCCCGGACCTTTGATGCCGTGAGCGTTCCGCAGGTTCCCCGGGGCCGGGGTTCACTTCTGAAATACAATCAGGTTTTCGGGATCCGCCGTGACCACACCCTTCTCATCCATCGAAACGGCCATCGAGGCCATTCGCCAGGGCCGGATGGTCGTCGTGGTGGACGACGAGGACCGGGAGAACGAGGGGGACCTCACGCTCGCCGCCGAGCACGTCACGCCCGAAATCATCGCCTTCATGGCCACCCATGGCCGCGGGCTCATCTGCGCGACGCTGGAGGGGCCCCTCCTGGACCACCTGCACATCCCCCAGATGGTCCAGGACAACACCAGCCCCTTCGAGACGGCCTTCTGCGTGAGCGTGGAGGCCCGGGAGGGCACCTCCACGGGCATCTCCGCCCACGACCGCGCGCGCACCATCAAGGCCCTGGTCGCCCCGGGCGCCAAGCCTTCGGACTTCGTCAAGCCCGGGCACGTGTTCCCCCTGCGGGCCAAGCCCGGGGGCGTCCTGGCCCGCACCGGCCAGACCGAGGCGTCCGTGGACCTGGCCCGCCTGGCGGGCCTGCACCCCTCGGGCGTCATCTGCGAAATCATGAAGGACGACGGCACCATGGCCCGGGTGCCCGACCTGGTGCCCTTCTGCGAGCAGTTCAACCTTCCCCTGGTGACCGTGGCCGCCCTGGTGGCCCACCGGTTGCGGGTGGACCCCATCATCCGCCGGGTGGGCACCACGGTGCGCGAGACCGTCTGGGGCTCGCTCAAGGTGCACCGGTTCGAGAGCCTCCTGGACGGCAGCCAGCACTTCGCCTACGTCCTGGGCGAGGTGGAGGGCGGTCCCGCGCCCCTGGTGCGGGTGCACCAGGAGACCCTCCCCGACGACCTGGACGGCTTCGGCAAGCTCATGCCCACGCCCTTCCACGAAGCCATGGACGCCATCCGCTCCGAGGGCCGTGGCGTGCTGGTGTACCTCCGCCGGCCCGGAACCGACCCCGAGATCCCGCCCCAGGCCCCCCTGAGCGACCGGGATGTGGGTGTTGGAGCCCATATCCTTGTATCCCTTGGAGTTAAAGAAATGCGGCTCCTGAGCAGGGCGGAAAAGAAGTATATTGGTCTCCGTGGCTTCGGCCTCGACATCGTCGGCCACGTTCACCTGGACGCCCATTGACCCGAACCCAATTCCTCCGAGATTCTCCGTTGTTCAGGGACCTGGACGGGACGGAGCGCGCCCAGGTCCTCGACATCGGCCAGGTGCGAAGCTACCGGGCGGAGGAGGTCATCTTCCGGGAAGGGGACGCGGGGGATGGGCTGTACATCGTCATCGACGGCTCGGTGCGCATTTCCAAGCACACGGCCACCGGCGAGGAGGCCCTGGCCATCCTCGAACCCAACGCCTTCTTCGGCGAGATGGCCCTGGTGGACTTCTCCACCCGCGCCGCCGACGCCGTGGCCAACGTCCCCAGCGAAGCCTTCTTCATCCCGCTCCGGGAACTGCGGACCCTCATCGAGGCCAACCACGGCATCGCCTTGAAGGTCCTCTACGCCCTCTGCGAAGTCCTCACCCAGCGCCTGCGCGACACCAACGAACGGTACATGACGGTGTTCACGCTTGCCCAATGGGGGGGAGGCATGACCCAGGACAACCTGTTTCCCATTCCATGAGCCGGACTCGGCCGGCCGCTTCTTGAACCATGAAGGAGATCCATGTCAGACCTCGTTAAGCACATCACCGACGCAGACTTCCAGCAGACCGTCGCCACGGGCGTCACCCTCGTGGACTTCTGGGCCCCCTGGTGCGGCCCCTGCCGCATGATCGCCCCCATC
>MTLE01001160.1_pt1 | contig 35965 bp, 23 predicted proteins | sample 1982461 | NCBI WGS metagenome assembly MTLE01 (sample SAMN05712605, study PRJNA340218) | biofilm metagenome | isolation source: sample SPL anode biofilm adapted to -200 mV | place: USA | collected 2012-02-03
ATGAATAATAATTCCAGCCCGGGAGCTTCTGTATTATCTGCTGCTTTGGCTATGGCGCCATGGGACCCAACGCATTACTCAAACGGTTCGGTAAATATTGATGGAAAGGATTTGAGTGGTCAGATTTCTGCTTCTTCTAACTTCCGTAATGTTACCAATCCTTATTCAATGGTAGAAAACAGCGTACCTGAAAGTAATGTTGAAAGATGGGTAGGAGATATCTTTGTGGAAATTTCTCCGATAAAAAATCTGGTTTGGCGCTCTGCTCTGAATCTTGATTTGTCCAATAACAGAGATAAACTGTTTAAATATGCCTACGAATATTCGGCTTATGACAAGTCTGACAAAAATTATTTATCGAGTAGCATGTCCCGTTACAGAACGCTTCAGTTGGAAAATACACTTACTTACGATGGAAAAATCGGAGATCACAGTTTCTCGTTGATGGCCGGACAAACCTCTGAAGAATATAATTATTACAGTATTAGTGGTTCAGGTGCATCCATTTTAAATCCAAGTGAAAATAACTGGTATCTGTCTCAAACTACCGAAGACAGGACATTTGCCGGTGATGGTGCAGCCAGAACAAGAATGTTTTCGTTACTCGGACGTTTACATTATTCCTATAAAAGTAAATACCTGGCAACAGTAAATTTCAGAGCTGATTCTTCCAGTAAATTTCCTGAAAACTTATGGGGATTTTTCCCTTCCACTGCATTGGCATGGAGAATCAGCGAAGAAAGCTGGATGAAAGGTATTCCTAATATGGACTTTATGAAGCTGAGAGCCGGATGGGGACAAATAGGAAATGACAAAATCGGTTCGGATAGCTTTATACTTAAAATGTTCAATGCCGGACCTACATTTGTAGATTATGTTTTGGGTAGCGGCCAACAACTTGCAAACGGAGCAGCTGTTCTGACGTATGTAAATTCCGGCGGAAAATGGGAAACAACTGAACAGTTTAATGTTGGTTTGGATTTCGGATTTTTCAATGGACTGCTGAATGGAAATATCGATTATTTCACCAGAAATACCAAAGAAATGCTCTTATCGGTAAAGGCTCCGGCACAGGTTGGAAACCGTTATGATCCTGTTGCAAATGTTGGTACGGTTAATAATCAGGGTATTGAAATTTCCATTGATCACCAAAATAAAATCGGAAAAGTAAATTATTCATTAAACGGGAATGTATCGTTTATTAAAAATGAACTTACAGCATTAAATGGTGGTGACAGAGTGTATGGCGACCGCACAATTTCTGATGAAGGTTATGCCTTGTACACACTTTGGGGTTATCAATACGAAGGAATTTATAAAACAGATGCAGAAGCGTTGCAATATTTAGATAGTTATACTTCTGAATCAATTCCTTATCATGCTGGTGATGCAAAATTTAAAGATTTAAACCAAGATGGAAAAATTGATGATGCTGATAAAACCAACATCGGGAATCCATTTCCCTGGTTGACTTATGGACTGAACATCGGAGCGGATTATAAAGGAATAGATTTGCAAATGTTCTTCCAGGGAGTTTACGGCAATCAAATTTATAACGCTGTACGTGAAAGAACTGAGGGCAAAGGCACTGAAGCTACGCTGGGAACTCAAATGCGTGATGTGTGGACCGCGAGCAATACTAACGGAACAATTCCAAATCCATACGGAAGTTCTCTGAATATGGCTACATCCAGTCGTTTTGTAGAAAGTGGTGCGTATATGCGACTTAAAAATGTTCAACTTGGCTACTCAATCCCTAAAAGTATAGTTAGTCCGGCCGGAATTACTAAATGCAGAATTTATTTGTCGGCAAATAATTTACTCACGTTGACAAAATATACCGGTTACGATCCTGAAGTGGGAAGTGGAGTTGATTATGGAAATTATCCCCAGGCAAGAACGTATACACTTGGAATAAATGTAGATTTCTAAAATGTTGAAAGTATAAATTCAATATTTCTCATAAAAATTTAAGACTTGAAAATATCAAAATAGAATGGTATGAAAAAATTATTTTTAATGTTCGGCATAGCCTTTACGCTAATGTTAACTTCTTGTGATTCATGGCTATTGGAACCATCACCGGGAGTTACCAAACTTGCAGACTTCTACACTGTAGGTCAAACCGCAATTCAAAACACGAACGCAGCATATGTCCCGTTGATGTGGGAATATAACTCTACTTATTTTCCTGAATGGTTTATAGGTGATGTAGTATCGGATGACGCCCTTAAAGGTGGACAATCAGTAGGTGATATGGCTGATGTGTACGATATGGAGAATTTTAAAACAAATTCCAATAATGGTTATTTACTCGATTTTTACAGAGCTCAATATCAGGGAATAGCTCGTTGTAATCTCCCGATTCAGGAAATTCCCAAAATGACTCCTGATTCTACCATGAGCGGGAATGTACAAAACAGATTAGTTGGAGAATTGAAATTTCTGAGAGCAATGTACTATTTCAGACTGGTACGAATCTTTGGTGGCGTACCAAAAGTGACTGAAGTGATTGAATCATCTTCAAACTGGAAACAACCTCGTGCTACCAAAGAAGAAATTTATTCATTAATCCTGAGCGATTTGGAAGATGCCAATTCAAAACTCTGGAAAAAAAGCGAATATTCATCTACTGATTTGGGTCGTGCAACAAAAGGTGCAGCTCAGGCCATGTTGCTCAAAGTAAATTTATATATGCACAATTATTCGGAAGCTAAACGCTGGGGTGATTCAATTATGACTTCCAACGAGTATGATTTAGTGCCCAATTATGCTGATAATTTTACACTTGCCGGTGAAAACGGTCCGGAATCTGTTTTTGAAATTCAATATATGGAAGATCCTACAAGCGATTATGGCGAAGGTGATGGATTTACAAGAGGAACATTTACGGTTATTCTTACCCGCTCACGTTCTTCAAAATTAGGTGGAGGTTGGGGATTTAATAAACCTACTCAAAATTTATATAACGAATACGAGTCAGGTGATCCACGCCGCGATGCTACCATTCTGAATCCGACAGATGCACAGATAGAAACTCCTGCTCAGGAAATTTATCTTGGCGACAGGTATCTGAATCGTAAATACGCCATGATGAATGACGATGGCACTTTTTATAAATTGACACATCCTACACGCGGTCCAATCAACAATAAAGTAATTCGTTATGCCGATGTATTATTAATGTATGCCGAAGCTTGCTGTGAATTGAATGATCTGACTCCTGCAAAAAATGCTTTGGAAAAAGTCAGAGCAAGAGCAAGAGGTTCTTTGGCAATATTACCTGCTTTCCCATATGGAACTTTTGCTGACAATCAGGATGATTTACGTAAAGCTATACGTCATGAACGACGCGTGGAGCTGGGCATGGAAGGCCATCGCTGGTTCGACCTGTGCAGATGGGGCATTGCAAAACAGGTTATGGATGCATATAAAGCAACAGAATCTGCCGAAGCTCAAGCCGAAATGGCACCGTTTATTGCAAATAAAGATGAACTTATGCCAATTCCAAGTAAAGAAATAGATCTTAACCCGATGGAACAAAATCCCGGGTATTAATTCAACAATAACAAACAAATTAAAACAATAATTTTATTCATTAACTTTAAAATTTTACTATCATGACACTAAAAAAGTTTTTTATTTTATCAATGAGTATGGCACTCGTGTTTTTCAGTTCATGTAAAACTGAAGATACATCAGTTACCGGAGTCACTTTAGATCAGGCTACATTATCTGTAGCTGTTGGCGAAACAGGAACGTTGGTTGCTACAATTGCACCAAAAGGTGCTACCGGAACTGTTGAATGGTCGACTTCTAACAGCGCTGTTGCTACAGTTGCCGATGGTGTGGTTACAGGTGTGGCAAAAGGTACTGCAAACATTGTGGCTACAGTGGGGACTTATACTGCAACTTGCGAAGTTACTGTAACAGAAAGCACAAACTTCTCTGCTTCATTAACAGGTTCTGAATATTATATCTTTGTACTTGATGGTGTAACTTCTGCAGCATTGGGAAATAAGATTGTAGCTGATTATCGTCCTGACGAAGCAACTAAATTCCTTTATGTTTGGGAAAATACATATACAGCTGGTACTTCTGTAGGTCCTAATTTCTACGGTGAAGTGGAAGGTTGGGTTAGTCTTACTGTTGCATCGGTTGGTTGGTCAGGAGCTGGATTTAATTCTCAGGATTCTGTTCTGAACAATAAATTGGTTGCTATTACAAATAATCCTGATGGTTATTATTTACATATCGGTATTAAAAGCAAAGATAATGCAGTTCATTTATTTGGTTTGGACGGCCAGTCAAATGCTAAATTTGCTGTAGGTGCAACAGGATTTAATGACAATGGAACAATTACCCCTGCTCTGGCAGATTTTACACGCGATGGAGAATGGCACGAAATTGAAATTCCTATGTCTACGTTGAAAGATAATGGTTTACTTTATGCAGTAGGTATGGGTACCAAAAATCTGTTATGGTTTTTAAGTGGTGGTACCGCAGGTACAACTTTAGATATTGATGCTGTATTTATCTATAAAAAATAACAGCTTGAATTTATTAAGTGTAGCGGGTTTGAATGTATCCGCTACACTACAACGAATTTAGATAGAATTCACTTTTTTTGTCCCGTAATTTCTGCGGGAGTTTTAAATATTTGAAATTAGAGATATGAGATTAGATAAATATTTTTTTCCTGTCATTTGTGCCTTTTTCCTGAATTTTCAGTCCTGCAAAACTGCCGAACCAGAAATTCCTGCTCAGGGTGTTAGCCTTAATCAGTCGGAGCTTACTATTGTGGCGGGTGATTCGGCAAATATAACGGCAAGTATTCTTCCCGATGGGGCAAAAGCTGAACTGTTGTGGACTTCCTCGAACGAGAAAGTTGCAACTGTTGTGGATGGAAAAATCAGAACTTTTGCACGGGGAACTGCTACCATTAAAGTTACTGCCGATTCCGTTTATAGTGCAACCTGTGCTGTAACAGTTACAAAAGAAGATTTACCGTATCAATTGGTTTGGTCGGATGAATTTGACAGTACTGCTCTCAATTTGAATAAATGGAGTTACGAAACCGGCGGAAATGGTTGGGGAAATCAGGAAAAAGAATATTATACAACACGACCCTCAAACTTACGGTTAGAGGATGGAAATCTTGTCATCGAAGCTAAAAAAGAAGATTATAACGGAAACAGTTACACTTCGGCCCGTATAAATACCCGTGATAAATTTGCATTTACCTACGGAAAAATTGAAGCACGTATAAGTTTGCCGGTTGGTAAAGGAACATGGCCGGCATTCTGGATGATGGGATCTAATATTACCGCAGTTCGCTGGCCAATGTGTGGTGAAATTGACATAATGGAACATATTGGTTCACAGCCAACAATGATTTCACATGCTGTACATACTTACGAAAAAAACGGTTCAAAGGGAAATAACTGGTATTCACGTAAATACCTTGACAATTTGGAAGATAATTTTCATACCTATGGAATTGAATGGGAAAAGCAAGCCAATGAAGGCGATGATAACATGAGTTTTTTCATTGATGGTGTAAAAAGTGCGACTATCTGGCAGCAACATGTAAATTCAACCAGCAAAGACTGGCCTTTCAACAATGATTTCTATGTAATCCTAAATCTCGCCATTGGTGGAACAATGGGAGGAACAGTAGATGATGCCATTTTTAATAATCCGGTTCTGATGAAAGTTGATTATGTAAGAGTCTACCAGCGTAAGTAGACAAATTCTGTAAGTCAGTTTTTATTAATTTTCTTTTTGTTTTTTAGCTGAATATCATGAAATTAAATCAAATATATGTGTGTAAATTTTTGTCATTTCGAAATCTGATTTTGTCATGTATTGTACTTGCCAATTTTGCATGTACATCTACTAACGATCCTCAAATTTCAGATCAGGAGCAACACCGAAGTTTAAAACGCGGGGTCTCGTATAGTTTTTCTATTTCGGGTGATGCTAAACTATTATCCCCCGGGGTTTCCTGGTTTTACAATTGGGGGCCGGATGTCAGCACAACTCTGAACACAGAAGTAACTGATAATAAGATTGATTTTATTCCAATGGCATGGAATGGCAGTTTTGATGCCACACGCATCAGAAATTATAAAATCGCTCATCCGGAATGTGAATACCTGCTGGGTTTTAATGAACCAAACCTCACCGATCAGGCCAACATGACACCAACTGTGGCGGCACAGAAATGGGTGGCATTTTCGGCTTTAGCAAAAGAACTGAACATGAAAATGATTTCTCCGGCAATGAATTACGGAACTTTATCGGGTTACAGCGATCCTATTGTTTGGCTGGATGAATTTTTCACTCTTGTTCCGTTAAGCGAAATTGATGGCATTGCTATTCACTGCTACATGGGAAATGCCTCGTCGATGGCATCGTATGTGAACCGGTTCAAAAAATATGGTAAACCCATTTGGTTGACCGAATTCTGTGGTTGGGAACAAAACATTACAAGTGTTAATGCTCAAATGAATTACATGTCCGAAGCCGTCAATTATCTGGAATGCAATGGAAATGTTGCCCGTTATGCATGGTTTATTCCACGGGCAAACGGAGCTGTTGAGTCTTACCCGTACATGCAGTTACTGACTAAAACTTCACCGTATGCATTATCCGATTTGGGAAAAGTATTTGTGAATATGTCCACACTGGACAAAACGGTTTATTATCCCGAAAATCAGCAAATTCCTGCAGAGCATTATAGTTCATTGAGTATGCAGGAGGCTGTTACTGCCGGTAATTGGGGTGCATCTGTTCATCTCCGGACCACAACAGATGTGGATGGTGTTTTAGATGTTACCGATTTAAACAGCGATATGTGGCTTGAATATCAAGTGGAAATTTTTACGGTGAAGAATCCAAAAATTCAGATCAGATACGCTTCCTTGTACAATTCCACAATTGAGATATCAGTTGATGGTACAGTAACGTCAACCGTGAGTTTTCCTAAAACCGGAGGCGATAGTGTTTGGGAAACTTTGACATTTGATTTGCCCATGAGTACCGGCAAACATACTGTCAGGATTAAGAATAAATATGGTGGAACTAACCTTAACTGGTTGAAAATTACGAATTAATACTTTAATGCATATTCATTTAAATTTTTATATATGAAATTAGTTTCTTTCCGTTCTGCCTTGTTTTCAGCTATTTGTTTGAGTTGTTGTATAAGTTGTAATGCACAAAATGAGCCTGTTATAGGCAGTGAAACAACTGTTGATCCACAGGGTTATAGTCTGGTATGGCAGGATAATTTTGATGGTACACAGCTGGATGAAACAAACAACTGGACTGTAGAGGTAAACGGTGATGGTGGCGGTAACAGTGAATTACAATATTACAGACGTGAAAATATCTCGGTGGGTGTTGAACCGGTTAGTGGCGAAAATTGCCTGATCATTACTGCAAAAAAAGAAAATTATTCCGGAAAGACCTGCACATCTGGTAGATTAACCACCCGTGGGAAAATGTCGTTTAAACACGGAAAACTGGAAGCCAGAATAAAATTACCTCATACTGCAAACGGTTTGTGGCCTGCATTTTGGGCAATGGGCGCGGATTATGCACAGGTTGGCTGGCCTAAATGTGGCGAAATGGATATTCTGGAGATGGGAAATGTAAACGGAATAAATCGTGGAACTCAGGACAGATATTTCAGCAGTTGGTTTCATTGGGGCGAAAGCTGGAATGGTGGTGCTTATCCTAACTGGGGAAAAGATTTTACAGCTGCATCAAGCATACAGGAAGATTTTCATCTTTTTACACTTATCTGGGACGATAATGCAGTGAAAACCTATATCGATCTTGACAAAAATCCGGATGTAACTCCAATTGTAGAAATGGCAATTAACGGAGATGATGTTGCAGGAAATGCCGCGCATTATTTTCATAAAAAATTCTTTGTCATTTTCAATCTGGCAATTGGTGGCAACTTCACTCAGATATGGGATATAAACAATGTCACAGCACTGGCTAACGGAGATGCTAAGATGTATGTCGATTACGTAAAAGTATATCAGAAAGGCGATGCTTCAGAAGAATATTCAGGACCAGTCCTGACTTCGGTAAAATCTGTTCAATCGGGAGACAAAATAAATATTTATCCAAATCCGGTTAGTGATATATTAACCATCGATTCTCCCTCTAAAATTAGTAAAGCAACGATTATAGATATGTCGGGCAAAGAGATATTGACTGTGTTAAACTCTTCTGAAATTAATACTTCTATGTTGAAAAATGGTCATTATTTGATTAAACTAATGGATGTTACAGGTAGAATTCAAACGTTTAAGTTTTCAAAATAATATCAGAGTTTTGTTTTAATTAGTTTTTTAAGTTTTTGATTGGTGAAAGGGACTGTGGGAAATAACTCACGGTCCTTTTTTGTAAAATGTAATTAGGTTAAATGTCGTATCTAATATTTAAACTCCACATTTTATGTAAATTAATCCACATTCATATACTTCAGGAAAATTTATATTTGCAATGAAAAATGATTATTACAAATCAGCTTCTTTATTTTTAAACTAATTTACCATGCTAAAATCTACTAAAATTTTATTATTTGTCATTTCACTCGTTGCAACATGTTCTGTTTCAGCCACAACTTATTACGTTTCACCTACCGGAACATCGTCTGCAGCGGGAACAATTTCTGCTCCGTTAAGCTTCTCAACGGCAGTTTCTAAATCGCTTGTCGCTGGTGACTCATTGATATTCAGGGGTGGAACTTATAGTTTCAGTTCTTCTCAGTCATTTTCCAAAACAGGTTCTGCCGGAAATCTGATTCATTATGTTGCTTATAATTCAGAAATTCCTGTATTTGATTTTCGCACACAATCCTATAGTAGCAGCAGTCGTGGTTTGAATCTTTCCGGAAATTATATTCATGTAAAAGGAATTATTGTTCAGGGTGCCGGTGATAATGGTTTTTATGTTTCAGGAAGTAATAATGTAATTGAAAAATGTACAGCCCGCTGGAATTGCGATTCAGGATTTCAGTTTAAAGTAGGAAGCAATAACCTGATTCTGAACTGCGATTCGTATGAGAATTTTGATTATGAAAGCAGTACAATTGGTGGTAATGCCGATGGATTTGCTGACAAACAATACGAAAATACGGGTACAAATACATACAAAGGTTGCCGTTCGTGGAGAAACAGCGATGATGGTTGGGATAGTTATGAAAAAATCGGAAATACTGTTTATGACAGTTGCTGGTGTTATAATATGGCACCTGCAAGTTATGACATGACTAATAATATACGCTATGCTACAGATAAAACATATATCGATGGTTTTGCCAATCGTATTATTCCAAATGCGGGAAACGGAAACGGGTTTAAACTTGGGGGAAATTATACTGCTAACAATGCAACTTTAAATAATTGTGTTTCAGTTAATAATTTAGTGAAAGGATTTGATCAGAACAATAACAATGGTGTGATGACTCTTTATAATTGCACCAGTTATGGGAATCAGTATAACTATGGTTTTACAAACAATAGTTATGGGACGTTGATCATTAAAAATTCGGCATCGCTTTCGAGCGCCAAGTCCAATTCGTTCAACTGTAAATCAGTAACACAGGATCATAACACGTGGAATACCGGATTTTCCTGCTCTACGTCAGATTTTGAGAGTCTGGCTGTTGCTCAGATGCTTTTCGACAGACAGGAAGATGGTTCTTTACCCGAAATATCTTTACTGCATCTGGTGTCAACCAGCGTAATGATTGACAAGGGAACAGATGTTGGGAAAACATATTACGGAACTGCGCCGGATCTGGGAGCTTTTGAATATTCTCCCACAACAGCTGTAGAAACTGTTTTGTCTAATGTTAATCTGAGTGTATATCCAAATCCCGTAAATGAAAAAGCAATTTTGAAATTTGAAGCTTCTTCTGCTGAGAAACTTAGTCTAAGGTTATTTGATCTTACAGGGAAATTAATTGTCAACTATGATGTACCTGTAACTATGGGTAATAATGAAGTTGAGATTAATACAGCGTTCTTAGATAAAGGAAATTATATCTGCAATGTTAAGGGTAAAAAAGTGAATTTTACCTGTAAATTGGTAAAATAATGTTTTTAGTTGGCATTTTATTTATTAATCATGAAAACAGGGGTGTCCAATAAGTATTTTTAGAACACAAATGACGCAAATTAAATAAATTTTCGCAAATAATATTTTTATAAATATAACTTGATCAAACACTTATATTTTGTGTTAATTTGCGAATTTATTTGCGTTATTTGCGTTCTTTTTCTTTTTTTTGACGCCCCTGTTCCTTTGTAATAATTGTTCTCATTTCGGGAAATCAGAATCGTTGCAGAAATTCTCCTAAATTCACGTCACGTTCCAGTTCCAGTTTTTTACGTAGCCTGTATCTGTTTGTTTCCACACTACGGACAGACATGTTCAGTAAAGGTGCAATATCCTTCGAAGATAGATCCATTTTCAGGTATGCACATAATTTTTTGTCACTGGTATTTAGCTGCGGATACATTTCACCCAACCTTTTCAGGTAATTTTCGTAGACGAGGTCAAAATTTTCTTCAAATTTTTTCCAGTTGTTATCGTTTTCAATGTTTTCTTTGATATTTCGCTCCATTTTACTAAGCCGGCTCAACACGTTTTTATTATTCTCCGGTAAGTTCAGTTCTGCTGTAACTTTTGAAATATTGTCCATAATATCCAGTAAAATCTCGTTTTTACGAATCAGGTTCATGGTCGAACTGGCTAACTCTTGCGATTTATGTCTTAACTCGTACTGTAATTGTTGATTTTTGAGTTCTTTTATTTCTTTTTTCTTTTCCGAAGTTTCTGCCTCAAAATGTTTTTTCTGTTCGCTCAGTTCCAGCTCTTTTCGTTTTTCCATGTCTTTTGCTCCCTTTTTCGAGCGATGATTTATGAAAATAATGATCCCGGTTATTAATGCAATTATCAGTAAACCATATATGGCAAAAGCAATATTTGTTTCGTACCAAGCGGGCATAATTTTAAACCTGTAAGTGCAGACCGGCATTTCTGATTCGAGTTTGTCTTTTGCCCTGACTTTAAATGTGTATTCACCTTTTGGTAACTGAGTGTATTCTTTTATGTTTGAGGGGCTAAAATCCGACCATGAATCGTCGTAGTTTTCAAGCATATAACTGTATTCCACCAAATCATCAGCCCTGTATTCCGGTGCAACATATTCAAATCTCAGCGAGTTATGATTGTGCGGAAATGAAATTGTAGTGTCGGTATTGTTGAAATTTACATAACCTTTACTGACAGTTGATTTGTCATTAGTTACCGTCACATTTCGGATATAAATTCTATAATTACTCTTTATTTTATTTTCCTTTTTTATATTGATCCAGCTAAAACCTTCTTCAGTGCTCAGAATAAGGTTATCCTTATCGAGAAAGTTAAAATTTTCAAATCCTATAATAATTTTTGGTTGCAGAATCTGGTATGTTATTGAGTCCAGTTTATAGGTGTTGTCTTTCTGAATTTTTGCAACGCCTACAAAACTTCCTGATACACACCAAATATCTTTATTTTTACTTTCGTAAAGTCTGATGGAATTTGGTGGTGTCCCAAACAACTGATTCAGCGTGTTGAAAGGTTCTACCTTGTCTGTTTTTTTATTGTATATGTAAAATCCGTATTCCGATGAAAATACAATTCGGTTTCCTATGCGGTAAAGAGTATTGTTCCTATTGGTAGGAAAACCCTTTGACACGTCAAACAAATCAATTTTGGTAATGCTGTCCATTTCATTGTTGAAGTGCAGCCTGAACATCCCTTTTTGCCAGTGACTGAACCATACATTTCCATCCTCGTCTTCTTCAAACATAGGACTTGATTCGTTAAATTTTCCTTTGATAAAATGAGAAAAAACCCATGATTCTCCCTGTTTTTTCAGAATAAATAAACCCTGATACGAACAACCAAGTATTAAATCGGGATGTTTTTGCAGATGTTTAAACGACCATGTGCCCTGTATCCCTTCGATTCTTTCAGTTATGTCATTTTTAATAATAAATGCACCCTGATCATTTCCACAAAAAAGCGTATTATCTATTTCGTCCAGACACCAAACCTGTCCTTCCATGCCTTTAACCAATTGCAATTGAAGTGGGGAAGGGCTGTTTTTTAATGGATAAGTTGTTGTGTAAAGTCCCTGATTGGTACCGAAATATAATGTATTGTTTTTTAAAAATGAAGTATATCCTGAACCATAGAGATTATTTGTCCCAAACATGTTCATGATGGGTGAGTTTAACATTACATAGTCAATCCCTTTGTCCAGTCCTAGCCATAAATTTTGTTTATTGTCGAATGCAACACTTAATACCGTATTATTTTGTAAACCGGAAAAAGTGTTTACATATATTACGCTTCCATCGGCAATATTTATTACCGCAATACCTCGTTGTACGGTTCCGAAAACCAGTTGTCGGTTATTTGTAGTGGCACAAAAAACCTGATTGTTTTTTAAAAAATCATCAATACCTGTGTCGAAAGGTTCAATTGTATTTCCATCAAAGATAAAAACACCATCAAAACTTGTGACAATCAGTGTTTTTTTGTCATTGTAAGGTAAAATTGAACACACTTTCTTGTTCAAGAGCATGTCGGAGCCTGGAATTCTGACAAAAAGGTCACCGTTAAGCATGTATAATCCTTTTTGTGAACCAGCAATAAAAAGAATATTATGAACAATAGCTGAAGCATCTATTTTGTAGTTAAATGGGAAGATTTTCAGTGATTTACCATCGTATTGAATGATGGACTTATTTGCCTGAAAATAAATCTTATTGTCCGACTTTAATATATTCCAGATTTCATTGAGATTGTTGAATTTTTTCCCAACATTCTCAATGAGTGAGTGATATTCTAATTTATCGGTACTAACAGGTTGATAATAACCAAATTCATTAAACGCTCCGGCATATATCCTCCCGCATTCTGTGCACAACAATGAACGGACATTTGTGATATTTGAGATCGGATAAGTTGTCCAGTTTTTCCCATCAAATTCAAGAAGTCCGGCGTTGTTGGCAAAATACATTGTGTTGAGATGTTGTTGCCCAATCGACCAGTTTTGAGCTCCTGATTTATAAGTTTCGCGTGTAAAATTTCTAACCAAGGGCTGCATTGCCATAGCAGAGTATTGAACAGACAGGGCAATAATCAGATATATGAACCGATTCATATGTTTTAAAATATTTATGTTAAAAACTGAAATTACATATCAATGTTAGTATTTTTTTACCTGCGAAATAAGAATTGAAATATGTTTAACAACATGAATATTTTAAATATGTTGATAATCAGATATGTATAAACTTTGTTGATGTATTTTTGAGTAATAAAAAAAGATGATAATTGAGTTTATGTGAGGCAATTTTTTTTGAATCTATTTTCAACTAATCTAAATTTGTAAAGTATAAATTAAAGAAAAGTGATTGTTCTTTTATATTCTTTTTTTCAATATTCAACATATTTTATAATGCATTTTTCATCTTATGATTACTAACAAAAAAATATCCGGCTTCATTTTAGTTATTGCTTTATTTCTAAGTTTTAATTGCTTATCAGCAAATAAAACTTCCAAATTCGTGCATAAATCCAACGAATACCAATTGGTTTGGCAGGATGATTTTAATGGATCGGCTTTGGATGAAAAAAACAACTGGAATATCGAAGTGAATGGAGATGGAGGTGGAAACAGAGAATTGCAATTTTACAGAAGGGAAAATGTATCTGTAGGAAAGGAGCCTTTAAGTGGGGAAAATTGCCTGATTATAACTGCACGCAAACAGGATTTTGACGGTAAAAAATTTACATCAGGGAGAATAACTTCGCACAATAAAGTATCTGTAAAATACGGTAAAATCGAGGCAAAAATAAAATTGCCCAAAACAGAAAACGGACTTTGGCCGGCGTTTTGGTTGCTGGGGTCTGATATTTCGAATGTAGGTTGGCCACGAAGCGGCGAAATTGATATTCTTGAAATGGGAAACACCAACGGGATTAAAAAAGAAGTTCAGGATAAATATTTCAACGGAGCTTGCCATTGGGGTTTAAGTAATGAAAACGGTCACCCGTATCTGGCAAAAGCGACAACGAATAAATACTGTTTGCAGGATGGATTTCACTTATTTACAATGATATGGGATAAAGATAAAATTGAAATGTATCTCGATCTGGATAAATTTCCAAAGTCTAAACCATACTTTAGTTTAAAACTGAATCAGAGTAAAGGTGAAAATGCTCCGGCTGAATATTTTCAAAAACCTTTTTTTATTCTTTTCAATTTAGCGGTTGGAGGAAATTTCACAGGAATATTAAATGCTGAAAATATTACGGCTTTAAAAAATGATGAGGCTAAAATGTATGTCGATTTTGTAAGAATATATCAAAAAGAAAACACAGATGCTGAATTTTCACAGAATATTCATAATTGATGTGTTTCGTTATCAAATAGAAATCTTTTACTAAATAGTTTATATTAACCAATTAAAAAGTTAGATCATGAAAAAAATTACGCAAAAAATTTTGTTTTCTCTCGGAGCAATGCTCGCTTTGGGAAATGTTGCTGCCTATGCTCAGCCATCAGTGTCTGCACCAACGCCAACTTATCCTTCTTCGAAGGTTATATCCATTTACAGTGATACCTATACAGGTGCTGCAGCTGTAACAAATTTGGATCTAAATCCGGGCTGGGGTCAGGCTACAGTTGTTTCACAAATTCAAATCGGAGCTGATAATGTATTGAAATATGTTAATTTGAATTATCAGGGTACTACTTTTGATCACATCTTTCCAATAGCTACAAATATGCAATACATGCATATTGATATTTGGTCGGTGGATGAAACTTCGGTTCAGGTTTTTCCAATTTGTTGGAATGGTTCAGGAAACGAAGCCGAAAAATATAAAGAAATCGCGCTGACTGCATCTGATTTTGGAATGTGGAAAAGTTATGATATTCCGTTAACCGATTTTACATCTCAGGGATTGACAATGAGCGATGTATATCAATTGAAGATTGTTGGATCGGGTGGAAAAACAGTATATTTTGACAATATATATTTCTACAACCCTTCAACAGATACAGATACTCAGGCTCCAACTGCATTTACTGCAACTGGTGGCGATGTTACTTTTTCAACAGCCATTTTAAAATTAAACGCAACGGACAATTCAGGTTCTGTAGTTTATACAATAACTTATGGATCCAATGAAGTGAGTACCTCAGCAACTTCAGGAACTGAAAAAGATTATTTGGTAACCGGATTAACTGCCGGAACTACGTATAATTTCAGTGTAGTATGTAAAGATGCAACTGGTAATGAAGCTGCCAATAGCCCGCTTAGCGTTCAGTTAACCACTGCAGATCCGATTGCCGCTTCACCAACTCCGCTTGATAATGCTGCCGATGTGCTATCTGTTTACAGTGACACTTATACTGCATCAGCAACAAATGTTACTTATGCTAACTGGTATATGGCTCCATGGTCTGATATTACTCTGGCAGGCGGTGGTAATGCGAAAATGATTATGACAAGCGCTGATGGTGCTGCAGCCGGCATCGAGTTTGGAGGTTTAGATGTCAGTGCTATGATAAATTTGCACATTGATGTTTATCCTACAACAGGAGCTGCTTCTTTAATTAAATATAATGTAGTGCCAGTCGGAGGCGGTGGAGCCGGTTGGACTTTCTTTACAGGACTTGTTGCTAATCAATGGAATTCCGTTAATATTCCGGTGAGCAGTTTAGGTTTAAACGGAGCTAATGTTTATCAAATTGGATTTGGAACATTTGGTGGTGCCGGAACTTTGTATCTTGACAATATTTATTTCACCAAGTCTACTTCTACTGGTTTAAAAGCAGTTGAAAATTCAAATACTGTAAATTGTTATCCAAGCTTTGTTTCCAGCGATTTGACAGTATCGGCTAATTCAGAAATGAATCAGATTGTGATTCACAACATGTTGGGTCAAACCATCAAAAATATCAATGTTAATGGTGTTGAAAAAACGATTGATTTGAATGGAGTGGCTGCAGGCAATTATTTTGTTACAGTGAAAATGGCAGACGGAAAAACTGCTAATCTCAAATTTATTAAATTATAATTACATTCTACAATTTCCGCAGGGAGATATCTTTCTCTCTGCGGATTTTGTTTTTTATACATAAAAACTTATGAAAAATTACAGACCAAAATTATCCTCTTTCGTTTTTCTTCTCAATTTGTTTTTCATAAGTTTATCCGCTCAGATTACATCTGTTGGAAGTGGGAGCTATACTACTATTTTCCCCGGAACGGATGTAGCAGGAAGAAATGCATTTCCATCCGGAACTCCTTTTTTAAGCGGAAATGCTGTAGGTAAACCGGTTCCAACAAGTGACTGGTGGTCGGCACTTGTGAAAAACGGAACTGCTTCCAATCTTTTCAATTATCCCTACACTATGAAAACCACCAATAATGGGCTGGTGGTTAGCTATATTCCATCAGGAGTAATCGATGATCTTTCTCCGTTTATTGTTGGAGTTACCGGATTGTCTGCTTCGAAAACAACAGTTTCTGATTATTCAGACTGGACAGTAACAATGGACTGGACAGATGCTATTCACGATTTCCAGGCTACTGCCGGAGTCGGGATGCCTTTCCTTTATTTTTCAAAAAAGTCAACTGATATTGCTCAAATAACAGTAAACTCCGGAACAGTTGTAATTTCTAATGAAATGCTGATTTGTACCAATGTGAAAAATGGAGCTGATTTTGCAGTTTATGCCCCAAGTGGAAGTACATGGACTCAAAATGGTGCAGTTTATACTTCCGATCTAAACGGGAAAAATTACTGGTCGATGGCATTTATTCCATTAACCGCAACAAATGTTACAACTGTTGCAAACGAATATAAAAAATATGCGTATGTTTTTCCTGTAAAAACAACGGCAACTTATAATTATAATGAATCAACATCAGTTTTGCGAACCAACTTCACCGTTCAAACAGAAGTAAAAGAAGGCTCAGAAACTAATATGTTGATAGGACTTTTGCCTCATCAATGGGCACATTTGGCATCCGATTCTCCCGTTCCGGATAAATATAGTTATGCAACTGTGCGCGGAGAAATGAAAACGCTGGCGGGTAATAGTTTTAGTGTAGAAAATATATTTCATGGCATTTTGCCTACTTTGCCTTATGTTGATAATTACAGTGCAGGGTTTTCGCCAAACGCATTGAAAGGAAAGATTTCAGAATTGGAAAATACAGTTATGGCAACATGGACCGATTCGTATAATGAGGGACAGGTTTTCAATCAATTGATGCAGACAGCCCGTGCTGCCAATGAAATGGGAGATACTATTGCCCGTAATAAAATTTTAAACACGATTAAAACCCGTCTTCAAAACTGGTTAACAGCTGATAATGGCGAAGTGGCATTTCTGTTTTATTACAATGCTGACTGGAATTCTATAATTGGTTACCCGGCAGGTTATGGTCAGGACAGTGGGCTGAATGATAAACAATTTCACTGGGGATATTTTATACAAGCAGCTGATTTTGTAGCTCAATTTGATTCAGGTTGGGCTGCTCAATGGGGTGGAATGATTGATTTGCTGGTGAGGGATGCTGCCGGATACGATCGTAGCGACACAATGTTTCCATACCTCAGAAATTTTAGTCCGTACGAAGGACACAGTTGGGTAGATGGTTTTGCCGCTAATCCGCAGGGAAATAATCAGGAATCCAGTTCTGAGAGTATGAATTTTAATGCATCGCTTATACAATGGGGACAAATTACGGGCAACAAAACAATTCGGGATTTGGGAATTTATCTTTACACAACAGAACAAACCGGCATTGAAGAATATTACATGGACACGCATCATCGTAATTTCCCTTCTGGTCAGCGTTACAGCCTTGTTTCCAGAGTTTGGACAAACGGAATCGATAACGGAACTTTCTGGACAGCAGATATTGCAGCATCGTACGGTATCGAAATGTATCCTATTCAGGGAGGTTCCATGTACCTTGGGCTTGATACCGTTTATGTAAAACGACTTTGGAACGAAATTGTAGCCAATACCGGCATTTCAAATAATCAGGTAAATCCGAATTTGTGGCACGATGAAATGTGGAAATACCTTGCTTTTATTGATCCTGCTAAAGCAATTGAAATGTATAACTCATTCCCTGACAGAGAATTGAAATTTGGTATTTCTGACGCTCAAACTTATCATTGGTTACATGCAATGAATGCACTTGGTACTATCGATGCGTCAATTACAGCCGATTATCCTGTTGCTGTTGCATTTGTGAAAAATGGAGAGCATCATTATGTGGCACAAAATTATTCTTCATCGCCTCTGACTGTAACTTTTTCAGATGGGTATAAATTATTAGTAGCGCCGGGTAAACTTGCAACAAGTATGGATGGAAGTTTTACCGGAACTATTACTTCGTCTTTTGCCAGTGCTTTTGTGGGAGGAAGTGTAAAACTGGATGCAATAATTTCGGGGGGAACTCCTGACAAAGTTGAATTTATGGACGGGAATAATTCAACTGGTTTTGTTCAAACGGCTCCTTATTCTGTTGCTGCTACGAATTTACAGCCTGGAATTCATAATTTCTATGCCAAAATTTATGATGGTGATAAATTCACTGTCACAAATACCATTCAGGTTTTAGTCGGCAATCAATTGCCTTATGGTGGCACTGCGTGGTCAATTCCAGGTACTATTGAAGCTGGAAATTACGATTTCTTTGACGGTGGGAAAGGCCAGAATATTACTTATTTTGAAACAACTTCGGCTAATATGGGTGATTATCGACAGGACGAATCTGTTGATGCATATTCAGATACAAACGAAGGCAAAGCAGTTGGAAATATTGCTCAGGGTGAATGGCTNNATTATACAGTCGACATTGCGCAGTCGGGTTTATATTCTTTTGCCTTCCGTTATGCTTCCGGAAATGCAAACGGTGGTGGTCCGTTTCATTTGGAAGTAGATGGACAAATTGTATCATCGGATATTTCTGTGCCTTCAACTTCTACAACCGTTTGGACAGTATGGGCCACAAAAACGGTTGCTGACATTCCTCTGACGGCAGGAAAACATATTTTGAAAATAGTTTTTTCAGCAGGTGAGTTTAATCTGGCTAAAATGACTTTTGTACGAACCTCTGATCTGCCGTATAGCATTCCTACTGCCAATGCAGGAGCTGATTTGAAGGTTTTGTTACCTTTAACATCTACAACCCTTAATGGTTTGGGAAGTTCAGAGTCGGCGGGAAAAGCACTGACATATCATTGGAAACAAATATACGGACCAACAGTAGCTGTCATTTCAGACACAACTGCTGCTCAACCCGTTATTAGCCAATTGTCTGAAGGAATGTATAATTTCCGGTTGACGGTTTCCAATCCCGATTTGAAAACTTCATTCGATGATGTTTTGGTAATGGTTACAAATACTGAAAATGTGCCACCAACTGTTTCGCTGACTTCTCCCACTGATAATTCAACTTTTGTAGAAGGGAAACCGGTTACACTTTCGGCTAACGCTGAAGATTTTGATGGAACAGTTCAACAGGTAGATTTCTATCAGGGAACAACATTGATTCAAAGTATTGCAACAGCACCTTACACAATCCAATGGACTCCAATTGCCGGGAATTATGAAATTTCGGCAAAAGCAACGGATAATGGTGGAGCGGTAAGCACTTCTCAGGTTGCCAATGTCACTATTTCACCTTTAATGTCATGCACTACAACATCGGCAGATGCTTCGCAGGGTTCGTTTACAGCAGGTTACAAATGTACGTATGAAACGGTTGGAACGAGTGTGACGGTGACATTTGAATTACTTGATAATCAACCCGGATTGATTGCTTATTTGTGGAAGGAAAACCCTTTTTCCGAATCGCAAATGACAAATGTTAGCGGTAGAATATTCAGAACAACTTTAAACGGCCAAACTGTGGGTTCAACAATAAGTTATGCCTGTAAATTTGCGTATTCCGGTGGATTGTCTGTTACAAAATACATTTCGTACGTTGTTGGATCAAGTTGTGGTGATACCGCAAACGACACTCAGTCTCCGACTAACTTTACCGCTTCTATTGGTTCGGTTACTGCAACATCGGTTGAATTGTTACTTAACGCTACAGATAATTCCGGATCAGTTGTGTATAATGTAGTTTACGGTTCTGAAAATGTTTCTGCTTCAGCAAATTCAGGTGTTCAAAAATCATTTGTAATTACGGCTTTGACACCTGAAACACCTTATACATTTACAATTACTGCCAGTGACTTAGCAGGAAATGCAGCTGCAAATAATCCGGTTATACTGACAACTACAACTGCTGCAAATACAAATACCGATTGTGCAGGAAACTCTTCGGATGCTTCCCAAGGAACTTTTTCAGTCGGATATAATTATTCATTTCAAACTTCAGGTACTGATGTAAATATAAGTTTTGAATTACTCGACAATAAATCGGGCGTTGTGGCTTATCTGTGGAATTCAACTTCAGGCTTTGTAGAAACGTCTATGACTAATGCAGGTGGTATGAAATTTACCACGAAATTAACGGGTCAAACTGTAGGTTCAACTATTAAGGTTGCATGTAAATTTGCTTTTGCCGGTGGTATGGCAGTTACAAAAACGTTCAGCTATACTGTGGGGGCAGATTGTAACGCAAATGGAATAGATGAGCAAATTTTCTCCACGATAAGCTTGTACCCAAATCCTGTAAAAGATCACTTGTTTATTGCAGCCGAATCTGAAATCAGTCAAATCACTATTCGAAATTTAGTGGGTCAGGTAATTAAAACGACGACCATAAATGGAAACGATGTGAAAATTGATTTAAATAACATTAGTCCGGGCAATTATTTTATTACTGTGAAAATGGTAAACGGAAAAGTATCAACGCATAAATTCGTAAAATTATAATATCATTTTTAATTTAATAGTATCAGGATATCCGTAGATTTATTATCTGCGGATATTTTTTTATTTCAGTAATTATTCAAACGTTTAATTACTTAACTTTGTGCCCTAAATTTAAGGACTAAAATGATAAAGAAGATTTTATCGGGAGATGCCTTTACATCTGTCCGAAACGGGAATTTCAGGTATTTTCTCGGCTATCGTTTTTTTATGACTATGGCTACGCTTATGCAGTCTGTCATTGTGAGCTGGCACATGTATTTTCTTACAAAAAATGTCCTTTGGTTGGGGCTTATTGGTCTGGTTGAAGTGACACCACAAGTATCCATCTCGCTTTTTGCCGGGCATTACATTGATTTGTGGCATCGTAAAAAGATTATTCTTTATACTTCATTGTTACTACTGCTTGGCTCTGCTATACTGACCTTATACAGCATTGAATCTTTTCATTCGTATCAGCGTTTGGGTATCTGGCCAATTTTTATAACTATTTTTCTTACAGGTCTTTCGCGTGGAATTTTGATGCCGGCTAATACAGCTTTACTCGGGCAGCTTGTTGAGAAAAAGGATTATGCCAATGCTTCCACCTGGAGTAGTGCCAACTGGCAGGTAGCAGCCGTTATGGGACCGGCCATCGGTGGGTTGATTTATGGGTTTTCTTCTATCTCGGTGGCTTACAGTTCGGTTTTTGTTATCTATCTTGTTTCAATTTTTATGGTAAGTAAAGTTGATGTAAAACATGTACTGAAAACCGCGGTCGAAAATAATGGCGATATGTTTGTCCGAATTCGGGAAGGAATCAGATTTGTGGTTAAATCTCCTGAATTACTGGGCGCTTTTTCGCTGGATATGTTTGCAGTGTTGTTTGGAGGCGCGGTAGCAATGTTGCCCGTCTTTTCTTCCGATATTTTGCACGTAGGGCCTCAGGGTCTTGGATTTCTCAGGGCCTGTCCGGCAATCGGAGCAATTTTTATGTCGGCGTATTTAATGTTTAACCCACCGCTCAGAAACAGTGGCAGAACGCTTTTACTAACTGTTGCAGCGTTTGGTGTCTGCATGATTGGTTTTGCTTTTTCAAATATTTTCTGGCTGTCGGCAGTATTGCTTTTACTCAGTGGTCTGTTCGATAATGTGAGTGTGGTGATACGGGGAACCATTTTACAGCTTTACACACCCGAACATATGCGTGGACGTGTAGCATCCGTTAACAGTATTTTTATTGGGTCGTCGAACGAACTGGGTGCCTTCGAATCGGGAATGACGGCAAAACTTATGGGTCTTATTCCTTCTGTGGCTTTTGGAGGAATAATGACACTTCTGGTGGTTGCTTCTACAGCTAAAATAAATCCGGTACTTCGCAGACTGTCTTTAAAATAGACAGATCTATTCGTGCCGGGCATTTCCTTTTTTCAGTCCTATGGATAAAATTATGGAAGCTGTAAGCAAAGTTACAATCACTGCCAGCGATGCCAGATTGCTGATGTAAAACGAATGACCGAGCTCGGCACTCAACTCATTTACACACATTTTTGCCCCTATAAACGACAAAATCCCGGCTAAGGCGTATTTCAGGTAATAGAAATAATCCATCACACCTCTTATGGCAAAATAAAGCGATCGTAAGCCCAGAATGGCAAAAATATTGGAAGTATAAACAATAAAAATATCTTTTGAAACAGACAGAACAGCCGGAATGGAATCAACTGCAAAAATAAGATCGGACATTTCGATAAAAAGCAGAACGATAAAAAAAGGTGTGGCGTAGAGAATTTGATTTTTACGGATAAAAAAATGGGGATGCGACATGTCGTCAGTAACAGGAAATATTTTTTTGAAACCGTTTACAATTTTATTTTTGCCCGGATCAAATTCTGCATCCTCTTTTTCAAAAAGCATTTTCACGCCTGTGTAAATGAGAAATGCTCCAAAAATGTACATTACCCAGTCAAAACGGTGAATGAGTGCCACTCCGGCAAAAATGAAAACCGCCCGCATGATAATTGCTCCGATAATTCCCCAGAAAAGAATTTTGTGCTGGTATTTAGGGTCAATATTGAAATAGCTGAAAATCATTAGAAAGACAAAAAGATTGTCAACACTTAATGATTCTTCGATCAAATATCCGGTCAGGAATTCTAGCGCTTTTACCTTATCGATAAAAATATAAATTCCAATATTGAAAAGTACAGCAAGACCGATCCAGAAAAGACTCCACAACAATGCATCTTTCACTTTTATGACCTTGTTTTTTCTGTGAAAAACAAACAAATCAAGCGATAGCATTATCAATACAAAGACTATGAAGCCTATCCAAAACCACAAACCAATCTGCATTTCCCTTTTAATTAATAGTATTTTTACCACTTTTTAAACGATTACAAAGTAACGGAATAAAATGGAAATAAACAAAATATGTTAAGACATTCATTTCGTATTAAAGGTGGAAAATATTCCGGCGCTACAGTTCAAAAAATTATTATTGCACAGCCGGTTTTGCCAATTCAAAAAAATGCTATCTTTGCCAAGATTTTTGTTTTTTCTCGTTTTTGTTTGTTTTTATAAATACCAGATTGTAAGACTGTTATTTGTGTTTTATTTTTGTTTAAAACATTTGTTTAAAATTATTTTTTAAGAGGAAAACATGAAGAAATCACACTTTAAAACATGGTTTCTGTATGCTGTAATGCTTGCTCTTTTTGGCATTTTCAGTTATTTACTTTTAAACAGGGGAAATGCCCTTGAAACCATAAAACCGCTTCCTGTGAATACGGTTTCGTCCACTGATGGTTTCGCCACATTTCTGACTTCCCTCATGCACGGTATTGCTGAGCCCGCTGCCATGTTGTTATTGCAGATAATCTGTATTCTTGTCGTATCACGGATATTTGGTTTTTTATTTGGTAAAATAGGGCAACCGACGGTTATTGGCGAAATTCTGGCGGGTATTGTATTGGGTCCTTCGTTGTTAGGATATTATTTTCCCGGGGCTTTTCATTTCCTGTTTGCCCCCAATTCTCTTGGTAATTTGTATGTTTTGAGCCAGATAGGGCTTATTCTTTTCATGTTTACTATTGGCATGGACCTGAATCTGGGCGCGTTGAAAGAGAAAATGGGTGTGACATACGTTATCAGTCATGCCAGTATCGTTATTCCTTACTTTTTTGGGATGGTTCTTGCTTATTTCGTTTATACCGATTTCGCGGCGGGGCGAACTTCGTTTACTTCGTTTGCACTGTTTGTGGGAATTTCAATGAGTATTACCGCTTTTCCGGTTCTGGCCCGGATTGTGCAGGAAAAAGGGCTTACAAAAACTCATCTCGGAACGCTTGCTATTGCCAGTGCTGCCATTAATGATGTAACGGCCTGGTGTGTGTTGGCGATTGCCATCGCCATTGCCCGCACGGGCAGTTTGGTGAGTTCGCTCTATACTATAGGAATCTCTGTTGTATATGTACTGGGTATGTTTCTGGTTGTTAAACCTTTTATGACAAGGATTGGCAAAATTTACAGCAATAGCGAAGTACTCAACAAAAGTATTGTCGCCTTTCTGCTGTTGATACTGATAATTTCGTCATACACCACTGAAGTTATCGGTATTCACGCACTTTTTGGCGCTTTTCTGGCTGGTGTTATCATGCCGCCTATTCCTGAATTCAGGAGGTTGATTATTGAAAAAGTGGAGGATTTATCGGTTACTCTTTTATTGCCTTTATTTTTTGTTTTTACCGGACTTCGTACTGAAATAGGTTTGCTCAATACGCCTTATTTATGGACGGTTTGTATTATTTTTATTGTTGTGGCGATAAGCGGAAAATTTATCGGTGGAGCTTTTACTGCACGGATATTGGGCGAAAGCTGGAAAAACAGTTTGTCAATTGGCGTGTTGATGAATACCCGTGGTTTGATGGAACTGATTGTGCTTAATATCGGGTACGAAATGGGTATTTTCCCTGCTTCTGTTTTTGTTATGTTGGTGATAATGGCATTGGTTACTACCTTTATGACTACCCCTGTATTGTCATTAATAAATAGAATGATGCCTGATAAAGATATTGAAAAAGAATACATTATACAACAAAGGGAAGGCATTTTTAAAGCGTTGATCGCGTTGGGAAATCCCGAACATGGTAAGTTTTTTCTGAATGTGGCCAAAACAGTGCTCGATGGAGCGAAAAACAGTCTGGAAGTTACGGCTTTGCACCTTACACCTGGTACTGATACAAACCCGATTTATGGTGAACAGTTTGCGGCTGAAGGCTTCAAACCAATAAATCAGGAAGCTGAAAATCTGTCTATTCCCATAGAGAATCAGTACAAAGTGACAGATAATATTGAATCAGAAATTGTTAAAACGGTAAATCAGAATAATTTCGATTTTTTACTTGTGGGCGCAGGGGTTTTTCTGTCTGAAATTCCGTTTTTCAATCAGAGGTCGCTTTTTAGTCGGATAAAGTGGTTGAATCGCATTGTAAACAATTTGTACGCACAACAGGTGTATTTTTACCCCGGTACACTTATAAAAGACAAAACCCGTTTTTTTATCGAAAACAGTAATTGCAGCGTAGGTGTTTTTGTTAACCGTAATTTCAGGGGAATCAGCACCACAGTTGTGATGCTTGATATTGAATCTGATATTTTTCTGTTGAGATATGCCCGCCGTTTATTAAAAAACAAACCGGATGTTTTGATAACTATTCTTGATTTAAACAAACTAACTGAAAACAATGATGATATCCGAAAAGCTACGATAGATTTAATGTCACAATTTCCTAATTCTGTAAAGAAAGAAAAACGAACCAAAATAAATTCTGCTTTCCTTCCGAAGTTTAGTTTTATGCTCGTAAGCTACCAAACGTGGAATACACTTTCAGCAACAGAAAATAATGTTCTCGAACATATTCCCTCTACATTGATTATCAATAAGAAAGTGAGTCGTTTTCATACTGGCGCCCGTAATAGAATAGTTTACAATGAACCTTATGACCCGCTCGCCGAAGCGTTTAAATGATATTGTATTTTTTTACTTTTCCAACGAGTTCCAGCCTTGCGCCCTGAGTTCGATTTCTTCGCCTTCACGACCAACCAAATGAAGTCCCAGTTCTGATTTCGTCATGTGACCTACAATACCAACTCCTTCGAGAGCTACAATCTTATCATAATCTTCCAGCGAAGCTGTGAAAAGCAATTCGTAATCTTCACCACCATTCAGAGCTGCCGTGACAATATTCATGTTCAACTCTTCGGCCATCACAGCTGCCTGATAATTTATCGGAATTTTATCTTCGTAAACCCTGCAACCGGTATTGCTTTGAGAGCAAATATGAATTAATTCCGATGATAATCCATCCGAAATATCCATCATGGCAGTAGGTACAATTCCCTTTTCATTCAGTTGTTTAATAATATCTTTCCGGGCTTCGGGTTTCAGCTGACGTTGCAGGATATAATCTTTGCCTTCAAAATCGGGCTGGGCATTTTCATTTCCTGCAAAAACAATTTTTTCACGTTCCAATAGTTGCAATCCCATGTAAGCTGAGCCAAGATCTCCACTCACACAAATCAGATCGTTTTCTTTGGCTCCGCTGCGGTACACAATTTTGTCGGTATCGCCTTCGCCAATGCAGGTGATACTTATGGTTAAACCAGTGAGTGAGGCTGAAGTGTCACCTCCAACCAGATCCACTCCATAATTTTTACAGGCAAGTTCAATTCCTGCATAAAATTGTTCCAGATCTTCCACTGAGAATCGTTTGGAAATTCCGAGCGAAATGGTGATTTGTTTCGGAGTACCGTTCATGGCGTAAATGTCCGAAAAATTTACAACGGCAGCTTTGTAACCTAAATGCATAAGCGGAACATAAACCAGATCAAAATGAATTCCTTCCAGTAAAAGATCTGTGGTTACCAGCACTTTTTTGTTTTCATAATTAAGGACTGCAGCATCGTCGCCAACACCTTTGATGGTGGACGGATTTCCAATTTTGAATTTTTCGGTCAAATGTTTTATTAGTCCGAATTCGCCGTATTTTGATATTTCTGTTCGTTGCATTGTAGTTCGTTTAAAAAAAACTTTTCCGGATTAAATGTTCCGGAAAAGTTTATAAGTGCTTATTCAACAAGGTATTTTATCAATTCTTCGCTTGTGTCTGCCTCCTTCAAATCCCGTCATAAAGAATGTATCGACAATGTTTAGGGCATCAGACTCAGAAATAAATCTGGCGGGTAATGATAATACGTTGGCGTTGTTGTGTCTGCGGGCAAGAGCAGCAATTTCAGCATTCCAGCACAATGCGGCCCTGATACCCTGATGCTTATTCACAGTCATGCTGATACCGTTACCGCTTCCGCAAATTGATATTCCGAAATCGAATTCTCCTTTTTCTACGGCTGATGCCATTGGATGTGCATAATCCGGGTAATCGCTGCTTTCGGCGGAAAATGCTCCGAAATCTTTTGTTGCCTTTACTCCGACACCTTCAAGGTATTCCAAAATTTTAATTTTCAGTTCGTATCCGGCGTGATCATTACAAATGGCTATCCGAAAATCTTTGAATGGACTCATATGCTTTTATTTTTTTTTATAGAATGCAAAAGTAGAAATTAAAGTTCAACTTAACAACAAATTAATTGCTGTCCTGACTTTTTCTGAGGGAATATTTTATTAAAGATTAAGAATATGAATAATTATAAATTATTAAATCATTATTCGAGCTTAGATTAATACGTGTTAAACGAAAAATTCGGATTTGAAAATGAAGAAATTCTTGTTGTGAAATTTAAATTTTCCTTTTAAAAAGAGGGTTTTCCTTATTTTTAGAATAAAATATTTGTAAATAGTACAAAATAACACTTAAAACATTATATTTGCATTAAAATGACAGTAAATACACAATAATATAATACATAATAATACAAAAATAAGGTATAAATAGACAAAATGTTAGTAAACTAAAAAGCAGATTACATGTATTCACTCGTCAAACAAAGAGACACCGTAAATAAATGGATGGAACGTTTTGGTGTCCGTTTCGGAATTTATAAAAACGGGAATTTTCATGAACAGTTGTTCCCGTTTGATCCTATCCCCCGTGTGATAAGTTACAACGACTGGGTGGAAATTGAAGCTGGTCTGATACAGCGTGTCAATGCGCTGAATATGTTTTTGGAAGATATTTACAATGAGAAAAAGATCGTAAAAAGCGGAATAATTCCGGAGGAATTTATTTACTCTTCGAGCGGTTATATGGCTCAATGCGAAGGCATTACTCCATCCAGAAGAATTTACTCGCACATTTCCGGAATAGATCTTGTGCAGTCAAAAGACGGAAAATGGATTGTTCTGGAAGATAATCTGAGAATTCCATCGGGAGCGTCGTACCCAATGATTGCCCGCACCATTACCCGCAAAGTATCGCCTGAAACATTTAAAGAAAATGCTGTTTTTGATAACCGTAATTATTCTGTCCTTGTTCGGAAGGCCATGGATTATGTCAACGTGGATAACGGACTTGAAGTGATTCTTACTCCCGGGCGTTATAACTCAGCTTATTTTGAACATTCTTATCTGGCCGAAAAAGCCGGAGTAATCCTTGCTTTTGCCGATGACCTGATTGTGGAAAACGATATGGTTTATTACAAAGGATTATTTGATAAACGTGAGCGTGTTGGTGTAATTTATCGCCGTATTTCAGACGAATATCTTGATCCGCTGGCATTCGAAAGTTCGTCTTTGTTAGGAGTTCCTAATCTTATGCGCGCTTATGCGAAAGGAAATGTAGCCATTATGAATGCATTGGGAAACGGAGTTGCCGACGATAAAGGAATTTACTATTTCGTGCCTAAAATGGTGGAATATTATTTGGGCGAAAAAGCAATTTTACAAAACGCACCAACTTACCTGCCTTACTTTGAAGAAGATAAGAAATTTGTTCTGGAAAATCTGAAAACTCTGGTAATTAAAGATGTGGCTGAAGCAGGTGGTTATGGTGTGATGTTTGGAAGGGACATGAACGGGGAACAACTGGCCAATATCAAACACTTAATTGAAACTGAACCACGGCGATGGATTGCTCAGGAGATAATTGATTTTGTCGATCTGGAAATAGTGGAAGGCGAAGAAAAAGTGTTTCGCAAGTCGGATCTGAGAGCATTTGTGATAAGTGAAGCCGAAACGCATGTGTGGCGGAGTGGTCTGACAAGATATACCCGAAATCCGGCATCATTCATTGTAAATTCGTCTCAGGGAGGCGGGTTTAAAGATACCTGGGTAATGAAGAAATAAGCAACCAAAAATTAAAAAATTATGCAAACAATGACTGCAACTAAAATAAATACAGGAGTTTCAGCTACAAAAGCAAACCGCTTGTTTTGGCTGGGACGTTATGCCGAAAGAGTGTATCTTACATTACACATGCTTCGGAAACATTTCGATTTAATGATAGATGAAGATAAAGATTCCTATGTCAGGTTTTGTTCACAGATGGGAATTGAAAACAAATATACTTCTGAAGAGGATTTTAAAAGCAGGTATCTTTTTGATGATACAAACTCTGATTCGGTAATTTGTATGCTTGAAAGAGTAAAGGATAACGCCATGATGCTGCGTGAGGAAATAATGACTGAAACGCTTTGTTATATTGAACTCAGCATTGCTTTTATGAAAAAGCCCGAAGTTCAAAAAACAGGGATTGAAGGGTTACAAAAAGTTACAGATTATATTCTCGCATTCTGGGGTTCAATCGACGAAAGAATTGTGAACAATCAGATCCGGCATTCCATTAAATTCGGAAAATATCTTGAGAGTCTGGATTTGCATATTCGTTTCGATTATTCGTTTGAGAGGGTCAACGAAATATTTGGTCGCATGAACCACTCGGTAGAAAAAGAATGTTATATTTGTGATGAAATACTCCTGTTTAAGTTAAAGCAGGAATTGTATCCTGAAAATTATAAAAACATCAAAGTACTGCAACTCATCAATAGTTTGTTCAGCGCTTAGTATTTGAAAAATGATAAGACTAAAATATAGTTACAAAACCAGAATAACTTTTAGTGAAAATGTCTATCGCCATCATTTCCTGTTGAGATGTGCTCCGGGTGTATTTGATTTTCAGAAAATTATCGAAGAAAAATGTATTATATTGCCCAATGGAACAGTTACCGTTGGCAAAGATAGTTTTGGAAACCTGATTTATGATGGGTACATTGGTGATTTTCATAATTATTTTGAATTTGAAGCTACAGGCATAGTTGAACAGATATATTACAAAATTGAGGAAAAGCTGAATCCTTTGTATCTTTATCCATCCAAATATACTCAACCCCGGGAAAATATTCAAAAACTGCTGAATAATATTGAACTTGTTTCCGAGCTTACAACATTAGAAAAAGTAGTTCGGTTATCAGCAGGATTACGAAAATTTCTAATATATGAGTCGGGGGTTACTAACATTCAAACTACAGCAGAACAGGCTCTTGAAATAGGCAAAGGCGTTTGTCAGGATTTTTCGCATATTCTTATTGCCTTATGCCGCAAAAGTGCGATTGCAGCCCGTTATGTGAGTGGTTTTATGCTGGGCGAAGGATTTACACATGCCTGGATAGAATATTATGAAAATGGTGTCTGGTATGGGTTCGATCCTACTCACGACAGATGTATCGAAACCGGCTATATTAAAATCGCTCATGGCAGGGATTATGCCGATTGTGCATTGGACAAAGGTGTTTTTACGGGTATGGCACAACAAAAATTAGAAGTAACTTTGAAAGTTGAAGAACAGCAATAATGACTTTGTGGTAAACCGTTGTTTCATTTGTATAGTAAAAAATTGAATTTATTTAAATGATAAAAACCATTATTTCCGAAGGTCTTCCTGTGGATGAACAGTTATTGATCCGGAAAAAAATAATTACAAACGGTAACGGTAAAAAAAGAATTTGTATCGTTACCGGAACGCACGGAGATGAGCTTGAAGGGCAGTACGTCTGCTTTGAACTGATCAGGAGGTTAAATGAATCGATTGAATTTCTGGACGGAACAGTCGAAGTCTATCCTGCTCTGAATCCGTTGGGGGTTGACTCTGTAACACGCGGGATTCCTACTTTTGATTTGGATATGAACCGTATTTTCCCCGGCGATCCAAACGGACATCTGATTGAACATACGGCTTACGAGATAATTCAGGATTTGAAAGGAGCCGATATGGTGCTTGATATTCACGCCAGCAATATTTTTCTCCGTGAAGTTCCGCAGGCACGTATTAATGTGAAAATGTCCGCGAAGCTTATTCCTTATGCCAATTTGCTGAATATCGATTTTATCTGGATACATGATGCGGCTACAGTTCTGGAATCAACTCTGGCTCACTCGCTGAATGTGATTAAAACCCCGACAATAGTGGTGGAAATGGGTATCGGCATGCGTATTACCCGCGAATATGGTAACAGGTTGGTGGATGGCATTTTTAAAATGATGAAAAAAATGAAAATGTGGACAGGTCCTGACCCAAAAAGCATTAGCAAGCCAATGCTTTCAACAACCGGAGAAGTTTGTTTTATGAATGCCGATGTGTCGGGCATTATTATTCCTTCGGTTTCGCATTCGGTGGATGTGAAAAAAGGTGATTTGTTGTGCCAGATTGTTGATCCGTTTGAAGGAATTGTACTCCAGAATGTGCTTTCACCTGTAGATGGAGTGGTATTTACACTCCGTACTTATCCTGTTGTTTATGAAGGGTCATTGATTGCACGAATTTTTTCTAAAACTCCTTGCAGCGAGCAAATATGAAACAGGAAATATTATTCCAAATGAAGTCGCCATATCGCGACGATTTTAAAATACGTGGATTCAGATTTGGCGAAGGTGAAAAATCGGTAGCCATACTAGGAGCAATGCGTGGCGACGAAGTACAACAGCAATTTACCTGCTCACAGATAGTTAAAAATTTGATTGAATTAGAAAACGAAGGGCGAATTTTACCCGGACATGAAATTCTGGTGATACCTTCGGCCAATCATTTTTCGATGAACATCAACAAGCGGTTTTGGGCAATGGATAATACGGATATAAACCGTATGTTTCCGGGTTATGATAAAGGTGAGACAACTCAGCGCATCGCGTCAGCTATTTTCGGACATGTGCGTAATTTTAAATACGGTATTCAGTTAGCCAGTTTTTATATGCCCGGTGAATTTATTCCGCATGTAAGAATGATGGATACCGGCTTCCAGAACGTGAAACTCGCCAAAAAATTCGGATTGCCCTACGTGCTTATCCGCAAACCCAAACCATACGATACCACAGTGTTGAATTACAACTGGCAGGTGTTTGAAACTCAGGCATTTTCGATATATTCCGGCGATACTGACACTATCAATAAAGAGTCGGCCAAAGTGGCCTGGTTGTCTGTTTTCCGTTTTTTGAACAGCATGAAAATTATTGATAATAAAATTCATGATGGGTATAATTCATGTGTTTTGTCGGATCATGAACTTGAAACGATAAAATCAGATCAGGCCGGTATTTTATACAGCTTACGAGGGGCAAAAGACGAAGTAAAAGAAGGCGATTTACTCGCTAAGATTCTCGATCCGTTTACCGGTGCAGTTCGGAGCGAGATTTTATCGCCTGTGGATGGAACTATTTTCTTTGCATACGACAAACCTTTGATACATCAAAATACTGTGATGTACAAAATCGTGAAATTTTAAATGAAATGGCTTTAAATAAAAATTCCGCTTTAAGATTAACCTTAAAGCGGAATTTTATATGAAAATACTTATTGCTTTTTCCTCCAGATACTCACTTCCGATAACCGTTGCTCTACTATTCTCGATGATTTGCGAAGCATTAAAGGCAGATCAAATGGTGTGTTTTCCAATGTAAAATTCTCACTCAAAATGGATTTTATGCCATCAAACGAGGTTACAGGCTCGCCATCCAGTTTAAATCCTCCCGGCCAGTGCTCGGATTTAATATTATTTGCTTCCCAATCGTAAGTGGATGCGATAATCAGTAATCCATTGTCGTTCAGTCGTTCATGAATGCTCTTCAGGAATAAAATCGGACAAGTAAGTTCTTCCAGTACATTCGGAGCAACAATTATATCGTACCCGGTATAAATTGGCTTCAGGTTGTTTGCATTGTCCTGCATAAACAGGATTTTATCTTTATCCTCGTCCAGCCCGGTGTCCGATAAGACGACTTCACGATAGTAGACCAGTTCGCCCTCATCTTTGACAATGTAACGCATAAATCCTTTTTCCTGCAGTTGTATCGGCATACGAATAAACCGTGCTGAAAAATCGATAGCAGTAATCTTTTTAAAATAAGGCGCAAGTTCAAAGGCAAGTCTTCCGGTGTCGGCATTTAAATCAAGCAATTCCAAATCCTGAGGTTTCCCGGTTATTTCAAGAATTTCCTGTGCAAGTTGTTTTGAGAAATTTGTTGCTGAATTTTCGCCCCACATGTTTTCGCACGAATTTGCCACTTCCGTATCGGTTTCGTATTCATCGTTCTGTATTTTCAACGGTGTTTCCGATTCTACAATTCTGAATCCTGCATGCTGATAAAAATGCCTGCGAAACGCGTAACGGGCATGCAATGTGGCTTCATTTCCGGTTGAAATCCACGAACCGCCTTTGATTAAATTGTGCTTCCCATCGAAAGTGGGAGTGGAGAAATCGTCGTACATGGGATGCACCTTAAAACCTGCATATCCGGTAATCGGTGTTTCTGTCCATTGCCATACATTGCCCATTACATCATAAAAATCCCCGTTTTTAAACATATCAACGGGACATGGCGACGAATATTTTTCAAGATTTATATTCCCCGGAGCAGTTTTCCAGTCAGGAACATCAGGCACTTTACAAACTTCAGTCAGCCTTATCCATTCAGCTTCGGTTGGTAAGCGGAAAGTTTTCCCTGCTTTAGCCGTTTTCCAGTTGCAGTATGCTTTTGCTTCCAGATAATTTACTTCAACCGGCCAGTTCCACGGCATTGGAATTTCTTCGGCTACCAGTCTCAGAGAATATTGATCACCTTCTTTCCTCCAGAAAAGCGGCATTTGAGCCTGTTTGAAATTTCGCCAGTTCCAGCCTTCTTCTGTCCAGTAATTTTCGGTATTATAACCGTCCTCTTTTATAAATTGAAGAAATTCTCCGTTGGAAATCAAAAATTTGGATGCTTTAAAATCAGGAACTTCCTCGGTGTGTTTCCCGTATTCGTTGTCCCAGCCATAAAGCGGATGGTCATATTTTTTACCCAGTTTCATTTCAGAACCACTCACAGGAAGCATCTCGTTCTTGGGAGCTTCGCCGGATTCGGTGCATATGGTCCCGAATTTACCTGCTGTAACTTCATTCAGAGGCAACTGACGTATCAGAACCGAAGATGTTTCCAAATGAATACGTTCATGTTCAATTCCCATCATTATTATCCAGAATGGATGGTCCCATGTTATTGGCAGTTCCAGCGGAAGCGTTTGAATAATATTTATCAGAAGTTCCTTTACTTTGTTGCGATAATCATGCACGGCTGAAACTGCCGGCCAGTTGTAATGTTTTTCGTTTAAGTCGTCCCAGCTCATCTCGTCAACACCAATAGCAAATATGGACTCAAATTCGTGATTTACACGTGTATCAATTATTTTAGCAAGAAATAACTTATTGATAAAAAAAGCTGCGGTATGTCCCAGATAAAAAAGCAGCACATGTCTTAAAGGATCGCCCCGGTGATAAAAAATATCGTCTGAATTTAACTGTGAATAAAGCTTTTCGTCAATTTCCCATGTTTTTTCGAAATATTCCAGAATTTCCCGGCGTTTGGCTTCAGGTGTTCCGTTTCGTAAATCAATAGTTTTGGTGATAAACCCGTGCATAATCTAATTTATTTTTTTGTGTAAATATATCTTTTTCATAACGAAAGTCCCGCTTCCGTCAGCGTTGATTTTTGTCTGATTAATTGTTGTGTAATCTTCAAATCCGTTTTTTCTGTAAAGATGTAGAGCCTGAATATTTTCGTCCCACACGCGTATGAAAGCGTCTTTAAAATTTTTTCCGGACATTTTTTCAAAAAAGTTTTCAAGCAATAATCTGCCCGTGCCTTTTCCTCTTTCATTTTCAGTAACCATCATTTCAGCCACATAGACACATTCCTCAACCCTGAAGTTTGCTTTAATTTTATCGGGTAAATAAGTATCTGATTTTAAAGGAAGACTTAATAGTGCGCCGGTAACTTTTTCATTTTCAAAAGCCAAAAAAACGTTTCCAACTGAATAAATCCTGTTTATATACTCGTTTAATTCCGTTCGATCAATGTATTGTTGTGATTTTCCTGTAGAAAAAGCTTCCAGATATAAGATGATTATATCGTCGCGATACTTTTTGTCGTTGGTTTGTAAAATCTGCATTTCTGCTTTCGGATTGAATTTGTTTTGTATAAAACCGTTTAGAAATACGTTTTGTTGTTCTTTTTGCAAATTTAATTAATTAACCTGTATTTAGGATAACAATTAAAAAAAATACCCGCACAATCTTTTTTTGAAAACTGCGCGGGTGAGCATATGTTGATTTTAAAGGAGTTTCACCGTTATTGTGGTGTCCAGATAATTGAGATATTATTAAAACTGGATAAATTTGAAGGTGATAAAGTAACAGCTGCAGGACCTTTAGTAAACGGAATTTCATGATAATTCAATTTCCCGTCGCACAGCTCCATACACACAATATAATCACCGTTTGGTACAAGGGTTCCGCTTGTATTTGTTCCGTTCCAGGAACAGGTCCGGGTTGCATGGCTGGATTGCGTCGCACCTGTAGTGGCATCGGTGATGTTTTTAGCTGTATTTGTAACCCAGTGTGTTAAGTCGGATTTACGTGTTGCAGCCAGCACAAGCAGCGATTTTACAAATGTTCCTGAACTGGTTTTTATCCATATTGCCACAATATTTTTCG
>MTLE01000617.1_pt1 | contig 35962 bp, 22 predicted proteins | sample 1982461 | NCBI WGS metagenome assembly MTLE01 (sample SAMN05712605, study PRJNA340218) | biofilm metagenome | isolation source: sample SPL anode biofilm adapted to -200 mV | place: USA | collected 2012-02-03
ACATACAGTGGTTTGGCTCCAAGCCTGTCCATCAGCTTGCGGGAGAGGTACCCGACCGCGACACTGCCCAGATTGAAGGCGACGTAGTACAGCATGACGAGACCGTCGCTCTGCTCGTACAGCACACGCGCGTGCGTCACGATGAAGGTGCGCGCCGTGCCGGCCGAGAATGACAGCGGCGCGAAGACGAACACGAAGCGCCTCAGCCTCGGGTCGGCCCACGCCTCGCTGACGGTCTGCATGAAGGATGAGCCGGCGGGCGGGCGGTATGCCTCGGGCTCAGGCAGACCCAGGAGGATGGTGGAAGCGATCATGCCGGTCAGAACGCCCGCGCCCAGCAAAGCGCCAAACATCAGGTTCCCTGTCCAGATGCCAAGCACGACCATCGTGGCGGCGCTTGTCGCTATGGCGGTCATGCTGTTTGCGATCTGTACGCCGGACAGGAAGGCACCACGGTCGCGCTCGCCAGCCATCATGCCCAGGACCGGGTTGTTGCCGATCAGGCCGACGCCTCGCCATACATTGAAGACCAGGCTGCCCGCAAGGAGCAGCACGAGGCCCCAGGCAGGGTAGCCGGCACCCGCCAGAAATGGAGCCGCCAGCACGGGAATCATGCCCCAGTAGCGGAACATCCATGACCAGCCAAACACCCCTACGATGCGGCGGCCCTGGATAGCGCTCCTGCCCAGAGGCATGAAGAAGTAGGTGATGAAGTTGAGTGCGCCCAGAATGCCGATGTAGGTGCCTGTCGCTCCCATGTTCAGGGCAAACAGTGTCGGTATGTTGCCCGACAACAGCATGAACGAGATTGAATTGAGCACGTTGAAGGCCAGGAAGCGTGATCGATATCGCTCGATCCTGCTCTTGGGCCGGACCAGCGTGATTGACTTCGCGGTGTTCAATCGAGTGGCGGTTCGGCCATCGCGGCCGCGGGATTCCTGACGATGGCCTTGCGCTTCCATCGGCCGCCCAGATAGTACCATGTGGAGAATGTGGCACCCATCAGCCAGCCGGCCGGCATGCTCCACCATATGCCATCGGAACCCATGCCCAGGACTCCGGTAAAGAGCATGGCACATGGTATGCGCACAACCCAGAGTGCCAGCACCGTGTTGATCATCGGTATGAACGCGTCTCCGGCGCCGCGCATGACGCCATTGTTTATGAACATGGTCGAGAAAAGCACATAGGTGGCCCCGACGATCGCAAGGTATCGAGCTCCTATCAGTATCACCTCGGAATCGGGTGTAAAGAGGCTCATCAGGCTGGAGCCAAAGAGCAGCATGGCAGCGCCCGCGATTATCGATATGGCGCTACCGACGACCAGTGCGGACAGGTGGCCGCGCTTGACCCGTTCCGTCTTGCCCGCGCCCATGTTCTGGCCGGTGAACGTCGATAGTGCCTGGCTCAGATTCATCGCGGGCATCGAAGCGAAGGTGTCAAGCCTGGAGGCTGCGGCGAAGGCGGCGATTGTCGATGTCCCGAAGCCGTTGACAATCCGGCTCAGGGCCATCATGCCCACCGATACCATCACCTGCTGTATGCCGGTCGGGAGGCCTATCTCGAGGCTCTTGTTGAAGATGGCCCTGTCGAATACGAGCTTCTTGATGTCGAGGCTGACGAGCCTGTTGCGCGTATCCAGGTAGATGAGTCCACCTGTGAAAGAGGCCGCCTGCGATATGATGGTCGCCCATGCGGCGCCCGAAACGCCCCAGTGGAACACCACGACGAAGACCAGATCGAGCACGACGTTGAGCAGGCTGGCTGCTATGAGGATGTAGAGCGGCGTCTTGGAATCGCCAAGGCCGCGCAGTATTGCGGAGATCGCATTGTAACCGAAGGTCGCGAGCAGGCCGGCGAAGATGATCCGCAGGTATGCGGCTGCTTCGGGAAAAACGTCGGTAGGAACCTTGAGCATTGTCAGGATCACTGGCGTGGTGGCGACTCCGATGATCGTCATGACCAGGCCTGCCCAGAAGAGGGTGATGTAGCCCGTATCAATGGTGGCTCTGACCTTGTCGTAGTTTTTTGCTCCATAGAACTGCGCGACGAGCACCATGGTGCCCATCGTCAGGCCCATGACCAGTGATATCATCAAGAAGATGATAGGAAACGAGATGCCGACGGCCGCGAGCGCCGTGGTTCCGACAAAATTGCCGACAACCACGCTGTCGACCATATTATAGAACTGCTGAAAGACATTCCCGATCAGCATAGGAATTGCAAATGTGATGATGGTTCTGGTCTCTCCACCTTGAGTCAGGTCTTTCATGATGCTCCGAACATGCAATGGATAGGGAATAGTATATGAAAGAAGCCTCCGGCTGTCCATCGCCGGCCTTCTGTAGTTTCACGAAGCTTGTTACGCCACGGTCTTCCATACTGGATGCGGCCTTTCGCTGTCTTCATGCTACCATCAATGGTAGGCCATAATGAGCCGTAACAAGCTTCGTGAAACTACTGACGGAACACCGCACAGGGCTTGCCTGCGTGATGGGCCACGCGCTAGGCTTCGTGCCATGAATCTCAATTTCCTGAAATTGCGCGTTGCCGACAGCGCCTGGATCCTTTTCGACGCGCAGTCATCGGCCGACCGCGACAATGCCCACACTGAACCGGACTGGTCCGGGGTTGCCGCAGGCGTCTGCGACCGCGCCCGTGGGGCTGCCGCCAGCGGCATCGTCGTGATGAGCCGGGCCGGCGCGGTGAATGTCGTGCAGACCTGGGATGATCATGGCCGCGCCTGCGCGCCTTCGCCGGCCGCGTTGCTGTGTGCGTCGCGCTGGCTTTTCGACGCCGGAAGGGCAGGGGCAGATTCGGTCATCATCGAGAATGGCCGTGATGCATGGGAGATTCTGGTGATAGACTCGCGCACCTTTGGACTTGCGATCGGGACACCGGCACATGAGGATGGCGTGCCTTTCGGCGCCGCGCTCGACGGCGGCGGGATCGATGTCGTGTCCGCCGGCGGTGCCGGCATTGTGATTCCCGTCGTGATCGGTGCCGAGTCTCTTGCGGTCAGACTGCTTGACCGGCCGCCGCGCCGCGGCGGCCGGAAGGCGGAACAGCGGGGCATCGATGCGCTGGTCGTGTCCAGGCAGGAGATCCGGGTTCGCCGGGCTCACCGGGATCCCATACTGGCCGCCGCCGCCTCGATCGCCGCGGCATTCATCGCCGAGTATGCCGACCGCGAGGCCTCGATCTTTGTAGGCCGCGAGCGGCTGGTCGTGCAATGGCCCGAGCGTGGTCAGATATTCGTAGCAGCCGCGCCATCGTACTGTCTGGCAGGTGAATTCTGGACCGAGGAAGCGGCTCATCCCCTGTCAGAAATATGATATTCGATAGTCCCTGATCACCGAGAACCCCAGTGCGCGGTACAGCGACCGGGCGATGTCATTGCTTTTCTTGACAAACAGCGTGGCGCTTCGCCCCCTGGCGGCTATGTCATCGAGCAATGTGCCCACGACGCCTCGTCCTATGCCGAGTCCACGGAACTCCGGATCCACATAGACACCGCCAATCTGGTCGCAGGTCCAGCCGCGGGCATTGGTCTGCGCCCTGGCCACGACCCGGTTGCCGGCCGTTGCAAGATACACGATCTGCCGTTCGAGGCTGCGTCGCTGGATGGCCCTGCACAGGGATGGATCGAAGGTGTGCAGCTCGGTCATTACCTCGGTGCGCTCGTAATCGGCGGCCAGCGGATACAGTGCGTCCAGATCGGCGATGGTTGCGCGGCGGTACGCGACTGGCAGGCCAGCCGCCCGAGGCCCCCTGGCATGCGTCATCGCTGCGGCGCAGGCGGCCGTCGGAGCGCTCATTACGTCGTAATCGACGCTCAGGGCCGGGCTCCAGCCCAGGGCGCGCTCCAGGGCTTCGGCATGCTCGCTGGCGCCTATGCATACCGACTTGTCATAGCCGCGCACCGATCGCAGGCTGCCGAGTGCCGACAGGGCGGCGATGGCCTGTGGCCCGCCATGGTCGAATCTGTCTGACAGAACCGGAAAGACGCTGCCGTTTGACGACAGCATGACCGCGGCCAGGATTTCAGGCTGGCCCGAAGGATGCTCCGTGTGCAGCATGAAGACGCTGCCATAGCCCGTTCGCGTGTGCTTGTCTGACGCCTCGAGCAGGCGGGACGAGAATCCGGTGGCATAGGTCTCGCGTGGTTCGATGTATGCCTTGATCGCCGCCTGGTCCGCCTCGGTCGCGCGCCGCCACATCGCGCCAGGACGGCGATGCGACAGGTTCAGGGGTGCTCCACGATCGGCAACCGGCCGGTGGCATCGATATCGCCCGCGAGGACGGCGAAGGCCGCCTTGAATGATTCGCGTGCGTAGGCATAGACGGCCACCACGGTGGCGCTCTTCTCGAACTCCAGCGCATAGCTGGGATTGAGGGCGGAGACGATGTAGAGCCGCTTGCCCGCCCTGATGGCGGCCCTGGCGAACTCTGCGCTGGCCTGGTTGGCGACACAGACGACCACCGTGTCGGCCCGTGCCAGCTGCGACACGAAACCAGCCATCTCCGACTGGCTGGCATGGTCGGCCGGCAGATACGAGAATCGATAGGCTTCGCTCGTCGGGAAACGGGCCTTGGCCTCGGTGAAGTAGTCGCCAAACTGGCCGGCGACCAGCACGCGGCCGGCAAGCGGGACCGGCAGTCTGACCTGGCCCAGCACGGTGGCGCTGCGCAGCGCCTGCTGCGTAAAGAACTCCTGTGATTGCGTGCTCCGCATCGATGCGCTCGGGTTGCTCCTGGGCATGATGCCATCGCGGCCACGCGGCAGGAGCCAGCGCAGCTTGGCGCGAAGCACGCGCCTGACCGATTGGTCAACCCTGGTGCGGAACGAGACGTCGTTGCGGTACAGGGCATACAGGTGGTCCCATGCTGGATCATCGAGGGCGAGGGTCCGGCTGAACATCAGGATGTCGTTGCCGGCCCTGATCGCGCGCTCGCATGTCTCGGCGAGTCCGCCGGAGCTCGCCGCCCCGGTCATCAGCAGGTCATCGGTTATGACGAGCCCATCGTAGCCGATGCGGTCGCGCAGTATGTCCTGGATCATGTGCCTGGACAGCGATGCCGGTTCGTTCGACCCATCGATCTTTGGAAACGCGAGATGGCCGCTCATCACGCCGGGCACGCCTTCGGCCGCGAGCATGCGATAGGGAACAAGCTCCCGGTTCCAGAGCGTCTGTTCATCTATGGTGATGATGGGCAGGATGCCATGCGAGTCGAGCGTCGTGTCGCCATGGCCGGGGTAATGCTTGGCCGTGGCGACGACGCCCGCATCGGACATGCCACGGACCCACGCGGCAGCCAGCATGCCGGTCTGCACAGGATCGGCGGAGAAGGCGCGCGGTCCGATGATCTCCGACTCGGGACGGGTGGCCAGATCGACCGCCGGTGCGAAGTTCATCGTGATGCCAAGGGCAGTCAGTTCGACGCCGATGTAATAGGCGCTCTGGTAGGCATCGCTTGGCCAGGCGGAGGCTCCTATCGCCATGTTGCCTGGCGTCACGCTGGTGGCACCGCGCACGTGCCGGATCCAGCCACCTTCCTGGTCGGTCGCCATGAATGGCGGCACGTCGAAGGGAGCGTTCCGGGCGGTCGTCTGGATGGCGGCAATCGCCGTGGCCAGCTTGTCGGTGTCGTCGGTATTCCAGCCGAATATCTTGACGCCGCCGAGGCCGCGCCGCCTGATCCATGCGTAGAGCAGCGGCGTCGGTTCGTCTCCCGAGTACGACAGCATGAACAGCTGTCCCAGCCGTTCCTCGGGACCCATCCTGGCCATCAGCGCATCGATCGCGGCGTTCTCTTCGACCCCGGGCAGGGCCCAGAATGATGTCGCATCGACCGCGGGCAGCAGCACGCGCTCCACCGGCTTCTGCGGACTGGCCGATTCGGTATGGGTTGTCTCGCCATGGGCGACCGCGCACGACAGGGGAATCACGGTGGCAAGCCCCGCGGCCGTCACCGCCGCGATCAGCACTCCGGTACGCGCGCGCATCTTCATGGCAGCTGGCCTAGAGGTAGGCCTTGCCCTCGATTTCATCTATATATTGGGCCGCGCAATGGGCCGCGACGGCTCCGTCGGAGACGGCCGTGATGACCTGGCGGAAGGGCGTTGCCCGAACGTCGCCGGCGGCGAAGAGCCCAGGTATGCTGGTTTCCATCCGGTCATCGGTAACGATGTAGCCCGCTTCGTCCTTGTCAATGTCCTGCGGCAGGTAGGCCGCCTGCGGGATCGATCCGACGAATATGAAGACGGCCGAGGCCGGTTCTTCGTGCGTCGCGCCCGTCTTGATATCCTTCAGGGAAACCGACTCCACGGCCTTGCCGCCCTTGATCTCGTCCACCACGGTCTCGAAGCGAACATCGATCCTGGGATTGGCCAGCACGCGGGCAGCCACCGCCTTCTGGGCCCTGAATCTATCCTTGCGATGGACCATGATCACCGACTCGGTCAATTTCGACAGGTACATCGCCTCGTCACAGGCCGCGTCTCCGCCGCCCACGACCATCATCCGCTTGCCCTTGAAGAAGGGGCCGTCGCAGGTGGCGCAATATGATACGCCACGGCCCGAGAACTCCTCTTCACCCTTGACGTCCAGGTGCCGATGCTTGGCCCCGGTTGCGGCAATGACCGCCTTGGCGTGCATCGGGCCATCGCCCGTCTCCACGACGAAACGTTCGCCTTCCTTGCGGACACCCTCCACCGAAGACGCCATGATGGTCGCCCCGAAGCCCTCGGCCTGGGCGCGCATGACCTCGGCCCAGGTATAGCCGTCCACCGGCTCCGGCAGGCCCGGGTAGTTCTCCAGCCTGTCTATCAGCAGAGCCTGGCCGCCGTGCGCCATCTCTTCTATGACCAGGGTCTTCAGGTTCGCCCGTGCGCCGTACTGGGCCGCGCCCAGTCCTGCCGCGCCGCCGCCTATTATGATAAGGTCGTACAGTGTCTCCATGTAACGTCTCCATGATCCAGATTCAGTGTGCTGTCGGATTCAGTATAATACATGGATGAGGGCAATTTGTCATCGTTGCCGCCATACGCCGTGAAAGGTTGGGTCCATCGTGCCGCTTCGTCGCTCCCGGTTCGCGCTGCTGTTCACCTCGGTCATGCTCATCACCGGCCCGGCCTGTCTGCGCGCCCAGACTGCCACGGAGCCATACCGGCTCGCACCGGATGCAGGCATCGCGAGGCTGGCGGCCACGCCCGATCCTCTCGGAGCCGAAGACCTGCTTGCGGCCGCGCTCGCCTGCTCCGGAGCGTCTGCCGACCGGCTTGCCACCGCTACCGGCATTGGTCTCGGCGACATTGCCGCGGCCCGGGAGCTCGCGGCTGCCACCCCCGATCCATATCGGCTGGGGGAGCTGATACTCGAGCTCGTGCACCGGCGCATCAAGACATACAGCCTGCTCGAGTCCCGCATGGACTATGCCCTGATCGAGGGCCGGTACAATTGTGTCGGCGCATCGAGCCTGTATGCCATTCTGGCTACCGCCGCCGGTCTGCCTGTTCATGGCGTCGTAACGCCCGACCATGCCTACTGCTACCTCACGCTGCCCGGCCGGACCGTGGACGTGGAGACCACCAGCGCGAACGGCTATGACGATTCGGCGACGAGGCGGACGGCTCCAGGCGATGCTGTCGAGGTCCGCGGGCTGCTCGCGCTGGCGCTGCGCAATCGAGCCACCCTGCTCGAGCGCGGTGGCCGCTGGGCGGAGGCACTAGGGCTGACCGTCGACGCGTACGTCTTCGTGTCCAGAGGCTCGCCGCCCCACGCCGATGGTGACAGCCTGACCTGGCAGGCTCTTGCCGGCCGGCTCAACAACACGGTCTCGTTCCTTCTCTCCGGGGGCCGGTATGCCGACGCCCTGGCTCTGGTCGACGAGGCCACAGGCAGATGGGGCAGTTCGCCGGAATTCGCCGCGCTGCGGACGTCGGCGGCCACCGCGGCCCTGCTCGATGCCGTCAGGAAGGCGAGGCCTGAAGCGGCCGTCGCCCTGGTCGATCAGGCGGCGCTCTCCGGCGGCATCGAGGCGGAATGGCTGCAGCGAGCGTATGCCTATGCGTACGCCGCCTGGGCGGACGCGAAGCGTGCCGCCGGCGATCATCGGGGCGCCTGGGACATCGCCGCACAGGGAGCCTCCCGGTTCCCGGCATCGGCGGAGCTCGTCGCGCTCGAGTCGACGGCCCGAACCAACTGGGTGCGCTCGGTGCACAACGCCTTCGCGGCGCTCTACAATGCCGGAAAGTACCAGGAGGCGCTGGAGGCGATAGAAGCGGCCACGCTCGTCGCCCCCGGCGAGCGCCTGCTCGCCGATGACGCCGCGGCGGCCCGGCGCGCCTTGTCCTCGGGCGGAAGCTAGAAGAACTGCGATAACAGCCAGGCTATCGCGGCTATCCAGACCAGCGCAAACACAATGGCCGCCACGGTACCGGCCGGCGTGCTGACCCGGTCTCCCGACTTGAGGTGTTGCCAGGCCTCGCGCCTGCAGCGCGCCGTCACGTCCGGCGGTATCATCCGAATCGCCAGCGCTATCAGGATCGGAAGCAGGAGGAGGTCGTCGAGCTGGCCGAATACCGGTATGAAGTCCGGTATCAGGTCTATCGGGCTGACCGCGTAGGCGACCGCTGTGATGATGATGACCCGAGCCAATACGGGGGTGCGCGGGTCCTTGAAGGCAAGAAAAAGCGCCCAGACCTGCCGTTTGAGACGGCGGGCCCGGCGCTTGAGCCTGGCGTACCAGGCGGATCGTCGTGGTTTCGGCACGGTTGCGTCAAAGTCCTGGGTTCAGGCCTTTCTCCTCCTGGTGGCCACGTCGAATATCACGGCGGCTGCGAGCACACCACCTCGTATTATATACTGCAGCGATATATCCGTGTTCATCAGATTCATGCCGTTCATCAGTGACATATACACGATGGCGCCTAGCAGTGAGCCGGTTACCTTGCCGACTCCTCCGGCCGCCGAGACGCCTCCTATGTATGCCGCCGCTATGGCATCGAGCTCGAACAGCGTGCCGGCCGTCGGGGTCGCCGACTGCAGCCTGGATGCGAACAGTATGCCCGAGAGCGCTGACAGCATGCCCATCGAGCCAAACACGATGAAGGTAATCCGCTTGACGCTGATGCCGGAGAGTTCGGCCGCTTCGGGATTGCCGCCTACCGCGTATATGTGCCGGCCCAGCACGGTCTGCTGCGTTATGAAGTGATAGATGCCAACGACGATGATGACGATGACCAGCGTCCATGAGAGGCCGTTGTATCCGGCCAGCACCCAGGTGATCAGTGCCAGCACTATCGATATGAAGACCAGCTTGATGGCAAACAGTCCCGCGGAGGGCACCTCGAAGTTGTAGGTCTTCTTGTTGCGTCTGACCTTGAACTCGTTGGCTATGAACCAGCCGATGGCCAGAAGGCCCAGGAGCAGCGTCAGCTTGTGCACACCCGGTATCAGGGCGTCGGCGGGCAGTATGTCCGGGATATAGCCGTTGCCTATCGCGGTAAAGATCGGGTCCGGAATGATGATGGTTCCCGTCGATGATGTCGCGAGCAGCAGCGCTCCCCGGTATATCAGCCAGCCTGCAAGGCTGGTGACGAAGGCTGGCACGCCCAGCTTCGCGACCGGATAGGCGGTTATCAACCCCGCGACGACGCCGAGCGCCAGCACCATCGGTATGACGACGAAGACCGGCAGTTTCCACGACACCATCGCGATGGCGGCTACGGCGCCCAGGAAGCCGGCCAGGAAACCCACGGACAGGTCGATGTGTCTGATGACGATGACCAGGGTCATGCCGACGGCGAGTACCGCGATGTAGCCGGTCTGGTTCATCAGGTTGGCTATGTTGCGTGACGAGATGAAGAGGCCATTCGTCGTAACGGTGAATATGGCCATGATGACGAACAGGGCGATATACATGCCGTACTCGCGAATGTTCTGGCGCAATGCCTTTTGCAGATCCTTGACAATCATGATGAAGCCCTTTCTAGCTTGTTGCGAGTTTCATGACATTTTCCTGGGTGGCGTCGGATGTGTTCAGTTCACCGGTAATCCGCCCGGAAGAAACCACATAGACCCGGTCGCTCATGCCCAGTACCTCAGGCAACTCCGAGGAAATCATCACGATGCTCATGCCCTTCTCGACGAGATCATTCATGAGCCCGTATATCTCGTACTTGGCGCCCACATCGATGCCGCGGGTCGGTTCGTCGAGTATCAGAACCTTGGGCCCGACGAAGAGCCACTTGGCAACGGACACCTTCTGTTGATTGCCGCCACTCAGGTTGACCACCCGCTGCTCGACGCTCGGTGTCTTGATCCGCAACGCGTCCTTGTACCCGACCGCCACCTTGACCTCGGCGTTCTGGTCTACCACGCTGTTCCTGGCTATGGCGCGCAGGTTGGCGAGCGAGACGTTCCGCTTCACATCATCGATCAGTATCAGGCCGTTGCCCTTGCGGTCCTCGGTGGCGTAGGCGATACCCGCGCGTATGGCCGATCGTGGTTCCGGAACGGTCGTCTTCCTGCCTTCGACCAGCAGTTCGCCTTCAAGCTCGTATCCGTCGGGATTGCCGAAAATGCTGCGCGCCAGCTCGGTGCGGCCCGAACCCATCAGGCCCGCGAAGGCTATGATCTCCCCCTTGCGAACGGAGAAGTTCATGTTCTTCAGCACCGCGCGGCCGGTACGGGCGTCGTATGCCCCCCAGTTCTTCACCTCGAGCGAGATTTCATCCGTGATGTGCCGTTCCCGTCGAGGATAGATGTTGTCTATCTCGCGGCCGACCATGTACTTGATCAGTACGCCTTCGGATACCTCGCCCTTGTGCGCATCGAGCGTGATGACGGTCTTGCCATCGCGCAGCACGGTAACGGTATCGGCGATGCGTATCACTTCTTTCAGCTTGTGGGAAATCATCACCGAGGTGACGCCTTTGGCCTTGAGCCCTTCGAGTATCTTCAGCAGGTTGTCGCAATCGCCCTCGTTGAGGGCTGCCGTAGGCTCGTCAAGGATCAGCAGCCGGACATCCCGGCTCAGGGCCTTGGCTATCTCGACCAGCTGCTGCTTGCCGACGCCGAGCTCGCGCACCTTCGTCGATGGATCGACCTGGAGCCCGACCATGCCGAGCATCTCCGTCGCGCGCTTGATGGTCTCATTCCAGTCTATCGTCAGCCCCTTGCGGACCTCGTGCCCCAGGAGGATGTTCTCGTACACGGTCATGTCGGGCACCAGAGCAAGCTCCTGATATATTATGGCGATGCCGCGCTTCTCGCTGTCGGCGATGCTCCTGAAGTGCTGCGCCTCGCCCGCGAAGATGATCTCGCCTTCGTACGAGCCGTGGGGATAGACGCCGCTCAAGACCTTCATGAGCGTCGATTTGCCCGCCCCGTTTTCGCCGACGAGGCAATGAATCTCGCCCTCCGCTACGGCGAAGCTCACTTCGTTCAGAGCCTTGACGCCAGGGAAGGTCTTGGTGATCCGTCTCATTTCCAGTATTGGTGCGCTCATGCTTGTAGAGCCTCCGTTGATGCGGTCAAAAAAAAGACCGGGTGGGCAAGCCCGCGACAGGCGCGGGTTGCCCACCCAGCACAGAGTCAGCTGATTATTTCAGGCCGGTGAAATTGGAGGCTGGCCAGTAGCCGGAATCCACCACGGCTGCCTTCACGTTTTCCTGGGTGACGGTCACGATGGAGGTTGGCTTGGCCGGGATATCGGCCGTGCCGTTGTTGTAGGTCGTCGTCTTGGCCGGGGTGCCGCCCTTGATATAGGCGATGGCTGCGGCGATCGCATCACTGACGAGCGTCCTGACGTCCTTGAGCACCGTCATCGACTGCTTGCCATCGATGATGTACTGGATGGAGGCGATTTCGGCATCCTGTCCGGTGATGTAGTACTTCTTGACATCCTTGTCCGCGGCGAACGCATCGGCGATGGCGCGGGCGGTGCCGTCATTCGGGGCGCAGATGAAGGTGGTGCCCTTGTCGGCCTTCTTGGCCACGGTCAGGTTCGCTTCGGCCTTGCTCTTGGCGTCGTTGAAGTTCCAGTTGGTCGTTACCTGTCCGATGATCGAGGCCTGCTCGTCACGGGTCAGAGTCGCCTTCTTCATCAGCGCTACCGCCTTTGATGAATTCTTGACGACGAAGGTGCCATCGGCGATCTTGGGCTGGAGCACGCTCCACGCACCCTGGAAGAACAGGAACGCGTTGTTGTCCGTAGCCGCTCCGGCGTACAGGTAGAGGTTGTTCCCCTTGCCGGTCGCCTTGGAGACGAGGTAGTTGCCCCAGGCGGCTCCGACCTGGACGGAGTCGAAGGTCACATAGTAGTCGACCGAGGTCGTGTTGCGGATGAGGCGGTCATAGGAAATGACCTTGACGCCGGCCTTGTGGGCGGCATCGGCGGCTGCGGCCGCGGCGGCTCCGTCCTGCGGGCAGATGATCAGAACCTTGATGCCCTTGCTGATCAGGGCTTCGACATTGCTCTTCTCCCTGGCGACATCGCCCTGGCTGAAGAGGACTTCGGCGCTGATGCCAGCGGCGCCGAGCGCATCCTGGAACCGGGTCTGGTCCTGGATCCAGCGCGGTTCATCCTTCGTCGGCAGCACGATGCCGACCTGGGTCTGCGCAAACACGCCACCCACGAATACGGCGCAGAGCGCCACGGCTACAAGGAGTGTGGAAAAACGTTTCATGTTTGTTCTCCTGTTGAACGACGTAACCGGCCCCATGGACCGGCAAGGCGCAACCTCGCGGCGGCGCCTCTCTGCGTGTCAGTATTCCGGGGTTCCCGGCATCTGTCATCAGGAATGATCGGGCGACATGCTTCACTATTCCGCGCTCCCGGAGCATCGCCGGCGCCATAGCATTTTTCAGCCGCACTGTGCGCCGGAAAGTCCAGAGCTGGCGGAGCTCAGCGTCTGATGTTGCGGTACACGCTCTCGGCGGTATGGAATCCGTCCTTGATAACCGTCGCGTCGAGCAGTCCCCGCGTGACCAGGATCGGCTCCAGCCGCACGAATGGTACCTTGCCGGTGCCATCATCTATCAGCACATCGGTCGGAATCGGTTCATTGCGCGCCATCATCACCGCGAAGCCGGCGGCTTTCAGCGCAAGGCGTTCTATCGGTTTGTATATGGTCGCGTACTGGGTGCCTTCGGCTATCCGCTGGCAGGCCGACAGGTCGGCATCCTGGCCCGACACCAGCACGCCGGTCATCATCCGGCTCTCGCTGAGCGTCGCTATCGCCGCCTCGGCGAGCATGTCATTGCCTGCCACCACCGCGTCGATGCCGCCGTTGTCTTCGGCACGGAGCGACTTCAGGACGCCGTCAAGATCATGCCTGATCTCGTCGCTGTCCCATTCCGCCGGCCATATCTCCGCGACGATGCGGGCCTGCCCCGCGGTGACCGCCGGATCGAGGACGGCATGGATGCCGTGGCTGAGCATGATCGCATTGTTGTCGCTCTTGGCTCCGTTGATGATGATGAAGTGGCCCGATGGCCGCTCCTTGAGCAGGGCGTCGGCCATCAGGCTGCCAACCTTATCGTTGTCGAAGGAGATGTACAGGTCGACCCCGGCGTTGCGCACCAGCCTGTCGTAGCTGAGCACCTTGACGCCGCGGCGCTTGGCATAGCGGACCACCTCCGACAGCCGATCGGCGTCATTCGGCACGATTACCAGCACATCGATGCCCAGGTTGACCAGCTCCCGAACCTGGGCTTCCTGCAGTACCGGATCCTGGTCAGCCACCCGCAGCACGAGCTCCGCTCCCAGTTCGCGCGCCGAGCGGGAGAACACGTCGAGATCGCGCTTCCAGCGTTCCACGACCAGCGAGTCGAGCGAGAAGCCGATCACCGGAGCCCTGCCCGACGCGACGGACGGTCGCCGCGGTGTGCATCCTCCGCACACGGACACCGTGAGCAAGGACACCGCGAGCACGGACACCGCAAATACCGACACCGCGAACGTGAGGGGCGCGTGCATGGCGATCGTGCCGCGGGGCGATTCAGTCCGCTTCATCTGTATCCTCCAGGGTACCGCTCGAGAAGGCCGATGGGGTAAGACCCGTCATCTTCTTGAAGAGCCGCGAAAAGTAATTGGAATCGGGGTACCCGCATTCCAGGCTGATACGCTTGATCGACGCGCCAGGCGAGCGAAGCAGGCTCTTGGCCTTCTCGATGCGGTACTCGATCAGGCACTCGGAAAAGCCGTGCCCGGTCTCCGCCACCAGCAGCTTTGACAGCCGGTTCGGTGACAGTCCCACGAGGTCCGCCGCCTGTTCCAGGCTCAGCTGTCCGCCATAGTTGTTCTGGATGTAGTCGATGGCCCGTGCCACCGCCGGGGAGTAGCTCGGCCTGTCCGTGATCGACGAGACGATCGTCTCGAATTGGGATCGGGCCATCGTGACAAACGGGCCGGCCCCCAGTCCGTAGGCATCGGTCAGCGCGGCCGCGAGGCCGGTCAGGTCGATGCCGGTGCCCGCGGCGGAGGCGTCCAGGCGTCCGCGGCCGACCAGCAGGCGCACGATCTGTCCCGTCAGCGCCATGATCCGTGACGCTCCGGTCGCATCGAGGCCGCCCGATTGCGGCACGGACGCCTCCGTGTGCCCGCGGCCGGCTCCGGCCAGCAACGACTCGAAGGCGAGCCGCGCCTTGTCCACGTCGCCGGTATCGAGCGCTCCAAGGAGCGTCTCTTCTACAGTGAAGTCGAGCGGGGCACGGGCCGGATCGAAGGCGGGCCGGTCATCCCGCGCGAACCTGCCGGAGACGAGGCTCTGCATCGCGGCGGCGAGCGACAGCCTCGCGTCGGCCAGAGCGGCCGGGTTGCCGAGTCCGAGGTGCAGCGTGCCCCGCGCCATCTCGGTTCCGAATTCCTTTGCCAGCAGCGCCTGGAAGCCGTCGGAGCCGGCGATCGCGTCGTCCATCGATCGGAACGGCATCAGCACGATGCAGCGCCCCGCCGCGAACGGACCGACGAGGATGCGGGTCTTGTAGCGCAGCGAATCACGCAGACGCGCATGGAGGGCGTCTGATTCCTCCGCGGTCGAGCCGGCTATCGCGACGACGCCGACCCGCGCGTACGCCTCGTCGAGGCCGAGCGCCTCCCGGTAGCGGTCCAGCCTGTCACCGAATCGCTCGCCCAGCGTTATTCCATGCAGCAGGGCCGCCTCCGCGAAGTCCCTGGTCCATTCTTCCCGTTCCCTGGATTCCAGATCCCGGTTTTCCACCGTCGAGCGTTCCGAGACGATCGCCGCCGCACGCCCGAGGGCGGCGGCAAGTGCTTCCTTGTGTATCGGCTTGAGCAGGTACTCGACCACTCCAAGGCCGACCGCCTCCTGGGCGATGTCGAATCGCTCATACGCCGTTGCCAGGATGAACGCCGCCGACGAACCGCGCCTGCGCAGTTCGCGTATCGCCTCGATGCCCGACACGCCGGGCATCCTGACATCCATGATGACGATGTCGGGCTTGCGTTCCATCGACAGCGCGATGGCCTGTCGTCCGGATGATGCGCTGCCCACCACCTCGAAGTCATCGGCGAGTTCCGTGCGCACGATATGCGATATCGTGTCGATGATGTGGCGCTCGTCGTCGACGACCAGGATCCTCATCATGCCGGGCCTCCTGCAGGTATCACCACGCGCACCCGCATGCCGCTGCCGGCCACATTGTGCATCTCGACGCGGCCGCGGCCTTCGGTGGCCAGGTCGACCCTGCGTATCACGTTGATCAGGCCGATGCCGCCCTCCTCGGCGCGGCTGCCGTCCGCGGGTCGAGCCTCGCCGGCATCGGTCTCAGTGCCGGCATCGCGCATCCTGAGCGCCTCGCCGATGATGCGCTCGATGTCGTCCTGGGCCATGCCTTCGCCGTCATCGCCAACCTCGAGCACAGCGCTGGCTCCATCGAGTCGGGCGGTAACCCAGACATGGCCGCCTTCTTCACGGTTGCGCAGGCCGTGTGCGACGGCGTTCTCGACAAGCGGCTGCAGCAGCAGCGCGGGTGTCTCGACGCCGAGCACATCGTCGGACGCATCGACGTCGAAACTGTATCGCTCGCCGAAGCGCAGCCGCAGCAGCCAGATGTAGCGCTGCACGCATTCGATCTCGTCGCGCAGCAGCACCGACCGCGTGGCCGGCTTCAGGGCATAGCGTATGAATCCGCCCAGGTTCTCCAGAAAGTCGCCGGTGCGCCTCGCCTCTTCGAGCCGCGCGAGCTGCAGGCCGGCCGAGAGTGTATTGAAGAGGAAGTGCGGGTTGATCTGCGACTGCAGCGCGAGCAGTTCCGCATCCTTGAGGCGGTGCCGCATGTCCAGCACGATCACCCGTTCCTCCATCAGCCGCTTCTCTACCTCGGCCTTCGACTTCAGTTCGTCGAAGGCCGCACGGATGCTGCGCTGCATGCTCATGAAGGCCGCGGCCGTTGCGCCTACCTCGTCCGATGAATCGGACAGCGGCAACTCGTGGTCGTATTCGCCACGGCCGACGGCGTGCGCCGCCGCGGCGAGCTTGGACAGCGGGTCGGTGATGCGGTACGAGAAGCGCACGAGCAGGGTCAGGCTCAGCAGCGTTGCCGCTATGACGAGTATCGAATTGGTCGTGATGACCGCGGATATCCGTGAATTGAAGTCCGAGAACGCGACGATGGAATCGGACAGCGACAGCCCTTCGATGCGCGATATCAGCAGACGGGCCAGCGCGGCGGTCCGCTCCGAGTACTCGAAACGCTCCGTGTAGGTAGCTACATCCCGCCCGCGCTTGGCCGTGACGCTCGCTTCGGCGTCCTCCAGGTAGCGATCGATGAGGCCTGCCAGTTCACGCTGGAGCAGGAGCGGCTGATTGCGCCGGATATCGCGGTTGAGCTTCCTCGACTCCTCGCCGAGCTGGGTCGAGTAGCGTATGTAGTCCTTCAGGAAGTCGGAGCTCTTGGTTCCAAGATAGCCGGCCAGCCCCGTCTCGGTCCGGTTCAACGCGTCGGATATGTGCTCCAGCACCAGGTTGTCCCGGAAGAGTACCCCGACGCTTCTCGCCAGCTCCGACGTGGCGAGCCCCGTATACAGGGTTGCCGGCGCGATGATGCCCAGCACCAGCGCGGAATTGAGGATGATGCGTGCACGGAAGCTGCGCAGCGGCCTGACATGCGCGACTCTCATCGGCGGGCTCCATCGATGCCCACTACGGAGAATCCGACCTCGACGGCCGGGCCCGATGGCCGTCCGTCCTTGAGCCTGGAGAAGGTGGCCACCGCCTCCATGCCGATGCGCCGCGAATCGCGTACGATGCTGGCGGCCACGACACCCTTTTCTATGAAGCGCAGTATCTCCGATGTCTCGTCGGCACCGATGATCAGCACGCGGCCGACGAGGTTCTGGTCGACGATCACCTGCGCGGCGCCCTCCGTGTCGCGCGCACTGGAGCAGAACAGCGCGTTGAGCCCCGGGTTGTTCCTGATCACGGTGGCCACCGCCTCTTCACCCGACAGTCTGCCGGGGCCCGACCTGGCGACGGACAGCACGCGGGCACCCGGAAAGGCTCCGATTCCCGATGACAGGCCGATGAACAGCGGATCTTCCCGGGGGTCGCCTTCGCCGCTGGATGGCAGGATGGCGCCGATGCGCGCGGAGGCGCCGAGCTGCGAACCTATGATCTTGCCGCCCTCGAAGCCCTGCAGGAAGGACCCCGAGCCGACGAAGTTGACCGCACCGTCGGGAGGGTCGGTGCCGACCGGGATGAATATGACGCCATTCTCGTCAGCGGTCGCGGCCTGCGTGGCGACGCTCGCCTTTCTGGTGGAGTACATGATGATGCCGTCGACGCGCGCCCTGACGGCGGTTTCGAAGTGGATGTCCGCCTCCGACGGGTTGGCGCCGGAATAGCGGAAGACCTGAATGGCGGCGTCGGCGGATTTCGCGCTGTCAAGGATGCCTTCGATCAGGCCGCGGAAGAACGAGTCGTCGGTGTCCGGCACGATGACGACCAGATGCCTTCTGGCCGCTTCATAGGTCGATGGCTCGCGCAGCAGGCCGCTCGTCAGGGCATGGCGACTCCTCGATACCAGATCGGCATTGAGCAGGGTGGCGCCGATGAAGGCGAGGGCGAAGAGGCCGGCAAGGATCAGGGCCGCTTTACGGAACATCGGCCGCGAGTATAGCACAGGATGGGCGAATGCGCGTCGGTGGTCATGTCGGGCATTCGGCAGTATACTCTGACCACCAGATTTCCATATCGCACTGAGGAGGACAGCATGCTCGTACAGGATCAGATGAGTTCAGCCCCTATCACCATCACGGCCGATCTATCGGTGCCCGATGCGCTGAGCCTGATGCGCGAAAAGAAGGTTCGGCGCTTGCCGGTGCTGGACGCCAAGGGCAAACTGGTCGGCATCGTATCGGACAAGGATCTTCTGTACGCATCGCCTTCCCCGACCACATCGCTCAGCGTGTGGGAAATAAACTCGCTGCTGTCCCGACTGACCGTAGAAAAGGTGATGACGCGCAAGCTCGTGACCGTTACCGGCGACACTCCGGTCGAAGAGGCCGCCCGCATCATGGCCGATCGCAAGATCGGTGGCCTGCCGGTGCTCCAGGGAACGAAGCTGGTCGGCATCATCACCGAGACCGACATATTCCGTTCGTTGCTCGAGCTGCTTGGCGGACGCCGCAAGGGGCTCCGGGCCACCTGCGCCATACCGGGCACCAAGGGTTCGCTGGCCAAGGTCGTGTCGGCGGTGTCCGAAGCCGGCGGTGACATGGTCGGACTTGGCGTGGCCGAAGTCAAGGCCGCGGGCATCATGCAGTGGCACGTTACCCTGAAGGTCCAGGACATCCAGAAGGCCGCCCTGACCAAGGCGCTGAAGCCGGTCGTCGAATCGGTCATCGATATCCGCGAATTCTGAATCAGACTACGGAGCGACGCGCCATGATACACCCGGCCACAGGCTTCTCCATCGGCGATCCGTACGCCGTTCCTCTGTCGGTGCGGCCATCGCCCGAGGAGGCCAGGCAGTTCTTCGATTCGCTGATCCTGTCGGCCTCCGGATGGCGCGGCGTCTTTGGTTCGTCCGATGACGACATGGCCGAAACGATCGGCCCGGCCAAGGCCTGGGCCGCGGCCAGCATGGTCAGCGTCTTTGCGGATTTCCTGGCAGGGCTGGTGCCGCGCGCGCCTGTTCTGGCCCTGGGAATCGATACGCGCCCGACCGGGCCGGCGCTGGCCGACGTGATGGCCCGCGTCTTTCTGGCCAGGGGCATCGTCGTCCGCTACGCGTTCATATGCGCCGCTCCGGAGATCATGGCCTGGACCAGACGCTCCGGCGCCCTGCCGGCCGACCATCCGGACCACCTCGACGCCTTCTGTTACATCTCGGCGAGCCACAATCCACCGGGGCACAACGGCGTCAAGTTTGGCCTTGCGGACGGCGGCGTGTTGCCCGGCTCCGACGCGAGGCTCTTGATAGCCAGGCTCAAGGATGCATCGACCGGATCGGCCTCCATCGATGCGATGGCGGCGCTGGTCCGTGCGGCCGACCCGAAGGCGGTGTCGGCGCTGTACGGAGCGTGCGGCAGCGCCAAACGCAAGGCCATTTCCGACTACACGCTCTTCGCCCGCGAGGTGTCGGGTATGTCTTCCGACCTTGCCGCCCAGGAACGCGAACTCGACGCGCTGGCATCGGCACTGTCTGCGCGTGGGGCGGGTATCATCGCGGAGATGAACGGGTCGGCACGTTCGCTGTCGATCGATGCGGACTACATGTCGGCCCTGTGCGTGGAAACCAGGCTGATCAATGCCCAGCCGCGGCGCTTCGCCCACCGCATCGTTCCGGAAGGCGAGTCGCTGGAACCGTGCCGGCTCGAGCTGGAGCGCGTCCATCTGCACGAGCCGAACTTCATACTCGGCTACGTGCCCGATTGCGACGGTGACCGCGGCAACATCGTGTACTGGGACGACGATGCGGGCTGCGCCAAGGCCCTCGAGGCCCAGGATACCTTCGCGCTGGCGGTGCTCGCCGAGCTCGCCGGCCTGGCCAGCTCGGCGCTCCGTGACGGCGCCGCCTGGCCCAGGATGGCCGTCGCCTGCAACGACGCGACCAGCCTGCGCATCGAAGCGATAGCGAAGGCGCTCGGCGCCGAGGTGTTCCGCGCCGAGACCGGCGAGGCGAATGTCGTAGGCCTGGCCAGACAGCTGCGCGAGCGCGGCTACCAGGTCCGCATCCTGGGCGAGGGTTCCAACGGTGGCGTCATAACGCATCCGGCTGGCGTCAGGGATCCGCTCAATACCCTGACGGCTCTGCTCAAGCTGCTCTACCTGCGCGATGCCGCCACGGGTGATGCCGCCGCGGGTGGCGCCTCGGCGCCGGGGCCATACCGCCTGTGGCTGGAGCGCTCCGGCCAGGCCGACGAGTACCATGCGGAATTCGGACTTTGCGACGTGCTGGCCAGCTTGCCGCGTTTCTCGACGACCAGTGTCTTCGAGAACCGGGCCGCGCTGCATGTGCTGACCCGCGACCATGTGGCGTTGAAGAATGCCTACGAATCGATATTCAGGGCCGCCTGGCCATCGCTGGCGGCCGCGCTCGCCCCGGCTCTCGGCCCGCTGACATGGAAGGCCAGGTATAGCGCAGGCACGGCCGAGATGGAGCTGACCGGCCGCTTCGGCGACTCCGGCAGCGGCGGGCTCAAGATCGTGCTGGTCGACGCGTCCGGGGCGGAAGCGGGCTTCCTGTGGATGCGGGGTTCCGGCACCGAGCCCGTCTTCCGCATCATGGCCGACGTTCGCGGTGCCGATCCGAGTCTCGAAGTCCTGTTGCTCGATCGCCATGCGGCGATGGTTCGCGAAGCGGACGCGCTTGTACAATAGCGCACAATCTGGTAGTATCCGCGAAGAATTAGCAGGGAGGGGTTTCGATGGGCGTTCGTGGCGAGCTTTTTTCAACGCGCATAGCGTGCGACGGCAGGACCTATTTCTTCAACGTCAAGGAAAACCGCATGGGCGACCTCTTCCTGGCAATCGTCGAGAGCAAGCCCAGCGAAACCGAAGGTTTCGACCGGCGATCCATCGTCGTCTTCCAGGACAACGTCGACGAGTTCATCAGGGCCTTCACCAAGTCCCTGGAGGCCATGGCCAAGGCCGCGACATCCAGACCGGCCGGTTCAGCCGAGCACGGCCACAAGCCGGCACGCGACGCGCGTACGGTACGCGACGATGGCCGTGAAGAGAATCAGCGCCTGAGCGCCGACGAGATGCCGCGGCACTTCATCGGCAATGCCAGACCGCGCAGGGACGATTCCGGCGCTCCCGGCCCGTCGTCCGACAGGCCACGCCGGGCCGGCGATGGTTCCAGGCGTGATTCGGCACGGCACGACTCGGTGCGCCGCGATATCGACAAGGCGACAGGCCGCCAGCCCAGAACCGCCGCCGCAGACAAGCCGAAGGGCCGGGTGCTGCGCGTCAAGCCCAGGACGGCGGGCGGCAGTGCGGGTGCGTCGAAGGCCGGCAAGCCGGCGCCGCGGCGCATGACCGTGAAGCGGGCGGACCCGCGGCACGACGACTGAGGCTGGGCGGCAGCCTCCGGCGCTCACTCCTTCATATAGTTGAAACTCATCCTCTGTATCGGCGATGGCCCGAGAAGACGGCACGCAGCCCGGTGGGCCGCGGTCGGGTAACCCTTGTGGCGCGCGTACCCATAGTCCGGGTACAGCCAGTCATACCGCTCCATCAGCCGGTCGCGCGAGACCTTGGCCACGATTGACGCCGCCATCACCGCGGGCACAAGGGCGTCTGCCTTGATCATCGATTCGCTCGGACATGGCAGCTCGGGCGACCTCGTGCCATCGACTATCACGATGTCCGGCCTGAAACCGAGGCGGCCGTAGGCGCGGCTCATCGCGAGCATCGTGGCCTCGAGAATATTGAAGCAGTCTATCTCGGATGGCCAGGCCCACGCCTGCGCCCAGATCGCACGCTCCATGATCGCACCGAAGGCGCGCTCCCTGGCGCGGGCAGAGAGCGCCTTGGAGTCGTCGAGCAGGTCGAGCGGAAAATCGATCGGCAGCACGACGGCGGCGGCGGACACCGGGCCAGCCAGCGGCCCGCGCCCGGCCTCATCGATGCCGCACACGATGCGGTTCGGCATGGCGATCATGGCGTGTCGATGTAGTACCGGGCCCTTGATTCGAACTCGGCGAAGCGTTCTATCAGCTGGGGCAAAAGCGATGTGGCCGTCGTCACGTCTCCCGTGCTGGCCGCGGCCTCAACGCCCATCGCGGCGTTGCCCAGCGCCTTGGCGCAGAGGCTCCAGGCCGCGCCCTTGATCGAGTGGGCGATTTCGCGCAGCGTCTTGGCGTCGGCCGCCGCGGCGGCCGCCTGCAGGTCGGCAAGCTGGGATCGGGTCTTCACCGCAAACCGGCCCAGGAGGTCTATCACCTTCTCGCGGCTGCCCAGAAAGGTCTCGACGAGCGCCTCGAAGTCCAGCACGACCCGCTCCAGGGCATCGTGGTCCGGCTCCGGGGCCGATGGAACAACGGGTTCGGCGGCCTCGACCGCCTTGCCGGCCCAGAACCTGAGCATGGCGGCCAGGTCGCTCTTCTTGAAGGGTTTGACCAGCACGTCGTTCATGCCCACCTCGATGCACTTGTCGCGCTCGCCCTTGAGTGCGCTGGCCGTGATCGCGATGATCGGTTTGGAGAATCCGCGCTCGCGCAGGGCCCGCGTCGCCTGGTAGCCATCCATCCTTGGCATGAATATATCCATCAGCGCGACGTCGTAGGTGCCGCTGAATCCGAGATCCAGGGCCATCTGGCCGTCATTGGCGACCGTGACCGAGCAGCCAAGCTTGTTGAGCAGGACGGTGAACAGCTCCTGGTTGACCAGGTGATCCTCGGCGAGCAGCACTGACAGCCCGAGCTGGTCGCCGCCAGGGCCTTCCGGCACCGGTGCCGCCGAGACCGGCGCCGCCGACGGTTCGACCGGAGCCCCGGCCTGGTCGACCTCGTCGACAGGCGGCAGGTCGACCTCGTCACTCAGAGCGCGCTGCAGCACCATGTACAGTTCATCCGGATCGAGCGGCTTGACCGCATATCCATTGAACCACTGCAGCAGTTTCATCTTGGCATCGGGGCCGATCGCGCCTTCCGGGGCCAGGAGTATGAGCCGCGCATCGTTGATGAGCCTGTCCGCCGTTATCTCGGCACCGAGGCGCCAGCCGTCCATGCCCGGCATGTTCTGGTCGATCAGGCACGTGGAGTATGGCTGGCCCGCTTCCGCCGCGTCGCGCAGCGCCACGAGCGCGTCCGCCCCCGAAGGCACGCCATCGGCTTCCAGCCCGAAACCGGCAACGACGCGCATCGTAAAGGCCAGAGCCTTGGGATGATCGTCGACGACCAGCGCCCTGGACGCACCGTGCAGCGGATTGCGCGGAGCGGCCGGCGCCACCGATTCGATCGGCACATCGAAGCCGAACACGGAACCACGCGGTGCGTTTGGCTCGTACCATATCGATCCGCCCATCGCTCCGGTCAGATACTTCGATATGGCAAGGCCGAGTCCCGTGCCTCCCTGGCTGAGCGCGCCGGAGCTGCCCTGCGTGAACGGCGTAAACAGCTTGGAGCGTAGCCCTTCCGTGAGGCCGGACCCGGAGTCGGACACCGAGAGCCGCATCGAAGGCGCCGCCTCGGCGCTGCCTTCACGCAACTCCGCCTGCACGACGATGTCGCCTGCGCCGGTGAATTTGACGGCGTTCTTGAACAGGTTGACGACGATCTGCCTGAGTCTGCCCGGATCGCCGCGGACGACCTTCGGCAGCGCTTCGTCGATGTCAAGGATCACCTCCAGACCCTTCTTGTGCGCGTCGAGGATGATCAGGTCGACCGCCTGCCTGAGAATGGGCCGCAGCTCGAAGTCGATTGACTCAAGGTCGAGTTTGCCAGCCTCTATCTTCGAGAAGTCGAGGATGTCGTTGATCAGGCCCAGCAGCACGTCCGCGGAGAACCGCACCGTCCGTATGTAATCGATCTGCTCCTTGTCCAGGGCCGTCTCGACGAGCAGCTCGGTCATGCCGAGTATGGTCTGTATCGGGGTCCGTATCTCATGGCTCATGTTGGCCAGAAACTGGCTCTTGGTCTCGGTCGCCTTCTCCGCGTCTTCCTTCGCCGATACCAGCGTGCGCTCGTGCAGCTTCTGGTTGGTCACATCAAGGAAGGAGCACCATATCCAGCGGTCCTCATGGCCGGCGGTGCCATGGGGGCTCTGGTCACTGGTCTTGATCAGTGACAGCGTCGTCCGGAGCCAGAGCCGCTTGCCGGCCGCACTCCTTGCGCCGCTCTCGACGGTGGCGGAACCCATGCGGCCACGCAGCACCTCGGTAACGTAGTATGAGTACCTGAAGGATTCCCGCTCCTCGAGCCAGTCGAACAGCGGCACCGCCAGACGCTCCGGCACGAATCCGGCCAGTTCCGTGAACAGCGCCTCGAAGGCCGCATTCCACAATGCCGGGATGCCATGTTCGTTGAGGACGATCATCGGCTGGCTGGCCTGATCGAAGGAGGCCCTGAAGATCTCTTCAGGAAGTGCCATGATTGCTCCTGTCAGAAATTCGCCTTGAGGATCTCCAGAGTCTTCCTGAGTATCTGCTCGGGCTTGAGCGGCTTGACCAGATAGCTCTTGACGCCACCCTTGAAGGCCCTGACCACCGATTCCCGCTGCGTGACCGCCGACAGCACGATGATCGGCATGTCGAGATCCTGGGCGCGCAGCTCGGCGAGCACGCCGAAGCCATCGAGTTCGGGCATGCGCAGGTCCAGGAATACCAGGTCGAACACCCGCGACTGGACCGCGTTCAGGAATTCCCTGCCATTGGAGAAGGTGGTTACCGTCGCGTTGATCAGCTCGAAGGTGGTCTTCAGCAGCTCCTGTATGACGAAATCGTCATCGACGACGGCGATCGACAGACCGTCGCCAAGGTTCTTCGCCGTCTCGATGGAGAACTGCTGTTTCGGGCTCTCGGTCTCGAACCGCATCTCTATGGATTCGGTGCCGGATGCGGCGCCCTGCGTGGACAGGATGCGGTCGGTAATGATCGCGGCCTTCTCTTCGGGTGCGTCCGCCGCCCTGGTCGCCTCCGCTACCAGGCCATCGAGCGCGTACTCCAGGCTGGAAACCACCTCGATGTCGGCGAACTCCGGCCGCCCCGCCACGAAATCCTTGGCAAAACTCGAGCGGGTCAGCACCTTGATGTGCCGTGCCCTGGCACCGGAGGCCTGCGCTATGGTTTCCAGCAGGAAGCCGAGGTTCTCGCCGTCGACGAAGGACAGCTCCATGTCGGCGAGCATCAACAGGATGCGCGGCTTCTGTATCGCGTACAGGTCGAGCAGTTCGCGTATCTTGAAGCGCAGCAGGTCCACCTTCTCGCGGTTGATGCCCTTGGCCAGCTCGACGAATACGATGTTGTCATTGACGTGGGCTTCGATGATGCACGGCGTCTTGTCGACCTCGAACCGCGCCCCGGTAATCTCGGTCATGATCTGGAAGAACGCGTCCATCTTGATAGGCTTCATGAACACCTTGCGGATGTTGTACTGCACCAGCTCGAGCAGGCGGTTCTTGTCTATCTTCTGCGCCGTCAGGACGACGGGAATGCCGGCCGTGTTCGGATTTCGGGCCTTCTCCTGCAGGACCTCCTGGCAGGTCTTGCGCGTCAGGTGGTAGTCCATCACGATCAGGTCCGGCGGATCATTGCGCATCTTCGAAATGCCGTCGAGCCCGTTTATGGCCACCTCTGCCCCGAGCCCGGCGCGAAGCAGCCTCGCCTTGAGGTATTCCCTGAACAGGTCCGATTCATCGATGATCAGCACGCTGGTTTTTTGCATCAATGTCTCCTTAGGCGTTCAACAGCGACAGGGGCTGGCCCGTGGCGTCCATCGCGTCCCGATACAGGCTGCCCTCGGGATCGACCATGCTGCGGTGCGTCACGACCATCGCGGTGGGCAGGTGCACGAATTCGTTGTTCACCATGCCTATCAGTATCCGGGTCTTGCCTGCCAGCGCCGCATGCACCGCATTGTTGCCCAGCCGCTCGCAGTACACCGAATCGGTAGGGCAGGCCGGCGCGCTGCGTATCATGTAACTTGGGTCGATGTACTTGAGGTTGACCTCGATACCTTTGGCCTTGAAGTGGGCGTTGATCGTGTCGCGAAGGAAGGCGCCGATGTCACCGAGCTTCTTGTTGCCCGACGCATCGACGGCACCGTGCTCGCTTTCCAGCAACTCCTGTCCCGCACCCTCGGCGACGACCAGTACCGCATGGCTGCGCTTCTGCAACCGCCGCTCCAGATGGGCCAGGAGCCCATTGTCACCGCCGAGATCGAACTTGATTTCGGGTATCAGCAGGAAGTTCGCCTCGTGCGTGGCCAGCGCGGTATGCACCGCTATGAAGCCGGAATCGCGGCCCATCAGCTTGACCAGCCCGATGCCGTTCATCGACGAGTGCGCCTCGGCGTGTGCGGCCGTAACCGCCTCCGAGGCCTGTTCCACCGCGGTCTCGAAGCCGAAGGATCTATCGACGAACAGCAGGTCATTGTCTATGGTCTTGGGTATGCCGACGAGGGAGACCTTGAGGCGCCTGCGGTCGAGCTCGTCGGCTATCGCTATTGCGCCCTTCTGGGTACCGTCTCCGCCGATCGTGAACAGGATGTTCAGGTTCATGCGCTCTATCTCATCGACGATCTCCGCGGTACGTTCGCCTCCGCCCCGCGATGACCCGAGCATGGTGCCGCCTATCTTGTGTATGTCATCGACAATGTCGGGATCGAGTTCCTTGATGGCAAGGCCATATTCCGGCAGGAAGCCCTTGTAGCCGTAGCGTATGCCGCTGATGCGCCTGACTCCATAGCGGTTCCAGAGGCAGCGCACCAGTGCCCTGATCACGTCGTTCATGCCGGGGCACAGGCCGCCGCAGGTCACGATCCCGGCGTGGACATGGGAAGGGTTGAAGTAGATGCGTTCGCGCGGCCCGGCCTTCTCCAGCAACCCGGGTTCCGATGCGGTGGTACCGGCGCCCGTCGAGCCGGATAGCCATCGTATGCGGTCATCATCGGTGACGTAGTTGGCGATGGCGTCTCCGAGCGCGTTGGAGAATGCCAAGGGAGAGCGAACCGAGCGCGCTCCGAGATCCGGCACACTGAAGTCAGGACTCTGATCCATGCACTGTTCCTTATGGTATGCGGTTGGCGCCGCGTAGGCTCATACCGCACCAGTATAGAACAAATGGTTCCAGCTCACAATCACGGTGGAATTCCGGACAATACAGGCTGGAGTCCAGACTGCCGATAGTATATTGATGGCGAAGTGTGCGAAGCATGTTCGCGTGCTTGAACCGTTCCCGGGACGATCGGTGCCCGGTGCACCAGGCTGCACGAATGGAGTACCCCTATGAATCTGCGCGTTTCACGTCCACTCATCCTCGTGTTGGCGCTCTGCTCCATCGCTGTGCTGTACGCGCAGGAATCGGGCACCCCCATGGTCAAGCCGGACAAGGAATACAAGCCGGCGACGGGGCTGGAGAACTGGACCTACCAGTATGATACGTCGACGCTCAAGCCGGGTACCTACAACATACTGGCCCGCGCCATCGATTCGGCCGGCAACGTGTCGTTTTCGACACCGTTCAACCTGATCGTCGATCCCGAGTCCGACAAGCCGATCGTGCGCATCGTCAATCCCCTGCCAATGGCCAGGGTCGGTGCCGACCTCAATATCGTCGGCAGCTGCGTCGACGACGATGCGGTGGCGGCCGTCGACATCAAACTCGACAATGACGAGTGGGTGCGGGCCCAGGGCACCGACTACTGGTCCTACTACCTGAAGACCGCGGCCTTGGCCGACGGTCCCCACTCCCTGGCGGTCCGGGGCATCGACACCAACGGACTGGCAGGCGCGGAATCGCATGTGTCGTTCCAGCTGGACCGGACGAAGCCGTTGAACACCGTGACCGCGCCTTCGTTCGGTTCGTTCGTGTCCGGCAGGCTCTCGGTAAACGGCAGCGTCTATGACGCGAACGGGCTGTCTCGGGTCACGTACTCCCTGGATTCCGGTGCCACCTGGGTGCCGCTTGCGAACGCCTACAACAAGAACACCAGAACCGCGACGTTCTCGCTGGGCATAGACACGAAGAAGATGCCCGATGGTCCGACGGTCCTGTGGCTCAGGAGCGTCGACGGCGTCGGCTCCGAGGGTACGGCCGTCTTCCTGTACTTCGTCGACAACACGAAGCCCGATATTGCCATCATCGCTCCCGCCGAGGATGAGCAGGTCAACGGCGCGTATACCATATCGGGCCGCGTCCACGATGCGGTCGGCGTCGCGTCGCTCCAGTGGGCGTACGAGAAGGATGCCGGCACCATTGCCCTGACCCCGGGCAATCCGTATTTCTCGGCGCGCTTTTCGGCGCCGGACAAGGCGGGGTCCGCTACCGTCAGATTCACCGCCACCGACACCGCCGGCAATGTGCAGGTTGTCGCGGTAACCAGGCAGATCGACCCCAGGGCCGACCTGCCCGTCGTATCGCTCGCGTATCCGGTGGCCGGTTCCAGGGTGGACGACGCGATACGGATATCGGGCGATGCGCGCGACGATGACGGTGTGGCGTCGATCGCATGGAAGCTGGACTCAGGCCCGGAGACGATCGTACCGACATCCGGTCCGTTCTCGTTCACGATAGACGGTGCGGCGAGCGGGCAGCGGACGCTGTCGATACGCGCCACCGACGTGAACGGGCTTGCCGGACCCTGGCTGGCCACGCCGTTCAGCCATGCGGGCGCCGCGCCGCGCCTGGTGCTGGCCAGGGCCACGGACGCCGCCGGCGAGCGCGCCTTCGTGCCTGGCATGGCGCTGTCGACGCTCGAGGGGCGCGCGACGATTTCCGGCTCCCTGGAGGCGGCCAATCCGCTCGTCGACCTGAGCTACACGATAAACGACGGCGCTCCTGTCAAGCTGACGTTCGCCAAGACCGCGACCGGGGCCACCTTCACGGTGCCGATACCGGCTTCGCTGCCATACGGCGTGCTGTCCATCCAGGTCATCGCCACCGACTCGTTCGGCAAGGTCGGCGTGGCGCGGGCGCCCATCATCGCCATCGATTACACGAGGCCTCGTGTCGGACCGACCCTGGACTTCGGGCTTGCCGCGGAACCGGACGCAGGGGCGCCGGCCACCATCCGCATCACCGACGCGTCGCCACTCGAAGGCACGTTCGTGACGCCATTCGACGGCGAGACGATACGAACGGTATCGCTTGAACCGCCGACGCCGCTCGTTCGCATTGGTGCCGAGGGGAACATCGTCAGTGTGCAGCGTCTCGCCGACGGTGCCTCCGGTCCGACTTCCGTGGTCATCGTGACCGCCCGCGGCCATCGCTTTGCCTCGGGTCCATACCTGTTCAAGACCGACATGACGGCGCCGACCGTGTCGATTGCCGGGCCGGTCTTTGGCTCCTGGGTCAAGGGCATGGTGACGATAACGGCGACAGCCAGCGATGGCGACAAGGTTGCCTCGGTGGAATTCGCCGCGAATGGCGGGTCGTGGACGGCGCTGGCGGCAGTCGGAGGCGAGTATCGCGGATCGCTCGACGCGAGCGGCCTTTCCGGCCCCGTGCGGATCGACGTGCGGGCCACCGATGCAGCCGGCAACAGCGCGGTCACGTCCACGGCCTTCATGGCCGATTCAACGCCACCCGCGCCGGCCCGGCTCTTGCCGGAGTCCGGTGATGCCTTCGCGGGCCAGACCCTGTTCGCCTTCAGCCCGGGCGAGCCTGCCCAGAACATAGCCAGCATACAGCTCGGCAAGCGCGGCGTCTTCACGGCGCTTGCATCGCAGGACATCGTGTCCTTCGTCGCCCAGCCGTCAGACGGTCCGCTCGTGCTCAGGATCGCGGACCGGGCCGGCAACGTCACCGAGCTTGACCCCGCCGCCGGCCTTCGGGGCTCGACGACGGCTGTCGACATGCCGCGGGCCCTGGCCACGCTCAAGACGAACACGGCGCCGGCTGCGGAGGCCGGCGCACCGGCTGCCGTCTTCACGGGTTCCGACGCGGCGGGAGCCCTGTCCTGGAGCGCGCCATTCATCGATGCGGCCGACGAATCCCGGTTCCCGGCCTATGCGAACGCGCCGATCCGCGCCTCGGGCGCGGTTGCCCTGAATGCCGTATTCTCCGGCATCGCTCCCGACGCCAGGAAACCGGCGGCGATGTGGGGTCTTGCCCCCGATGCCATCAACCAGCCACTGGCCATCAAACCGGACAAGACCGGAAACTGGACGGCCGCCTTCAAGCTGCCGGCCCGGCCCGATGGCCTTGCCGCGCTCTGGGTGGCCGTCCAGCAGGCCGACGGCACCACAGTCTATACCCGCGTCGCGCTCGACTACGACAGTACCCCGCCGGCGATCGCCCTGGTGGCGCCAGCCGCAGGCTCTGCAGGCAAGCTGACCGCCGCGGGGCAGTTTACGCTGGCGGTCAGGGCAAGCGACGCCCGCGGCATCGCCTCGATGAGCTACGAATACGGCAGCGACAAGGGTGACCTAGCGCCGCTGCCAGGCTCCGGCGATGCGGTCAGGGTGTTCAGCTTCCAGCCCAAGTCGGCCCAGGCGACGATAGTGCTGCGCGCCGTCGACGGATCGGGCAACAGGTCCGCCTATACGGCTACCATTCTGTACGATCAGGCCGCCGACACGCCCGGCATCAAGTTCCTGGCGCCGTCCGAAGGGACCGCCCGGGGCGACCAGAACCCGGTGCTGGTCTATGCCGTCGATGACGACGCGATCGGCTCGATATCCGCGGTGATCGACGGGGCGCCCTACAGCGCCGATGGTCCCGGCCCGCTCTATGCCATCGCGGCAGCGTCGCTGGCGGCTGGAAAGCGCACGGCGACCGCCGTGGCGATCGATTCGAACGGACTCAGCTCCGCCAGGGCGACCCTGTCATTCGGCCAGCTCGGCATGGCTCCGACGGTGCGCATCGCGTCGGCGACACCGCCGGGCGGAAGCGGCCAGGCCGGGCACTACACCGCCGGATCATCGCTGCCGATCGATGGCAAGCTGGCGCTGCAGGCGAGCATTGTCGCCGCCAACGGGCTGGCTCGCCTGGAGTATGCGCTGAACGGAGGCGCCTGGACGGCTGCGCCGGTGGCCAAGCCGGAAGCCGACGGAACCTTCAGCCTTCGCGTCGTGCCACCCGCAACCCTGCCGTATGAGCGGTCGCTCGTGGCCGTGCGCGCGACCGACACCACGGGCGCCGTCACCGAGGCAACGACATCGCTGTACCGCGTGGCGCCCGTCCGCGATACTCCCGCGGTCGTGGCCGAGGGCGTATACCTGTATGACTCGCGCATCGAACCGACGGGCCGGGCGGTCCTCGGCCCCGGCGACTCGATGGGAGCGCTGTGGTATGGCAGGCCTGTGCAGTCGCTCGGGTTCGAACCGGCGGTGCCATCCGCCCAGGCCAGTTTCGATGGCTCGTCACTGACGATCAAGGCGCTCGCCGAGGGTGGAGCCCTGTCCCGACCATCGGTTCTGGTCGTCCGGACGGTGGACGGCGACGAGTTCAAGTCGGCGCCCCTGACGCTGGTCGTCGACGCCGCCGCGCCGGCCCTGGCACTCGGCGAACCCGCTCCGGGCACACCGGTCCGGGGCGCCTTCCGGCTCGCCGGCACGGCCACCGATCCGAATGGCATGGCCTCGGTCGCATGGTCGATCGATGGCGGTGCCACCTGGACCCCGATCGAGCCGTCGAAAGGCGCGCCGGTACCGGCCGAAGGATTTGCCACCATCATACCGGTTCCATCCACCGAGGGTCTTGTTACCCTGCTGGTCAGGGCCGCGGACAATGCGGGCGCGTCGAACGTCGCGATGACATCGGTGCTGTACGATGACAAGCCGCCAAGCATCGTGTTCGAGACGCCACGGCCGGTCGATACGGTCAATGGCCTGATTCTGGTATCGGGCTATGCGGACGACTTCTCGGCCATAACCGGTATCGAGTTCAGCGCCGACGGAGCATCCTGGGAACCGATGGAACTGTCCTCAAGGGGTGCGGCTCCCGCCATGCCGCGGGATGCCGCGCCGTCATCGCCATCGGGACGCGTGACCTTCGGGCGACTGGTCGATCTTGGCTCGCTGCCCGCGGGCGGAACGCAGATGGCGTTCCGTGCGACCGACGCCTCCGGCAACCAGAACATCGCCAGACCCCTGGCGATGGATCCACCGGCCTTCATGGTCGACATCGATGCGGACAAGCCAACGATCCAGGTACAGATACCGGCCGACGAGGAGGTCATGCGTTCCGACTTCGTCGTCTCCGGCATGGCCTTCGATGATGACGGCGTGGCGGCGCTGTACTGGCGGCTCGACGGCGGAGCATGGAACCGGCTCGACGGGTCCAATGGCTTCGCGGTGCCGCTCAAATTGCTCGACCTGGCCGACAACGAGCACAGCTTCGACACCTACGCCGTCGATGTGAATGGCGTCAAGGGCGACGAGACGACGAGGGCCTTCCGGATCAGCCGCGAGGAACCGGTCGGCAGCCTGACGAGCCCGGATGTATCGCTGACCAACCGCGGCATCGTTACCCTGCGGGGAACCGCGTCGGACGCCAATGGCATCAAATCGGTTGCCGTGTCCTTCGACAACGGCGCTACCTACAACGACGCCACCGGCACGACGGACTGGAGCTACGTGCTCGATACCCGCATCGTGCCCGATGGCGTGCACAGCATCTACATCAAGCTGCTCGACGGCTACGATACGCCGGGGTTTGCCGCAGGCCTGTTGTCCGTAGACAATACCGCCCCGACCATCTCCCTGGACGTGCCATCAGATGGCGCCGAAGGCACGGGTTCGATCATCGCCGGCGGTCGTGTCGCCGACGGCATGGCACTGAAGAGCCTGTCCATCGAGCTGTCGAAACTTGGGGCGACGACTCCCGAACGGGTCATCCCGGTGACGACCCTTGGCGTATTCAGCCGGTCGATAGACCTGGCCGGCCTGCCTCCCGGCTGGTACAACCTCAAGGCGGTTGCCCTCGACCGCGCCGGCAACGCCGCGTACGACTCCAAGGATATCGTCGTCCTCGAGGCCAGAAAGGCCGATTCGGCGGAGCTGTTCTTCCCGGCGCAGGGCGAACACATATCCGGCACGTTCACCCTGGATGGCCGCATCGTATCGTCGGCGCCGGCCGGCACGGCTTCCATCAGCCTGAATGGCAAGCCCTTCGCCGTCGTCGATCCATCCAGGGATGGATGGTTCAGCCTGGCGGTGACTCCGGACATGGTCGAAGATGGCGAACTGACCTTCCGCGCCGAAGCGGTGTCGGAGAGCGGCTCGGCGATCGTCTCCGAACCACGGACCATCGAGTATGCCCATGATGGACCCTGGATCGACATAGCCGCCGTCGTAACCGGCGACTTCATCGTCGGGCGGCCATACCTGAGCGGCGCGGCCGGCTGGACGACGCCTGTGCCAGACAAGTCGGACAAGGCCGCGGTCGCGCAGTGGCGCTCCCTGGTTGAAGGACGCAGCGTCATCAAGGTGGAGATCAGCCGGGACAACGGCAAGACCTACGAGGAAGCCAAGGGCAAGGAGTCATTCAGGTACCGCCTGGAGACCCAGGAATACCCCAACGGCACGCTCAGGCTGACCATCAGGGCGACCTTCAAGAACGGCGAGACCGCGATACGCAAGCGTATGGTCGTGCTCGACACGGAGAAGCCACGGGTCGCCATACTCAAGCCGTCGGAGGGCCGTCGCTACAATGGCGTGCTCTCGATAGAAGGCACGGCCGGCGACACGAATGGCCTTGCCGAGGTGGCCGTTGTCGTGCGATCGGGCGACAAGGCATCCTACGAGGTGCCTGGCTTCATACAGGGTTCATATCTGGATGCACACCTCCTCGGCGCGACCAGGTTCGAGGCGGGCCTTGGCCTGTCGTTCTTCCAGGACAATGTGAAGCTCCAGGTGCAGCTCGGCCAGGGCTTCGACGCGCAGCCAAGCTGGGATAACCTGTTCGGCTATGCAAGCGCCGATACTCCCGCCGCGGAACTGTCGCGGTTTGGCGGGTACACGGTTGGCGCCAAGCTGCTGGCGAATCTCGCCTACCTGCCGTTCTCGTACTGGTTCGGTCCCGACTGGGACTTCTTCTCGATGTCGTTCGCGCTCGGCGCGAGCTTCACCTACTTCAGCCAGACCACGGACATCGCGTCGATGTTCTCGCCGACCGATGGCAAGTACATGGTGCTGTCAGGCGTGGTGGGGCAGTGGGAATTTGCCAAGTTCACGTTCGACTGGCCCGTATTCCGGACCATCGGCCTCTACCTGGAGGGCGGGCTGATATTCATACCCAGCGAGGCATCCACCTCGCTCGACGAGTTCATACGGCCCAACGTGGCCCTGGGCATGCGGGTGGGCCTGTTCTGAGATGGCCGCCGTGCGGCATGGCGCCGACGACTTGACGCCATCGGCCGCGTGGCCTACCTTGTGATTGAGTCGGCTCGGCGCCCGAGCAAGGAGTGTGCGGTGGGGCATAGGAAGTTGCGCGTACTGGTGGCGCTGGAAGATCCTGAAGACCGATCGGCGGTACAGACCGTACTCGCCGAGTCAGGCTCGACCTGTACCTTCGCCGACGACATCAAATCGATCGATGCCGCCGTCGAGGATGCCGACGTCGTGCTCGCCGACACCGGCTTCGCCAACGGAGCCCTGGCCGACTGGCTGTCGCTGTGGCCGGTCCCGTCGGTCCTGATCGTCGACCCCGGCTTTGGCACGGACAGGCTGGCGGCAAACACCGTCGACGAGGCCAGCCTGTTCATCGTTCGCGATCGCGACGGCGCATGGGTACGCTTCATTCCGACGCTCGTGCGGAAGACGTCGGCGATCAGGGAGGCCCTGGACCGGCAGAACACCAATGTGATACGCACCGAGAGCAGCTACATGAACCTGCTGCGTGCCGTGCCCGATATCGTCTACGTGCTTGATGGTGATGGTTTCTTCGTCTACCTGAACGACGCGGTATCGCAGCTGGGCTGGAAGCCATCCGAGCTGATAGGCAAGCATTTCGCGGAGATCGTGCATCCCGACGACGTGCCGGAGGTTGGCCGGAGCATCGTGCTGCGCCGGTTTGAAGGCATCACCACCGGCCCCGAATCCGCTCCCAAGCTGTTCGACGAGCGCCGCTCCGGCGCCCGCATGACGCGCGGCCTGGATGTGCGGCTGCGCCACAAGGAAGGCGTGGAGTGGACCAAGGCCAACGTGAACTCGTGGGGCGAGGTGTCGAGCCTCGGCGTCGACCTGCCCGAGTTCCAGGGGCGCGGCACCGGCACGATAGGCCTGATCCACGACATCAGCGAGCGGCGCGAACTCGAGCGCGCGATGGAACGCGAGCTGGATTCCCGCAGCCTCCTGCTCAAGGAGATACACCACCGCGTCAAGAACAACATGCAGGTGGTCTCCAGCCTGCTGTCGCTCGAAAGCGATTGTGTCGATGACGAGCATGCCAAGGCCGTCTTCACCGACTGCCAGACGCAGGTGCAGTCGATGGCCATGGTCCACGAACAGATCTACCGCGGCGGATCCTATGAGGGTGTCGAGGCCGGCGCCTACTTTGCCAGGCTTGCCGAGTATCTGGCCGATGTCCATGAGGCCAGGATGCGCGGCATCAGACTGTCGATTGCAGCCGGCGACATCGTCCTGCCGCTCGACGCCGCGATGCCGCTGTCGATCATTACCACCGAATTGATATCGAACGCCTTCAAGCATGCGTTCCCCGGCGACCGGCGGGGCTCCGTCACGGTGTCACTGTCCGAGTCGGATGGCGACTATGTGTTCATCGTCGCCGACGACGGCATCGGATTTGCCTCGGGGCGAAACGAAGCGATGGCCGGATCCGATGGTCGCGGCAAGCCGAGGAAGCACAAGGGCATCGGCATGGAC
>MTLE01001171.1_pt1 | contig 35917 bp, 33 predicted proteins | sample 1982461 | NCBI WGS metagenome assembly MTLE01 (sample SAMN05712605, study PRJNA340218) | biofilm metagenome | isolation source: sample SPL anode biofilm adapted to -200 mV | place: USA | collected 2012-02-03
AGGTCTTTGGCTCCCTTGGCGACACCGGCTACTTCACCGAGACTACGCCTTACGATCCGCGCAGTCCATACTCTGCCAGCAAGGCGTCGAGCGACCACCTCGTGATGGCCTACCATCATACCTATGGCCTGCCTGTTACGCTGTCAAACTGCTCGAACAACTACGGTCCGTACCAGTTTCCGGAGAAGCTCATTCCGCTGATGATCCTGAACATGCTGGAAGGCAAACCCCTGCCGGTGTATGGCGATGGCCGGAACATCCGCGACTGGGTCTATGTGGAGGACCACAACGCCGCGGTCTGGACCATCATGCGGAACGGCCGAATCGGTCAGACCTACAATATTGGCGGCGAGAACGAGTGGGAGAACATCAAGTTGCTGTCGGTGCTGATAGAGAAGGTAGCCGAGGCGACCGGCAAACCCGCCAGCCAGTATCAGCGGCTGATTACCCATGTAACCGACAGGCCGGGGCATGACAGGCGCTACGCCATCGATTGCTCCAAACTCAAGGACGAACTGGGCTGGAAGCAACGGCATGACTTCGCCTCGGGTCTGGAGCAGACGGTGCGGTGGAATCTTGACAATACCACATGGATCGACCACATCCGCTCGGGCGAGTACACGCAGTGGGTGCGGAAGAACTATACGGACAGATAGGCGTTTCGAGGTCGCGCGATGAAAGGAAATGAACCGTGCAGGCAATAATCCTGGCTGCTGGAATGGGCAAACGTCTGGGGAAGCATACTCAGGATGGGACCAAGTGCATGGTCCCGGTAAGCGGGAAGGCCCTGATCGAGCACGCACTCGATGCACTCGTTGCCGCAGGCGTGCGCCGCGTCGTCCTGGTGGTTGGTTATCGCGCGGACAGGCTCCGGAAATTTCTTGATGGTCGCTATCCGGCGCTGGACCTGGTCTATGTGATGAATGAGATTTATGACAAGACCAACAACATCTATTCCCTGTGGCTTGCCAGAAACTATCTAGCCGAAGCAGATACGCTGTTGCTCGAGAGCGATCTGATCTTTCAACCCGGGCTGCTCTCCGACGTGATAGCCAATCCAGAACCCAATCTGGCGGTTGTTGCCAAATTCGAATCCTGGATGGATGGCACGGTAACGCTCGTCGATGGAGAGCGCAACATAGTTACCGTCGTCGACAAGAAGGACTTTGCATGGAAGCGGGTCGAGGACTACTACAAGACGGTAAACATCTACAAGTTCTCGGCTGATTTCTCCAGGAAATACTATCTGCCGTTTCTCGACGCGTACCTCGCCGCTTTCGGGGACAACCAGTACTACGAACAGGTACTCAAGGTCCTGGCGTTTCTCGATGAGGTCAGGCTCAAGGCGCATGATGTCGGTGCCAGAAGATGGTACGAGATAGACGATCCGAATGATCTCGAAGTGGCGCAGTCGATATTCCTTGAAGGCGAAGCCCGGCTCGATCTGATGCAGGCTCGGTATGGCGGCTACTGGCGCTTCCCGAGCCTGCTCGACTACTGCTATCTGGTCAATCCTTTCTTTCCGCCGCAGCGCCTACTTGATGAAGTGAAGTCCAGTTTCAAGGACCTGGTTACACAGTACCCGTCGGGAGCCAGGATACAGAGTTCGCTGGCAGGCAAGGTATTTGGGGTCGACCCGGAACGGATTGTCGTGGGGAACGGAGCAGCCGAACTGATCGATGTGGCGGCCCGGCTTCTGCCAGGCACCGTGCTTGTCCCGCAACCGGCATTCAACGAGTACCCCGCACGCTTTGGTTCCGAACGGACGACGGTGCTGGATACGTTCAGCACGGGCTTCGCCTATTCTGCCGAGACGCTGGAAAGCGCCATGTCGGGCGCCGATATCCTCGTTGTCGTCAATCCAGACAATCCGACTGGCCATTTCATGGAAGAAGCCGAGCTCAAGGGATTGATTGACCGGCTTCTGGCCAAGGGCAAGCGTGTGATCGTCGATGAATCGTTCGCCGACTTTGCCGAGCGGGAGATCCGTTACAGCCTGCTCGATGATGGATACCTCGTGGAGCGGCCGGGCCTTGTCGTGATCAAGAGCATATCCAAGAGCTATGGTGTGCCTGGGTTCCGGCTTGGCATCATGGCTTCCGGAGATATGGAACTCTGTGCCGCCGCCAGGAAGCTCCCACCGGTGTGGAACATCAACTCCTTTGGCGAGTTCTTCCTGCAGATTGTGGACAAGTACAAGTCCGACTACCGCGCCGCGTGCGATTCGCTCGCGGCCGAGCGGCGGCGGTTTTCGGCGCTTCTGATCGGTACGGGCGCGGTAGAGGTCTTCCCGTCACAGGCAAACTACCTGCTGTGCCGGCTCAAGCCGCCGATGGCGGCACGCGCACTGGCGCGTGCCTTGCTCCAGGGCAATGAGATATTGATCAAGGATCTGAGCGGAAAACGGGGCTTTCCCGAAGGGCAATTTGTGCGGCTCGCCGTTCGCGGGCCCAATGACAATGACAGGCTCGTCAATGCGATACACGCAGCCTGGCAGAACCAGTCGATACGAACCGAATGACAGGAGCATCATGAACAGTATCAAGCATTCCATCATGGGGCTGGCCGCCAGTATCATCATGGCCGCCATCAGCCTTGCACCGGTATCGGCGCAGACCGAAGCGGCCGCGGCGGGCCCCTATGTCATACGGTCGGTAGACTTCAACGTTACCGGAAGGACGCTGGGCTTCGTGCTGCTGGCCAAGGCCGACATCAAGCTTGGCACGGCCTTCGGAAGCCAGGAAGAACTCGAAGCCTTCATCGCCGACCGGCGACAGGTTCTGGCCAACGAGCGCGTGCTTGCCTCGGTGGAGGCGGACTACCATCTGACGGCTGCCAGCGATGGCGGCTACGATGTAGCCATCCTGTTCAGCACTACCGATTCCTGGAATGTCATCGCGCTGCCCAAGTTCCAGTACGATTCCAACTCGGGCTGGCTCTTCTCGCTCAGGGGCCGCGATTACAACTTCGCGGGATCGATGCAGACGCTGTCGCTCAACCTGAATTATGAAATTGATGAGTCCAAGCGGCAGGGTTTCGGCGTCTCGACGAGCTTTACCCTGCCGTTCCAGGCGATGAGCCATGACTGGTCGCTGGGCATATCGGACAGTCTGAGTCTGTATGCCGATGGCGTTACTCCGTTCACTTCGACGTCATCCGCAACGCTGTCGGTAACCTTCCCGGAACCGGGATTTCCCGTTACCGTCTCGGCTGGTCAGAGCCTGAACTTCAATCCGGATGGCGTTACCACCGATCCGGATCTCTACTATCTGGGATCTTCAGCCTCGGTCAGCGCCTCGATACCGACGGGGCTCGATCTTGGCATCCTGGGCGAGATCTCCTATGGTCCGTCACTGAGCGTCTCTGACAACTGGGACTTCGCGGGCGACCTCATGTATGCGGGGCGCGACGGAGTAACCTTCAGTGCCTCCCATGGTCTTTCGGCCGGCCGAATCGACTGGAAAGGCAACCAGCGCTCCGGCTATTCGCTTTCGCTGTCGAACAGCAATTCGTTCTATATGCCGACCGAGACCTTCAGTTCCTATATCGACGCCGCAGCCAGGGCACATCTCAACTGGATGGGCCGCATTGGCATTTCCTCAAGGCTGCAGGCCTGGTATCGGCTGACAGGAGCCGAACGCACCGATCAGGGTGGCAGCCTCCGGGGCATTCTGGACAGCCGCGTCGATGGTGATGCTGCGGTCTTTGTCAACTTCGATATGCCAGTCAAACTTTTCGACTTTCCGACCCATGTGTTCATTGGCAAGGACTGGCTGGATTTTGAGCTGCAGGCCTCCCCGTTCCTTGACCTGGGCCTGTCGCGCAGGCTCGGATCGACGACGGGATTCGATGACCCGTGGTATGCCGGCGGACTGGAATTCCTGGTCTTCCCGGTCAAGATGCGCAGCTTCATCGTACGGGCAAGCCTCGGATTCGACCTGCAGGCGGTCCTCGAGAACCGGTCGCTGACCGCGCCCAGCCCGCGCGATGGCGCCAGTCCGTACGAAATATTCTTTGGCATTGGCCAGCTGTACTAGCAAGGATGTGCGGATGAGACAAGGATCCCGCCGGCGTGTGCTGTCACTGCTGGTTGTCATGCTCTCTGTCCTGATCGATCCTCTGTCCCCCGCCTTCGCCCAGAGTACCACGGCGCTGCGCGGACTTTCGCCCGAGGATCTGGACCGACTGGCCACAGGCGCGGCGGTGATTCGTCCGGCAGGCGATTATCGCAAGCTCGCGCTTGTCTCGGCTGGATCCATCGCGGACGCACTGCGTGCGCGCGTAGCCGCGATCAGGCCCAATTATGTAACCGAAGTAATTTCGATGATTCCGGCGTCAGACGCAGCGGCGGCTGATGCCATCCTGAGGAACCTGGCGGCCGCGCTCGCAGACCCCATGTCTTTTGTGGGCATTCCCTATTGGTCCAAGCAGCAACAGAAGACCTATGATCTCTTTGACAAGATGACTGTTGTCACGCGCAGCCAAACCACAACGAGGCAGATGGTCGAAGTAGTCCAGCACATGGAGCCCTTTGACGATTTTGGCGCCCGCTACGAGTGTCGACTGGAAGTGGATCCTTCGGGGCACGCCGTCGCGCTTCGCTTCTCGGGTGTCAACCTGGTGCCCATCATCTACAGCTACCGCAATTTCAAGGCGGTGCAATCAGGCGATATGGCTTGGGAACTGTATGCCTTTCGGGATGGCGCGCGCATCGTGTTCTATGGAGTCGGTGCCGTCAAGGCCTTTGATCTGTTTGGCGCCGCTCGCAGCCGCCTTGAGGCCTCATTCATGGGCCGGGTGGAGGCATTCTTCAAGTATATGGCAGGTAAAGTGAACAGCAAACAATGACAAGCTATCTGTCAACCAGGAGTATATGATGAAGAAGGCTTTAATAACCGGAGTCACAGGGCAGGACGGGGCGTACCTCGCGGAGTTTCTGCTCAATAAGGGCTACGAGGTGCACGGCATCAAGCGCCGCGCCTCGAGTTTCAACACCGACCGCGTCGACCATCTGTACCAGGATCCCCATGAGCAGAATGTCCGTTTCCATCTGCACTACGGTGACCTGACCGACGCGTCCAATCTGATCAGGATTTTGCAGGAGACACAGCCGGACGAGATATACAACCTCGGCGCGCAGAGCCACGTCCAGGTATCCTTCGAGGTTCCCGAGTACACCGCCGATACGGACGGGGTGGGCACCCTGCGCCTCCTCGAGGCGATTCGTATTCTGGGTATGGAGAAGAAGGTCCGGTTCTACCAGGCTTCCACCAGCGAGCTGTTCGGCAAGGTGCAGGAAGTCCCTCAGAAGGAGACTACGCCTTTCTATCCCCGCTCCCCCTATGCCTGCGCCAAGCTGTACGCATACTGGATCGTCGTGAACTACCGCGAAAGCTACGGCCTGCACGCATCCAACGGCATCCTCTTCAACCATGAGAGCCCCTTGCGCGGCGAGACCTTCGTGACGCGCAAGGTGACCAGGGCCGCCGCCCGCATCAGGCACGGCCTGCAGGACAAGCTGTACATGGGCAACATAGACGCGAAACGTGACTGGGGCTTCGCCGGCGACTATGTCGAGCTGATGTGGCGCATGCTGCAGGAAGACAAGCCCGACGACTACGTGATGGCCACCGGCGTTACGACGACGGTACGCGATTTCATCACGATGGCCTTTGCCCGTGCTGGCTTCAAGCTTCGCTGGGAGGGCTCTGGTGTCGACGAAAAGGGAATTGACCAGGCGAGCGGCACGATACTGGTCGAAATAGATCCCCGCTACTTCCGCCCCGCCGAGGTGGAGCTCCTCATCGGCGATCCGACCAAGGCGACCACGAAGCTTGGCTGGAAGCCCAAGGTGCAGCTGCCGGAGCTCGTGCAGATGATGGTGGATGCCGACATGAAGCACGCCGAGCAGGAACTGTACCTGAAGCAGGGCGGGTTCAGGGTGAAGGAACATAGAGAGTGACCGGTGTACAACGAGGTTCGGCGATGAAGAGCGATTCCAGAATCTATGTAGCGGGCCATCGGGGACTGGTCGGCGGCGCGATCATGCGTCGGCTGCGAGCCGGTGGATACGTGCATATTGTGACGCGGACGCACCAGGAGCTGGACCTGACACGGCAAGCGGAGGTGGAGGCCTTCTTTGCCGCCGAGAAACCCGAGTATGTTTTTTTGGCCGCTGCCAAGGTGGGCGGCATAGGTGCCAACTCCACCTATCCGGCAGACTTCATCTATACGAATCTGGCTATCGGCCTCAATGTGATTCACGCGGCGTACAAGAGCGGGGTGACGAAGCTTCTGAACCTTGGTTCATCCTGCATCTATCCCAAGATGGCTCCGCAGCCCATGAAGGAAGAGTACCTTCTGACCGGCGCGCTGGAACCGACGAACGAGGCGTACGCGCTGGCGAAGATCGCGGCCATACGGCTTTGCAAGCATTACAACGACCAGTACGGCACCAACTTCATCAGCGCCATGCCAACCAACCTCTACGGGATTGGCGACAACTACGACCTGGAAGGGTCGCATGTCCTTCCGGCGATGATACGCAAATTCCACGAGGCGAAGGTGGCTGGCCGGGACGTGACGCTCTGGGGGGATGGAAGCCCCTACCGGGAATTCCTCCATGCGGATGACTGCGCGGACGCGCTGGTTTTCCTCATGGAGCGCCACGATGCGAAGGACCTGGGCGAGTTCGTAAACCTGGGATCGGGCAGCGAGCTGACCATCAAGGAGCTGGCAGACAAAGTCGGCAAGGCGGTCGGGTTCCATGGGACGATCAGATGGAATACGAACAAACCGAATGGCACGCCGCGCAAGCTGATGGATGAGAGCCGTCTGTTCGGCCTCGGCTGGCGACCGCGTGTCGGGCTGGACGAGGGTATAGCGGCAGCGTATAGGGACTTCTTGGAGAGATACGGCGAGAAGTGATCAGCAATCTATGATCACGATAGGGTATCTTCCACCGGTTACTGATTGCTGACTGAAAGGCTGAATGAATGAGCGATACTACCAACGACGATGGCGACTGGAGCCTGGTCATACGGCCCAAGAGCAGGTGGCTGAACCTGAATCTGCGGGAGCTGTACCACTACCGTGACCTGATCAAGCTGTTCGTCAACCGCGACTTTGTAACGGTGTACAAGCAGACGATACTGGGGCCGTTGTGGTTCATCATGAACCCGCTCTTTACCTCCATCATCTACACCTTCATATTCGGCAACCTGGCCAAGATACCCACAGACGGCGTGCCTTCCACGCTGTTCTACTATGGCGGTACGATGCTGTGGGGATATTTCTCTACCTGCCTGAACAGCGGGGCTGATGTGTTCTCTGGCAATGCGGGGCTCTTCGGCAAGGTGTACTTTCCACGGCTGGCGGTACCAGTCAGCAAGGTGTTCTCGAACCTGATATCGGTGGTCATCCAGTTTGCCACGCTGCTGGTGTTCTACGTATACTTCGTTGCCCGTGGCGCGCCGATACGGCCCACCTGGTGGGTCTTTGCCTTTCCGCTGCTGCTGGCACAGCTGGCGATGCTGGGCACCGGCTTCGGCATGATCATATCGTCGCTTACGACCAAGTACCGTGACCTGCGACAACTGGTGGGTTTTGGAATGTCGCTGTGGATGTATGCCACGCCGATCGTGTACCCGCTGTCCCAGATGCCCCAGAAGTATCGCTGGGTCAGCATCATCAACCCGGTCAGCGCCCCCATCGAGGCGTTCCGGGCCGCCTTCTATGGCGTGGGCGGGCCTACGCTATTCATGATGTGGTCAAGCATAGCGGTAACGTTCGTGGTGCTGTTCCTGGGGCTGATACTGTTCAACCACAATGAACGCACCTTCGTAGACGTGATCTAGGCACAAGGAAGAGGATGACAGCGTGAGCGTAGCCATACGGGTCGAGAACCTTTCAAAATATTACAGGCTTGGAGCCATCAACCATGGGATGCTGTACAAGGACATCCAGAGCTGGCTGGCCCGCAAGCGCGGCAAGCCGGACCCGCATGGCCAGATAGGCTCGGACCACTTCGCCGACAGGCCGGAAGGATTCTGGGCCTTGAAGGACCTGAACTTTGACATCCAACAGGGCGACCGCGTGGGTATCATCGGCAAGAATGGTGCCGGCAAGAGCACGTTGCTCAAGATACTGTCCCGGATTACGGCACCGACAGAAGGCATCATCAAGATAAAAGGCAGGGTTACGAGCCTTCTGGAAGTTGGTACCGGCTTTCATGGAGAGTTGACCGGCAGGGAGAACATCTACCTCAATGGCGCCATCCTGGGCATGAAGCGGCGTGAGATAGACAGGAAGATCGATGAGATCATCGGCTTTAGCGAGATCGAACAGCATATCGATACCCCGGTAAAGCGCTACTCCAGCGGCATGTATGTGCGCCTTGCCTTCGCCGTGGCGGCGCACCTCGACAGCGAGATACTGATAGCCGACGAGGTGCTGGCTGTGGGTGATGCGGCTTTCCAGAAGAAGGCGCTGGGGAAGATGCAGGATCTCAGCACCGGTGAAGGAAGAACGGTGCTGTTTGTGAGTCATAATATGGGGGCTGTCAAGAGTCTTTGCGAAAAAGGAATTCTACTTACAAAGGGAAGAATCGCTGCGAACGGATCAATGGATGCAGTGATCTCCTCATATTTTCAGGAAGACGGTGTGAATCTGCAGCTTGGTAGCCGCATTCACCGCAGAGGTGATGGGCGGTTCAAATTTGTGAGCATAGAATTTCTCAACGGTGAAGGTGAATCAGTAAGCGAGATTCTATGCGCGGAAAGTCTGACAATCAGGCTTGCTTATGAGAAGGTTCCCGAGATCGTATTGAGTCGAGTCATCATTTCATTAAGCTTCAGAGATGAATATCAACACGACGTCATCTCCTTTATCTCGGACGAAATGGCTACCGATTTCCACAAGGATCAGATTGGGATCATAACACTCACAATACCCAAATTGCTCTTGAGGGGCGGTCAATATAATATCAGGTTGTTCTCATCATACGGTTCGACTAGTCAGGAGAATATTCTTGACGAAATTGAATCTGCGGCTTTGATTGTGGTCAATTCGACTGATTACTGGCGATGTGGCAGAACCGTACGGCCAGGCAAGCTGGCTTTACATGACGGAACCTATGCTTCGCTATGATTCGACGCAAAAGAGACTATCTGAGAAATGATAAGCATCCTTCATATTATTCATGATGATAAGTTCTTCGATGGACTCATCCGCATATTTGATAATACAGATTACAGTAGCAAATATGTAGTAGTATTTCGAAGTGAGGACATTTCATATCGTTATATCAAGAATACAGCAAGAGTAGAAGGTGTACTGAAGGATTCGACGAGATATTGGGAATTGCTTAAGGCAGAGTATGATTTGATCGCCGTTCATTACTTGGATGGCAAAGAGGATATTGTCCGAGATATCAAGAGGGGTGCCCACCTATTATGGATTGCCTGGGGTGGAGATTTCTACCATCGTATAGATTTTGACCTGTATCAGGAAGCCACAGCGAAGGCACTCGATGCGATAGAATCGAAATTGCATATTGCCAAGACACGTTCCTTGCTGGATATACCACGGATAATATATCGAAGACTCATTTCGCAGAATATTCGATCGCTGGTTACTAGAAGTACCGTCAATCGCTTTGACTATTGTTCAACCGTGATTCCGCCGGAATTTGAACTCATCAAGAAGGTCGGCGGATTTCGCGCAAGACAGGTATATTTCAATTATCCCTTTGATGTCGATATCAACTCTATCGATTTCTCTCGTTGTGGCAACTCGATTCTAGTGGGCAATTCCAGAACCTGGGAAAATAATCATCTCGACATCTTCGCTAGATTAAGAGATTGCCTCCGGGGCGATCGAGATATCATTTGTCCGATGAGCTATGGTGTCCCAATAGATAAATTTAGGAGTGTCCTCGATTTTGGCGAGGTCTGTTTTGAGAATCACTTTATACCAGTCTTGGACTATATGGACCTTGAACGATATAATGCGATTCTGAGCAGATGTTCTGTCGCGATCTTCAATCATTATCGGCAACAGGGTGTAGGAAATATCATTCTCATGCTGTTGCGTGGCGCGAAAGTGTTCTTGTCCAATAGGAATCCGGTCCTAGCATATTTGCGTAGTCAAGGTGTCGCTGTATATAGCATCGAATCAGACTTGAATAATGAGAGCCTCCTTACTCCAATGTCTGATTCCAAAATCATGAGCAATAGAGATAGAGTCGGGGACCTATATTCAGACCGCCGATTGCTCACCAACATAGGTCTAATGATCGAGACCATCTGCGGGACGCATCATACTGAGAAGTTGAAATCGCATGGCGAATCTGCCTCCATCTCGTGATTAGGGAACATTGAATTGGAGAGATAGGAAAGGAGAGTTGGATGGCAAAGACATATCCCGTCACTAGATCATACTTGCCGCCATTGAGTGAATATGTCGCTGAACTGGAGTCTATTTGGGATACACATTGGTTGACCAATCAAGGCCCGTTGCATCAGAGACTTGAACAAGAGTTGAAAACATATCTCCATCAGGACAACATTACGCTATTCACGAATGGCCATCTCGCCCTTGACGTTGCCATTAAGGCTCTTGAATTGAAGGGCGAGATTATCACCACTCCATTCACTTTTGTCTCAACCACACACGCGATGGCCATGAACGGTTTGAAGCCAGTATTCTGTGACATCAAGCCAGATGATTTTACGATCGATGAATCCAGGATTGAGGATCTCATTACTCCTGAGACGAGTGCGATTCTAGCTGTCCACGTATATGGATTTCCTTGCGCCGTCCATGCGATCGAAAGAATAGCGACCCGGCACAACCTCAGAGTGATCTATGATGCGGCACATGCCTTCGGCGAGACTGTAGACAATCGACCGATAACAAGTTTCGGCGACGTGTCTATGTATTCATTCCATGCGACGAAAGTATTTCATACGATTGAGGGTGGGGCCTTGGTCTATTCCGACCCTGCGTTGAAACGATCTTTTGATCTATATAAGAATTTCGGTATCACAGGGCCGGAAACCATTGAAGCTATTGGTCTCAACGCAAAGATGAGCGAGTTCCAGGCAGCCATGGGGCTCGTAAATCTTCGGCACATCGATAGAGAGATAGAGGTGCGCGGGAGACTGATATCGATCTATGAGGAAGAGCTATCCAAACTAAGCGGGATCGAGTTTCATAAGCGAGCAGATAATACTCACTATAATAATTCCTATTTTCCAATAATAGTCGATGAATCAAGATTCGGGATTTCGCGGGATCTGCTCTTCGACCTCCTATGGCAAGAAGGTATCTGTCCGCGCAAATATTTTTATCCCTTGACCAGTGATATTGAATGCTATTCTCGCTTCGCTGCCCATGCATCACTTCCGATCGCGAAAAGCACAGCAAGTTCTGTTCTTGCCTTGCCGATCTATTCTGGTCTAGAAGCAGTTGATATTGTGAATATCTGCCAAAAGATACGTTCCTTCTCAAAAGCTAGCAACGCGTAGTATACCGGTCTCTATCGCCTGCACGTCGAACGACATTGTTCCAAAGGAGGAATACATTGTCTCATACTTCATCATATTTGAGTCGAGATGAATTGATTGCTCTAGGATTCGGCAAGCTGGGTCAAAATGTCCTCCTAAGTGCGAAGACGAGCATCTATAATGCCAAAGACATTGAGATTGGTAATGATGTCCGCATCGATGACTTCTGCGTTTTGTCAGGAAGGATAATTCTTCACAATAACATTCATATTGCGACTGGGTGTTACCTGTTTGCCGGGGTGGCTGGAATAACGATGTACGACTATTCTGGTCTCTCTTCTCGTTGCTCTATTTACGCCGTCACTGATGACTATTCAGGCGAATATCTCACCAATCCGACCATCCCTGAGATGTTCAGGCACGTCATTTCCGGTGCAGTGACAATTGGGAAGCACGCGATTATTGGAACCGGATGTACAATATTGCCTAACGTGACTATTGGAGAAGGGGGATCCGCTGGATCTATGTCACTCATAAATAAAGATATTGATCCATTCTGGATATATGCAGGCATTCCGGCGAAAAAGATGAAAGAGCGTTCTCGAAAACTATTGGCTTTGGAGAGAATTCATCGTGAAGGATCAAGAGAATAGACAGCTATTGATGCATCGGAGCGCTGCAATCTGCAATTCAGTTCCTGGCCCCAATAACTGAAGCACATGCGCAGAAATTTAGTCTCTATAGGAATGACCATGGATCGGTTATCTGGGTCTTTGGTCAGAGTTGTTCTCAAGAATGGCGATCAATCGAGGAAGCATAGGTAGGGATATGAGTGATAGTCTGGCGCCCGTAGTGCTTTTTGTCTACAATAGACCCGTACATACTAGGCGCACTCTCGAGGCGTTAGAGAAGAATGTGCTTTCAGATCAAACTAGGGTCATCATCTTTGCGGATGGGGCAAAACCTGGTGCGAGCCCAGAAACCGTGTCGACGATTTTGGAAACGAGAAGCATAATTCGCGAGGATTGGAGTTTCAAATTACTCGAAATATATGAATCTGAATCAAATCAAGGCTTGGCAAAGTCAATAATCGAGGGCGTCACTTCTATCATTAATGAGTATGGCAAGGTGATAGTCCTCGAAGATGATATTGTTACAGGGCTTCATTTTCTAGAATATATGAATCAAGCGCTGGATCATTATAGGGATGAACCTAAGGTATGGCACATTTCAGGCTGGACATACCCTGTGAAGAGCAATAGATTTGAGGAGGCTTTCTTCTGGAAGACGATGAATTGCTGGGGCTGGGCAACATGGGCCGATAGATGGCAACATTATCATAAGGATGTTAATTACCTTGTTCGAAAATTCTCAGCGCAAGATATATGGGCATTCAATGTCAAGGGTGCTGAGGACTTCTGGCAGCAGGTTCTTGACAATAGAGACCGGAAGATAGACACATGGGCAATTTTCTGGTATGCGACGATATTCATCAATAATGGATTGTGTCTATCTCCATACCGTTCACTTGTACAAAATATCGGGCTCGACGGGTCAGGTGTGCATTGCGGAGAGTCCCCCGCGGATACAATAGTTGAGGCGATCGATCACAAGGTCGTTGATTTCCCCTTGCATTGCAAGATGAATAAAAGGCAATTCCATCGACTTAGGCGCTACCTCCAATGGAGGCATAGCCCAGATCCTATCTATAAGATTAAGGATAGCGCCAAAGCGGTTCTCCGTTGTCTTGGACTTTTCGAGTGGGTGAGGCGAATCCGCCTGAGACGAAGAGCCAAATCGAGACTCTGACATCTTGCACATATTGCATGTTTGGGAAGCGAAGACCAGGAAACCCGATAGGGGGGGCGATGCGCGTTCTTGGCGTTTCTTATACTGATTCCGGAGGCGGAGCTGCTATCGCTGCTCTTCGTCTCACCATGGCGCTCAGGGATGCTGGAATCGATGCTGAACTGGGCGTTGTTTCCAAGAACAGTGTATATCCTTTTGTAATTGAGCTGCCTGCCCAAAAGTCGATATTCAGCAAAATCGCCAAGAGGCTCTGCGCGCGACTGGAACGGTCTCTCTTTCATCATTTCAAGACGGATAATCTCATACTCCATTCATTGAATCTCTATTCGAAGATTGATGTCAATTGGATTAATAGCTCGAAGTATGATGTCATTCATCTGCATTGGATCAATCACGATATGCTTTCGATCAAGGATATTGCAAAAATTCGCAAACCTGTATTCTGGACGTTGCACGATTCGTGGCCGGTTTGCGGTGCTGAGCACCATCCTGATGTTCTGAATCATGACACGCGATATATTGAAGGGTATCAGCGGATCGTGTCTCGAGCATTTAGAATTGACATTTCGCGTCTCGCATTCAATATCAAAAGAAATGCCTGGGCGGGAACTCGCTTTCATTTGCTTTGCCCTAGCCGGTGGCAGGCTTCCATAGCAGAGGCCAGCGCTCTGCGAGCCGCTAATCCGTCGTGGTCAATCAGGGTCATTCCCAACGTGATCGATAGTGTGAAGTTCGCGCCGAGCGATATGGTGCTCACTCGCAGGCTTCTAGCGATTGACGAGGATGCACTGGTCATTGGATTTGGCTCGGCATATGAGATCACAGACAAGCGAGACCTCAAGGGTGGGTACCTTGTGCCCGCCCTTCTTGAATCTCTCAATACCAAGTTGAAGAATCGGAATATGGTTCTTGTTATATTCGGTCCGATGAGTCAGTCCTTTGCTGCGAAGGTGTCAATACCGATGTTCGCGACAGGAAAGATCCAGAACGACACACTGTTGCGCCTCATCTATTCGGCTTGTGATGTTTTTGTGCTTCCCTCTCTTGTGGAGAATCTGCCGCTAACCGCGATGGAGGCACAAGCCTGTGGCGTTCCTGTCGCAGCGTTCAGGACAGGCGGTCTTCCCGATGTCATAGAACACAAACTGACAGGGTACCTTGCCGAGCCATTTGATCCAGAAGATCTGGCTCATGGAGTCGAGTGGTGTCTGGCCAACAGAAACCAATCCGGGCAGATGGCGCGTCAAAAGGCGTGCAGAGATTTCGATGGAACGCAGATCGCAGCGGAGACGATCAAGTATTACTCGGAGTTTGCAGATACTAATCGAGCATGAGGGTTTCTTGAACATGTCGAGAGCAATATCTGGTGTGAGATCTGCAGACTGCGAACGGCGAGAGCGGATTATATTGCTCTTTTCATCCAAAACAGCGCTTGTCAATCAATGGAGCGAAACATGAATTTGACTATTATCGGCACAGGCTATGTTGGCTTGGTGACGGGTGTCTGCTTTGCGGACAGCGGCAATGATGTTATTTGCGTCGACATAGATAATGCGAAGATAGATATGCTCAATGCGGGGCAGGTTCCAATCTATGAGCCGGGCTTGGCGGAGCTCATCGCAAGGAATCGCGAGGATGGCCGTATCGAGTTTACTACCGACATGAAGCGAGGCGTAGAGCATGCGGAAATCATCTTCATCGCGGTGGGTACGCCGATGAGTCAGTCGGGAGAGGCTGACCTCTCCTATGTCTTCGCCGCGGCCAGAAACATAGGCCGTTTCATGGATGGGTACAAGGTAGTGGTGGACAAGTCAACGGTCCCAGTGGGTACTGCTGATAAGGTTCGCGACATCATTAGAAAGCATACATCTCACGAATTCGATATAGTCTCAAATCCGGAGTTCCTCAAAGAGGGTACTGCTATATCTGATTTCATGAAACCGGACAGAGTAGTTGTCGGAGCGGAATCGAAGCGAGCCCTTGAGATGATGCGTGAACTTTATGAGCCATTCTTGCGAACCTTCCATCCACTGATTGTGATGGATACGCGCAGCGCGGAGATGACGAAATATGCCGCCAACTGCTTCCTTGCCACGAAGATCTCCTTCATCAACGAGATCTCGAACCTCTGCGAAAAGGCAGGTGCCGATATTGCAGCGGTTAGGGAAGGCATAGGCGCGGACAGGCGGATCGGCTATGATTTCCTTTTCCCGGGAGTCGGATATGGCGGTTCCTGTTTCCCCAAGGATGTCCAAGCGTTGATCCATACGGGCGGCGAGCATGGTACCGACATGAGGCTGCTTGAGGCCGTAGAGGAAGTCAACGCGGCTCAGAAGGCAAGCCTTGTTTCCAAGATCGTGGGCTATTTCAAGGGCCTTTCGCCTGCCCAGGATCTTTCCGGAAAGCTGGTCGGGTTGTGGGGACTGAGCTTCAAGCCCCAGACGGACGACATGAGGGAGGCTCCCTCCCTCGTTATCATCGAGAGGCTCCTCAAACTAGGAGCGAGGATCAAGGCCTTTGACCCTGAGGCGGCAGAAGAGGCCAGAAAGGCCTTGGGCGATGCCATTGAGTACGCCGCCGGCATGTACGAAGCGATTGATGGCGCAGACGCCTTGGTGGTGGTCACCGAGTGGAATGAGTTCCGACGGCCATCCTGGCAGCGGATCCGAACGGCCATGAAGGGCCGTGCGATCTTTGACGGGCGGAATATCTATGATCCAAAGCGAGTGAGGGCCGAGGGCTTCGATTATTTCGGCATGGGTACAAGGTGAGGACGGCATGAAGGCTCTCGTCACCGGCGCTGCCGGATTCCTCGGGTCTCATCTCTGTGATCGGCTTATAGCCGATGGGCTCGAGGTCATCGGCGTCGACAATTTCTACACCGGCAGCCAGCGCAACATGAAGGAGCTCACAGGAAACCCCGCCTTCCGCTTCATCGAGCACGATATCCGCTCTCCCTTGGATCCAAGCTTGGGCGAAAGCCTCGACTGGATCTTCAATCTCGCCTGCCCGGCGTCGCCACCCCATTACCAGAAAGATCCGGTCTATACACTGGATACCAATTACCTCGGGGTCAAGAATATCTGCGAGCTTGCCATGAACGCAGGAGCGCAGGTGCTGCAGGCATCAACGAGCGAGGTGTATGGTGACCCGGCCATACATCCCCAGGTGGAGTCCTACTGGGGGAACGTCAATTGCTTTGGCATACGGAGCTGCTACGACGAAGGAAAGCGCGTGGCTGAGACTGTCATGCTTGAATATGCACGGAAACACCGAATCCCCATCAAGATTGTGCGGATCTTCAACACATATGGCCCCAAGATGGACCCTGACGATGGCAGAATCGTATCGAACTTCATCGTGCAGGCCCTACGGGGGGAAGCCATCACGATCTATGGTGACGGGAGCCAGACCCGTTCCTTCTGCTATGTGGACGACCTCATCGAAGCCATCGTGAGGATGGCGCGGAGCCCAAGCGACTTTACCGGACCGGTCAACATCGGGAATCCGGGCGAATTCACCGTACTAGAGGCAGCCAAGCTCATTAAATCCTTGACGGGGTCCGGTTCCGAAATCGTCTTTCGCCCTCTTCCGTCCGATGACCCGCGCAAGAGAAAGCCTGACATCGGCCTTGCAGTCGCGAAACTCGGGTGGAAGCCGACCATTGATTTCCCCGAGGGCATCCGTCGGACGATCGAATATTTCCGGGATCCAGACACTTGGCCAGGGCAGGGATAAGGCTATGACTGTTACTGATTTGGCATATAAAGTCGAAGGCCGCATGATGCGCGGTCTGTTTCGTTCATTTCATGTGAGGTCGTCCAGCTATCCTTACATAAGCGGCGACTCGTTCAGGGCTCTCGCGCAGTGTCGCTTTGAGGGAGAAGGCAGCCTTGACCCCCTTTCGATCCGCGATGCCGACATCGTCTTCGTGGAATCGAGCCGACTTGACCGGTTTTTTGAGGATTGCCTGCCAGCGATACAGAGTAGATTCATACTGATCAGCCACAACGGGGATCGCAACATTGGCCCCGAGTTCGCATCGGTGGCTGATGACTGCAGGATTATCAGGTGGTTCGCGCAAAACACCGCATTTCGGCATCCCAAGATAGAGCCCGTACCCATCGGCTTGGAGAACCGCCACCATCATGATAAGGGAATTACCGGGGACTTTCGGAGCCTGATGCGGCACAAGCGCAATCAGGCACTTCGTGTCCTTTACGGCTTCAATGTCAGCACCAACCATGCCGAACGCGGAGAGGCTCTAGCGGTCTTGCGAGCCATGGCGCTCGCGGATGAGCTCCCCTGGGTCAACGGCAGAGAATACCGCAAGCGTCTGGCCGGATACGCCTTTGTGGCATCTCCACCGGGCAACGGAATGGACTGCCACCGGACTTGGGAGGCCCTGTATCTAGGCGTGCTCCCCATCGTCAAACGCTCGCCGCTGTTCGAGTCGCTCGACGGTTTTCCTGGCATGGTCATCGATGATTGGACGGAGATGGCGGCATACCGGGAGGAAGGCCTCAGGGAACGGTTCATCGAAGGATCAAAGGAGCTTGCATCGTTCAGGCCGCTCTGGATGCCCTACTGGATTGAACGTATCGACACAGCTCGACGAACCATTCTATGAAGAAGATAAGCATCATAACGGTTAACAGGAACAATGAAGCTGAGCTCAGGAAGACCATCGCGAGCGTGGAACGCTATGCTCCCGAGTCCTGCGAGTACATCGTGATTGATGGCGCATCCACCGATGGGAGCGTCGCAGCGATCGAAGCTTCGCGGCGGATCGCCATGTGGATATCGGAGCCCGATTCAGGCATATACAACGCGATGAACAAGGGGATAGCGCAGGCGACAGGAGACTATCTCCTCTTCCTCAATTCCGGCGACTGTCTTCGCGAAGACAACGGTCTTGATGCCTTGCCCGACAATCTTCCCGAGGTCATCTACGCCGATGCGATCGTGGTCAATCGCGGACGACGGCAGGTCATACGCTATCCAGAATCGCTCGACGTCAATTATTTCATTGGCGGCATGATAAACCACCAAAACGCGCTGGTGCGCCGCGACCTGTTCACAAGGCTCGGATTCTACGACGACAGCCTGAAGATTTGCGCTGATTGGCTCTTCTTCCTCAAGGCAGCCCATGTAGCCAGAGCGCGCTTCGTGCATGTTCCGAAAACCATGGTTGAGTTCGCGGGCGAAGGGCTGAGCTCCCGACTCGAGAGCGAGAAGATCATACGACGAGAGACGCGGGCGGGCATAGTGTCGGTGTTTGGGGATTTGGCCCCGAGCATTTTGGAACTACAAGAGTACCGCAACACGGTCTACGGTGACATTGTCCGCCGATTTGGTTCAGGCCGCGCGCTCGACACCCTGCTGCGCGGCTATCGCTTCTTCATTCGCCGCATTCGCGTTTTGTTGAGGGCATAAGACAAGATGAACAAGGAACTTACCTGCATTGTGACCATCCGCAACCGCGCGGCCGGACGAGTCGATGCTCTCGTGAGAAGCATTCGCGAACATGGCGCGAACCCGCAGGTGCTGGTGATCGACTATGGTTCGGAGGAACTCCACAGCAAGGGCTACGAGGCTGTAGTTCACTCGCTCGGCGGGCCTATTGATTATGTCAAAATGAGGACTGAAGGTTGGCCGTGGAACAAATGCCATGCCATAAATCATGGCGCAAGGATAGCGCAGACCGACCATGTATGCACTTCCGACGTGGATATGGTCTATGCTTCTGACCCTTTCACCTATTGCCTCGAGAATAAGGCGTCCCACCTCATGTTCCATATCGATACATATTGGCTGGGCAGGGACGGTAGAGCTGACAAAGCCCGACCCGCAGGCAGGGGAAATCCCGGCGGTTTCCAGTTCCTCCCGAAAGCGGCGTTCGCGGAAGCTGGCGGCTATGATGAGCGCATGGTGTACTGGGGGCTGGAGGATCTCGACTGGCCTGAGCGCTTGAAGGCCCTGGGTTTCGAGCAACAATGGCTTCCTGGGCCGCATAGGATTTACCATCAGTGGCACCCCCGATCGGAAGGTGGGCATAGGCGGCCAGAGACCGCGTCGTTCAACACCATGTCATACTGTGTGGAGAATAGGCTGCAGCCAGTACTTGCTCAGGACTGGGGACGAGCTATTACGGAAGCCGATCGCCCGATCCTTGAAGCGATGAAGAAGAGAAACGATCCGTTCGAAGTGCAACTGCCGCCGAATGCGCTGATGCATTACGGAAACATCGACCGCCTTCTAGATACCCGAGCGAAGGGGCGTTTTGTCCGACTTGGCTTGGGCGAGAGGCTCATACGACGGCCATTGTCCTCGGCCGCTGGGATTACTTCGAGGATGCTTCGGCCGGTGACAGCCTTAACTGGCTTGAGTTGCCATGAAAAGATCAACCTTAATTTCGACTACCTTTATGCTATGTTGCCCTCGCTGCTCGAACTTGGGCTAGAAGACCATTTCATCAGCTCAGATTTGAGCACTGTGTACTTGCTTTGGAGGTAACAATGCATCCCTTCGTACAACGCGTGGCCAAAGGTCTGGTCCGTCGCGTCAAGTACCGTTTCCGTCCTTCAACTCGGAACCTGTTCCGAAATATGTGCCATCGTCGTCCTATCAGCAAGTTCTCAGAAAAACGACTGAACGAGGTCCAGAAAGCTCTGTACTCGTTCGTCATTTCTCATCCTGCTTACGGGCGAGTTCCGCCAAGACCCCCCCGGCTTGACACGGTAAGCGTCGTCATCCCGCATTACAACCAACAGGCCGTGATCAGCAAGACGATAGAGAGCATCCTTGAACAGAGCCTTGAGCCGCTGGAGATCATCATAGTTGATGATATGTCCACCGACCGGGCGCTGTTAAGGACGGTGACCGCGCCTTTCATGCGAATGGGGAAGGTCAAGGTTCTCTATCCGGACGAGAAGCTATTCCCGGGTGGCGCGCGCGAACTGGGCAGCAAGGCAGCTGCAGGCGATATCATCCAGTTCTTCGATTCGGACGACCTCATGCATCCACAGCGGCTTGAGATCGTAAGGGATATCTTTGCAGCGCATCAGGACGCCTCTTTCATAGTTGCCGGGTTCAGCGCCTTTACCGGGGAAGCCCCCGAGATGAAGCGTTATGGGAGGAGCGAGGTGGAGGCTGCGATCATCTCGCCAAGCAGGCTCATAGATGATATGGCAAGAATCTACTCGAAATCGAGGCTCAGCTATGTGGATCGGAAGACTAACGATGTTCCTTGGTACGCATGGGGCGGCTTTGGGGCGAAAGGTGCGCGGCATGGATGTTGCGCCGGGAATCCAGCGATCCTCAGCCCCGTCAAGGACCTGATCCACTGGAATTCCCCCAAGGCCTATGTGTTCTCACCCTACGAGGATTTTGAATACTGTATGCTTCTGCTGGCCATGACCGGTGGCGCCTACCATCTTGATCTTCCTTTGACTCTTTACAGGCGCGGCTACACCACCTCTATGCCACTGAAGGAGCTCTAGCCGATGCGGCGAGAGGGCGAAATGCAGGTCTCTGGAATCGTCCATCAGACGATCGATTTCGAACCCTGCAGTGCTTCTGGCTCTATGCGAAAAGCTGATTCTGAAAAGCTTGGCCGCCCTTCAATTGAGCCAAACGCTAGGAGTGCGCGAAAGCTATATCCGTAGTAACCGCAAGGCCTTTTGGAGCCCTCGACAAGTATTTACTCATGCGAGCAAAGAACAATGCGTACCGAATGCTGTATGATGTCGACATCTGGCGGAAAATCGCCATCGCGAAAGGGATAGAGTGAGCAGGTCAAGCATCGAGGCATACCGCTCCGTGAATGAGAGCTTTGGCAAGAAGCTCTATTTCCACCTGGGCGTCAACGCCGGCTTCTTCTCCGAGTTAAACAACATGCTGCTCGCCATGTTGTACTGCTTGGACCGGAAGATCCAGTTTGTCCTGTATTCCGCGGATGCGAACTTCCGGACGGAAAAGGGCTGGGACGATTTCTTCCTGCCCTTCTGCCCGGAGACCGATGACGATTTCCATCACCGCCACAACTATCGCTGGCTCAAGATCTACCACCCCCGCCGCAAGTTGAAGATCCATTTCCTGAAGCGGCGGCATGGCATCGATCTATTGACCCACGACATCTGGCGGAAGTTCAAGAATGAGGCTTTCGCCAGGCGGCACTTCGTGATTCCCGAGCTCGGCATCGATGGAGGACTCCTCGATGCGACCAGGGTTCTTCATTCCCTAGTATGGCGCTACAACGACAAGACGCGCGAAGACGTTGACCGGCGCAAGGCCGCCGTCGGCGTGCCGGCCCGGCATGTAGGAATCCACATACGCGGTGGTGACAAGGTCATCGAGCATGAGGTGTTTGGAGCCGCTCCCTACATGGAAAAGGCCGCGGCCTTGAGCGGGCTCAGGGATGCCTTCGTGCTCACGGACGACTACTCGGTTATCGAACGCCTGCGGAGCGACTATCCGGAATGGCGGTTCTACACGACCTGCGCGCCCTCGGAGCGGGGCTATTACCACGAGGAATACCAGAAGCTGGACGCCCAGGCGAAGGCCGCCCAGCTCCTCAACCTCTTCGCGGCGATGGACCTCCTTGCGGAGAGCGAGCTCTTCGTGGGGACCTTCAGCTCCAATCCGGGGATGAACATGGGCATGCGCATGCCCGAGGGCCGGGCCTTCGGGATAGACTACCCCTCCTGGAAGATCATGTGGTAAGAAGGATGGATGATGCGGATATTCGTGATTAGCCTGCCGGGAGCAGCCGACCGGCGTGCCTTTATATCGGAGCAGCTCGGGAAGGTTAGCCTGGACTTCGAGTTTGTGGATGCCATTTGGGGCAAGGACCACTACGACGATCGAAGGAAGTACGACAAGGACAAGGCCCTCAGGATCGAGCTGCGGAACATGACGCCCGGCGAGGTGGGCTGCGCCTTGAGCCACCAGAAGATCTACTCTCTGATCGAGGAGCTGGGCTTGCCCTATGCCCTCGTGATGGAAGATGACGCGGTGGTCTCGCCCGACCTTCCGGAGGTCCTTGCGGCTCTGGAGGCAAGGATCCAGCCGAACGACCTCATCCAGCTCGAGCGCTGCGACGTGTACTCGAAGAAAGGCATTGAGCCGCTCGTGGGCAGATACCGCCTTGCCAGGCCCACCATGGTGAAGTACGGCTCGATGTGCCAGTCCGCCGGCTACGTGATCACGCGGGAGGCGGCAGCAAAGATCGCTGCCATCAATAGCCCGGTGTATGTCCCCGCGGATTCCTGGGGGCAGTATGTCGGTATCGTGAACTTCCGGGGGGTGATTCCCACCCTCACGCTGATCAAACAAGACGTCTCCTTCGAATGTACGACCCAGGACTATCAACGGTCGGAATTCACGCCGAGCACGCGCTTGAGCCTCCTTATCTATGCCTTCAAGACGCGGAGCTGGCTGGGGCGGCGCCTTGTCAGGCTGGCCAAGAAGATCCTCAGGAGAGGCTCGTGAAGGTCGTCCGGATCAACGGAGGCTTGGGGAACCAGATGTTCCAGTACGCCTTTGCCCGGCGACTCGAGTCCGTTCATCCTGGCGAGGTGGGCCTGGACATCTCATCCTATGGGATCGACCCCGCGCACAACGGCTATGAGCTTGCGAGGCTGTTCGAGATCGACATCCCCGAGGCTCCCCCGCAGCTTGCAAGAAGACTGTCAACCTCTCCGGACGGCATCCTCAACCGCCTCAGGAGGAAGTACCTCACGAAACGAAGCCACGTGATCGACCGCCTGTTCCGCTACCAACCGGAACTCCTCGAGTTGCCGGGAGACCGCTACTTCGACGGCTATTGGCAAAGCGAGATGTACTTCGCAGCCCTCGAGGAGGAGATCCGCCGCAACTTCAGCTTCCGCCTCCCTTTGGCCTCGCGGAACCTGGAAGTGCTTGCGACGCTACCCCGGCCCATCGCCAGCGTCCATGTGCGACGGGGTGACTTCCTCAAGTACCCCAATCTGGCCATCTGCACTCCAGCGTATTACGAAAAGGCGGTGACCGCCGCGGCGGCCGATGGGGCCAAGTCCATCCTGGTCTTTTCCGATGACATCGAATACTGCCGGACCGAGATCAAGCTCGGTTCACTTCCGATGCGCTACGTCGACTGGAACCGCGGCGACGAGAGCTGGCAGGACATGGCGATGATGTCCGGCTGTGACATCCATGTCATCGCGAACTCCTCTTTCAGCTGGTGGGGCGCCTGGCTTGATGCCAAGCCGGGGAAGCGGGTCATTGCCCCGAAGCCGTGGAACCGGCGGGAGCTCCAGGACAGCGACCCCTACTACGCCTACACCTTCGAGGACATTGTGCCCGATTCCTGGGAGAGGGTGCCGGCATGAGCGATGAGCCCCTCGTCTCCGTTCTCATGGGCGCCTACAACTGCGCCTCTACCCTCGGCGCCAGCATCGAGTCGATCCTGGCCCAGGATTACGGCAACCTCGAGGTCATCATCTGCGATGATGGCTCTTCGGACTCCACCGCGGAGCTGCTTTCCGGCTGGGCTGCGAAGGATGCACGGATAGTCCACCTGCGAAACGAGACCAATCTTGGCCTTTCCAGCACGCTGAACCGCTGTATGGAAGCCGCCAGGGGCGACTACCTGGCGAGGATGGACGGTGACGATCTTTCGAAACCGGATCGGATTGGCAAGCAGGTACGCTTCCTTGAGTCGCATCCGGAATACGCCCTCTGTGGTTCCTCGATCGAACTCTTCGACTCGACCGGTGTCTGGGGCAGGCTCGATTACCCCGAGGTGGTGACCGCCGCTTCCTTCCTGCTCAGGAGCCCCTTCGCGCATCCCACGGTGCTGTTCAGGGCGGCGGCGCTGAGGGAGGCCGGAGGATACGACTCGAGCCCGGAGATAGGCCGATCCGAAGACTATGACCTTTTCATGCGGCTCCATGCGGCCGGGGCCCGGGGCTACAACCTTCAGGAATACCTCCTCTCGTACCGGGAGGAGCTCGGCTCCTTCCGGCGCCGCAAATACCGCTATGCCCTCACCGAGGCCAGGGTACGCTGGCGTGGCTTCCGGCGGCTCGGGCTTCTGCCACGGGGCCTGCCCTTTGTCGTCAAACCCCTCCTCGTGGGCCTTATTCCGCGGGGGGCCTACAACCGGATACGGAAGGCGGTCTTCAAGTGAGCGACGCCCGCTATCCCTTCCCAGATAACCGCCTCTCCTCGGACAAGCCGTTGCGCCAGGCCCAACTCGTGATGCTCAGGCTGCTGCGGGTCTTTGACGCGGTCTGCGCCAGGCACGGCCTCCGCTACTGGCTCGACGCAGGGACCCTCCTTGGCGCGGCGCGCCATGGCGGGTTCATACCTTGGGATGATGATGTCGATGTCATGATGCCCGTGGAGGACTACAAGCGGCTCCTCGCCGTGGCCGAGGCCGAGCTACCATTCGACATATTCTTCCAGACGCGCAAGACCGATCCCGAGCATGACATCACCTGGGCCAAATTCCGCGACCGCTTCAGCTACATGGATGACCCCGGCGGGCCTTTCCCGTATTGCCAGGGCATCCCGATCGACATCTTCCCCGCCTACCTGCAGACGCGGAGGCAGTTCAGGCTGCGCTCGCTCTTCGGCGTGATCGAGCCCTTCCGCAACCCGCCGGACCGGACCTCGCCCCGGTATTCCCTGAAGCACAACCTTTTCAACATCGCGAACGGCCTGGCGCAGCGGGCCTTCCTCCTGCTCATGAGGGTCGCGCCACTCAAACGGGCCTTCCTGCGCTGGGGGGACAAGGGCGAGCGGGGCTGGTGCTATGACCCCGAGAGGCCCTGGTTCCAGTTCTTCCCCGAAGATTGCGTCTTCCCCCTCTCCATGATCCGCTTCGAGGGTATCGAGTTCTCCTGCCCCCATGATGTCGAGCGCTACCTGACGATCTACTTCGGTGACTGGCGTACGCCGCCGCCCGAATCCAGGCGGTCGGTGCATGGGGTGGGCGCCATCCACATCACCGACGCGGGACCCGCGCCGAGCCGGGCTTCGCTCGACTGGAAGGACTACCATTGATCATGCTGCCGCCCGACAACCGCCTTGAGGGCGACACGCCCCTCAGGCAGGCCCAGCTCGTCATGCTCCGCCTCCTCAAGGCGTTCCACGCGATATGCGAGGACCATGGCTTCCGCTACTGGCTGGATGCCGGCACCCTCCTTGGCGCGGTCAGGCATGGTGGCTTCATCCCCTGGGATGACGATGTCGACGTCCTCATGCCGAGGGAGGACTACCTCAGGTTCTGCGCCATCGCCGCCGCGGAGTTGCCTCCCGACATGTTCTTCCAGACCCCCGAGAGCGATCCTGGCTTCAGCTGCCCCTGGGTAAAGATCCGCGACCGCTATAGCCACATGGACGAGGCCACGGGGCCCTACCCCTACTCGCAGGCCATCTTCATCGACATCTTCCCCGCGGTAGAGGAGACAGAGGCCGAGCATCGGCTGAGGAATTTCTACTCCCTCCTCCCGCCGCTCTCGAAGCGCCCCGATCCCCTTTCCAGTAGCCTGGCGCTGAAGAGCAACCTGAAGCGGCTGGCCTTCGGCTCGCTGCAGTGGGCCTTCCTGGCGGCAATGCAGGTGCCGCCCCTGTGCGCCGCCTTTCGCAAGCGGGTAGGAGCGGGAGAGCGGCAGTGGGCCTACGAGCCGCCCATTCGCTGGATGAACCGCTTCCCGGACAGCGTTGTCTTTCCTCTGGCGAAGATCCGCTTCGAGGACGCCGAGTTCTGGGGACCCGCAGATCCGCATCACTACCTCTCGGATTATTTCGGCAATTACCTGGAACTCCCGCCCCCGGAAAAGCGTTGCAGCGAGCACGCGATAGACGCGATATTCCCGATAGGGCCGAACCCGCACTGGAGCGGGCTGGCGTGGGAAGACCGATAGGTATTCCGTGAAGCGACAAACCAATACCATAGGACCGTGACCACAATGATGTTAGTAACCGCTGCCGACAAGAGCCATTTCAGGTCATTATTGCAGTTCTTGGCGAGTGTTCGGAGATTCGAGCCGTCCATGCACACTCGAATATACGACTTAGGATTCCATCCATCGCAATCCGCAAGGCTCTCAAAGCGCTATCCGAAAGTCGAATTGAGGAAATTCGACTTTGCGGCCTATCCGAGCCACTTCAATATCAAGATCAATGCCGGAGAATACGCTTGGAAGCCGGCGATCGTTTGGGAATGCCTGAGTGATACAGGTTCTCCCGTATGTTGGATGGACTCAGGTAACGTTCTTATAGGCAGCCTTGATGGGATCAGGAATGAGCTGCGAGCCAACGGTTTTTACTCCCCCTATTCGCCGGGCACGGTGTCAGAGTGGACCCATCCGGGAATGCTCGCTTATTTCGGGCTGGAGGAATCTTGGCGAAAGAGCGCGCCTAATCTTAATGGCGCATGCATCGCATTCGATCCTGCTTCCAGCAAGGCCCTGAACCTCGCGCGAAGCTGGAAGGACGGCGCACTCGACAAGAATTGCATTGCACCGCAGGGCTCAAGTCGTAGCAACCATCGTCAAGACCAGGCCTTGCTCACGGTGCTGGCATATATGTCGGACATGGTCGATGCGGGGGATAGACGCTATTTAGGCTATAAAATACATCAAGATGTGGAGCACCATTCCTTGCGTGCGATGGCTCGATCTATGAAAAGACTGATACACTATCATGCGGCACGAATTCGATGAAATCGTGGTCGGGGTATTCACCTCGGCCCTGCATTTGCGCGAACGGGCTTTGTCCGTTCAAGAAACATGGCTGCGCCAGTTCCAACACGGCTACTTGATCGGCGGCTGGCATAAGGATCCTAAGCTCCGGATGATCGCACTCGGGAAAGATGTAGGCGAGGATTACAAATCCGCCCATCGCAAGCAATTCCTCGGGCTTATCGAGCTTCGACGTCGCCACCCATCGGCGAAATGGTTCTATATGACCGGATGTGATGCGTTTGTTTTTCCGGCTAACCTTTGCCACCTGCTATCCCAATTCGACGCATCTAAGCAATACTTGGTCGGTGGGCATTGCGGTATGGTGACAGTAGAAGGGGTGCCGCTCGTATATCCTGCCGGAGGCCCTGGGTTCGCTCTGTCGGGTACGCTTGTGGATGCCATCTTGCCAGCGATACCGGCATTCATTGAAGAATGGGAAAACTCCTATCCCGATTTGGCTACCGCATGCGATGCCGCATTGGCTTTCCTTGTGAAGAGAGAGTGCGGCGTTTCGGTATCTTTCGAGGAAGGCTTCTATTATGGCCCACCCTATTATTATCCGCATAATACGTATAAAGACGGGGATGGCCGGGACGTAAACCGCGACGTGATCGCCCACCCGATCGCTTTCCACAACCTGAGCATCCGAGAAATGTACCTTCTTGAGAGCGGCAGATGGCCGACAAAGCCGGGCCTCGCCGCGAAAATCTATGATTGGGCAGCTAGGATTGCCACTCGCAAGTTCGGTAGCAAGTCCTTGGTGAATCGGCTCTCGCGACTCTTGTTTCGGAGAAAGCATCACTTCGGGCGAGGAAACGGCAGTAATTCGGGAGACGACCATGAGTGAGAGCGCAAATATCGTACAAGTTCATCTTGGGCGGCAAGTTCCGCAGCATGCATATGACCAGCTTGGACAAACCCGACTTCTCAATCCGACTACGCCCGTATATTTGCTGATGAACGAAAAGACCGAGGTGAATGCCAGCCGCTTGCGGGATCTGAATGTCGTCCCAATCCTTCTTGAGAAGCTCAAGCCTTGCGGGAATCATCGGGCATTTCGTCGCCGGAACCGGCTGAGCAAGAAATCATTGGGCGGTTTCTGGCTATATACTTCGGAGCGTTTCTATGCAATTGAGACATTCTTGACCGCTTGCGGACTCCGGAATGTCGTGCATATGGAAAATGACATAATGCTTTATGCGAATTTGGATGAGCTCATGCCTGCCTTCACCGCATGCTGCCAGCACATTGGTGTCACGATGGATGCGGATTCCCGATGCGTTCCCGGTCTGGTGTTCATCCGGGACCCAGAGTCCCTTGGTGCCATGAATGACCATATAGTCAGGCATGCGCTACGGAAGACGAAGAACGATATGAGGGCGATAGCCCATTTCATGAATCACGCCAGTGAAGGCTCGTGCTCAGCCTTGCCGGTCATACCCCCGGAATACCGGCTAACTTACCCGCTGGTCAATACCGAAGGCGAACGCGGACTAAAGAAATGGTATGACTCGGACTTCGACACGTTCGGCGGAGTATTCGATGCGGCGGCGCTTGGCCAGTTCCTGGGGGGCATAGATCCGAAAATATCCGAAGGAGACACGCGGGGATTCGTCAGTGAGACGGCAGTGTACGATCCCCGCAACATGGGACTGAATTGGCAGGTGCGGGGCGGCCTTCGCTTCCCCCAAGGACAAGTCATGGACCGGCCTTTCCCGATCTATAATCTCCATATCCACTCGAAGAGGCTCGCGGATTTCTCTTCCTTGGCCAAATCTCCCGGGAGCTGATCGTATGCAAATAGTCAAGGTGATGGGCGGCCTGGGAAACCAGATGTTCGCCTATGCCTTCGCATTGAGGTTGCGGAGGCTGGGGCGTGAGGTGAGCCTCGACCCGAGCTGGCATGAACGGCACGAGGCGCACAATGGCTGGGAGCTGTCCAGGCTGTTCGACCTCGACATCCCTGAATGTGACGCCCAGGCTCGCGATCGGCTTGCTGACCTCTCGGATCACCTGGTCTCGCGCCTCCGGCGCAAGGCGTTCGGCACCAAGGGCGGCCATGTGGTAGAGCAGGGCCCGGGGTACGACCCCCGCTTCCTGTCGGTGACCGCTGATGCCTATTTCGATGGCTATTGGCAGAGTCCACTCTATCATGAAGGGATCCAGGAAGATATCGAGAGGACCTTCGCCTTCCATGGCGAACTTGAGGCTAGGTCCCGAGACGCACTGGACGCCGCCAGGGGGCGCACCTTGATAGGAGTGCATGTGCGAAGAGGCGACTATCTCGACAGCACGGCCTTGGGTGGCGTCTGTGGCGAGGGCTACTACCGACATGCGATCGAGGCATTGTCCCAGGACGCGCCAGATCCGGTAGTGCTCTTCTTCTCCGACGACCTGGATTGGTGCCGGGCGAGATTGGGTCGGGAACATGACTCGGTTTACGTGGATTGGAACAGGGGCGTGGAGTCCTGGAGGGATATGCGCCTGATGACGAAGCTCGACCGTCTGGCGATTTCCAACAGCAGCTTCGGCTGGTGGGCGGCGCGGCTGAACCGCCCTAAGGCGGGCGGCCTGGGCGTGAAGGTGGTGGCACCGAACCGCTGGTATGGTGGACGCCATCCAGACAATAAGGATATCGCCCTGTCGGATTGGATCCGTCTTGCTTCCGGAGGAGACTCGTGAGCGCGTACACCCGTTCATTCGATGAGCTGTTCCCCGACCGACGCTTCGATGGCGATACCGAGTTGCGCCAAGGACAGCTCGTCATGCTGAGGCTCCTTAAGATATTCGCCAGGACCTGCGACGAGCTTGGGTTGACTTATTGGATGGATAGCGGAACGTTGCTGGGCGCAGTCCGGCATGAAGGCTTCATCCCCTGGGACGATGATGTGGATGTGGCCATGCCCCGTGAGCATTATGAGGAGTTCCTCCGAAAGGCTCCGGAACTGCTGCCCTACGATGTCTACCTTGATGCCAGCAACGAATACGCCAAGCTGCGGGACCGCTATAGCAGCCGCGTGCCGTTGGACGCCGGAACGCCAAGGGACAGCATCTTCATCGATGTCTTTCCGATGAAGCGGTTTCCCGCCATGCGCAAGAAGCTGGCGCGGGTCAGGCAGCTGATCCCGCCGTACGGGATCCCGGGCATACCGCGCGATGGCTCGATCGCATATCGCGCGTATCGGCTGGCCGTGGCGTCTGGGGCTATCCTCCTCCGGGTGACGGGGCTCATGTTCGTGATACGCTTCCTCTGCCTGCTCGGTGGCAAGCATTACTGGTCATACGATCTTACAAGGACCTGGCATCACCATTTCAATGACGAGTGGATCTTCCCCCTGCGGCGGATGAAGTTCGAGGATTCCTGGTTTTACGGGCCAGGGGATGCGCATTCCCAACTCAGGTACCAGTACGGTGATTACATGACCCCACCGCCGGAGCACCAGCGCAACCACCATGGATTGGGTACGATACTCGTGACCACGCCATGCGACTGGGCCGAGGCATTGAATTGGAATGAGCGTGCGGACAGAAGGGCCGCTGGTTCGAATGAAGCATAAGAGAATGGCCTTGGTCTGCAACTCAACCTGGGCGATGGTCAACTTCAGGATGAACATCATGCGGGCTCTGCGCGATGATGGCTGGAGCCTGACTGTCGTGGCTCCTGACGATGGTGGTGCCAAAGCGCTTCGCGGCGAAGGCATTGGCTTTCTTCCATGGGACGTGGAGGGACGAGGAACCAATCCGTTTGCAGAGCTGTTGTCATGGTGGCGGCTCTTTCGGGCGCTTGCCAGGATACGACCCGAGCTCTGCCTGAACTATACCATCAAGCCGGCGATCTATGGATCCATCATCTCGCCACTGCTTGGTATCCGCGCCAAGGCCTTCATTACCGGTCTGGGCTATGCCTTTCTGAGCAGCGGCATACGGAGCGCCCTGGCAAGGGAGCTGTATCGATTTGCCCTGCGTTTTTCTTCCGAAATCTGGTTCCTGAATCAGGATGACCGGCAACTATTCCTGGATCGGGGCCTGGTGCTTCCATCCAAAGCATCGGTGCTACATGGAGAGGGCGTCGATACTGCATGGTTCGCTCCCCGGAAACAACGGCCGGCAGATGGCCAGACCATCTTCCTGATGCTGTCGCGACTGCTCGATGACAAAGGCGTCCGCGAGTACTTCGGAGCCGCGGCCAGGCTTCGGACCACCTACCCCAAGGCGGTCTTCCGTATTGCTGGCGCGCTGGAACCCGGTGGCAAGGCCGCGGTGCCAGCCGAAACCGTGCGCGCTCTTGTCGATGCCGGTACGATCGAGTATTGTGGCAAGGTTGCGGATGTACGCACGCTGATCGCTGAGTCCGATTTTGTGGTGCTGCCCTCGTATCGAGAAGGCGTGCCACGTTCATTGCTCGAGGCTGCCAGCATGGGCCTTCCGCTGATAGCCACCGATGTGGCTGGATGTCGTGAAATCGTCGTCGATGGAGTGAATGGATTGATGGCCGAACCGCGCAGTGTAGATTCATTGGTCGCCGCGATGACGAAAGCGCTCAGGCTCGAGCCTGCCATGGCCAGGGCCATGGGGGCGCGCGGCAGGGAGCTGGTGCTGTCCCGATTCGGCGATGATGCGGTCATCGAGATATATAAAAAGTGCATAGCCGTCGAACCTGAACGGTTTGGCCGGGGGTAGCCCATGTCGTTTCTCTTTTCGTCACTGGTGGCGTTTCTGCTCTCCGTGACGATTCTTCCAGCGGTGTTGCAGCTCGCGCGCGCCAGGGGATGGTATGACAGTACCGGTGGCCGCAAGATACACAATGGGAACATCCCGCGGCTGGGCGGTGTCGCGATCGCGTGGGGTTTCTTTCTGTCCACCATTCTGGTCTATGCGGTCTATCGGCCCTTGGGCAAGCTACCAGCACCAGGGCTGCGTTTCTGGCTGCTGATGTCTCTTGGTGCCGGATACCATATACTGGGGCTTGCCGATGATTTCCTTGATCTGGCCGGAAGGCCCAAGCTCCTGATCCAGGCCTTGCTGGCAATGGGGGTGCTGGCTCTCGGCTATGGTTTCAGAAGCATCGAGTTGCCCTTTGCTCCCTATCGGCTTGACCTGGGAATCGTTGGCCCCTTCCTTACGTTCTTCTGGATTGTCGGTATGTGCAATGCCGTCAATCTGATCGATGGCATGGACGGCCTGGCAGGGGGGGTATCATTCATCGCCGCGGCGTTCTGGGCCGTGATCTTCTATATGGAGGCACAGTACCTTCCCGCTATTGTCGCCACCGCGGCAGCAGGGTCGATTCTGGGTTTTCTCTTCTTCAACTTTCCGCCCGCAAACGTCTTCATGGGGGATTCAGGCAGCCTGTTCCTTGGTTTTGTTCTGGCCATGCTGCCGCTGCTTGGCGACGCGACCTATCGCGAACAGACCGGGCTGATGGCCGCCATTACGATGTGCCTGGTTCCGATACTGGATACGATATCGGCCATCATCAGGCGCTGGAAACTGGGCGTGTCCTTCTTTACCGCGGACCGGTTCCATGTCCACCACAAGCTCCTGAATATAGGTTTCAGCACACGGCAGTCGCTTGCGCTCATCTACGTGCTGGCCGCGATTTCCGGGGCCTCGACCCTCTCTATGGTCTACCTGAACGGCACGGCCAGCTGGTGGGTCATGATCGGCGCCTGGATCGTCGTTACCGCGTTCTTCCTGGTCATGCACTACCTGAAGGAAAACGAGATACGCTTTGCCGACCGTGCCAAATCCGGCTTCAACAAGGAACCAGAGGAATGAACCAAACGCACTCGATCGGACTGGTACGCGCAACGCTTGTGCTCGTCATCATCACGGCAATGATTCCAGCCGTCGTGGTGGCGCAGGACATGGCCCAAAATCCGGATGCCGATCCAGTTGTCCTGAAGACCACGATAGACGCAACCTACGAGTATCGATACCGGAGTGCCGAAGTGCTGATAGAAGAGGCGCCGCACAAGAACGGCATCGATCTGTATCGCAATGTGATCAGCGTACCGCCGATGGCAGCGATCGACTGGGAGCTTGGCGGAAGGCAAGGCCTGGCTGTCGGTTTTGGCATCGAGCTGCGCAAGCAGTTCATGCCTGAAGAAAACGGCACGTATTTCGCGGCGGACAATTTCCTGCCGGTGGGCATATCGGGCAACCCGGTAGCCACCGAGAATTCAATGATAACCAAGGGCGCTCTGTACTGGCATGGCGCGGCCTTCGACATCATCTTTGGCCGTGACAGGATCGACCTGGGAGAAGGTCTCAAGGGTAGCCTGTACCCCTCGGTCCGGCTGCCATACCTGGACGCGTTTCAGTTCAGGGGGCATCTGGGACCGCTGGGCATGAACTGGATCGTCGCGTCGCTGCGAGGCGAGGCATCCTGGGATAGCGGTGATGACGTGGATCCAAATTACGGCGTTTCCGGTGGCACCGATCAGTATGGCTTTCAGGGCGATCCGATTCCGACGGTCATCATAGAAGCGCTACACCGCTTTACCTGGGATTTTGGCACCATTCAGCTCGGTGTCGCGGGCCATGACATCTACGCGCGCAGGAACAACGCTTATACGCTGACCGATTTCTTTCCGGTGATGTCTTGGCACCAGGCCGATGTCACGTCGAACAATCTCACGGTATTGGTCGACGCATCGTGGACGCCTCTTCCGGACTTGCGGATCATGGGCATGGCCGGACTCGACGAGATGGATGCGAGCGATGTGGGTGTCAGCGACTCGGGCTCGCCTACGGTACCCGCTTGGGTGCTGGGCGGTACCTACACGGGTCGCTTGGCTGGTGGCTCGTTCGATCTGTATGGCGAATGCGGCTATACCCATTATCTGTGGGGCAATTTTGATGGCTCAAACTATTCTCCCGGGGACGTAGACCCACTGGAACGCGGCATCTATCGGTACCAGATGGATGCGGGCTCGGGGCTCATTCCGCTGATGAGCCCGTATGGCCCGGGCGCTACATGGGGACGGCTCTCTGTGGGCTACAAGTTTGACGATCCGAGCCTTCGTCTTGGACTGGAGTTGCTGCTGCTCTCGAAGATGATCGATGCCAATCTGGTGGACACTCCGGTCTTCAGGAGCGATCCCGGATCACTGAGCCCTGATTCGCCACGATTTCTCTTCCTTGAGACATCGCTGCCCGTGCAGCTGTATCTGGGCAGCCTCGCGGTATCGATCGAACCTGCCGTACTTGTTCGATCCGGCACCTGGTGGTTCGAGGCCAAATTCGGCGCAACCTATCGTTTTGAACGATCAACCATAATTCTTGACCATTGATGAAACACCACAAGGAGCTCGTATGAAGACGATGCATGCCCGGATGCTCTTGATCCTGTTGCTCGCGGGGGTGATCCTCCCACTGGCAGCGCAACCGACCCAGCAATACACCTTGCAGCTCTCGGGCGGGGCGGAGGGCATCTACAACCTTCCCAGTGACGACCCGCTTGTCCCGGTATCGACTCCGTCGACCAGGGAATATTTCTCCTTCCGCTACGACTCCGACAATTTCGGCTTGCTGATGGAGATGTCGGCCAACGCTGATGGCAAGTATTCTGCGGATTCGGCAAATCTGTCGGGTGGCTCATTCGGCAACATCTATGCGCTGATGGAGAACGGCGGATTCTATGGCAAGCTGGGAGACTTGGTCCTGAGGGGCGGCCGGCTGCGCCATTACGACGTGATCGATTCGCCGTACTCGCTCTTCATCAACTCCAACGGCAATACGGCGCCGATCCTCGAAATATCATACGATGGCGACCTGTTCTTCTACTCGTCACGCTGGATAGAGCTGAACAGGTCGTCTACGATGGCGACGCCGGCCTGGGGCTATACGGATACGACCTATACCGCGTTCCCCGATCGCGGCGCCAACGTCAAGGTCTATGGTATAAAGCTCGGCGAGATGCGCTTTGGCGTGCAGGACGCCGCGGTCTATTCCAAGAAGTATTTTGACGCGGAGTATTTCCTGAATCCTCTGCCCCAGTATTTCATACAGTACTCCAAGACCAGGTCCGGACGACCATGGTATGCCGACACCAACGAGAACGACATGCTCGGCATCTTCTGGGACTGGAACAGGCCCGGTGAGTTCTCCGCCAACGCGCAGTTCCTGATGGATGATTTCAATGTCTATTTCCTCGGCATCGGCGACCAGAATCCCTGGAAGGCCGCGGCAACCGTTGGCGGGCGGCTCGAAACCGCTCTGGGCAGTTTTGGCCTGTATGCCGCTGGTGCAACCCAGTTTACCTTCAATGCCATTGGCATGGATGCCGGAGACGAGGCTACCTCGGCCTACGGATATGCCTACTATCCGGATACCCGCTTCAATATTTCAACGACCAGCACGGCCGAATGGGCCGCCATCGGTATCGAAGACAATAACGTTGGCTACAAGTATGGCGAGAACAACTTCGCCATTCAGGCAGACTGGAAGGGCACGATCGGCGGCTTTGACCTGGGTGCCAGGCTGGAATTCCGGTTGGCTGGCGCCAATAGTCCGGCAAACCCCTGGGGAGACTGGCATACCTATCCTGATGGCGGCACGCGCTGGCTCAAGGACTCGGTCCTGGAGAAGCGTATACTGAGCGGGTTTGAGGGTTCGTACACCTGGAGAGCCTGGACCTTCTATGGGCAGCTCAAGGCTGGCATCGCCTTTGATGCACTCGCCTTGCGGGCGTCGCTGAACCTTGATGGCAGCGAGACTGCCCTGGAGCAGCTGATATGGCTGTATGCGCCTGTCTCGGGCAATACACAGCCGATATTCCAGGTGGTGCTGGGTGCGCGCTACCGGTTTGGCATAGAGCGTTGAGCATTGACAGATTGGCGCTTTCACAACTTCCCTTTGACATAA
>MTLE01001496.1_pt1 | contig 35776 bp, 31 predicted proteins | sample 1982461 | NCBI WGS metagenome assembly MTLE01 (sample SAMN05712605, study PRJNA340218) | biofilm metagenome | isolation source: sample SPL anode biofilm adapted to -200 mV | place: USA | collected 2012-02-03
GCGTATTATAAGGAAGAGTGGCGCTCGCCGGATTCCTCGCCGGACGCCCAGTACCGCACCTCGAAGTTGAAATATTACCTATACCGCCGCGCGCTTTCGCAAGTGTTCACTTTCGTTCAGGAATACGGCAAGGAGCACAACCGCACAATCCGTTGCTACGTGCCGACGCACTCGCTCATTAATTACGCGCAGTGGCGAATCGTCAGCCCCGAGTCATCGCTCTTGAAGGTGGGATGCGACGGTTACATCGCGCAGGTGTGGACCGGCACGTCGCGCTCGCCCAACGTGTACGAGAACCGCCAGATCGAGCGCACGTTTGAAACCGCCTTTCTCGAATACGGCGCGATGCAAAACCTGGCCCGGGCCTCCGGCCGCCGCGTGTGGTATTTGAACGACCCGGTCGAGGATAACCCGGATCACAGCTGGGAGGATTACCGCTTCAACTGGGAAAGCACGCTCACCGCCTCGCTCTTGCAGCCCGAAGTGTGGCGGTATGAAATCATGCCGTGGCCGGACCGCATCTTCGATGGCAAGTATCCCGCCAAGGACCGCTCGCAGCGCAAGCCGGGCGAGAAGGTCGAGAAATTGCCTATCCCGCAAACTTACGCGACCGAATTGCAAACCGTGATCCGCGCGTTGGGCGAGATGAACCAGCCCGCCAGCGCGGTGCGTTGGGAATGCTCGGGCACGCGCGGGGCCGGGGTGCTGATTGCCGATACGCTGATGTTCCAGCGCGGCGCGCCGCAGGCTTCGGACGCGCATCTCGGCTCGTTCTTCGGCCTGGCCATGCCGCTGCTTAATCGCGGTTTGCCGGTGGAGCCCGTGCAAATCGAGACGGCGGACGCCCCCGGCGGCTTGCCCGCGTGCCGCCTGCTGCTGCTCACTTACGAGGGCCAGAAACCGCCCGAGCCGCAATTCCACGAAACCCTCGCGCGCTGGGTGCGCGACGGCGGCGCGCTGGTGGTGGTGGACGACGATGCCGATCCGTACCACGCCGTGCGCGAATGGTGGAACACCGCGCCGATGGCCTACAAAACGCCGCGCCAGCATTTGTTCGAGAAACTCGGCCTCGCCGCCAACGCCACGGGCTTGAACCGGGTTGGGAAGGGCGTGGTCATGTACTCCGCCCAGTCGCCCGCCGCGCTCACTTATAAGACCGATGGCGCCGATAAAATCCGCGCCCTGTGCCAGGAAGCGGCGCAAGCCATCCAATTGCCGTGGACGCAAACGAACGCGCTGGTCCTGCGGCGCGGGCCGTATTTGGTGGCGGGCGGATTGAAAGAGGCGATCACCAACAGTGGCTCGTTAACCCTCAAAGGCCGGTTCATCAATCTGTTCGAAGCTAGCCTGCCGATTGTGAAAGACGTCACTGTGCAGCCTGCGCAACGCCTGTTGCTGTACGATCTGGACTTCGATCGCGGCACCGAGCCGCGCGTCCTGGCCGCCGCCTGCCGCGTGACCGACACCCAGGTGAGCGCCGAAACCGTGCGCTTCCGTGCCACCGGCAACGCCGAGACCCAAGCCGCCGTGCGCCTGCGCCTGGATAAAAAACCGCAAACGGTCACCGTGGAAGGCAAGCCCATCGAAGGCTGGGATTACACCGAAGGCACGCTGTTCTTCCGCTTCGCCAATTCTCACCGCGGCGTAGCCGTGGAAGTTAAGCGGTAGCGGGGCAGAGGAAAACACAGGTAGGGACGCCGCAGCGCGCCGTCCCAACCTGGAACAACGCGTGCGAAATATCGGGAGGTAGGGACGCCGCGCTGCGGCGTCCTATGCCGCGACAGACAAATGCCGGACGGCGTGCAACGGCGTTCACGTCGGCATAGGACGNCGCAGCGCGCCGTCCCTACCTAGGGGAGGTGGGCGGGCGGTTGATCCGAACAATAAACCTTGGCGTTTGCGGCGCGCGTTCAAAACCGGGCGCAAACTGGCAATATTTATGCTGTATTTTGAAGCATGGGAATACGAGGCTGGCTGATACTGGTGTTCGTGCTAGGGACAACCTCCACGTGGGCGCAATCGCCGCCCGATCAATCCGCGATGGTATCGGCTTTTACCAAGGCCGTGCCCGCCACACTCGACACCAGCCCGGGGCAAGTAGTCGAGGCGTTAGCCCAGCGCTTGCGGCGTGAATTTGACACCTGGTTGGAAAAGCCGGAGGTCTATCGCCAGCGGGTGCTCAAGGAGTGCGCCATTTTCCCCGAAGGCCGCATCTATCCCTTTGCCATTCCCGCCATGGCCTACGCCAATCTGGCTTTCAAGAATCCATCCGAAAAGGACCACGCCCAGGCGCAGATGCGCAAGTTGATTGATTTGTTGATCGCCATCGAAATCGAGGATATCCGGCCCCCGAACAATGATCTCACCCAGTTGGACTACTATCGCAAGGCGGGCACGTACTTGGCGACTTTGAACACCGCTTTAGGGTATTACGCCTTGGCCACCGGCGATGACCATTACGCCAGCTTGCAGCGGTCGATCACCGCGCTTTTGCTAAACACGATGCGTGAGCTCAAGGGCCAGCCCTTAGCTTCATATCCCGATTGCACCTGGTATTTCGACACCATCATGGCGCTGGTATCCTGCGGTTTGGCGGATAATTTCCAAGGGCACGCGGAGGCCGCGCCCCTGCTGCGCCAACACTTGGAGTGGCGCGCCGCTCACGCCACGCATGCTCCTACCGGGTTGCCCGCCGCCTATGGCCGAGGCTTGCCCCGAGGGTGCGATATCACCATGCAGATTTGCCTGCTCGATCTGGTAGCCCCGGAAACCGCCCGCGAGATGTACCGCCGCCTGGTCCGGCATTTCTGGATGGATCGCGGGGAATTAGGCGGATTTGCGGAATGGCCTGTCGGCACCAAGCAAGCCGAGTGGGGCGGGGATATTGACTCGGGGCCGATCATCCTGGGCATGGGGCTCACCGCCACCGGGATGGGCATCGGTTTGGTGCGCGGGTACGGGGACGACGCGAAATTGGCCACGCTGGCCCGCGAATTGCGCGCCGTGCCCGCCGCGGTGCAATTGGCCGAAATCACAGGCAGCACCATTGGCCGCTTGATCGGCGGCACCATTCAATTCGATAGTTCGCTCGCTTCCGGCTTTTTCTACGGGGACACCATTTTATTTTACGCTGTGACCTGGGAGCCCGGGCTCAAACGCAAACCATGAACCACCGGCCGATTTGCTCAATCGCCGCGCGCGGTTTATTGTCCGCACAGTTGGGCGGAACGGATGTGACCTCAAAATTATGAACTACTTTTTACTCGGCAATAGCGGTTTGCGGGTGTCAGAACTGGCTTTGGGCACGATGACATTTGGTGAGGACTGGGGCTGGGGTTCGCCGAAAGTGGAGGCCCGGAAAATTTACGATGCCTTTCGCGAGGCCGGGGGCAATTGGCTCGATACCGCCAATCTTTATACCAACGGCGTGAGCGAATCTTTCCTGGGCGAATTCATGGAGGGGCATCGCGACCAGATGGTGCTCGCCACCAAGTACACTAATGCGGCCCCGGGCAACGACCCCAACGCCGGCGGCAACCATCGCAAGAGCATGTTCCGCGCGGTGGAAGCCAGCCTCCAGCGTTTGCGCACCGATTATATTGACCTTTATTGGGTCCATATTTGGGACCAAATCACGCCTGTCGAGGAGGTCATGCGCGGGCTGGATGACCTCGTGCGCCAGGGCAAAGTCTTGCACGTCGGCATTTCGGACGCCCCGGCCTGGTGGATCGCCCAGGCGAACACCCTGGCCACCCTGAGCGGCTGGACGCCTTTCGTCGGCCTCCAAATCGAGTACAGTCTGGTGGAACGTTCGCCGGAACGGGAATTGCTGCCGATGGCCAAGGCATTAGGCTTGGGCGTTACCGCGTGGTCCCCCTTGGCGGGAGGCTTGTTGAGCGGCAAGTACACGGGGCAAACCCCGGCGGACAGCCGTTACGCCGGGGAATCCATGCAACAATTCTTGCCCGATGCCACCCTTTCGGCGCGCGTGGTGGCGGCCGTGAAAACGGTGGCGGAACAGACGGGCCGCTCTTCGGCGCAAGTGGCGCTGGCCTGGCTGCGGCATCGTTCGCAACCGGTGGTGCCGATCATCGGCGCGCGCAAAATGTCCCAATGGGAAGATAATCTGGCCAGCTTGACTTTGCAGCTGGCCCCGGAGCAAGTGAAACTGTTGGATGACGCCAGCCGGATCGACCTGGGCTTTCCGCACGCCTTTTTCGAGCGGCCCATGGTGCGCACCTTTGTTTACGGCGGCATGCGCGACCGCATCTTGGCTTAATCTTCCGGCAACGGCTGGTCCTTGGTTTCCGGCGCCCAGATCAACGCCACCATGCCGAGGATGTAGATGCCCGATAAAATGACCGCCGCGGTGCGGAACGAAAACCAGAGGCTGAGCTGGCCCATCAGCAGGTTGAACGGCACCGTCAGGAAGCGCACGGCGTTATAGCACAGGCCGACCCCGGTCCCGCGCAACCGCGTCGGATAGAGTTCCGGAAAATAAATGGAATAACCCGCGAACAGCGCCAGCTGGGCAAAGCCCATCATGGGCAGCATCCAATAGGCGTCGCTTTCGGTGCGCAAGGAATAAAACACATACGCGGTGGTGAGGAGGCAGGCGATAAAGGCGCCCAGGAAAGCTTTGCGCCGGTTCAAATAGGAAGCCACAAAGGTGAAACAAATCATGCCCGTAAGGGAGCCGATGTCTTGGAACAGAATGCCGCGGCTGCGCACGCCGTCAATGTACCGCTGAATGGGGGCCAGCAACCCCGGGAAGGTTTGCTCCAGCAATTGCCGGTTCAAAAAGGTCGTATCGCTCCGGTCCTTGGTACGCTCCACTTTGGCGATGAAATTCCGGATGGATTTTGGCAAATTCACCTCGCGGTAGGTGTTGTCATCGTACAACAGGGCGCCCGCCGCGAGTTGATTGAATTCGGCCAGGGTTTCCTGCGCCAGCGCGGCGGGGGCCGGGCTGGGGGCGGCATCGATCCGTTGCCGCAACGCGGGAGTCAGGCGGCCCTTCACCTGGGAAACGGCGGTGTTGGCCGGCGCTTTCAACGCGGCCACCAGCGCGGCCGGATCGGTGGCGTCTGTTTCCACGAAGGGGGTGGTTTTTAGGGCCGAGGTCACCAATTCGGGCGAGAAAAAGCCAATGCCCCACAACCCCACCATGCCGGCCACCCCGAGGCCCATGCCGACCAAGGTGTTTTTGCGCCAGCGCGGATGACGCAGGAGATAGAAAATGGACCCGACCGGTGACTTCCCCGCACTCGCGGTGTCGGATTTGGCGGCTTTCCAGGCCGCCGGCTCACGCAGGAATAACACCATGGGCGCGACGATCAACGCGGGGAGGATTCCCACGAAAAACAGCGCCCGCCAGCCCGCGGAACCCGCCGGCAAAAAGCTGAACATCGCTCCCGCCTCGCCCCCCGGCTGGATGTGCATACTGATGTACGTGCCCGTGATATTGCCCACGGCGGACAGCGCTTGCAGCGAGCCGAGGGCCATCGCCCGGAAACCTCCCGGCACGCTCTCGGCTACCAAGGTGGTTGCCGCGCCGAACATGCCGCCCACACCCAAGCCCACCAAAAAGCGGTAAATCGTGAAATCCACCCAGCCGTGCGCAAAACCCGAAAGCCCCGTGAACCCCGAGTAAATCAGCAGCGTGGCCATCATCGTTTTGACCCGGCCCCACTTGTCGCTCAGCATGCCGAAAATAATGCCGCCCGTGCCCCAGCCGATCATCATGGCCGCCACCGCGTAATTCAGGTAGCTCTTGATGGCGGCTTGCGCTTCCGCGTTGCTCCCGAGCAATTCTTTGAGGGCGGATTCTTTGGCCAAGGTGAACAGCCGTTGATCCATGCAATCGAAGAGCCAGCCAAAAGAGGCGACGATCACCACCAGCCAATGATAAAAGGTGACCCCGTGGAAAACCCCGGTCTTAGCGCCGATTGGTGCGTTTGTTTGCGACATAATGGCTTTGATTGGAGATTCTTATTGCTTAACGCATATTAGGCGGGTGCCGACAGAACTGTCAAACGCGCAGCCAAGAGTTTTTTGGAGTGGCAATGGAAAAGGCCTGCGAATAATAAAAAACCGGCCTGGGATTAGCCCGAGGCCGGCTTGGTTTAGCGAAAGAGTGCTGATGCCTATTTGCTGATCAGACCACTGCTGCGCTCTTGAATCCAGGCAACATCGGGATTGTTAGGCGTGGTGATGGACGTTAATTCGTTGTTCTTCTTAATGGGGGGCATGGTTCTCGGATCCGTCCATTTTTTGATTTCCGAATGGCCATCGGCAAACGAGAAACCACAAGCGCCATTGTGATAGAATGCCGGGTAATCCACGATTCTTGCTTTCGCCCCGCGACTCACCAAATCGGTTTGAAACAACCCATCGTTAATGCTGTCTTCACGTTCATCCACATACACCCACGCCATGCTGGGCGAAGGACTGATGATTTGCGTGGTTTTCTTGAAGATGATGTAGGTTTTCTGGCCAATGTCGTAGGGCCCGATGTAATTCATCCAGCAATTGGCGGATACACTGCGCACGCGAGGCAGGGACTGGTTGCCAAACTTGGCCATGCTCAAGTCGGCCGGGCATTTGAAGGACGCGGCCGCCTTAATGTAGGGGCCAACCGAGGAATAGCGTTCGTCTATTAAATAGAGCTGGTTGGTGTTATCACTGTTATTAGCCGCGAAATCCAGCGAGCCTGACACCCAATTGGAGGAACCCGCTGGGCTATAGCCGTTGACTCCGGGCAGGACATCATTGGCATCCATCGTGTACAAATGCCAGCCGAGCTGCATTTGCTTGAGGTTATTCAGGCAGTAGATGCCCTGAGCTTTGGTTTTGGCTTTGGCCAGCGCGGGCAAAAGCATGCCTGCGAGAATGGCGATGATGGCGATAACCACCAACAGTTCGATTAACGTAAACCCGCGGGTGGCGCCTAACCCGCACTTCCATCCGGTTGGAATACCAGACTTCCCGATTTGTGGCGCTCTAGAATAAGTAGAGCTTCTCATGCCGGCTACCGTACACCCGAAACTTGGCTTTGGCTAGTGAATCTCACATTCCGCCTATTGTATCGCGTGGTGAGTCATGCTAGGCTTCTCCTTGTGAAGCGCTTAATTATTGGATTATTCTGCCTGATAGCTCTCGCCCTCCAGGCCGCCTCCACCAACACTTTGGCTCCCGATAAACCCGGGCGATCCTCGGCCATAACGAACGCCCCCGCCGCGAATGATCCGCTCGAAAAAGAGTTTCAAGAGCTTCTGGCTAAGGATGATAAAGCGCAAGCTGAAGCGGATGTTTGGATCCAAGAAAGCCGGGCCTTTGAGGAAAAGGGGGCGGGCACCGAACGCGCGGCCCTGAACCTGCGCATTGAGCAGCGATTCGAGCCAGTGCGCAAGGCCTATGAAGATTTCCTGCTTCGCAATCCTTCCCACACCCGGGCGCGCAACGCTTACGCCTCCATGCTCAATGACTTAGGCCACGAAGCCGAGGCCGCCGAGCAATGGGAGAAAGCGCGTGAAATGGATCCCAAAGATCCGGCGCTTTGGAATAACTTAGCCAATTACTACGCGCATCGCGGGCCGGTGACCAATGCCTTTCGTTACTGTGAAAAGGCGATCGAATTGAAACCCGACGAATACTTGTACTACGAGAATTTGGCGGTGATCGTCTTCTTGTTCCGGACTGATGCTAAGGAATATTTTCACCTCACCGAGGAGCAAGTTTTCCAGAAATCCCTGGATCTCTACCGCCAGGCTATGAAGTTGTCGCCCAAGAACTTCGTGCTGGCGCAAGAATGGGCGCAGACTTACTACGGCATCAAACCTCCGCGCCACCAAGAAGCCCTGGCCGCTTGGCAGGAAGTCCTGCAATTGGCGGGGGATCAACTCCAGCGCGAAGGGGTTTACGTTCACCTCGCGCGCAACGAAATATCCCTAGGCCAATACGCTGCCGCCAGCAATCACTTGGCGATGGTCACTAATGACGTGTACAAGGTCCTTAAAGAACGTGTGACCAAAAGTTTGGCTAATAAACAGAGTGGGGCCAATGCGGTGACCACTAATGCCGCGCCGACGGCGGTTGCGCCCCAAAAACCCTAATTGGGCTGCGTGACCATATCTTTAACTCATTGTAAGTAAGTTAATTGGGTTATTAAACCACTAACCCCATCCCAAGCCAAAAAACTCTGGGCGCTCGGCGCGGTTATTCCGCTTGTGGCGGCGATGGGTGCTTGGCAGGGGTTGCTTTGGATCAAGCACAAAGCAGAATGGTCCTACGTAAAGAGTTCCGCCCGTAGTATTAGTTTGGGGCTGCAAGCGTACTATGCTGATCATGCTGAATATCCAGAAAATTTGGCTGTCCTCGTGAGCCAAGATTATCTGACTCCAAGCGTTTTGCACCTGAACCAAAAATCCAGTCTAAAATATTTATGTCCAGCAACTAACGCCACTGAGTCCACCATTGTATTGGAAGTCACCTTTTTTAACCGTTGCTTCACCCTAAACAAAGACTTCAATGAAACCGTGCGGTGAGTTGGAAATGTAAAAATCGAGTATGCCCATCAAACAGCTATCACCATTGCTAGCCAGAAAGTTATGGGCGCTCGGCGCGGTAATTCCATTCCTGGCAGCGATCGGTGCCTGGCAAGGAGCGGTCTACGTGAGAAAACAAATGCGGTTTGGCTATATCACTGACGATGTGCGAAACATCAGCCTAGCGGTACGTTCCTATTATGCTGAACATGAAGTTTATCCTGAGGATTTGGAAGTGCTTATAAAACAGGGATTAATCAATCAACGAATGCTTCACCAGTATGAGGGAGCAACCCTAAAGTACCGTTGCCCGGCAGTCGACGCTCCTAATAACACCATTATTTTGGAGGCAACTTACCTCCAATTTCGCATGACTGTCGACAAAGCCTTCAACCGCGTATCTACATCGAAACAAACGAACGCGATCTCTCCGTGATGAGTTGGAAACCGCTTTATTATCAATAATATGTGCCGTAAAATAAATAGCCTGGCACTTTATTGAGAACGGCCAGACGGTCACTCGCTTATCCTTCGCCAGGGCAATATTAGGAACGGAAATACTTAATTGCCGCTAGGGTTGCCGCGATTCCGAAAGCGATGAGGACGGCTAATGCCTGCCAGATTTCCGCCAGGCCGCTGCCGAAGCTGATCAACTGGTGTAAAGCCTTTAAGGCCCAACCACTTGGGAAGCATAGCGCCAAGGTTTTCATGGCTGGTGGGGCGATTTCCAGCGGCCACCAACAACCGCCCAAGGCCGCCATGAGCAAGCTTGAGAGCACACAAATGCCCACTACGCGATCTTCGGAGGCGACGACCGAGCCCACCAACACTCCGAGCGATGCCGCCAGCCAGGAGTAAATGAGCAAGGTTAGCGCTACGGCAGGCAAGTTTGCTCCCAAGGATACGTGGAACAGGTATTTGCCGAGCACGAGGTAGAAGACGACTTGCACCGCGCCTAACAGGACCAACCCCGCGATTTTCCCCAGCACCAACTCCAGTCGGCTTACGGGACTGCTCATCAGGCGCTTGATCACCCCGTTGCGCCGGTCCGACGCCACCGCCACGCCGCCGAAGATCAACAGGTTCATCATGAGGTACATGACCAGGTTTCCCGGCAGCGAAAAGTTAAACCCGCTGGGCACCGGCTTGTGGCCCGCGAAACGGGCTTCGAGTTTTAGCGGATCCGGCTTGGCCATGGTTTGGCGCAATCCGGCTTCGGTGATCTGGCCTTTATTGGCGGCGCAGGATTCGAGTAAGTGTCCGTTCAAAGACACCAGGGCGCGCACCAAGCGGGCTTCGATCAACAGGCTGTCCGCTTCGTTGGCGCCTTCTTGCGTCCGCAGCCGGAGTTTGGTGGATTGCAGTTGTTGCGCGTTTGCCGTGAAGTTCGTGGGCACTTCAATGGTGCAAACCGGAGTTTCCTTATTGGTCGGCGCCAGCAGCCACATGCGTTGCGAGCCCATCTCCTCTAACAAGAGGCGCCCCAGGAAATTCGTGTCCGCATTTTCCACCCGCACGGGTGGGGTTCGGTTGTACGCCTCGCCGGGGCCGCGCGCGGCAAAGCCCATGAAATAGATGAACATCACCGGCACGACAAACAGCCACACGTAACTGGCTTTGCGCTTGAGGAACAGGCGCAGATCGGTGCTGGCGATGGCGAGGATGCGGTTCATGCGCGGGCTCCTTGGGCGAACCGGCGGCGGAACAGCGCGGCGGCCAGGATCATCAAAATGAGTGAAGTCACGATCAACCCCCCAACGGCCCAGGGCCAAGGAGTGGTTCCTGCGCCGGATTGCACGTGGCGCAGGGCGTCGGAAAACCAGAAACTCGGCATCAACGGCGTGAGGTGGTCGCGCACGATCGCAGGGAGTTGCTGTGGGGGGAACGCGCAACCGCCGATAATGCCCAGCGCCATGCCCAACAGGTTGTTGATCACCCCGGCGTGGCGTTCGTCGGGAATCCAAGCGACGATCAGTGAAAAGAACGCCGCGATAAAACCCGCGTAACCAATCACCAGCAGCACCATGGGGCCCGGCTGGTTCCAATGAATGCCGAAGGCGAGGCCGCCGCCCCCCAGCAGAATGCCGCTGGCCAGCAGAATCATCACCAGGGCGAAGACCACTTTGCTGGCGACGAAGGGCAGCAGGGAATCGTGCAAGGTTTGATAGCGCTCAAACGTGCGCCAGCGCAATTCTCGATGCAAATCCAACAATGCGGCTTGGCCGATAAAGAGCAGAAACATTCCCGCCAGGCCTATTAACAAATAGGCAAAGATCCCATTATTGGCGGCTTTCTTCGGCTCGGGCTTGGTTCCCGAAGCTTTCGCCGACGCGAGTTGATTGGTGGTCGCGGGCTCGCTCCGGGTTTCGCTATTGGAATCCATCTTCGTTTCGCTTTTTGCGTCGCTATTGGTCTCGTTCTTAATGTAGGTCGCCAAAGGCGGGTCGATGAAGGACCGTACGTTTTTCAATTTTTCGCCCACTCGTTCCACCAGGGTAGCGAGTTGGCGATAATCCGTTTTACCTTCAATGGCCGCTTGCAGCTCGGGAAACTCCGAGTTGAAATTTCGCGACAGCACGTTTAGCCCGGCGACCGCCACGCCCAGCAATTCCTCGATCACCGCCGGGTGGATGGATTCCGCCGGGTTTTTGATCAACTCCAGAGTCAGGTTGGTTTGGCCTTGGAGATAGTTGCGGGTGAAATTGGTAGGAATAATGACTACCGCGCTGATCTCGTTGGCGTTAACCAAGCGCATTGCTTCGGCGCGCTCTAGCAACACCGGTTCGAACTGCTGGCCTTCCTGGCCCCGGCCGGCGGCGCCGCGCAGAAATTCGCTTAAGATGGATTTATCTTCGTCCACCAAGGCAAACCGCACCTTGCCCAGCGCGCCGCCCTCGGACTTGCCCCCGAAAGCAAAACCGATCAGCGCCGTCATTGCCAAGGGCACAATGAGGTTGATAATCCAGGGCAGGGGATTGCGCCGGGCGCGGCGGAGATCTTTGGCTAATAAGGCGCGCAGCATATTATTCCCGCAGATCGCGGCCGGTGAGTTGGAGGAACACGTCGTTCAAGCTGGGGCGCTTGAGGGTGACGTTTTCGACGCGGACTGGCAGCGCCAGCAGATCTCGCAGGCAATCCGCCGGGTCGCGCGCCCCGATGGCGGAGACGACCAGCTGGCGGGCGGATTTCTGGAGCACGCGGAAGCGTTCGGCAAAGCCCGGCCATTCAGCGGGATTGGCGTCCTGAAACGCGGCTTCGATGACGAACAAGCGGTCGCCGCCCAGGCGTTCCTGCAATTCGGCGAGCGTGCCCTCGGCGAGGACGCGGCCGTGGTCGATGATTCCGATGCGCTGGCAGAGGCTTTCGGCCTCTTCCAAGTAATGCCTGGTGTAGAGCACGGCGGTGCCGGTGTCGCGCAATTTGCGGATAAACTCCAGCAAGTTCATCCGGGCCTGCGGGTCGATGCCGACGGTGGGTTCGTCCAGCAAAAGCAATTGCGGCCGGTGGAGCAGGGCGCAGCCGAGGTTGATGCGGCGTTTCATGCCGCCGGAGTAGGTTTTCACGGGGTCACGCGCCCGGTCCGAGAGCATCAGCGCCGCGAGCACTTCGGTGGCCCGGGGTTTGGCTTCGCGGGAGCTCAAACCCGCCATGCGCCCCCAGAATTCGAGGTTTTCCTGCGCGCTCAGCTCCTCATAGATCGCTAGTTCCTGGGGCACCACACCCATGATGCGCTTGGCTTTTTGGGGATCGCTCCAGAAGGGGGTGCCCGCCACGAGGATGTTGCCGGCATCGGGCCGCAGCAAGCCGGAGATCATTGAGATCGAGGTGGTTTTGCCCGCGCCATTAGGGCCTAACAAGCCATAGATTTCGCCCGGGCGCACCTCAAAGGACGCCCCATCCACCGCGCGAATCGTGCCGTATGATTTCCCCAATCCTTGCACCTGTAACAGGCTCATGCAGGCAGACTACCGGGAAGTCCCGTGGGCACAAGGTTTTCTGGATTAGAAAACCCAGCGATTTTTGTAACTTGCCGGGTGAACCCAGCCCTCAGCCATTTGCGCCGGGCGGTTTTTCGGGCGAACCTGCCGTGGGTGGCGCGTGTTGCGCCAGCTTCAGTTTCTCGCCTAATTGGCGGCGGGATTCGGCGCGCAGTTTGGCGTTGTTATAGCGCCGGATTTCGTCGCGCGTTTGCGGCAGGATTTTCGGCGCGGGCACGGGGCGCTTCTCGCGATCGATTGCCACAAATGTTAGGTAAGCCGTGGTGGCGCGGATGGATTCGCCGGTATAAGGATTCTCGCGCGTGACTTGCACCCCAATTTCCATCGAGGTATTGCCGGTGTAATTCACCGAGCCACGCAGGACCACGTGCTGGCCCACGAGAATGGGGCAGTGGAAGGAAATGCGGTCGATGCTCACCGTGACCGCTTCCTGGCCGCAATGTTTCTGGGCGACCATGGCGGCGAGCATATCGATCCACGACATCAGCATGCCGCCGAAGAGGATGCCATAATCGTTGGCATGCTGGGGCATGACGATGTAGCGGGTTTCCATCTGGCTTTGCGCCGGTGTTTTGACGTTTTCTGGTTCCATAATTGCCCTGGGCGGGTTAGCCGCACCCCTTTCAAGATGCCGCGGTTGGTCAAAAAACGCAACTCAACCGGTTCCATCTAAACGGTCTAAGCTTGAATTATGGCCGTCCAACAATGCCTTGATGATAGCCGAATCCGCGCCCTATAAAGATGGTAACGCTCAAAAATCCCGCGGGTCAAAGCAGCGCTTCATCAATCGGGCAACGTCTCTCCGCAAGCGCCATGCCCTGCCGTTTTCAGGTTCCAATTTGCCGCCTGAATGCTGGCTTTAGAATCGTCCGCCGGGTTAAGCCATTGGCAGGCTTGCGGAGCTATGATTCGGGGCCAGATGTGGCCATTCCGGCCCAGGATATGCGGCCCAAAACCAGCGTGGGATACAGAGAAGATAGCATGGCCTTCCCACCAATGTAAAAAGCTCACGGAAGGGAGGATGCGCCTATTTTGGCCTTTCCAAGCTGAGGTTTTTGGCCTAATTTACTTGGGTTAGCCCATAAGGGACGGCCGGATTGATTCAGGAAAAGCATTTCCTTGATTAACGCGCGATCCAAAATACTTACTCTTATCAGGGCCAACGCCGCCCTTGGCAGCAAATCGCGCGCGGGCTTATAGGTTATGAACAAGAAACTGAGACTCAAGCTTTACGATATAGTCACATTTTGCCGTGGGATAACCATTGATCGCTTGCGGTATGCTTACTGCAAATGGCGGGGCATCCCCTATTTCGGCATGTATATGGCTGCCCGGCAAGGATGGGCGGACAGGTACCTGGCCATGGATAAATTGATCCGCTCGGAATTGAATAACCGCCAGGCGAGTCCATATCGGGTGCTGGAGATTGGTAGTTGGGCGGGCGGTTCGGCGATTTTATGGGGCAAAGCCCTCTTGGCGGATAACCGCGAGGGAAACCGCCTGGTTTGCTTGGATCCCTGGAAGTTTTATGATGCGCCTAGCGATTTCAGTTTGACTAGCCGGCTGATGAAAGCCGGATTTAAAAACGACGGCATCTATCGATTATTCCGCCACAATATGCAGAGTTCCGGTTTGCTGAACTTGCTCATGGAGCTACGGGGGGCCTCCTCGGATCTTTTGCCAATGCTGGCTCCCGCTCAGTTTCAATTGGTGTATGTGGACGGCAACCATAGCTACCGGTTTGTCAAAGAAGACATCAAATTGGCCAGCGCTTTGGTAGCCGAAGGGGGCCTCCTTTGCGGTGACGATTTGGAACTGCAAATGCACGAAATCGATGTGCCCTATGCCCGCGCGGCCGGAGATAAAGATTTTATCTGCGATCCCAAACTTGAAAAATGGTTCCATCCGGGAGTCGCCTTGGCTGTAGGCGAGTTCTTCGGTAAAAAGGTCAGCGAAAAGTGTGGTTTTTGGGCTATGCGTAAAGTTGGCGGCCAATGGGTCGACGTCCCGCAAAACTGAGAGGTGCACGGTCCTGCTTTTATCCTGGGTGCTAGGAGTTGAGGCGGAATTAAGCGCTCGCCGGTTGCGTGTGGAAGGCCGCGATCTGAGGTTGAGGATCCATGCCGGGCTGGCGAAGGGTGGAGCAAGTTCGGGGGGCGGCATTCGGTCCCCTCCGCAGGTGACTGTCGCCATAGCTATCTCGCTCATCATGCACCGAATCGACATCCTAGTCCACCATCACAACGAAGGCCGTTCCTGGGGAGCAGTGGTCTGGATGGTCTTGTCCTGTTGTGCCAAGTGTTTGGCAGTCCAGGCTGCCAGCAGGGTGCGGTCCCAAAACCGGTTTTCCATGGTGTTCGTGCCATTGCCGTATACCAATACCATCCGATTGTAATTCGCCATTATACCAACCTCCATCAAAATCCAACGCAACCATGAAAACCGCACCCGTTATTCTCAGCTTGCTTGCTGGTTTATTATGCCTGCAAGCCTGGGCCGCAACCGATATTACCCTGTACGTTTCGCCGAAAGGAAACGATCAGTGGACCGGCCAAAAGGCCGAGGCCTCGTCCAACCGCAAGGACGGCCCTCTGGCAACCGTCCAAGCCGCCGTGCAGGCCGCCCGCAAACTGCGTGCCGCTGCGCCAAGTTCTGGCAAAACCTCGATTTTGTTGCGCCAAGGCACTTACTGGCTGGAGCAACCGCTGGTATTGGGGCCGGAAGATTCGGGCAGCGATGCCGCCCATCCGTTTTTGCTGGCGGCCTACGGCAAAGAAAAGCCGGTGATCAGCGGAGGCCGGCGCATCGCTGGCTGGCAACGCGTGCCGGGGAACAATCATTTATGGCAAGCGGCGGTGCCCGAAGCCAAAACTGGCTGGGTGTTTCACCAGCTATTCGTCAATGGCGAACGCAAGCAGCGCGCGCGCACGCCGAACACGGGGTTCTTCCGGATCGTGGGTGATAGCCCGAAGGATCGTCCGGTCAAACTCAAGTACCGCGCGGGTGATATCAAACCCGAATGGGCCAAAGACGGCGATGTTGAGGTTGTCGCCATGCTGGCCTGGGCGGATTTCCGGCTGCAAATCCGTGCCGTCGATGAGGCTAACCACGTCGCCACTTTGTCCGGCGACCCGGCGGAATCGAATCGCGAGAACGATGCACAGTATTACATCGAGAACGCCCCCGACGCTTTGGACCAAGCGGGCGAGTGGTATCTGGACCGCAAGGCAGGCATTGTAACCTATTGGCCGATGCCGGGTGAGGATATGGCCAAAGCCACCGTGATCGCGCCGAAGTTAACCGATTTGGTGCGCCTGGCGGGGAGTGCCGCCACCAAGCAACCGGTGCATGACGTGGTGTTACGCGGGTTAACCTTTGCCCATACGGATTGGACTCTCGGCGAACACGGTTACACCGATGTGCAAGCGGCCATCCATATTCGGGGCAGCCTCCTGCTGGAACACGCCCAAGGCTGCGTGATCGAGAAATGCACCTTGGAGCACCTGGCCGGTTACGCGGTGGAGTTGGGCCGCGGGTGCCAGCGGTCCATCCTCTCCGCAAACACCATCCATAGCATCGGTGGCGGCGGGATTAAGGTGGGCGAAGGCGGTGCGCGCACGGAGGAGTTCGACCGCAACTATGGCCACCGGATCATCGATAATCACATCTACGACCTAGGTATCGTTTACAAACCCGCCGTGGGCGTGTTCATTTTGCAGAGCGGCCAAAACCAAGTGGCGCACAATCACATTCACGACCTGTATTACACGGCGATTTCCGTGGGCTGGAATTGGGGTTATCAAGAAACGCCCTGCCGGGAGAATTTGATCGAATTCAACCATTTGCATGATATCGGCAAGAGCGTGCTGAGCGATATGGGTGCGATCTACACCTTGGGCATCCAGCACGGGACGGTCATTCGCAACAACCTCATCCATGACGTGAACTCGTTTACCTACGGCGGCTGGGGCATCTATCCGGACGAGGGGAGCACCGGCATTTTGATCGAGAACAACGTCGTTTACCGCACCAAGAGCGCGGGGTTCCACCAGCATTACGGCAAGGATAACCTGGTGCGGAACAACATCTTTTCGTTTGGCAAAGAACGCCAGGTCATGCGGTCACGCGCCGAAGACCACCAATCTTTCCGCTTCGAGCGCAACATCGTTTATTTCAACTCGGGCGAACTTTTGGGCAGTAATTGGGACAAGGACCGTTACGACATGGACTACAACGTCTACTTTGACGCCCGGCCCGGGGCTGGTCCCATGAAGTTTTCCGGGGCCAGCCTGGAAGCGTGGCAGAAACGGGGTCATGACCAGCATTCGGTCGTCGGCGATCCGCTGTTTGTCAATGCGGAGGCGTTCGATTTCCGGCTCAAGCCGGAGTCGCCCGCGCTGAAGCTGGGCTTTAAACCCATCGACCTCAGCAAGGTGGGGCCGCGCAAAAAGTGAATTCACGCCGGTGGGGGCGGTTTTTTGTTTGCGGCCGCCCCAGCCCGGGGTTATATCCAGAAAACACATGAAAATTGAGTCGCTGCACATTGGCTTGAAAGTGAAGCACCCCCAGTACGGGGTGGGGGTGGTTAAGGGCATATCGGAACGCGCGGCCGAAGTGAAGTTCGACGACGCCTTGCGGACGCTCGATCCGGAGATCAGCGGCCTGCAGCCCGCCGAACCGACCGCTACGCTCAAGGAATTGGACGTGCCCTTGCAGACGCTGCTGAGCCAGGCCATCGAAGCCACCTTGCTGCGCATGGGCTGGGAAAAGCCCGAGGCGGTGGTGACCGAGTTGGGCGCACGCTGGCACAAAGGCAAACTGGTGATGCATCCGGCCGATCCCACCCTGCAAACCAAGGAAGTGCCCATGGAAGTGTTCTTCCATAAAATCGTCGGCATGCGCAACCAAATGCGGGTGCTCGAACAAAAAATCAATAGCCACCCGCAGTTGAGCGACGCGGATAAAACGGAAATGCAACAATACGTGACGCGTTGCTATGGCTCGATGACGACGTTTAACGTGCTGTTTGCCCAAAAGAGCGGCGAATTCCGCGGTTCCTCCCAAGGCGGATGAAACCGCAGGTTATCCCTTAAGTTTTGTCACTTGGAGGATTTGTGATTAAGTTGATGGCGGGCTGGATTGGCCCCGCAATGGTATGCTGGTGCGCTTAGATCTCATCGCTTTGTTGGCGGCAGCTTCCGGGGGGGCTGCCCCTGAAAAAAACGCGCCCTCCATGATAGGCATTTTGCTGCCGTTGCTGGCGGTGGCCATCCTCATGTTTTGGTTTCAACGCCGCCTGCGCCTAGACCAGCACAAACGCAAAGTCCAAGAGATCGAGGAGCATCAACGCCATCGCGCCAAGCTGAGCCAGACTTTAGGCCGCATTTTAGAGGCCCGCCAGCCCTCAGCGGAAGACAAGCCCAGGGATCGGGATATTTCCAACTAAACGGGACGCATACTAGGTGGAGGCTGACAGCCGGATGGGTAGATCATCCCTGCCGGTGATCGCGGCGGCTTTAAAAAACGGCCTTTTTCCGTGACGACCGTTTGCTGGTTGACCGGGAGCGATGTATGTTCCCCGCATGTCAACCTGGATCAATGGCGAAATCATTGAGGACGCCCAGGCACGGGTCATGGCGAATGACCGGGGCTTCCTCTATGGGGATGGGGTTTTTGAGACTTTCCGGGCCTATGAAGGCCGCTTTTTTCGATTTGAAGCGCATTGGGCGCGGCTGCAGGCCGGGGCGCGTTGCCTCCGGCTAACCGTTCCCAGCGATAGCCCGACGGCGGCCCAGGTCGCACGCGCCTTGCTCGCCAAGAATGGTTTATCCGACGCCGTGGTGCGGATGCAATTAACCCGCGGGCCGGGAAAACGCGGAAATTCGATTCAGGGCGCGAGCCAGCCCACTTGGATCATGACCTGCCATCCCTTGCCAGCGCCTTACTTGCAAGGTTGCCGATTGTTTGTTTCCGCCCACCGGTTGCCCTCTTTTTCCTCTTTCCGCCAGTTCAAAACGTGCAATCGCTTGCCCCAGATATTAGCTCATATGGAGGCGGAAGACGCCAAGGCGGACGATGCGTTGCTGCTTAATGAGAAGGGGTGCGTGGTGGAGGCAGCCTCCGCCAATGTGTTTTGGGTGGAGGATGATGTGGTTTGCACCCCCGCATTGGAGTCCGGCGCCTTGCCCGGCATTACGCGCGCGGCGGTGATGGAAATCTGCCAGCGTCTCGAAATTGAGTGTGTCGCCAAATCCGTGGCTTTGTCGGACTTGTTGGCGGCGGAAGCGGTTTTCTTGACCCAGAGCGTGCGGGAGTTGATCCCGGTGACGGCTATCAATGGAGTCAACCTGGCTTCGCATATTCTGGTGGAACGCTTGAGCCAAGAACTGCATGCCTTGGCCTTGCGCGAAGCCAAATAAGCGTAAGGCGTGGTACTGGTAATCAATCCCGGGTTGAATCAACCTGAGCGGCGCGAAGTGCGGTTAGAAATCCGCGCGCTTTGTGCAGGGTTTCGAGGTATTCGGCCTTGGGGTCCGAATCTGCCACAATGCCGCCGCCGGTTTGAAACCACACTTGGTTCTGCCGCCAAATCGCCGTGCGAATGAGGATATTCCATTGGCTATGCCCGTTGAACCCCACATAGCCCAGGCTCCCGGTGTACGGCCCGCGTGTGACTGGCTCTAATTCATCGATAATATCCATTGCCCGGATTTTCGGCGCGCCCGTGATGCTTCCGCCCGGGAAACACTGCGCCAAAGCCTCCCCAGGCGAAACCTTCGGTCGCAAACGGCCTTCCACCGTGGAATAGAGATGATGAACTTGGGGGAAAGACTCCAATTGCCCCAACTCGGGCACTCGCACCGAGCCAGGTTCGCATACTTTTCCGAGATCGTTGCGCAATAGATCGGTGATCATGACCAATTCCGCGTTTTCCTTGGCGCTTTGCCGCAGTTCTTGGGCGAAAAGCGCGTCCGATGCGGCGTCTTTGCCGCGCGGCCGGGTGCCTTTGATGGGGCAGGTGCGAATATCGCGGCCATCGAGACGCAAGAAAAGCTCGGGCGAAACCGAAGCCAGTGCCAGATCCCCACCATCGAGCCAGCCAGAGAACGGGGCGGGTTCCAGCAGGCTTAGCTTTTGATACAACGACCATGAATCCCCCGGCCAGCGCGCAGTGAGCCGATGCGACAGGTTGACCTGGTAAATATCTCCCTGCCGAATGTAAGCCAAGGCGCGTCGCACGCGTTCTTGGTACGCCTCCGGACTAAGATTGGATTGCGCCCCTGAGGCGGCCAATAATTCATCAATTGGCATAGAGGCATCCGCTCCAGGGGGGCTGATGGTTGCGGCAAGATGCGATTGGGTGTTCGCTTGCGCTGCAGCCAAACGCTCCCGCCAAAAAGCAAATTGAGCCGCCTGAAGGTCAGGCGAGAAGCGGGCCTCCGAGTCCAAGCCTGTGGCGATGATCCAAGATTTGTGCGCGGCGTGATCGAAGACTAAAAGGCCGGAATAGAAACCAATCCAGCAGTCCCATAATTGGAGATCATTAACGGCGGTGCGCGTTAAGCGTGGTTCCAATTGATGCCGCAAATCATAACCCCAGTAGCCAAAGGCGCCGCCCAAAGGCCAAAGAGACTCCGAAAGCCCGGGCAGGGCAAAACGTTCGAGCCACGATTCCAATTGCGCCCACGGCGAAGCCACAAAGGTGGCCGATGCGTCGCCGGCCAGCCATTCGCATTGGGTTCCGCGCGCGCGCAACACGCGCACTGGGCGGGTTGCCAGCAAGGAAAGTTGGGCGCGGGTTCTCCCTTGGCTGCGCAACAGTAAGGTCCCTGAAGTGGCCTTCAGGGTTTTTACCCAAGCCTCCGGTTCCAGATAGGGAAGCTCCCGGAGGCAACCGGCTATGGTCAGGTTTCGAGCCACCGGCGCGTCAGGCCCTCAAAGGCGTCGATGCGGCGGTCCCGCATGAACGGCCAATGCTGGCGGGTAATCTCAATTTTGCTCAAATCCAGATCCGCAGTGAGGACCGCGTCGTTGCTGGCATCCGCCTTGGCGATTATCTGGCCGGAGGTGCCGCAGATGAAGCTTTGGCCCCAGAACTCGATGCCGTCCCCGCCGACGGGTTGTTCTAATCCCACCCGATTGGCGGCCGCCACATAGCAACCATTGGCGATGGCGTGGCTGCGCTGGATCGTTTCCCAGGAACTGTGTTGCACCGGGCCATATTCGGCCTTTTCCTTCGGGTGCCAGCCGATGGCCGTGGGGTAAAACAAGATTTGCGCCCCTTGCAGCGCGGTGAGGCGGGCGGCTTCCGGATACCACTGGTCCCAGCAAATCAGCACGCCGATCTTGGCGTAACGCGTCTGCCAGGCGCGGAAACCCAGGTCGCCCGGGGTGAAATAATATTTCTCGTAAAAGAGCGGGTCATCGGGGATGTGCATTTTGCGGTAAATCCCCAGCAATTCACCGCCCGCGTCAATGATGGCGGCGGTGTTGTGGTAAACCCCGGCGGCGCGGCGCTCGAACAGCGAGGCGACAATGACGACGTCAAGTTCGCGCGCGAGCTGTTGGAAGGCCTCGGTCGAAGGGCCGGGGATGCTTTCCGCCAGCGCGAATTGGCCCGGATCTTCGCTTTGGCAGAAGTAATATGAGCGAAACAACTCCTGGGTGCAAATGATTTTGGCCCCTTGCTGCGCGGCCTGGCGCGCTTGCGCCAGCGTGTGCGCGAGGTTGCGGGCCGGGTCCGCGCCCACGCGGCTTTGCAGAAGGGCGATTTTAACCGCCGTGCTGGATTTCATAGTGTCCACAATTTAGGCATTATCAAAATTGCTAATGGCGAGCAGCAGGTTTCCGCCTCGCGTGATTGCATGTTGTGCGATTGGCGTCCAGAGTCAAGCGCGCCCTTAAAACGCGAAAAACCGCGATTTTTCGGGGGAAAACGTGATTTTCTCCTTGCGCGGCGCGCAAATTCTCCTTTAAATACGCATCCAGACCCAACGATGGGCCAACCCGAAAAAATAAAATTATGGCAAAACCTCTTACCAAATCTCAGATTGGCGCGGCAATCGCCGACAAGTCCGGCATCACCAAGAAGCAAGCGGTGGAAATCCTGGATGTGATCGCGGAGCTCGCGTATAAGAACGCCAAAAACACGTTCACGCTGCCCGGCATTGGCAAATTGGTGCTGGTCAATCGCAAGGCGCGTCTCGGCCGCAATCCCGCCACGGGCGCCACGATCAAGATTCCCGCCAAGAAAGTCGTGAAGTTCCGCGTGGCCAAAGCCGCGAAGGACGCGATCCTCGGCGCGAAATAAATTCGTTGCTTTTATGAAAGGCATCCTGAAAATTTCAGGATGCCTTTTTTGTTTTTTCCGCCAATGCTTTTTGCCGGAAGTTTTGACTCCCGCGGCTTCGCTGGAGTTCCGCGCCGAGAATGACGCGTTTGCTGGTTCTTTTTTTCCTCCTGCCTCAAGTTCCGGTGGCCCGGACTATGGCTTAGCGGGGGGGGCGGCCCAATGCGGGGTGATTATTAGGTACTCGGCGATTTCGTTGGTCTCGGTTCTTTCGCGGCGGAACAAGCGGCCAATCCATGGAATATCTCCCAAGCCGGCGACCTGGCTGCGTGATTTTCGAACAACTTCATGAGCCAATGGGCCGCACACCGCGGTTTGCCCCGGCTGGAGAATCATCTGGTTGGTCCAATGGCCGAGGCGGAATTGGGGCAAGGGCACACTCGGAGTGCGCGCCAATCGACCAGCCAATGCGGGTTTTTGACTCGCGATGAGTGGTGGAAGCCCATATCCCAAAAACTCACCATAGTTAAAATTCAAGCCCAGCCGCAGCCCTCCTGTGGTGAGCAGTTCAGGCAGGCAATCCCAAACTACCCCGTTGGTGAAATTGGTCATGTACTGATTGGTCTGTCCCGGCGGAGGGACTGTCACGGTCTCCACCTTGGAGATCAAATTTGCATGCCGATTGGTATAGATGATGCCATTGGCTGGCATAAGGACCGGTTGTTGAACCGTGAAGTCATCGTGGATGACCTGGCCACTTTTTGCCACTTTAGGTGATTTCGTCACTAAATCCACACCCACCGTGTTGTTTAACTTAGCCAGCAGTTGGTCCCATTGTTTTTTATCGAGCAGCCATATTCCTTCCGGAGCGTTGGAGGATGCCAAGATGCTTCCCGGCGCCCCTTTGAATTCCGCGATCCGCATTTCGATTTGGACGGGCGTGGTGCAGTTGGTAACCACCTCACCGGCGTTTGTGCCTGGCGAATAAACCGTGGCTTCCTTCGCGAGAAACTGCGGCATGAAAGCGGGGCGCACGGGAACGGGTGGCGGGGGCGGCTGGGGGCGGGGGATCGCAAGCCAAACCGCCGCGCCCAAGATCAGGAGCGCGGCGGTGCAAAAACTGATTTTCACGGCGCGCCACCCAACCTTTTGTCGCGGCGCGGGAGCCATAAACTTAGTGGCGGAAGTGGCGCAGGCCGGTCAAGACCATGGCCATGTTATTCGCGTCGGCGGCGGCGATTACTTCGGCGTCGCGCACCGAGCCACCCGGCTGGATGGCGGCGGTGGCGCCGGCTTTGGCGGCGGCGTTCAAGCCATCCGGGAACGGGAAAAACGCGTCGCTGCAAATCACGCTGCCTTGCAGGGAAAGGGCGGCTTCGCCCGATTTCCACACCGCGATGCGGCTGGAATCCACGCGGCTCATCTGGCCCGCGCCGATGCCCAGCGTGCGATCCGATGCCGCGTAGACGATGGCGTTCGACTTGACGTGTTTGACCACGCGCCAGCCGAAGAGCAGCGCCTGGATTTCTTTTTCGGTGGGCTGGCGTTTGGTGACCACTTTGAGGTCCGCCGCTTGCACAACGCGCAGGTCGCGCTCCTGGAGCAGGAAGGAATCGGCGCCCACGCTGCGGATATCCCACGGCGAGGCTTCGCGCATGTCACGGATTTGTTTGAGCAACCGCAGGTTTTTCTTCTTTTGCAACAAAGCCAGCGCTTCGGGTTCGAAATCCGGCGCGATGATCACTTCGCTGAAGATCTCCACGATCGCCTGCGCGCAGGCCAAATCCAGCGGCTGGTTGACGGCGATGATGCCGCCGTACGGCGCTTGGCGGTCGGTGGCGAAGGCTTTTTCCCACGCTTCGAGCAGATGGGGCCCTTGGCCGACGCCGCAAGGATTGGTGTGCTTCAAGATCGCCAAGGTGGCGCGGTCGCCGGTGAACTCGGAGATCAAGCTGGCGGCAGCGGTCAGGTCGAGAATGTTGTTATACGACAGCTCTTTGCCGTGCAATTGCTGGAAATAGCGGCTGAAATCGCCGTACAAGGCGGCGCGTTGGTGCGGGTTTTCCCCATAGCGCAACGGTTGGGCCAGCGTGGGATGCAGCACCAATTGCTCGGTGAGCGGGGAGGAGGGTTTTTCCGGGGCGGGAGACGGAGCCTTCGCCGCGACGGCGGGGATGCCACTGAACGCCTTGGCCAGATGGGCCGCGATGGCGGCGTCATAGGCCGAGGTGCGGGCAAAGACCCGGGCGGCCAATTTGCGTCGCAATTCCACGGTGGTGTTGCCGTGTTCACTGATTTGAGACGCGACTTCGGCGTAGTCGTTGGGGTCCATCACCACAGTGACGCTTTGGTGATTCTTGGCCGCGCTGCGCAGCATCGAAGGGCCGCCAATGTCGATATTTTCGATCGCTTCTTCCAGGGTGACGCCCGGTTTGGCCACCGTTTGTTCAAAGGGATAAAGGTTCACCACCACCAGGTCGATGGGGGGAATGTCGTGCTTTTTGGCGGCCGCCTCATGGTTGGGATTGCCGCGAATATAGAGGAGCCCGCCGTGGACGCGCGGATGCAAGGTTTTCACCCGGCCGTCGAGCATTTCCGGAAAGCCGGTATGCTCACTTAAATCCTTCACCGGCAGCCCGTGATCACGCAACGCTTTGGCGGTGCCACCGGTGGAAAGCAGTTCCACCCCCGCGGCGACCAAGGTTTTGGCGAACGGAATCAGGCCGGTTTTATCAAAGACAGACAACAATGCGCGCTCGATTTTAGCCATAAATCGGGTCCAGTTCACCCCAACGGGCGCAAGCCGTCAATCCGCAAATTCAGACCCTTGGCGGCCGACAATACCCTGGCCAAACGGGGGGCGCGCGGGTATGTTATAAGCATAAGCCGTCTGGGGATGTAGGCGGCCCGGGAAATTTAAACGAAAGGACAGCGCATGGCTCAAGCCATCATGGATCCGGAGAAAGTCCGGCGGTTCGCCGAAGAGTTGCACCGTTTCGGCAGCGATATGCAGACCCGCATGACGTCGCTGCAAGCGCGTTTTGTGGCGTTGGGGGACACGTGGCAGGATCAAGAGCACGAGAAGTTTGCGGAGGAATTCACGCAAACGATGAAGGTGCTCAAAAAATTCATCGAAGCCTCCGAGCAGCAAGCCCCGTACTTGCTCCGCAAAGCCCGGAGCATCGAGGCGTACTTGAACCAGCGTTAACCCATGGCGGATCGCGCCAAAATCACATCCGCCGACGCGTTGGAAGATTTTCGCGCGTCGCTGATCGTTTATTTGAGCAAGGTCCGTCCGGCGTTGGAGGAGATGAGCGAGGAGGCGCGCCAAACGCGGGCTTGGATCGAGTACGACCGCCTGCCTTATTGGTTAGCCGAAGCCCGCCGCCGCAAACGCGCGTTGGAGGACGCCCGGCAAGAGCTGTTCAGCGCCGAATTGCGCAATAAAGGAGAATCCAAGGCGTTCCAGAAAATGGCGGTGGAACGCGCCTTGCACGCCTTTCGCGAAACCGAGGAAAAACTGGTGGTCATTCGCCGCTGGATTCGCGAATTCGAAAATCTCTCCGCCCCGCTGGTCAAGCAAATCGATCAAGTGCATTGGATGGTGTCCACCGATTTGAAACAGGCCGCGGCCTATTTGGGGCGGGTGGTGGAGGCGGTCGAAACTTACGCTCAACTAACGCCTGCCGAAGCCGCCAGCCAGTCGCCGATGGGCAATCCGGGCAGCGTGGAAACCACGCCCGCGCCGACAGTGCCTGCGGCGGCCAACCCGCCCGCCGATGCGTCCCCTAATCCCGAACCACCGGTGGCGCCCACTAGTAACCCGGTTATCCCTCCCGCATGAGTTCCATTTCCGCCAACCGCTCGCGCTTGCAGGCGTTAACCCGCGAAATTCTGGTCCAATGGGATCAGGCCAAAATCCATTGGCAGGATGCCAAGGGCAAAGAGTTCGAACATCAATATATGGAACAGCTTTTGCTGCAAATCGAGCGAGCGGCGACGGCGGGGGAAAAGTTGGATAAAATTATCAATAAAGTCAGGACCGACTGTGAATGAGATTCTGGGGGTTAGCGAAACGCTCGAATTGCTGGGCAAATTGAAGAGCGCCTTGCGCGGGTTTGCCGCCCGCGAGGATCAACTGGCCTCAGAACAGCGCCAGCAAGCCGCGCTTGCGGCCAAGGCGCGCGACACCGTGCAGTACGAGCTGACGGGCAAGATCGAAACGAGCCAAGCCGAGGCCGAGGCCGCTTTTCAGGCAGGGCAGGAACTCCTTCAAACACGGGTTAACCGCTTTCAGGCTCGGATCGCGCGCGCCCAGCGCACCAGCCTCAAATTCCGTCTTGCCCAGATCGATGACGCCGAGGGCCGCCACAAGTATCAGGTGCAAAAAAGCATGCTCGATAACGAGCGGCGCGAGGAAAAGGAAAAGACGGAGGCCACCGCTCGCTGGCGTGAGTTCGAGCAGAAAGTGGACGGCGCGCAAGAGGCTTCACAACAACTCGTGCATCGCGCGGCCCAGGCCTTCCGGGGCTTTGGCGCGTTTAGCCGGGAATTGTCCCCGGATTTGGATTGGCCTGATGCCGCGTCCATCCCCGCCCAGCCCCAACTGCTGGCCGAGTGGGCCACCCTTCAGCAACAACTCAAAAGTGATTTGAATCGGTTTCACCACCTGCTCCTGCCTCGGTTGTTCGCCGTATTGCCGCTCTATCTAATCATTATTTTACTCTTATTATTAGGGGCAGTGGCGGTGCCTGCCTTGCGCCACTTTGGGGTTCAGAATGTTTCCTACGAGATCGCGGGTGGCGGCGCGGCTGTTTTGATGATTCTGACCATCCTGGCGCATTTTCTCGGCCGCCGAAGCGCGCTGCCGCTAGCCAGGAAGATTTCCTTAGGCTTGGCGAATGCGCGCCGGTTTCATACGGCGGGCCTCAAGCAAGCCGAGGACGGCTTGAAGGCGGATCACGCCCGCATTGCGCAGGAATCCGCGCACATCAAAGAAGCCCTGGAGATCGAGTGGCAAACGGCCTATCGACAAGCGGCGGAGCGGCGTGCCGAGGCTCCGAGATTAAACGAGCAAAAAACGCAGCGTGCCACCGCGCGGAATGAAGCCCTGCGGCAAGCGGCGATCTCCCGGCTAGAACATGCGAAGACCCAAGCAGTGGAAACCGCCCGCCAAGCGGCGGACCAGGTCCACCAGCAAGCGGAACAGACCTATGTCGCTCGTGTGGCGGCTATCGAAAACGAGTTTAGCTCCCGCTGGAAGGCCTTGGTAACGGAATGGCAAACGAGCGTCCAACCGGTGTGGGAGGCGTTGCATGCCGCCAAGTCTCAGGGTGAGTCGCAGTTTCCTTCCTGGAATGATCCCCGTTGGGAAACGTGGACGCCTCCAACGGAATTTCAAAATCATGCCCATTTCGCGCGGCTAGAAGTGAACTTGGACAAGCTGGCCGAGACCACTTGGGAATCGCGCCGCCTGCGCCTGCCCGGGCCGTCCTCCTTTGCGGTGCCATTGGTGCTTACATATCCCCGCCAGGGATCGCTCTTGTTTGAGACCACCACCACCGGAGGCGACGATGTGGTGCGCGCCATGAACAACGTGATCTTCCGGCTGCTCTCCACCACGCCGCCGGGCAAACTCTCGCTGACGATTATCGATCCCACCGGCCTGGGCCAAAGCTTCGCTTCCTTAATGCACCTGGCCGATTTCGAGGAAAGCTACATCAACAGCCGCATCTGGACCCAAGGCCAGCAGATCGAGGAAAAGCTCGCGGACCTGAGCGAGCACATGGAAAAAGTGATTCAGATGTACCTGCGCAACGAGTACCCGACCATTGCCGAGTACAACGCCCGCGCGGGGGTGATCGCCGAGAAGTACCACCTGCTGGTGATCGCCGGCTTCCCGGTCAATTTCAGCGAAACGGCGGCGCGGCGGCTCCAAAGCATCGTGGCCTCCGGCGCAAGGTGCGGCGTTTACACGTTGATTCATTGGGATCACCGTCACGCGGCCCCGCGCGATTTCGTGCCCGATGAGCTGCGCAAAAACCAGGTTTGCGTCACGGCGGGCGACAAAGGTTTTAGCCTGACCGGCGCCCGCTTGGCGGGAACCCGGCTGGTGTTGGAAGAGCCGCCGTCGGCGGAATTTGTGACCCGTTTCCTGCGCGTCGTGGGCCAGAGCGGCAAGAACGCCAGCCGCGTGGAAGTGCCGTTCCCGCAAATCGCGCCTGCCCCGGCGGAAATTTGGAGCGAGGATTCCACGAGCGAATTGCGCGTGCCCATTGGTTTGGCCGGCCCGGCCAAGTGGCAATACTTTGCCCTGGGCAAAGGCACCCGCCAGCACGCGCTCATCGCGGGCAAAACCGGTTCTGGCAAATCGACGTTGTTTCATATTCTCATCACGAACCTGGCGTTGCGGTTCAGCCCGGATCAGGTCGAGTTTTACTTGGTGGACTTCAAAAAAGGCGTCGAGTTCCGCTGTTACGGCCAGCGGCGCTTGCCGCACGCGCGCGTGGTGGCCATTGAGAGCGATCGCGCTTTTGGCCTGAGCGTGCTCCAGCGGGTGGACGAGGAATTGCGCCGCCGCGGCGATCTGTTCCGCCAAGCCAGCGCGCAAGATCTGCCCGGCTACAAGAAATCCCCCGGCGCGCTGCCGATGCCGCGATGCCTGCTGATCATTGACGAATTTCAGGAGTTTTTCGTGGAGGAAGATCGTGTCTCACAAAACGCCGCCGTGTTGCTGGACCGCATCGTGCGCCAGGGCCGCGCCTTCGGCATCCACGTCATGCTGGGTTCTCAAACATTGGGCGGCGCGTACACGCTGGCGCGCGCCACGCTGGGCCAGATGGTGGTGCGCATCGCGCTGCAATGCAACGAAACGGACGCCATGCTCATCATGGACGAGCACAACACCGCGCCGCGCTTGCTCTCGCGGCCCGGCGAAGGCATTTACAACGACGACGCCGGATCGATCGAGGGCAACAGCCCGTTCCAGGCGGTGTGGATCACCGACGAATCGCGTGACGAATATTTGGCGGCCATCCGCGCCCGCGCCGAGGCGGCCCCGCAAAAGTATCCCGGCCCCATGGTGTTCGAGGGCAACGCGCCGGCCGATCCACGTGACAACGCCGCGCTGCAAGCGGCCCTCACTTCGCCCGCGAACGTGCCCGCCCCCACGCCCCGCGTCTGGCTGGGCGCGCCCAATTCGATCAAAGGCCCCACCGAGGCCGTGTTCCCGCGCCGCGGCGGCAGCAACCTGCTCATCGTGGGCCAGCGCGAGGAAGCTTCGCTCGCCTTGCTCAGCATCGCCTTGATTTCCTTGGTGGCGCAGCATCCGCCCGGCACCGCCCGGTTCGTGTTCCTCGATAACCGGCCCGCCGCCGAGTGGGATCGCGTGTTCCTGGACCGCGTTTTCGCGGCGTTCCCGCGTCATCAGATCGAGCGCCCGCGCCACAACGAACTGGCCGGCGTGTTGAACGAATTGGCCGAGGAAACCAAGCGCCCGGACCGCGCCACCGAAGCGCCGCCGATTTTCCTCTTCGTGTACCGGTTGGAAGATTTCAAGAGCCTGCGCCAGGAGGACGATTTCTCCTTTGGCGGCGGCGAGGCGGGTCCCAGCCCGGCGAGTCTCTTCCAGCAAATCGTGGCCGAAGGCCCGGCGCGCGGGGTGCATGTCATCGTGAATAGCGACACCGGCGCCAGCGTGATCCGCAGTTTGGGCCGCAAATTGCTGGCGGAAATGGCCATGCGCGTGCTCTTCCAAATGAGCGCGAACGATTCGGCCAACTTGGTGGAATCGCCCGAAGCGAGCACGCTCGGGTTGCATCGCGCCTTGTTCTACCACGACCGCGAAGGCGGCATCGAAATCTTCCGGCCCTACGCCCTGCCGAGCACGGCGTGGGTCGATGAGATAGCCACGCGATTTCAATAACGCCTGGATTCGAGCTTAGAAACCAGGCGTTTGCACGCGCAAACCGTGGCCTGAATGCTATCAAATCCTTGGGGCGAGGCCGAATTGCCTGGAGGAGCATCAACCCGCGGAAAAAACCTTCAAGCTCGGGACAAATTCTGGGCGGCGCCCATCATTTGCTCCCGGCGGCAATCGCATTGCTAATCCCGATAGATGCGTCGTATACTAATAACAAGCCGTGGGGATAAAACAATGGCATAGGAGCAATGTTATGTGGATCAATGAATACCTCAACAAAGCTTCCCGAGTGGGGCTGCGGAATTCCGCCTGGGTGGCCATAATTACCGGCGTGTGGTGGCTGCAACCGCCTGGCTTCGGCGCCGAAAATCCCGCTGTTCAAACCCGTCAAATCCTTCCCGCCGAAAATCAAAGCCGCTTGATTATCCAATGGAACCAGATTCAAGGCGTCGAGGCGGCGTATGAAAGTTATCGGAAAGCCCCCGATGAAGGTCGCAGTGAGGCGCGCTGGAAAGCTTACACGCAAACCAACGACGCCACGGTGCCCCTCGTGCTGGCCGCCGTGCGCCAAGCGCCGAACGATCCCGGGGCGGTGCTGATTTTGGAATGGATTATCACCAACGGGCGCATCCAGATTAGCGCGCTTGAGACGTGCGGTGTCCAGGCGGTGGAGTTGCTGCGCGATCATCATGTCCAAAGCACGAATTTAAGCGCGATCTGCAAACAATTAGGGTGGAACTGGGACCCTATGAGCCAGCCGGCCATCGATTTCCTCCAAGGCGTGGCGGCGAAAAATCCGGATCGCAATTTGCGCGGACAGGCGAGTTTTGTGCTGGCGCGCTTGGCCAAGCAATGGGCCGAAGGCATCGCGTACGCGGCCAACAGCACCAACGCGCCCGACCTGGAATATCTGAAGGAGTATCAAAAAGTGGCCCAGGCGCAAACCGCCGAGGAAGCCTTTAAGAAAGCGGAAGCGCGGTTTGAGGAAGTCATCGCCAAGTACGCCAGTTGCCCTAATTTTCCCGCTGGCCCCGGCCTGCGCAATCCCAAACCCAAACTGGGCGACCAGGCTGCGGTCGAACTTTTCGAGTGCCGCCACTTGGAACTCGGGAGAAAAGCGCCGGATATCGAGGCCAAGGACCTTGATGGCGTGAAGTTCAAATTGAGCGATTACCGGGGCAAGGTGGTTATGATTAGTTTCTGGGCCACCTGGTGCGGCCCGTGCATGCAAATGGTGCCGCACGAAAAGGAGTTGGTGGAGCGCTTCAAGAGCCGGCCATTCGCACTGCTGGGAGTTAATGGCGATGACCGCACGGCCACGGCCAAAAAAGTCGTGGAGCAAGAGGGCATGACGTGGCGTTCGTTTTGGAATGGCGGCGCGTGGAACGGCGCGATTTCCACCGCGTGGAATGTGGCCGGCTGGCCCACGGTCTACGTGCTCGATGCCCAGGGGATCATTCGTTACAAACTTCAAGGCAACGGCGGCAAACGCACCGAGGTCCAGTTGAATGAAGTCATCGAACGCTGGGTGCGCGCCGCCGAAACCGCCAAACCTTGAAGCGTTTGGGGGCGTTAAAGCGGCGTTTTTGGGCGCCGGGCTGGGGTGTGGTTGTATATGCAAGTTGTTCTGGCCAAATATAATGTGGTTGATATCCCAGGTTAGCCTATTGTCAGATAAACGGTTTCGAGGTAGGCTGGGCGCTGGGTTGAGTATGAATACCGCAAAAAATGGCAAGGGCGATGCGCCCCGTAATATATCCGAACAGTTCCGCAAAAATTTAGAAGTGGTCGTGACCCCGCGCAATCCCACCTCGTGGCAGACGGGCCGGCGCATTCGCAAACGCTATGGCCAGACGAGTGCGCCGAGCACGGCGGGGCCATCCGTGCAACTGGGGGCGTGACGCCCGGTCCCGTGGCCCGGGAATTTCATGGCAAAAAAGCGCCAACGCTGGCTGATGCTTCTCGCACTTGCGATTTTAACTGGATTCCTGGGGCTGAATATCTTGGCCTATCAACATGCGTGGGCCATGTTGCGTTTCGTGCCGGGAGGATCGCGCACCAGCCAGCCAGAAGCTTTATCCTGGGCGCAAAAAATCGCGGTCCTCTTCACCGGCGTGAGCTTGCCCCGGCCGCAGACGAATTTGCCCCCCGCCACTTTGGCTCCCGAATGCCAGGCCGTCGAGATTCCGGGGGCCAACGGAATTCGTTTGGGCGCGTGGTTTTGCCTGGGTACGCGCACGAATGAATTTGTACTGCTGTTCCACGGCTACGGCGGCGAAAAATCCGGCACCTTGCCCGAAGCGGAGGTTTTCCGCGAATGGGGCTACAACGTGTTGCTGGTGGACTTTCGCGGATCGGGGGCCTCTTCGGAAGCGTGCACCACGGTGGGCTACGACGAAGCCGAAGACGTCGCAGCGGCCTGGCGTTGGGTGCGTGCGCGCCAGCCGGACGCCCGAATTATTCTGTACGGCCAATCGATGGGAGCGGCGGCGGTGTTGCGGGCGGTGCATAGTTGCGGCGTGAAACCGGACGCCATCATCGTCGAATCGGTTTTCGACCGGTTGCTAAACACCGTGCGCCATCGGTTTGAGGCGATGCACGTTCCGGCGTTTCCGTGCGCCCAGTTGCTGGTCTTCTGGGGCGGCCGCCAGATGGGCTTTAACGCTTTTGCCCATAATCCCGCTGATTACGCCGCTAGCATCCATTGCCCGATTCTCTTCACCCACGGCGGGGCCGATCCACGAGCGCACATTGAAGAAGCACGCCGAGTATTTGCGGCGGTTCCCGGTCCCAAGCAATTCCACGAGTTCCCCGCCCTCGGCCACATGGCGCCAGTCCAACGTTACCCGGAAGAATGGAAAACGACGGTGCGGAATTTTTTGGATTGAAAGACGGGGCAGGGGGCGAAATTAAACACAGCCGAATCGCTTAATCAGTACCCATTCGGCCCAAAGCGAGTTCCCCGATTGGCAGTCGATAACTTTCCGCAAATAGAGTCTGCGGCCGGTTAAAACCGGGGGGGCTATTGGGGAATGGTGTCCGCAATCGCGCCCGTGGTTGCTTCCACCTGCTTATCCACTTTTTTATCCAGGTTGGAGTTAGAGTACTTCGAAACTTTTTGCACACCCCAATAAGTGGCGGCCCCCAATGCCAGCAGGACGATCAGAATCAATAGTTTTTTCATAGGCAGTCTTAAGGATTAAACCCTTCATCACTGTTTTCCTCACGAGGATTTTATTCGCCCAGGTTTTTTCGCAGAATTAGGAGCGCTCGCACAGGAAACCTATTTATCACTAGCTCAAATCATGGCGAGGGCGCCAGATTCCACTCCGCCAAAGTGGCGCGAATTTCATCGGCCATGGAATCCTCCATTTCGGTAAACAATTTCAAGGCTTGATTGGCGTGGTCCATGGCTTGGGAGTTTTGGCCTTTCTTTTTCAACGCTAAAGCCAGATTCCATAGCGCGCTCGCTTCCACTGGAGGGAGGGCCAATTCCCGGCCCCGGGCCAGCTGTTTTTCAAAAAGTGCTTGCGCCTCGCCGGTTCGGCCCATTTTAAGATAGGCCCGGCCTAGGTTGCCGAGAGCGTTTGCTTCTTCTTCGCGAGTGCCGATTTCACGGGCGATGGCAATGGCTTCGGTGCACAGTTCAGTGGATTTTTCGGGATCGCCCAATTCCAAATGTGCCATGGCCAGATTGTTCAGATCATTGCTCGCGCCTTGGCGGTCCTCAATTTCTCGCGAAATGGCCAAGGCTTGTTCGTGGTATGCTTTGGCCTGCGCAAAATTCTTGGAATCTAAGGCGGCCAGGCCGAGACAACTCAGGCCGACGCTTTCACCCTGGAGATCGCCGTCCGCGCGATTGATGGCCAGTGCTGTTTCAAAATGTTCTATAGCCTGCGTAATTTGGCCTAGATTTAGGTAGGCCAAGCCCAAGTTGCCGATGGATCCGGCCTCATCCCGGCGGCAGCTGAGTTCGTGAAAAATCCGCCGCGCTTGTTCCTCGAATTCGAGGCGCAAACGCTGCTGGCCCAAGTTACCGTAAATCCAGCTCAGCGCGCTCAACGCCGAAGCTTCGCCGCGGCGGTTGCCCAATTCGCGCGAAATTGCCAGCTGTTGCTCAAACAATTCCCGGGCCTTACGCCAATCGTTGAGTTTGCGATAAGCGCAGCCTAAGTTCCCCAAGGCATTGGCTTCGCTCTTGCGGTTGCCGACTTGGTGGATGATGGCCAATTGCTGTTCGTAAAAACCGATGGCGCGCTGGATTTCACCCAAAGCAGAGTAAGCAAGGCCGAGATTGCCCAAGTTATTTGCTTCGCTCAGCCGGTTCTTCAATTCGCGCGCGATGGCCATACTGCGTTCGTGGCATTCGATGGCCTTCCGAGGGGAATCCAAGGCGCTCCAGGCCAAACCCAAGTTTCCCCAGGCATATTCTTCTTTTTCTCGATCCTCCAAGATGCGCGCCGCGCGGAGCTGGCCTTCCGCCCATTGGAGTTTTTGCCGGAGGTTGAAGCGCAAACCGCCGGTATAAACCACCGCATTTACCAAATAATACAGCAATTTCGCCGACTCACGATCTTCGCGCGTGGACAGCCAGTCGAAAGCGGCTTCCAAATGGGGACGTTCGAAATCGAACAAAGTTAGCCCCAGCCGCACACATCCGCCGCCCTTCGCGTAAAACACGTCGGCTTGATCACCGACGTCAATGAAATGATCCGCATGGCGGAAACGGGCGGCTTCGAGTGTGGTCGGCTCGGCGTGCTCGCGGGCGTATGCCAGAAGCGCCGGCTCCCAGGAATAGCGGTTATTTGGTTTGTCGTAATTCAACAAATGCTGGGTGTGCAGTCTATAGAATACCGACTCAGGATCGGCTTCCTCCTCCCCAATCACCGCCACCGCCGCTTGCTGCGTGAACCATGCGGGCATGATGGACAAAGCGAAAAATCCCGCGCGGTCTTCCGGTGACAGCGCCGCCAATCTAGCTTCAATTTCGGGATTTGAATCGAGCATGGCAGAATGATGCTTATAACCGGGTAATAAACAAGTAAATGTGTGATTCGGGAGTGCCTGGGATTAGCCGGATGCTGCCAAGTTTCCAGCGCCAGCGGTCCGGGAAGCCGAATGTGTCGCGAGAAAACTAAGGGACGAGTTGCCCAATCCGGTAAAACCGTTGCTGGGCGGAGGTGGCCTCTGCGTCGACCAGCGGAGTCACGGTGTTGGTGGCCACCAGTTGGGTGACGGTAGTCCACATCATGGTTTCGCGCGAAGCTTCCAGACTATAAGTTTTTCCCAGTTCGCCCAGCAAGGTGAGCTGAAAGCCATTGGTCGTCATGCCGCCGCCGTTTTCGGGCGATTGAACCACGAGTTGCGGGAACACTACGGGGCGGAAATGGGCGGTGGCGGTGCGGTTGGTGTCCATTTTTAGCGAGATGGACGCGTTGGTGCCGGCAACGTCGCCGGCCCAATGGTCAAATGCGAAGCCGGCCTTGGGCAAAGCCGTTAAGTTGACCTCGGTGCCGGGATCGAAGTCCACACCGGCGGGCGCATTGGAAATTGATCCACCGTAAGGCACCTGAAGCTGAAGATGTGAGCCCGGCACAAATACCGCGAGAAAATAGGCGGCCGCCCATTTGAAATTGAAGTCGAACCATGCGTTGGTGGATTGGGTATATAAATAACCAGAAGACGGAGTAAAATCATGGTCGGGATCACGATGCTTTCCGCGCCAATGGGAAAAACGATAACCGGGCTCTGGCACGGCACACAAGGTGACGGGTCCCCACGGTGGCCAGGGATGTTGATCCGAAGCCGTGCCTTCGGGGTATTGCTCTATGGTGCCTTTGCCCACGGTTGCTGTGTATATGGTTTGTTCATAAGGGCCATCCATGTGCGTCAGCCAAATGGGTTCTGGGAATTGCAGAGGTTCTCCGAAGATTTGATGCCAAGGGCCAATCCTATCTTGGTTGATCGCGGTCTCATAGTATTGCCCGCCACTCCAGACCAGGATTTGGAACTCGCAGGTTTC
>MTLE01002226.1_pt1 | contig 35644 bp, 34 predicted proteins | sample 1982461 | NCBI WGS metagenome assembly MTLE01 (sample SAMN05712605, study PRJNA340218) | biofilm metagenome | isolation source: sample SPL anode biofilm adapted to -200 mV | place: USA | collected 2012-02-03
ATTATATTGTAAGATATTTTATATATTATTCAAGAGGCATTTTGAAACAGGCCTTTATAGAGGGGCTTATTTTTGCTAATTTATATATATGGATAAAGGGTTTATAAAAACTGCGGCAATAGTACCTAATGTAAAAACGGCTGACGTAAACTTTAACGTAAGCCGCATAACCGCTTTGCTTAAGAAAGCGGAGCAGCAGGGCGTAAGCATTGCCGTATTGCCAGAGCTTTGCATTACGGGATATACCTGCGGGGATTTATTTTTAAAGCAAACCCTTTTACGCGGCGCGCTTGGCGGCCTTGCCAAAATACTTGCGGAAACAAAAAAACTTAATATTATTTTTACTGTCGGCCTCCCACTTGAAACTGAGGGCAAACTTATTAATGCCGCCGCGGTTATATATAAAGGCGAAATTTTGGGTATAGTGCCTAAAACTTATCTGCCTAATTACAAAGAATTTTACGAGCAGCGTTGGTTTGCCTCCGCGCGCGATATTAAAGAGCCGCAAATAAATATTTTGGGGCAGGATGTTCCGCTTGGGACAGATTTACTTTTTAAGGCGGAAGAAGCCACCTTTGGCATAGAAATTTGCGAAGACCTTTGGGCCGCCATTCCCCCCTCCTGCGATATGGCTTTAAACGGTGCGGAAATTATTTTTAACCTTTCCGCTACCAATGAACTTGCCGCAAAACACGATTATCTTAAAAGCCTTTTGGCGCAGCAATCCGCGCGCTGTATTTGCGGATATGTTTACGCCTCTTGCGGCTTTGGGGAATCCTCTACCGACGTGGTTTTTGCTGGCAACGGGCTTATTTACGAAAACGGTTCTCTTTTAGCCGCCGCGCAACGCTTTAGCCTTGAAGAGCAAATAACGATAAGCGAAATTGATATAGAGCGTATTAAAAACCAACGCAGGGAAAACACTACATTTACGCAGTCTTCCTCCGACAATATGGCAACTTTTACCGTTATAGAAACTGGTTATAAAAGTTCCGCGCCGCTTAAATTAACCCGCGCGGTAAACCCTTTGCCGTTTGTGCCGCAGGACGGTAATATATCCGCCCGCTGCCGCGAAATTTTGGATATTCAAACAGCGGCATTGGCACAGCGCGTCAATCATACAAAAGCAAAAAGCCTTGTTATCGGCATATCCGGCGGGTTGGATTCCACACTTGCGCTTATGGTTGCGGTAAGAACATTTGACAAGCTTAATATAAGCAGAAAAAACATTACCGCCGTAACAATGCCCGGCTTTGGCACTACGGGCAGAACATATAATAATGCGGTAAAACTTATGGCGGCCCTTGGCGTAAGCGCGCGCGAAATTGATATAAAGCCAGCCGTAAAACAACATTTTAAAGATATCGGCCATAAAGAAACTATACACGACGCCGTTTACGAAAATTCTCAGGCGCGCGAAAGAACACAAATACTTATGGATATTGCCAACCAAACCTGCGGGCTTGTTGTGGGGACGGGCGATATGTCCGAACTGGCATTAGGCTGGGCTACTTATAACGGCGACCATATGTCTATGTACGGCGTTAACGCGGGCGTACCAAAAACGCTTGTGCAGCATTTAGTGGCGCAAACCGCCTTGGAAATTGAAGATAAAAAAATTGCCGCTATTTTGCAGGATATTATAAACACACCCATCAGCCCCGAACTTTTACCCGCCGCAAAAAACGGTAAAATAAAACAAAAAACGGAAGACCTTGTAGGCCCGTATATATTGCACGATTTCTTTTTATATTATTTCCTGCGCTTCGGCTTTGGCCCAGCAAAAATATACTTTTTGGCAAATCACGCCTTTAAAGGCGCGTACGAAGCGGCGGAAATAAAAAAATGGATGAAAGTATTTTTTGAAAGATTTTTTGCACAGCAATTTAAACGCTCCTGCCTGCCCGACGGCCCGAAAGTAGGCTCCATAGGTATAAGCCCGCGCGGGGACTGGCGTATGCCAAGCGACGCGCAAGCATCACTTTGGATAGAAGAACTTACGGAAATTAAATAATTTATGGAATATAAAAACCCTACGTTAGAGCAATATTTACCCATCATCAATGTATGCCTTTTAATTTTATCGGGCGTCGCCCTTACGGCCTTTCTGGTTTATACAAAAACGGTTTTAATGCCTTTTGTTATAGCGGTTTTTATATCTATGGTTTCAAACACCTTTGCGACGTGGATGAAAGAAAAATGGGGCGTACCCAGAATGCTGGGGCTTGTACTTGCCGTATTGTTTGTGCTGGGTTTGGCGGGCATAGCAATTATGTTTGTGTCCAATGCAATAACAGTATTTATGGCAGGCGCAACAAACTATGCTGGCAAGATAAGCGAAAGCTTAAATTGGGCCGTTGCCATAGCGCAAAAGATAGGCATTAAGATTAATCAAAACTTTATAAGCGAATATATAGCAAATATCCCCGCAATGAATATTGTTACCTCTATGGGCGGTTGGCTTATATCTTTGTTTACCACATTATCGCTGGTAACCCTGTTTGTAATATTTATTTTTATGGGCCACGCTGCGCAGGATAATCCCTTTTTAAGCAATATAGAAAGGCAAATATCAAAGTATCTTATGATTAAGTTTTTTGTTTCTCTGCTCGCAGGCGGGCTTACCTGGATTATACTGGCCTCGGCGGGTACGCCGCTTGCCGCAACATTTGCCTTCTTAACTTTCGTTTTAAATTTTATACCCAATGTCGGGCCGTTTATTGCAACGCTGCTGCCCGCGCCCGTATTATTTTTAACTTTCGGCCCCGCTTGGCAGATACCTTATGTTCTTATAACGCTTACTGTTATACACTTTTTGGTAGGCAATATTTTGGAAACAAAATTGCTCGGCAAGGGTATGGATTTAAGCCCTGTAGTGGTTATAGCAAGCTTAATTTTTTGGGCATTGGTATGGGGCGCGATGGGCGCGCTGCTTGCAGTGCCTTTAACCTCTGTAATAAAAATTATTTTAGAGCGCAGCGAGCCTACAAAACCGCTTGCGCAAATGCTGGCGGGCAGACTGCCATTTAAATAAATTTTACCGTCAAATAAAGAATCCCCCGCCGTAAGTTTAAAGCGGGGGATTTTTTATTTATTATTACTTTTTATTTTATAACGGAATTTATCAGTTTGCCGTCGGCGAAACTTTCTATATTTTTTATAGTAGTTTCAAGTATGCGATGCACCGCGTCGGCGGAGTTAAAGGCAACGTGCGGCGTTACTATCACATTTTTATGTTTAAGAAGTTTGGCATTAACTATGGTATTAATGGCAAAGTTCATATTCATATTTTCCTGTTCAAGCATAATATCGTCGTGGATAATAAAGTCCTCATTTTCCAGCACGTCCAAGCCCGCGCCGCCTACTTTGCCGCTTAATATATTCCTGTACAGCGCCTCGCCGTCAATAAGGTCCCCGCGGGCGGTGTTGATGATAATAACGCCGTCTTTCATTTTAGAAAAGGCGCCGTCATTAAGCAGGTGGTAGTTTTCTTTAGTTGATGGCGCGTGGAGCGAAATTACATCGCTGCCCGCATAAAGCTCTTCTAAAGAAACATAATTAATATTGTAAATACGCTGAAATTCTTCGTTAGGGTAAAGGTCGTAAGCAAGCACGTTCATACCAAAACCCTTTGCAAGTTTTATAACGTGGCGGCCTATCGCGCCCGTGCCTATAATGCCTATGGTGCGTCCATAAAGATCAAAACCCGTGTAGCGTTTAACTTTATAAACGCCGTCAAACATATCATTTCTCGCCGTGATTATTTTGCGGCTTACATTAAGCAAAAGGCCAAGCGTATATTCCGCTACGGTAGCCTCGCCATATTTGGGGACGTTAACCACGTTTATCCCGCGGCTTTTGCAATAATTAAGGTCTATATGGTCATAGCCCGTGGAACGGGTGGCTATAAGTTTTAATGAGGGAAATTTAGAGAGCAGCTTTTCGCCCATAACTTCTGAAGAATGCACAAAAACCGAGATGACGGCAGCATCTTTAATCTGTTCGTATTGTTCGTCCGTCATAGTTTCTATACTGTTTTCCAAAAGGATAATATTGCACTTGCAGGCGGGCCTTGTTTTAAGATACTGCCCCGTAAGCTTGTCAACATCAAAAAAGACAATTTTCATAATATTACCTCCTTTTAATATATTATACAAAATTGTTAAGCGGGGCTAACATTTGTATCAAAAAATGCCCGCAAAACGGCCGTTTAGCAAGAGGGCAGCAAGTAATAAGATAAAGTTTGTTAAACTGTATTTATGGAAAGATTTGATATCGTAATTATCGGCCTCGGGCCTGCGGGCAGCACGCTTGCAAGGCTTTTAAAGCCGTCTTTAAAAATTGCCGCGATAGATAAAAAGACAACGGAAGAAAACAGTTTTTGTAAGCCGTGCGGCGGGCTTTTGGCACCCGACGCTCAAAAAACTTTGGCTCTTTTTGATTTAACCCTGCCTAAAGAAGTTCTTGTAAACCCGCAAATTTTTGCGGTACGCACCATTGATTCCAGCCAAAATTTAATCCGCCACTACCAAAGGTTTTACTTAAATTTAGACAGGCATAAATTTGACCTTTGGCTTAAGTCGCTTATACCCGATAATGTCCGCCTGTTTAACGGGGCGACGGTAAATAAAATTGAAAGAAAGCAAAACGGTTTTGAGGTAAGCTTTAAAACAAACAATAAAACAGAAACTGTTTTTGCCGCCCATATAGTTGGCGCGGACGGGGCAAACTCCGCCGTAAGGCGCACATTTTTCCCAAATGTTAAAATGCATTCTTATACCGCCGTGCAGGAATGGTATAAAGAAGAGCATGAAAACCCTTTTTATTCCTGCCTGTTTGACGAACATATTACCGACTGCTACTCTTGGTCTGTATCAAAAGACGGGTATTTGATATTGGGCGGCGCGTTTAAAGCGGAAAGCTGCAATAAAGATTTTGAGAAATTAAAAAAGAAAGCCGTAGCCGCAGGGTTTCGCCTTGGTGCGCCTATTAAAAGAGAAGCCTGTCTTGTGTTAAGGCCGCAGAACTTTAAGCAGTTTTGCACAGGCAGGGACGGCGTATTTTTGATAGGAGAAGCGGCAGGTTTTATAAGCCCCAGTTCGCTTGAAGGTATAAGCAGCGCATTTAAAAGCGCCTTGGCTTTAAGCCGCGTTTTTAACACGGACGCAAAGAATAAAAATACAAAATATTCTTTGGCCGTACTGCCGCTTCGCTTAAAATTATGGCTTAAACTTTTAAAGTGTCCGTTTATGTATAACCCTTTCTTAAGAAAACTGGTTATGAAAAGCGGACTAAGCGCAATTAAAGTAAACCGCAATATATAAAACTTATAAAAAGCTTTGGCCCGCTTTTAAAGCAGGAAGTTTTAAGTAAGTCGCCGCGCTTTGGCCCAAATCCGCAAAAGTTGTTCTTTTACCCAAAAAGCCTTCTTTTATGCTTTTACCAAATACAATTACAGGAACATTTTCGCGCGTATGGTCCGTGCCTTTAAAGCACGGGTCGCAGCCGTGGTCCGCCGTTATAAAAACGATGTCGTCATCTTGCAAAATTTGCGCCAGTTCGGGCAGGCGTGTATCAAAATATTCAAGCCCTTCGCCATAACCCTTATAGTCGCGGCGGTGGCCCCAAACCATATCAAAATCCACAAAGTTTGTAAAAATTATACTGTTTGCGGGCGCGGCGGAAACTTCCCTTAAAGTAACGTCCCAAAGTTCGGCAAGGCCGCTGGCTTTTGCGGCGCGGGTAACGCCCTGCCCCGCAAAAATATCTGATATTTTGCCTATGGCAATAACATTGCCGCCCTGCGCCTTCATAATATCAAGAAGCGTAGGGGCAGGCGGCTTTACGGAATAATCGTGGCGGTTTTTTGTACGCTTAAATGTTGCGGCGCTTTCCCCCTCAAACGGGCGGGCGATAACGCGGGCAATATTATAAGGCGCAAGATGTTTGAAAGCAATTTCGCACAGGCTGTAAAGCTTTTGCAGGCCAAAGTGCTTTTCGTGCGCGGCTATCTGGAACACGCTGTCTGCCGACGTATAGCAAATAGGCAAACCCGTTTTAATATGCTCTTCGCCCAGTTCGGCAATAATTTCCGTACCGCTGGCGGCCTTGTTGCCCAAAATGCCTTTTAAGCCTGCTTCCGCGCAAATTTTTTCTATAAGTTCCTGTGGGAAAGAGGGATAATTTGGCTTAAAATAGCCCCAGTCAAAAAGTACGGGAACGCCTGCCATTTCCCAATGGCCCGAAGACGTGTCTTTTCCCTTGCTAAGCTCCTGCATATAGCCGTAAGCCGAGGGTATTTTGAATGAAGATTTTGTTTGCGGGCCTGCGGATTTTTCGTCAAAATTATCACTTGCGGTTGCCGCTTTAAAAAGGCCCAGCTGCGCTAAATTAGGCACATTAAGCCCGCCGTTTGCCTGCACTATGTGGGCAAGAGTATTTGCGCCGTCGTCGCCAAAAGCGGCGGCGTCTTTTGCCCCGCCTATACCGAAGGAATCCATCATCAAAATAATAACGCGCCTGTTGTCTGACATAAAATCTCCGTTTATAAATGGACAATCTTTACTAAAATATAGCAAAAATAGCGCTAAAGAAGGCAACTTGGCAACCTAGCCCTTGATAAATTTAATAAAAATGTTATTATTTGAGAAAAGGGGATATAATATCTTTTATTTATAATTTCCGCTAGGGGGAAAGTTATGAAAGAAGCATATAGAAATATGCGCAATTTTTGGCTTGACGCTAAGAATTTTGAAGGGGCCAAAGGCCTTGTGCCTTTTGGGCAGGAAGAAATTTACGCCGCGGGCGCGGAGTTTTGCATGCCCGACAATAATAATATTTTAAAAAATATCATAATAGCCGCCAACGCGCTTGGCGACGCAAGTATGTATTTTGAAAATAACAGCCCTTCTGGCATCGGCGGTTTTTTGGGGCAGGGCCATCCTAAAATAAAAGCGGCCTCCCTTGACGTATTAAGAGAGGCCGATAAGATGATTTACGCTATGCAGCCCGTTAAGGAACTGCCTTTTAGCATACATTGCAAAGTTACTTTATTTGCGGTATCCAAAAAAACTATCTTTTACGCGCAATTTGAAGAAGAACAGCTTAGAAATCCTCAAAATATTTTCTACCAGTTCTTCGCCACAACGCAACTGCTGATTTCCGCATTTAAAGCGCAAGAGGCAGCCTCCCTAAAAAATAAGCAGGGCTAGAACATAACCCCTATATTAAAAGAGGCGGCCGCGGCGGCGGGAATATCGGTATTATCCACCTCCGTGCGTTCATTGCTGATTGCGCCTGCAAATTCCATATAAAAATGTGCCGCGTTAAAGCCAAGGCCGGCCGTAAAGTACATAGGCGCGTTGGAGTTTGCTATATTCTTGTTTATCCCCGCCCTTAAAGGCAAATTAAAGGAAGGCCTGTTAACAAGGTTTATTTCCACACCGGCGGCAAGCTGGCGGGAGTCATAGCCTTTAATGGAAGTTTCATTTTCCGTAAGGTCCATATCCGCCGCAAGCGTTATAAAACTTAAGGGATTTAAAGCCGCGCCCGCGCGTATTTGCGGTTTTAATTCATAATCCCCCGTCTTCCAATCTGCCGCAATTACAGGGTTAACACCGACGGGCGGGGCAGGCCTGTCAAACTTAGGGCTGTTAATATTTTTTGCGGTTATACCAAACTGCGGGTTAAACCAAATATTCTTGCCAGAAAGTTCGCGTACATTAACCAATGCGCCCAAATCTATACCCAGCTGCGTGCTGTTCTTTTTATCTTCCCAAGCGTCTTTTAAAATATCCCCTACGTCGTCATTTTCCTGCAAAAGCATAATGCCTGTTTGCGCGATAGTGCCGTTGATTGCTTTTATATTGCCGCCCAGTTGCACGCCTTTTACAATGGTAAAACCATAACCTAAAGAAGCTTCCGTAAAAGCGGCGACATCTGCCATAGCGCGCGTTTCGTTATCGTTATAGCCGCTTATCCCACTGGAGGAAGCCGCACTGTTGATGATAGGCGCCGCGCCACCCATATTTGCGGCGGCCTCGTTAGCTGCGGCAAGTATTTGATCCGGCGTAGAACCCGCGCCCGAAGCAGCGTTTACAAAAGCATTTGCCAAAGCTTGCGATGTAGCGTAGCTACCGCCCAGAAGTGTGTTTAAGTCCGCAAGCAAGCCCGGTTGCGCGTCAATGGAGGCGGCAAGCGTATTTGCGGCGGTGGCATTGGTAGGATTGGCGGGGGTTGTAGTAGCGCCCAAGGTTATACCCAAAGAGCCGCCCTGCGTGCCAAGCCCCAAATTTTTTGTATCTATAACGGGCGTAATCCCCATATTGCCCAAAGAACGGACGGAAAAAGCAAAGTTTTTAAACTTAAAACCAAGCCCCGCATCGGCATTAACAAGCGCGCCGATTTCGTTAGCCACCAAATCGTGTATGGTGGAAAGGCCAGTAAATAACGTGGACATTTCCGCCGCGGTGGGTGCCCCGCCGTTTTCTATTTTTGTAGATAGGGTATCGTAATCTTTGGAAAGTTTATCAAACTTATCAATGGATTTTAAGACGGTTTTTGTGGTTTCCGCATTAACGCCGAGGTTAAAAAGAAGTCCCTTTTCGTTACGGCCTTCTTTTTGCACCAAAGCGGCAGGGTTCCAATACTGCGCGTCCGGCCCGTAAGCCGCCGCCACACCCGCGCCGCCCATTGCCATAGCGCGCGGACCAACCCACTGCCAAGGCGCGGCGTAAGAAGTTGCCGTCAAGCAAAAAGCGAATACAAACAATAAATATTTTTTATACATTTCTCCCCCATAAACAAAAAGTGTTGAAAATAAGAAAAGCAAATTCGTTATACCTATTATATAAATAAAAATTAATTTTATTTACAAGCCCCGTAAAAAAAGATAAATATTTAATATATCCGTTATATTAAAGGAGAATTTTATGTTGAAAGATTTTAAAAATTTCGTTATGCGCGGCAATGTCGTGGATATGGCGGTGGGCGTTATAATAGGGGCGGCGTTCGGTAAGATAGTTTCTTCTTTGGTAAGCGATGTTCTGCTGCCGCCGATAGGTAAAATTACGGGCGGGGTGGATTTTTCCAACCTGTATTTTAATCTTACCTCCACACCTTACGAAAGTCTTGCCCAAGCGCAGCAGGCCGGCGCGGCGACGGTAAATTACGGTATATTCATCAATACCGTTATAAACTTTTTTATAGTGGCGGGTGTTTTATTTTTACTTATAATGCAGGTAAATAAGTTAAAAACTAAGTTTGAAGAAAAAGCTGCGCCCAACACAAAAGAATGTCCGTTTTGCCTTTCCGCCATTCCCCTAAAAGCGGTAAAGTGCGCGCATTGCACGTCCGACTTAAAATAATTTACGCTAGAGTAAAACAAAAAAGCCGCGCTATAAAAAACGCGGCTTTTTTAATTTAAGCAAAAATTTATTTGCGTACTATTTGCGGACGGGGTAGGGTTTATAGTCGGAGGAAAGTTTGCTTTTTTCCAGTATCTGCTTTTCTATACCTTCGTTGCGGCGGAAAGGCCCTATAAGATAATTGGTGTCCGCGGCAAAAAGTTGCGCCCATTTAGCAAGCGGGGCAGGCTGCGCAAGAAGCATAGGGTCCACCATAATATAGACCACCTGATGGCCCTTGTTGAGCACTAAAAGCGAGGCGGCGTGATAGTCCCACTGCGGGTAAATTTTATGTGTAGCAGGGTCCGTAAATTTATCGGTATTTTGCGCGGTCTTTACAAATTCGCCATTCTGCGGGTAGGCAAAAACGGTATAAACTTTTACTATGCGCCACTCGTCGTATTTTGCGGGCAGGGCAGCGCAAATATCGCGGCAAAAAGAATATGTGCAAACGGCGCATTCTTCGTTAACGGGGCGGTAATAATGCTGCACGGTATTTGTTTTTGCGTGGTCCATAACCGCCATCATATCAACTTCTTTATAGGTGGAAACCAGCTTGTTATTTTTGGCTTTGTTAACCGCAAGCTGACGCTTAAGCTGCGCCACTAACTCGTCGGAGGCTGCCTGCTGCGTTAAGGTTCCCGCAGCGGCGGTGTAGCCATAGCGGCGTTTGGAATCTTTACTCCTGTGAAGGGTTTGTATAAACAGTTTTTCCAAAGCGGTGTTGGAGGAATCAGCCGTGTTATATGCAACATTAAGTTTTTGTTTGAACATTTCCGCCAGCTGCTCTTTTATATCTTGCCGATTATCGGCGTAAAATTGCGGATAGTTATGCTCAAGGCCTGCCATACGGTATAAATAATCCAAAACACCGATATAATTAAAATCCAATTTGCTGGGCGGCAATGTTTTTTTGTAAACCGCATCGGTAACATAAATATTATAAAGATAGGCGGCGACGGCTTTCACTTTGTCTTTTTTATCTTTACCGTTAAAAAATCCTTTAAAAGTTTCCCAGACGGAAGGCTCCCCCTGCACGGTATTGCTTGCGCTTACGCCCAGCTGCAAATTTATAAGCAAAGCGGCGGGGTTGGCATTGGGATATTGCTTGGCAATTTTCTCCTGCAAATATTTGGGGAAGGCAGGGGCAGGCGCGGGGGACGCAAACGCGGATAATCCGCCGACGGAAAAAACAACTGCGGCAAACACGAATGCAAAAAAGATATTTTTAATATGTTTCATAAGTCGCGCGCGCAAAAAGCGGCCTCCCTGTATCCTGTAATGTAAAGTATAAATAACTATTGCCCTGACGACAAGGGACTAAAGTACTATTTCGCGCGTGGGTATAGTGGGTATATAGGTTATTTAATGTCGTACCTTGTCCAGCCGGATACACCGCTGCCGCCCGCAGTGCCGTTTTGTACGCCGCCTACTGCTTGGCAAACCTTGTTTGCGACATAATCGTTGGGGTATGCCCAACATTCCTGCGTGCCTGCGCGGTTGCTTGACTCGTATCTAAGCCATACGGCATAACCTATTTTGCGGGTTGAAGAATTCCCAAGGTAGGCAACAAAGTTTTTACTGCCACCGTCATATAAGTCAATATAAAAACTGGGCCCGTAAATATAATTTGCAGCATTAAAGTCGCCTGTAAATTCTGAGGAGGGCAAAACGTCAAGTTCGGCCCAATTATTTGGATAGCGGCCCAAAACGAGATATGCCCTTTCCGCCGAATCCCCCAAAGATTTAGCCAAATGTTGCATGGCAGAAAATCTGGCCTTGCCGACGGCAACCTGATACTGCGGCAAAGCGATGGCGGCAAGTATGCCTATGATCAAAACCACCACTAAAAGCTCAATTAAAGTAAACCCTTTTTTATACACAATATCCCCCTAAAATATATTTATAAACCCTGCTCTTTGCGCACGAAGCAGGTTGTAAGATGGTCGTTAACATAGCCGACGGCTTGCAGGTGCGCATAGCAAATAACGGTGCCGAAGAATTTAAAGCCGCGCTTCTTCATATCCGCACTTATAGCGTCGGAAAGCGGGCTGCGCGGCGGGATTTGCGAAAGGCTTTTAAAATTATTTATAACAGGCTTGCCATCGGGCAGAAAAGTTCTAAGATAGGCGCAAAAGCTGCCAAATTCTTTTTGTATTTTTATAAATTCTTTGGCATTGCTTATGGCGGCTTTTATTTTAAGACGGTTTCTTATAATGCCTTCGTCTTGCATGAGGCGCTCCACATCCTTATCGGTAAAAGCGGCAACTTTTTTAACATCAAAATTGGCAAAGGCTTTGGCGTAATTGTTGCGGCGGCGCAAAATAGTTATCCAGGAAAGGCCCGCTTGCGCGGATTCCAAAGTTAAAAATTCAAACATCTTTTTGTCTGTTTTAACTTCACGGCCCCATTCTTCGTCGTGATATTTTATATAGATAGGTTCGCTTACGCACCATCCGCAGCGTGTTTTGCCGTCTTTATTTTCTATTGCTTTCATATTTTCCGCCTTGTATAAAATCTAATTAAACTATATAAAATTTATCTCCGCTCCGCCGCACCTGCCGCGTGCGATTGCAATTTAAAAATAAGTTAGAATAAGCATTATGGCCTTAAGGGGGATTTATGAGCAGATTAAATATTATTTGTTTGGGCGTTAAGGATATTGTAGCGGCCCGCGCTTTTTACCAAAATTTATTTGGTTTTGTAACGCCGCAGACGGAGCCGAACCCGCCCGTCGTATTTTTTAACAATAACGGCAGCAAGCTGGAGCTTTATCCGTTAGAAGGCCTTGCCAAAGATATTAACGCGGCTACCCCGCCGCCGCATTTGGGCGGTTTTCCAGGGATTACGCTTGCCTATGTAGCCAAAACTAAAGAGGAAGCCGACGACATTTTTGCCCGTGCGGTAAAGCTTGGCGGCAAAATTGCCAAAGCGCCGCAAAGAGTTTTTTGGGGAGGCTACAGCGGCTACATACAAGACCTTGACGGTTACTATTGGGAAGTTGCCTTCTTTGAAGGCTGGAAGTTTGACGATAAAGATATGTTGGTTATTGAGTAGGGGTTGGATTTGTAAGAGTTTGTTTTTAGAAGTTATTTATTTTTATTTACGTAAAATTAACGCCCGCCATTGCATATGCAATAACGGGCATTATAAATCTAGTTTGTCGGCAAAATGAAACCTATCAATTCTTTTTAATAGCGCTTCTGAGGTTTAACCTTGACCGGAAAAGTTGCCGTCATCACATCTAGTCTATGCTTTCCTATTGAAAAGCAATACAAAATACTGAAAAAAAGTTAAAATAGCTATAAGTATAATGTTTTTTAGCTATCAGAGGTCTATCATGGAATATAATGTATATTGTGACGAGACAAATCATTTACAACACAGCAGTCGTTTTATGGCTCTTGGAGCGTTGTGGGGGCCTAAAGAACACATAAAGGACGTTTCGAAAAAAATACGCGGCCTTAAGATTGAACATGGGCTAAAACCTGGATTTGAAATCAAGTGGACAAAAGTTTCTGGCTCAGAAAGATTCCTTGATTTTTATAAAAAACTATTAGATGTTTTTTTCTTGGATAATAAGTTAAATTTTAGAGTTATCATTATTGACAAGAAAAACCTAGACCACATTTCATTTAAGCAAAATCATGACCAGTGGTATTATAAAATGTATTTTTTATTAATCCCCAGAATTCTAAATTCTGACAATAATTACAATATTTACCTTGATATAAAAGATACAAGGAGCAACCAAAGAACGCAACATTTAAAGGGTATTATCTGTAATGCCTTGGGAAATGAAAGTATTATTAATAGAATGCAGCTAGTATCATCTTTTCAAGTGCTTCCAGTGCAGTTAGTTGATTTGATGATAGGGTTAATTCAGTATAAGTATAATAGTTCTAATACTACTGGGACAAAATCTAAACTTTTGAAACATTTTGAAAGCCATTATAATATTGACCTAACAAAAAACACCTGCGCCTCTGAGCGAAAGTTTAATGTTTTCCATTGGGAAGGGAAAAATGTATGAGCGATAACAAAGATTCCCCTCCTTTTAGCCTCCCGCCACAAATAGATCTTTCTACGGTGGTGGATATTAATGATCCAAAATTTATAGCAAAACTATATGAGGTATTTAAAGCTGATTTCATTTATGCTCCACCTAATTTCCAAGGAGAGCCCCTTATTGTTCCTTGGGAACAACCTAAAAGAGATAGCAAGGAAGAATCTTTTTGGCACTTAATAACCCACGGACCAGAGCACACTATATGTTGTCCTGAAAGATGCAAAAGACTCCCTTGGCCCAAGCATATTATTGAAAACTGTGGACATCCATTTATTTCAATATACGAAGAATCTAGGACTGTCCAACGTGGAACTTTTAATAGAACACATATTTTTTTGATGTTTAGTGAAGAAGAAGGCTATTTGGTTATACTGGAAGAACAGGAAAACGAATACTCCTCTGGCTACGCCTTAGTATCAGCATATCCTGTTTTTAGAAAGCACCAAATAAGGAAATATTACAAAAAATGCCCTGAACACAAAAAACCGAGACCGTTACTGTACAAGTGAACGGTCTCTGGAACTCCTTCCAAACTGGTTGGTTGAGCTATTTATAGTCTAATCATTTATTTGATGTTTGTCAATAGGCATTTTTTAAAATATATTTCAAGACCTATTTTAAAAACAACTACTTTTAATTATACTAGTATTTGATTTCATCATATTATATTTTGTCAGATCAATCCAGTAAATTTTAGACCTTATTATAAAGTATCTTTTTTATTACATAATTATCTAATATGGGGACAAATCCTAGATAAAATCTATATTATTTTATTTTTATAACATAAATATAAAATGCTACGCATCTATGGCTAAAGAAAAGAAGAAGTAAAAAATAGTTTGGGATTTTGCTATAGTATTAATGGAAGTTTGACGTATAAAGATATATACAAATAAAAAATGTAAAAAGTTGTATAAAATGCAGTTATAATTTTTTGAAGATTGTTTGTTGGAAGCGCAAGGAAAGCTTGCGCTAAGCTAGGCGGACGAAAGTCCGCAAGGCATATTAGAGGCCACCAAATAATCGTCACTTTACACCTATTCCCTTCGGGGAATGGGTGGGCGGCGATTACACGGGTTACTCTAATAGCCTAGGTAACGTCGCCTTTTTTATTGCCATTTTTAGGCAAAGGGAGGTGTCAAAACAAGGAGAGTAACACAATGAAGAATATACAAAAATCCGCCAAGCGTGGTTTTACACTTATAGAATTACTGGTAGTAGTTTTAATCATCGGCATACTTGCCGCCATCGCTTTGCCGCAATATCAAATAGCTGTAGGCAAATCCCGCGTTGCAGAAGCCATGTCAAAAATAAACACAGCAAAAGACGCCGTGGAAAGATACTACTTGGTACATGGCAAATATCCCGATGGAATTCTATATAATCCGCAAACCTTCTCTGATATGATGGATATCTCTCTGCCCCAGTTAAAAAGCAACGAAACGTTTGTGTATTACCCCAACGTTTATATCTCTTACGGATTTAATACAGGCGGTGGTGAGGTAAATATATCTCAAATACTTGATAGGGCAGAAGACCATTGGAAAAGGGGCATACAATGCTGGACTAATGACACCTCCATCACAAATAGTATTCCGCAAAAAATTTGCATATCCGTTTGCGGACACGATCATATTGTTAGGCTGTGGGGTTCCCCAGAGGTTGGGTGTGTTATAGGCGTACCTGAATATAACGGATTCTCAGCAGAATAAACACTAAGTGTGTTTATATTTATATCTGGGGGCAACAGCGGGTTTGCCTTAAGGTAAAAACTTGACTGATTTTTCCTGCAGGCCTGGCTCACAGCTTTTGCAGGCCCGCATTTCAAATCCCCACGCGGTGCGCACCGCCCCCACGTAAGCCAAGCAGTTTGCCTGCTTCAGCCTACATTTAAAAAGCCCGCACGTGCATAATAGCAGGGCGGGCTTTTTAATAAATTTTCACAGGATTTTTTGTTTAGACGAGGAGACAAGCAGCGAGGTATATCAGGGAGTCGATTTTGCCGATATATCCGAGTTGCAAAACGACGCGGTATAAACAAAAAAGCCGAAGAAAATGGGGTGGCTGAGGGGATTTGAACCCCCGGCCTCCGGTGCCACAGACCGGCGCTCTAACCAGCTGAGCTACAACCACCGTAAATCTATTCTTTTTATTTTCAACAGTACGGCGCAAGGCAAATGCCGCTCGCTACCATCAACAAAAATAAAACTACCGTTAAAAAAACATCGCCATAAAGGCTGATGTTTTATAATTCTATCATTTTTCAGGCGCGCTTGACAATCACAAACCGCCGCGAGATAAAAAGAAGAATTATTTCTTCCTTCTGAAAAAGCGCGCAAGGCCGCCTTTTGCGGTTTCCCTATAGTCGCTGTTCATATCCTTGCCCGTCTGCATCATAGTTACCAAAATATCGTCGTAGGAAACCCTGTTATCATTATCTGAAGCCAAGGCGTAAGTGGCACAGTCCACCGCGCGGCTTGCCGCCATTGCATTGCGTTCTATGCACGGTATTTGCACAAGTCCGTCAACGGGGTCGCAGGTAAGGCCAAGGTGGTGTTCCAACCCCATTTCCGCCGCGTAATCTATCTGACGGTTATTGCCGCCTTCCAACTGGCAGGCAGCGGCGGCCGCCATAGCGCAAGCAACGCCGACTTCTCCCTGACAGCCAACCTCCGCACCCGATATAGAGGCATTGGTTTTTGCCAAGTTCCCCACAAGCCCCGCCGTTGCAAGCGCGCGGACAATAGGAGCGTCGTCAAGTTCGTAAACTTCTTTTGTAATTCTTAAAACAGCGGGCAATACTCCGCAGCTGCCGCAGGTGGGCGCGGTAATAACGCGTCCGCCGCTGGCGTTTTCCTCCGAACAGGCTAAAGCGTAGGAAAATAAACGATGTACGCGCCTTACATAACGTGGCGATGTATCGGCCAGCTTATAATAGCGCATAGCTTTACGGTCAAGCTGAAGGCTGCCGGGCAAAATATCGCGCTTGCTAAGGCCGCGGTCCATTGTGTCCTGCATTTGCTTCCACACGTCTAACAAAAAATCCCATATCTGCGGGCCTTCACATTCTTCCACATATTCCCAAAGCCCCATCTTGCGCTCTTTTGTGTAGGCAAGAATATCCTGCATTGTTCTTAAAGGGTAAATGCTTGGCAGTTTTGCGGTAAAATCGGCATCGTCCTTAATCTCTCCGCCGCCGACGCTGTAATATGTATGTGCGGCTAAAATATTTTCCTTTTCGTCAAGCGCTTCAAATTTTAAGGCATTGGGGTGGCGCGGCATGGTTATTTTATCTTCCCAAACTATTTGTACTGGTTTTGGCTCAAGGCCTGTTATAACGGCTAAATCTGTTAAATGCCCTTTGCCTGTTAAGGCCAAAGAGCCATATAAATAAACCCTAAAGCTTTGTGCCGCAGGGTTTTGTTTATTAAAAATCTCAGCCGCTTTGCGCGGCCCCATGGTATGGCTGCTGGATGGCCCCATACCCGCTTTATAAAGTTCTCTTAACGATTGCATATTAAAAATGTTACTATATATTTTACGATGAGTATAGTAGACATCCTGTTCTTAGCCATAGGCCTTTCAATGGATAATATGGCGGTTGCCGCGGCTTCTGCCTGCGGCGGCAAAAATAAGGTTCCGCCAAAGCATATTGCTAAGGTGGCGTTGTTGTTTTGCTGCGTGGGGCTTGTGTTTTTGACAACAGGCTTTTTGGGCGGCGTAAAACTGCAAAAGTTTATATCGGGATGGGACCACTGGCTGGCTTTCTTTTTGCTGTTTTATATCGGCGCGAAGATGATAAAAGAATCCTTTGCCAACGCGCCCGAAACCAAAGCCTGCGAAAAGTATGATATGACGCGCTTTAAAACCTTGCTTTTGCTTGCTTTAGCTACAAATATTGATGTTTTAGCCGCAGGGGTTTCTTTGGCGATTTATCACGTTCATTTGCCGCAGGTGCTTATAATACTTGGCACTTGTATATTAACGGCAACTTCCGTCGGTTTTACCATAGGCCAAAAGCTGGGCAGTTATTTTGGCAAAAGGGTGGAATTTGTGGGCGGGGCTACACTTATAGTGCTAAGCCTTAAAATACTCTTAAACGGATAGCGGGTGCCGTTTAGGCCAAAATCGGCAAAATACTTGCCTTTTTTGCATATACATTTGATAGAATAAAGTTATATAACTATGGGATTAATATCAATAATATTAGTTTTATTATCCATAGCAACGGGATGTTTTGCTATCGGGGTAGTCTCGGGCAGCAAGCTGGGCAGCTGCTATAAGGGTACTGTTGTCCTTAAAACAACCCTTGTCTTTATAGTTGCCAACCTGCTTGCCATATCGCTAAGCTTTATAACGGGTAAATTGCTTTACGCAACTTTAAGCCCTGTTATAAACTGGCTGGCATTCAGCTTTTTATTCCTTATCGGGGTAAGGCTTCTTTTGGAGTCTATAGAAAAAGCCCCCAGCTTAAATTACACGGATATCGTACAGAGCGGTTACCTTATTAAGGTTGCCGTACAGGCAAGCATAGATTCGTTTATGTTCGGCTTTGTGCTGGCATTGGTATCGGCCAATATGCTTTTGGCGGCTTTGTTCTTTTCCGCATTGTTTACCTTTTTCGCAGTTACTTTCGGCCTGGCGCACGGACACGCGTTTACCAAAACCGTTTTGGGCAGCAGGCTTCAGCTTATATCAGGCGTAATTATGATAGTTATAGCCGTTAAGTTTTTGCTCTCGGCCAACAGCTGATTTAAAACCAAAATTAAAAAACATAAAACGCTGCGGCAGGCAGCGTTTTTTATCCGAAGGGAGGAAATCGTTACTTATGCAATATAATCCGCCGCTTAAAAAAATACTTATTGATGAAGAAAAAATAAATGCCAGGGTTAAAGAACTGGGCGAAAAAATTTCAAAAGACTACCAGGGCAAAACCCCAATAATAATAGGTATTTTAAGAGGTTCCATAATATTTTATTCCAACTTGGTCAAAAATATTAAAACCGACTGTAATTTAGATTTTATGTGTTTGTCTTCCTACAACGGCGCAACGTCTTCCAGCGGGAAAGTCCGCATGATACTGGACTTGCGCGAAGATATTAAAGGCCGCCACGTTATATTGGTAGAAGACATTGTAGACACTGGCATTACCGCAAAGTATCTTTTTGAATTGCTTAAAACAAGGCAGCCCGCCTCCATAGAGATGTGCGCCCTTTTAGATAAGCCTTCCAACAGGGAAGTTGATATGGCCCCCAAATATATCGGCTTTACCATAGAAAACGAGTTTGTTATCGGCTACGGGCTTGATTACAACGAACTCTACCGCAATTTACCGTTTATAGGAGTTTTTGATGAAACCAAATAAAAAAATCCCCATTCCCGTCCGCCAGATTGTCTTGTGGATTCTTTCTTTTATCCTGCTCGTTTCCATTTATTCAAGAATGGGAACCTCAAATCCTATTAAAGTTATGGATTATTCCGAATTTAAGAGCAAAGTAGCCGCGGGCGAAATACTTTCCGTATCAATCAGCACCGATACCATTGAAGGCACATACAAAAATAACGGCAAAGAAGAAAAATTTAAAGCCGTTAAGATAGAAGATACTACACTTGTGCCTGAACTTATCTCCGCCAAAATTCCGTTTAAAGGGCAGGCGGATAAGAGCTGGGTATACAGCATACTTTTAAACATCGGTTGGATTGCATTGTTTGTTTTGGCGTGGTGGTTTTTATTTATCCGCCCGCAGAAAAACGACGGCAGAAGCGCATTGAACTTTGCCAAATCCAAAGCCAAAATGCAGGACCCTACCGCACAGGAAATTACCTTTAAAGACGTTGCAGGCTGCGACGAAGCTAAAGAAGAATTGCAGGATATTATTAAGTTCTTAAAGAATCCCAAGAAATTCCAAAAACTCGGCGCAAAATTGCCAAAGGGCGTACTTTTATACGGCGCACCTGGTACAGGTAAAACCTTGCTTGCCAAAGCGGTTGCGGGCGAAGCTAAAGTTTCATTCTTTTCCGCATCAGCCTCCGAATTTGTGGAAATGTTCGTAGGCGTTGGCGCGGCGCGCGTTAGAGATTTATTTAATAATGCCAAAAACAATGCCCCCGCCATTATCTTTATTGACGAACTTGACGCCGTAGGCAGAAGAAGATTTGCAGGCATCGGCGGCGGACACGACGAAAGAGAGCAAACATTAAACCAGCTCTTAATTGAGCTTGACGGTTTTGAAAGCAAGCAGGGCATTATACTTATGGGTTCCACCAACCGCCCCGACGTGCTTGACCCCGCCTTAACCCGCCCGGGCAGATTTGACAGACACGTCAATGTCCCCTCCCCCGATATGAAGGGGCGCAAGGAAATTTTGGAAGTTCACGCCAGAAAAGTAACTTTAAGCAAAGATATTAACCTTGAAGTTATCGCAAAAAGTACCCCCGGTTTTGTGGGTGCGGATTTGGCAAACGTTATTAACGAAGCCGCTATTCTTGCCGCAAGAGCGGATAAAGAAGCTGTTTCCACTACCGATATAGAAGAAGCCGTGGAACGCGTTATAGCGGGCCCGCAGCGCAAGAGCCGCGTAATATCAGAAAAAGAGAAAAAGGTTATTGCCGCGCACGAAGCTGGCCACACGATAGTAGCCAAAAAGTGCGACAACAGCGACCCCGTGCATAAAGTTTCCATTATCCCGCGCGGCCCCGCTTTGGGCTACACCATGCAGCTGCCTTTGGAAGATAAATATCTTACAACCAAGAGCGAGCTTTTAGATAAGCTTACAATCCTTTTGGGCGGCAGAGCGGCCGAAGAAATTTTGTTTAACGAAATTACTACAGGCGCGCATGACGACCTTTCCCGCACCACGGCTTATGCCCGTAAAATGGTGGCGGAACTGGGTATGAGCGAAAAGCTTGGGCCTATCTCCGTACAGACGGACGAAAACGAAGTATTTTTGGGTATGGATTTATCCAAGCACAAAAACTACTCGGAAGAATTGGCGCGCGATATTGATAATGAAGTCAGCCTGCTTGTAAAAGATTCTTACAAGAAAGCAAAAGAAATCTTGATTGCAAACAAGCCTGCTTTAGAAAATTTAATAGCCAAACTGCTTGAGAAAGAAGTTGTTGATGGTGCCGAAATTGACGAAATTATGGGCATTAAGAAAGCAGAAAAGCCCGCCGTTGCCGCGGAAGAAAAACCCGTGCAACAGACGGAGGCTGCGGAAACTTCCCCCGCGCAGGAGGCTGCTTAAAAGGATGACGAAATACTTCGGTACCGACGGCGTTCGCGCTGTTGCGGGGCAATTCCCGCTTGTAGAAGATTTTATTGTTAAGTTGGGTTACTGCGCGCTTAAGGAGTTACAAAAGCGCGGCAGCAATGCCAAAACCCCCGTTATTATAGCCGAAGACTCCCGCATATCAGGCCCGCAGATAGCACAATATCTTACGCGCGGCATTAGGGCGGCAGGCTTTAGCGTTTTGCACATAGGCGTAGCGCCTACCCCTGCGGTTTCTTACCTTACAAAAAAGTACGGCGCGGTTTGCGGTATTGTAATTTCCGCCAGCCATAACCCCGCAGAATTTAACGGAATAAAATTCTTTGCCACCGAAGGCTCTAAGCTTAACGAAGATATTGAGCAAGCCATAGAAGACGCAATAGAGCAAACAACCGCCGTTCCTCAGCAGGACCCTTCCACAAACTTTACCAAGGACGAAGGTAAAGTGCGCGACTATATAGACTTTCTTAAATCCACCGTTAAAGGTATTGATTTTAAAGGCATTAAAGTTGTTTTGGATTGTGCCAACGGCGCAAGCTATAAAGCCGCACCGCAGGTGTTTAAAGAACTGGGCGCGGATACCGTTGTCCTGTTTAACTCCCCCGACGGCCTTAACATAAACAAAAATGCGGGCGCGCTGCACACGCAGACAATGCAGGATAAAACGAAAGAAGAAAATGCTTTTATAGGCTTTTCCTTTGACGGCGACGCCGACAGGCTTATAGCATCAGACGAGCTTGGCAGGCAGCTGGACGGCGACAATATTATAGCCATAGCCGCAACAAGCCTTAAAGCGCAAAACAAACTTAAAGGCGGCAAGGTTGCAATAACCATTATGGCAAACCTCGGCCTTATAAACTACTTAAAGCACCACGGCATAGAACCCGTGCTTACAAAAGTTGGCGATAAATATGTTTTTGAAGCTTTGGATAAAGAAGATTTATCCGTCGGAGGGGAAACCTCGGGCCATGTAATCTTCCGCGATTTATTTAATACGGGCGACGGCATTTTGTGCGCTCTTCAAACGCTTGCGATAATAAAAGAATCGGGCAAAAAACCAAGCTGGTTTAAAGAGCAATGGACAAAATATCCGCTTAAACTTATACAAGTTAAAGTAGATACAAAAACACCTTTGGAAGAAGTTGCGGGCTTTTTGGATTATGTAAAAGAACTTGAAAGCGGCATGGGCGAAAAGGGCAGAATAGTTGTAAGATATTCAGGCACGGAGCCGCTGCTTAGGATTCTTGTTGAAGGCGAAGATAAAGCGCAGGTAGAAGAATACGCGCAAAAAACCGCAGATTTTTATAAAGCCAAAGTAGCGGCATAACACCGCGCTTGGGCGTTGGAGAGAATTTATGAAAGTACAACTTGGCGTTAATATAGACCATATAGGCACCTTAAGACAGGCGCGCGGGGCAGGTTTTCCCGACCCTGTTATGGCGGCAAAAATTTGTCTTTCAATGGGCGCGCAATTTATAGTTTTACACTTAAGAAAAGACAGACGCCACATGCAAGACCACGACCTTGAAAGGCTTACAGCTTTAAGCCGCAAGCAAATACATTTGGAAATGGCCGCATCAAAAGAAATGCTTGATATAGCTTTAAAATATAAACCCGGTTCCGTCTGCATCGTCCCGGAATTCCCCAACGAACTTACCACCTCGGGCGGTTTAAAGTTAGACGATAATACCATAGCCGCCTTGCTGCCTGCCATTGAAAGGCTTAAAAAGGCAGACATAAAAGTAAGTTTATTTATTGACCCTGTCGCGCACGATATCCGCACGGCAAAAAGACTTGGCGCGGACATTGTGGAACTTTGCACCAAAAATTACAGCGAAGCCAAAACAGAAGCTGAAAGATTAACACTTTTAGAAGAACTTTCAATGGCGTCTATACTTGCAAAAGAACTCGGCCTTGCCGTACACAGCGGGCACGGGCTTAATTACACCAATGTAAAAGACGTTGCTTTAATAGACGGTATGGAGTGCCTTAATATCGGTTTTAGCATAATTGCGCGCTCCGTTTTTGCGGGTTTGCCGCAGGCCGTACTTGAAATGAAAATGATTATTGAGGACTGATTTATGTGTGGAATTGTAGGCTATACAGGCAGTAAAAATTGCAGCGATATTATCACCGACGGGCTTAAAAAATTGGAATACAGGGGTTACGATTCCGCAGGCATAGCATTTGAACAGCCAGCAAAAGTAACCGTGCTTAAAGCCGTCGGTAAAGTTAATAATTTAGAAGCGCTTATCGCGCAGACGGGCGTAAATTCCCCCTGCGGCATAGGCCATACGCGCTGGGCCACCCACGGCAAACCCTCTACGGAAAACAGCCACCCGCACACGGACTGCACGGGCAAAATAGCCCTTGTGCATAACGGCATAATAGAAAACTATACAGAGTTAAAACATAAACTTGAGCATAAAGGGCATACCTTTAAATCCCAGACAGACAGCGAAGTTGTTGCCCACCTTATAGAAGAACTGCTTAAAACAAAAAATTTTGAAGACGCTTTTAAAGCCGCTATAAAACAGCTTAAAGGCGCATACGCCATTGCCGCCGTTTACGCAGATGCCCCAGGCGTTATTATGACGGCAAAAAAGCAAAGCCCGCTTGTTTTGGGCTTGGGTAAAAACGAATTTTATTTAGCGTCCGATGTCCCCGCTTTTTTAAAACACACCAACGAAGTTTTATTTTTTCAAGACGGCGATTTGGCAAAAATATCACAAGACGGTTACAAAATTTTTGACGCGGACGGAAACCCCGTGCAAAGAGAAGTACAAACGGTAGATTGGGATTCCTCCACGGCGGAAAAGGGCGGCTTTAAGCACTTTATGCTTAAGGAAATTTTTGACCAACCCCAAGCGGCGGAAGACACCTTAAGAACCTTGCCCGCGTCTATTAAAAAAGCTTTCGGCCTATCCTCCGCAGAAGCAAAAAAAATAAAAGGTATATATATTGTTGCCTGCGGCACAGCCTTCCACGCGGCGGTTGCGGCAAAGTACATAATAGAACATTTCACTCGTTTGCCCGTTGAGGTGGAAACCGCTTCCGAATTTAAATACCGCGATATTAACTTTAAAAAAGACTGGCTGTTTATAGCAGTTTCTCAGTCGGGCGAAACCGCAGATACGCTTGCCGCTTTAAAGAATGCCAAGCACGCGGGCCTTAAAGTGATGAGCATTTGCAATGTAATGGGCTCGTCCATAACGCGTGAGAGCGACTTTACCGTTTACACGCATTGCGGGCCTGAAATCAGCGTAGCCTCAACAAAAGCTTTCACCTGTCAAATGGCGGTTTTATATTCCTTCGCGCTTAACTTGGCTTACGCGCAAAAGACGATTACAAAAGAAAAATTTGAAGCTTTATATAAAGAATTTTTATCCCTGCCCAAGCTTATAAAAGAAACTTTAAAAACGGACGAACAAATTAAAGCAACGGCAAAAGAAGTTTTTGAAAAGAATTCTTTTATCTTCCTCGGCAGGAATGTAAGTTACCCCGTAGCCTTGGAAGGCGCGTTAAAGTTAAAAGAAATTTCCTACCTGCACGCGGAAGGTTTTGCGGGCGGAGAAATTAAACACGGCCCCATTGCCATTATTGATAACGGCACACCTGTTATCGCGCTGGCCCCGCAGGGTAATTTGTACGACAAAATGCTCTCATCCTGCCAAGAGGTTTCCGCACGCGGAGCAAAAGTTATTACCGTTACAAACACGCCCACGCCCAATGCCGTTGTGGTGCCGCTGACGGATGAATACCTTTTCCCCATACTCAGCGTTATTCCTTTGCAGTTGTTCGCTTATTATATTTCCGATATGCGCGGCAGAGAAATTGACCAGCCCCGCAACCTTGCCAAAAGCGTAACGGTGGAATAATGGAAATTATAAATATAGGCACCGATATAGAAGAAGTTTCCCGCTTTAAAGCCTTAAAGCAAAAAACGCTGGAAAGACTTTTTACCGCCGACGAACTTGCCTACTGCCTGCCGCTTAAGAATAAAGACCAGCATTTAGCCGTGCGCTTTGCCGCAAAAGAAGCGGCATTTAAAACGCTTCCCTTTGACCGCATTGCCCTAAAAAAGATAGAAGTTATAAAAGGGGCAAACGGCAAGCCGCAAATATTGCTGCATGATAAGCGCGGCGCGGGGATAGAATTTAAAGTTTCACTTTCCCATACCGAAAGTTACGCAACAGCGGTAGTGCTTGCGCTTAAAAAATAATTTATGAACAAAATTACAAAAAGTTTTGTTAAAAAAAATTATCCGTTAAGAACCGCCGATTCCCATAAAAACTTAAACGGCAGGGTGTTGATTGCCGCAGGCTCTCGCAATATGCCCGGCGCGGCAATACTTGCCGCTACTGCTTGCTACAGAGCGGGAGCAGGATTGGTAACGCTGGCGGTACCCGCCTGCATAGCCTCTTTGTGCGCGCAGGCTGTGCCTGAAGCAATTATTTTACAGCTGGAAGACAGCAACGGCTGCCTTAATAAAAAATCGCTTAAACCGCTTTTAAATTATCTTAAACAAATGCCGCACGATTTACTTTTAATCGGCCCCGGCATGGGCGATGGCGCAAAAATAACCTCAGACCTGCTTGCAAAAACAAATTTACCCGCCGTTATTGACGCCGACGCGCTTAACTTTTTAGCCGAACACGGACCGCAGAAATTAAACAAAAACATCCCTTATATATTAACCCCCCACGAGGGCGAAATTAAAAGACTTTTAAATAAAAAAACAATAAATCCCATTACCGCCGCGCAGGAACTTTTTAAACTTACGGGCGCGGTAAGCCTTTTAAAAGGCCCGCAAACAAAAGTATGCTTTGACGATATTACTTATGCCAACACCACAGGCAATGAGGGCTTGGCTAAAGCGGGCAGCGGGGATACTTTGGCAGGCATAACCGCCGCAATTTTTGCCCAGCTTTTAAAGCGCAAAGACGACAAAACAGAAAGACAAAAAGCTTTTACTGCGGCTTGCATCGGCGTGTTTATACACGGCGCGGCGGCAGATGACGCGGTAAAAGAATACGGCAAAATATCTTTAATGGCAAGCGACGTGTGCGCGCAACTGCCTTATACTATAAAGGAAATATTAGGATAAAAAATATAAAATATACTTATGACGATAATACTTATTCTTGTTGCCATACTTTTTACTGCGGCCTTGGCCGTATTTATTGCTTATAAAGAAAGCAATAAAATCATTTACAGGAAGACGCAAAGATGCCTGATAGCTAACTTCCCCGACCAATTTAAAGTCCCTTTTGAAAATGTAATCTTTAAAAACCAAGACGGCATTACTCTTAAAGGCTGGTTTATACCCGCGCCGCAATTTAGCGAAAAGACTATAGTTTTTATGCACGGCTGGGGCATGAACAAAGGCAGCATAATGCCAAACACTTTGTTTTTAAGAGAGCAGGGTTTTAACCTGTTTTATTTTGACTTCAGAGGCTCTGGCGAAAGCGGCGAAGGGATGAGTTCTATAGGCTACCTTGAAATCCGCGACGCCAATGCAGCCATCAACCACATCCGCCAGACACGTCATAACGAAACTAAATATTTAGGCATTTACGGCCTTTCCATGGGCGCGGCGGTTGCCGTATACGAAGCCGCCCATAACTCAGACATTAAGTGCGTGGTAGCGGAAGGCTGCTATTATTCGTACGAAAAAGTGGTAGCGCGCTGGGCAAGGGTAAACAAAGGTACGCCTTACTTTCCGCTTGTGGCTTTGGCGCTTTATTTTGCTCGCAAACGCCTTGGTATGAACCCCGAGGACTTCAGCCCCAAACATAATATTAAAAAGCTTAACGGCAAACCCGTGTTTATTATTAACGGTGCCGACGATTCTTTGGCTCCACGCCATGATGCCAGAAAGCTGCATATGAAAGCGGGCGAACCCAAACAGTTGTGGATTGTTGCAAACGCCTCGCATACAGAAGTTGCGGAAGTCGCAGGTCAACAATATAAAAACAGACTTTCGGAATTCTTTACAAAGTATTTATAAGCTTTTACGCCAAACAAAAAGCCCCGCATGAAAACGGGGCTTTTTTATTTGTTTAAAATTACGTTTAAGGCATTGTAAAGGAGTAACTTTCTTCTTCCTTCCAGCCGGAAGAGAGCGCCGCCTGCCTTAACAATTTCCTATTGTGTTCGTCAGTAGTTTGCACCTTAAACAATCTTTTCCCGGGGGTAAGCCCGCCGCCTTGCGCGGAACTTATTGTTATAAACTGAAAGCTCATAATCCAATCGTTAAGCGCGCCGCCGTTAGTTTTGCAGGTTAAATCCAATGCGGGCGGGGTATTGCCGTCCTGCAATATTATAATGCAGCTGTTATCGCTCTTTGTAAGCGTTTTGCCAGACACATTATAAAGGCCTTTGGGTACCGTTACCGAGAGTTTTGAGAAACTTGTAGGATACTCGCCCTTTGTGCCGTAATACTGGATAATAGCGTCGTGCAAGGCTTTCATTATAGGAATATTGGTTGCTATTCTTGTCTTTTCAACGGCTATTCTGTACTGCGGCAAAGCTATGGCGGCAAGTATCGCAATGATAAGAACAACCACCATCAGCTCAATTAAAGTAAAACCCTTTTTATTTTTCAACATTTTAATCTCCCGTTAAAATACGCGCGGTATTTTAACTTCCACATTAATTCTATATGTTTTTAGCAAAAGGCTCAAGCGGGAAAAGAATTTTATTTATTATAAAAGGCTTCAATCTCTCCGTAAGTTTCCTTAAAGGCGGTAACGACGGCGGGGTCAAACTCCGTTCCCGAGTGTTCGGTTATGTATTTGTAGGCGGATTGTATATCCCACGCGTCTTTATAAACACGCTTCATACAAAGCGCGTCAAACACGTCTGCCACGGCAAGGATACGCGCCTCTACGGGTATTTCCTGCCCGCTTAACCCGTGAGGGTAGCCCGTGCCGTCAAACTTTTCGTGGTGGAACAGGCTCATTTTATAAGCGGTTTCCAGTAATTTAGATTTTGCGCCTTCCAAAATTCTACCGCCGTAAATTGTGTGCGTTTTCATCTTTGTATATTCTTCGGGCGTAAGCTTGCCCGGTTTTAGAAGGATATGGTCAGGTATAGCCACCTTGCCGATATCATGGAGCAGGCTGGCATTTCTTATAGTGTCAGCGTCTTTCTGCGCAAAGCCAAGCGCGGTTGCGAGCAACCCGCAAATGCGGCTTATATTTAAAAGGTGGGTTCTGGTATCATACTGGTCCCTGTACTCGGCGGTAATGGCCAGACGGTAAATTGTTTCTAAGTTGGAAAGTTGTACTTCTTCGTAAAGCGTCGCTATTTCTATATTACCGCTGGCAAGGCTGGCCAGAAGCTTTAAAAGGCCTTCGTCTTTTTTATCAAAAGGAGTATTATCTGTTTTGTTATTAAGCTGAAAAATACCCAAAAGTTTGCCTTCTTTATCTTTAAGCGGAACTGCCAAAAGCGAGCTTGTTTTAAAGCCCGTAATTAAATCTAATTCTCTGGAAAAGCGGGCATCTTCGTAAGCGTCGGGCATATTTACGGTGTGGCCTGTTTTTGCCACAAGCGCGGGAATGCTGTTGCCGTTTATGGGCAGGTGGACTTCGGTATATTTAAGGCCTTTGCCGCTGGCTATTTTGGACCAAAATTCGCCGCGTTTCTCGTCCTTAATAAAGATAAAACAACGTTTTGCCCCTATAATGCGCTGTATTCTGGAGGCGATAAGTTCCAGCAATTTATCCAGCCGCGTTTCGCTTGCCAGCTGCTTGCCGAACTCTACCATCAAATTAAGCTTCTCTTGAGCGTGCAATTCCTCTTTTTCTTTATCTGTCATAAAAAAACCCTGTTGCCTGCGTAATATGCATAACCTTGGTGTATGGATAAAAATGTTTTAAAAGCTGTTCGTAAAACCTTTTATCCGCGGCAGAAAAAACAACAAATATATCCGCCTGTTGCGCTGCAATTTCAAAAGCTAACTGCCTTTTAATCTCTTGCGCGCCGCTTATTCTTGCACGGTAAGAAAGCAAGCCCGTGCTGTGAGGCCCTTGCGGATTAAACTTTACTAAAAAATCCGCCTTGGCGCAATGCAAAAATTCCGCAAAGCGGGCGGGCAAAGCGTCAGCGTCAAAAAATAAATTATTATTTTGCACAAGCACCGTTTTACCTTTCATATCCTCCGCTTTTATTTTTTGTCCTTTTTTTAGCAGTTCTGATATAAAAATTATTTTATCGGCTGATATAAAATCTTCAACGCCGTAACGGAAAGCCTGTTTAAGCAGGCGGTAATCTTCTATATTATCAACAATAAGCGGCAGCGCTTGGCCCGCGCAAAAGCGGTCATATTCCGCTTTTATATTTTTAAGGATAGTTGCCGTTATGTCTGCGGGTGCCGTCAACGCAGCCTCCGCCAGTAAAAGCCCGCTTTTAATTACCGTGGCCGCGCCAAAATTTTGGCCGATAATATTTAAAGCCTGCTTTGCTGATTCCAACCCGAGGGCAGAAGGCAAATAAAGCGCTTTTGGGTTTTCCTGCGGGGCAATACGGTGTTTTATATTTTTAAAAGAAAAATAAAGTTGCGGATATTTTGCAAAGAAAACCGTGGAAAAGCGCGCTGCGGGAAATGTTTTTAAAGCTGTTTTAAGTTCCGTCATCAGCGCGGCGGAAGGCGCGTTTACGGGGCAAAGCGCGCTGCACTGCCCGCACATTATGCAGGAAGTTACGCTGCGTTTTATTGCCTCCGCGTCTTGGGTAAGGCTTAGCTTTCTCTCCAACACCAATCTGGTAAGTTGGTTGCGCCCGCGCGGGGAATAAAGCTCCGCCGATAAAGCCTTGTAAGACGGGCAATATTGCGCGCACGCGCCGCAGCGATTGCAAAGGCACGCGGCATTGTAAATATCACTTTTGCCGCTGTGCGGAGTAAAAAAGCAGCTTGCGTGCAAATGTTTTTGGCTTTCCTTAAAAAGGGAAGCGGGAGTAAAATTTTTATAAAGATTATCGTGCGCCATTGTCTTCTTCCCTTATCATAAACTTATTAAAAATATTGCGCGCGTCAAAAACTTTTTTAAGCCGTAAATGCTCTTTTGCGGGTATAAATTCTGCAAAATCCCTTTGCGGACGCGCGGCGGGTTTTACCGTAAATACTCTTATGGTAAGCGCGGTAATGGCGGCGTAAAAACCCTGGCTGCCGCTTAAGAATCTTATAATATCGTACCCTGCGGCATTTTTTATATATTTACCGCCAAGGCGGATAAATGTGCCGTCGGGCAAAACAAATTCTAAAGCGGTTATATAGTCCGCCATATCTTCAAATATTTTGCTTGCGTAAACGCCGCCCATGCTGCCTTTGCAGGATTGAAACGGCAGATACATATTATGCTTAAGCAGCTCTTCCGCAGCAGACTTAACGCTTACGCCCGCCTGCACGGTAAGCAAAAGGTTTTCCGCGTCAACTTCCGTTATTTTATTTAGTTTGGAAAGGTCTAAAGTTTCCCCGGTTTTAGGGCGGAACGTTGTTTTAAGGCCGACTATATTAAGCGGAGTTTTTGCGCCGTAAGCCTGTTTTACGCGGTCTATAATTTTAAGCGTTTCGCCGTCTGTAGGCAAGGTTGCGCTAAGGCGGCTTTGGCTGGCTACGGGTAAAATTTTATCGGGATTGGAAATATTTTTAGGGTCAAATTCCATTTTTATTTTTTTAAATAAATCCAAGGCGGGTGCTTCAAACATAAGCGTCATTGCGGCGCGCTTTTCCACGCCGATGCCGTGTTCCCCGCTGATAGTGCCGCCTGCGGCGACTGCGGCCGCATTAATTTCTTTAATGGCTTTTTTTACCTGTGCGGTTTCAAATAAATTCCTTTCGTCAAAAACTATATTGGGGTGCATATTACCGTCGCCAGCGTGGAATACCATACCACCGCGAACGCCGTATTTTTCAAATACCGCGCGGACGCTTTCTATCGCTTCTGGCAAGTTGGCGCGCGGCACGGTGCCGTCTAAAGAAACTAAGTTAGGCGCAAGTTTTGCCAAAGAGGACGCCGCGCCTTTGCGCTGGCTCCACAGTTTAGCCCGCTCATCTTCCTTAGAAGAGCTTTCCGCCTTAATGGCATTATTTTTAAGACATATTTCCACAATCTGTTTGGTTTCTTTTTCCACGGTTTGTTTTTTGCCGTCCGTTTCCACTATCAGCATAGCCTGCATACCCTGCGGGTAGGCGGTTTGCGTAACGTCCATAGTGGTTTTGTCCATAGCCTCAAGAGCGCCGGGCAAAATGCCTGCGGCCGTAATTTGCTTTACGGTTTGCATTGTGTCTTTAAGGGTAGGAAAATACGCAAGAACGGTTTTAAGCGCAGGTTGTTTTGGCGTAATTTTAACCCACAGTTTTGTTATAACGCCTAAAGTTCCTTCGCTTTTTACTAAAAGAGAAAGCAAATCAGGCCCGTCGGCAGACCTATCCAATAACAGGGTTTCCCCATCTGGCGTAATAAATTGCGCTTTTAAGATATTTGCGGCTGTCGCGCCGTATTTTAAAGTTTTTGGGCCGCCCGCATTTAAGGCCGCATTGCCGCCGATAGTGCAAAAGGCCTGGCTGGCAGGGTCTGGCGCGTAAAAGAAGCCAAGCGGGTCCAGCGCGTCTTGCAGATTTTTGTTAATAACTCCGCATTCCACTACGGCGTATTTTTGTTTGGTATCAATTAAAATTATTTTATCCAGAGCGGAAAGGTTTAAGATGCACCCGCCTTTAACGGCAACGCAGCCGCCGTCGTGGTTGGTGGCCGCCGTTCTGGGGACAAAGGGGACATTAAATTTATTTAATATTTTTATAACGTCGGGCAGAACTGCCGCGTTTGGAATATTTAAAACGGCATCGGGCCGTATTTTGACGGGACTGCCGTCAAAACTGTTAAGGGCTAGGGCTGCTTCGTCGCAAAGAACATTACTCCGCCCGAGGAGTTTTGTTATTTCGTTTTGCGCCGGCAAAAATTTATTATTGTTATTCACGGTATACTGTTATTATAGTATTTACATTGGTATAATTAAAATATGAACAAGCATGCCCCCCGTCCCATAATAGCCATCGGAGATGCACACGGAGAGTATCATTCTTTCGCCGCAGTTCTAATACACGCAGGCCTTATGAACCCCGAACTTACTTGGACGGGCGGGAAAACAATTCTTATACAGATGGGCGATATTTTGGACAGAGGCTCTGACCCGCTGCACATAGACAGGCTTTTAGACGTGCTGCAAATACAGGCGCGCGCCGACGGCGGTGATATTATAAGACTTATCGGCAATCACGAGTTGGAAATTTTAAGAAAGAATTATTTTATAACCTCGCTGCCTTACTTTCAGATAGAGCCTTTCCGCCAAAAGTTATTGCGCGGCATTGAACACGGCAGGCTTTGCGCGGCATATAGCGCAAGAGGTTTTTTGTTTACGCACGCTGGCGTTTGCGATAATTTATTTGCGGCGCTAAAAAAAGAAGTGCCCCCTAAAGGCAAGCCCAGCCCGACGGCCTTTGCAAAGCACATTAATAAAGTTTTTAAAGAGGCGGCAAAGACCTCTAATTATCATCACCCTATTTTTAATGTAAGTTATATCCGCGGCGGAAGCGAACGCTTCGGCGGAATTTTTTGGGAGGATATTTCCTCCATCATTCACAACCATGCGCTATGCCCGTTTAAGCAAATAATAGGCCACACTTCCGTGCCTAATATATCGCACAGCGACGACGGAAAAATTATAGCCATAGATGTGGGTATGTCCAAAGTTTTTGAGGGCGACTTTGAATATCTAAAAATAAAAAGCCCAAAGAAGGTAACAATATGCAAAGTGAAATAAAGCAAAAAGACGCGGCGGAACTTTTTAATGAACTTTTGGGTATACTTACAAAATTAAGAGGCCCCGAAGGTTGCAAATGGGATAAGGCACAAACACACGAAACGCTTATTAAATGCCTTAGAGAAGAATCGCAGGAAGTTATAACCGCCATAGAAAATAAAGACGACGAAAATTTACAGGAAGAACTTGGCGACCTTTTGTTGCAGGTTGTATTCCACGCCGCAATAGCGCAGGAGCAAAACCGCTTTACAATAAAAGAAGTTATTGACGGTTTAAACCAAAAATTACTGCGCCGCCACCCGCACGTTTTTGGAGGGGCAAAGGCCGCAACGCCAGAGGAAGCTTTAGCGCAATGGAAAGAAATAAAGCGGCAAGAAAAACTGCTTAAAGCGCAAAAAGCCGAGGCGAAAAAGAAAAATGAAAACGCGTAAATATATTTTTGCTTTTCTGTTTTTATCCGTTACCCCGCTTGCTAATGCGGGGCTTTTTGGCCCTATGCTTTACGGCATTAACGCGGGGCAGAGCGAACTTAATATTATGGGCGGTGTTTCTTACTTTTCGCCCGAGGGAAATTTTGCGGGAGAGAGTTTGGAGTTTGGCGGAAGCGGCGCGGTTTTAGGTATGACTGCGACGCAATATATAACGCCGCACTTCGCGCTTGGGGCAGAAGTAACATACAGCGATAACGGCAAAGGTTCTGCTATGATAAGCGGCGGTAAAAAATATTACGGCAGCGCGGAACATACAACCGCAATGTTTTACGCAAAAGCGCAAATTATGCCACAAAGCCCATTACGGCTTTATATCCCCGTCGGCATAGGTGCGGATTATTTAAAAACTTGGGCGGCGGAAAACAATACTAAAGGCACTGATGACCGCAGCGCAGGCATTGCGCTTATGTTCGGTATCGGCGCGGAGGTGGAAGTAAATCCTTATACATTTATCGGCGTGGAATACAGATATAACTATAATAATTACTTTGGCGGAAATGCCTTTGGCATAAAAGAAGCTTTTTACCACACGTTGTTATTTAAAGCGGGAATGCGCTTTAACGGCGATATATTTTTGTAAGTTCTTCTGACGTAAAACCTACATATTACCTTCAATAATATCTTTTATTTTTTTATTGGGATTCTTTGCGGCATATTGCAGCATTACGCTTTTTGTTCCCTTCGCGCCGCTCTTAAGAAGCGTTTGGACAACATCTTCGCTGGGGTTGTTGCTCGCGGCAACGGCAAGCACGGACACGCCTGAATTATCTTTAGCGTTAACGTCGGCACCAGATTCAATTAAAGCTGCAATTATGTCGGCATTTTTATTTACCAATGCCGCTACGGAAAGCGCGCTATCTCCATTTTTATTGCGGGCGGAAACATCTGCCCCCGCCTTTACCAAAGTATAAATTATGTCGGCATTATTACTGCGGGCGGCGGCAAACATTAAGGCGGAAATTTCCACACTGCCCGGCTGCATCGCATTTAAGTTAAGCCCGCCCGATAAGGCTTTTTTAAGCAATTTAATATTGCTTTGTATAACGGCTGACTGAAAGTCCTCGTTGGAATACCAGGGCGCGGCGTTCTTTGCGGAAGCGGCAGAAGCCGCGGAAGAAGCTTTGTACGGCATCATTTCTTCCAGAGAAGTTTTGACTTCTTTATTGGGGTTTTTAGCCGCAAGTTCAAGAATATTTTTGGGGTTTTCCACTACAGGAATAAGGCTTAAAAACGTGAGCGCGACTTTAGGGTTTTTATTGTATTGCGCGGCAATTTCCAAACCGTTTTGATTATTGATATTCTTTGCATTTATATTCGCTCCAATCTGCAAAAGAACATGGGCAACAAGGTGATTTTCGTTATACGCGGCAAGCAGAAGCGGCGTATTGGCCTGCTTGTCTTTAGCCTCAAGCTGTACTCCTTTTTCTTCGGCCAAAGCCTTAACAAGCCTTTCATTTGTATTGTAACGCGCGGCTATGTGCAAAGCGGTTTCGCGGTTTCTGTTTGAAATATTAATATCAGCCTTCTGCTTAAGCATAAAAGAAACAATATTTACATCAGTCCTGTTTTTTACGGCGTAAATTAAAGCTGTGTTGCCCTGCTTATTTTGCACATTAATATCTGCGCCGCTTTCCATAAAAAGCTTGAGGAGGGGTAGGTAATTTTTGTTATATCCCGCAATAACCATAAGCGGGGTAAGGCCTTGGTCGTCACAATCGTTAATCATGGCACCTGCGTCTATATAGGCTTTAAAGATTGCGGGGTCCGTAACGGTAGGCGCGGCAAAAAGCAGAACAGGCGTAATGCCTTTATATTTTGTATTAACATCTTTTGTTTTACTAAGTAAAAGTTTTATTATCTGCAGCTGCGGATTGGAAAGCGCGGCAAAGGCAGCATTTGCGCCGTTTTCGTCTGGGGCATTAACGTCTGTAAACGGAAGTTCCTTTTTTACATTATCAAAATTACCTGCTTTAAGCGCATCAATAAAAGCGGTGTTTTTATGCCAAGGAGTTTTATTTATTGCGTCTGTAAGTATTTGTTTTACTTGCGGGTTTTGGTTTTTTTCTGCGGCGACAAGTAAGCTTTGTGATTCTTTGGAAACATCAGCCCCGCTGCGGAGCAAAGCTAAAAGAACTTTTTGATTTTTCACGCTGCGCGTGGCTATGTGTATGGGCGTGCGGCCCGCCGCGTCGGTGGCGTTGACATCGGCAGAGTAAGAGGCAATATCTTCTATAATATTTTCGTCTTCGGTATTTTCAAGCGCGTAAAGCAGGGCTGTTTGGCCTTCTTCGTTTAAAGAGTTAATGTCTATCTTTGTCGTATGCAAAAGGCCTATGGCTTTTTGCGAGTCCGAATTATTTATTGCGGTAACAAAACCGTCATTTTTGTACCAGTTATAATCGGGCTTTTTTTTACCGCAGCCTGCGGCTGACAAAAATATAAAAGAACAGCATAGAAGAAGGAAAACTTTTTTCATCACACATCCCCTTTCTTAAATTTTCTAGTCTATAATACCGCCGCCTAAAACCAAATCTCCGCCGTAAAATACGGCGCTTTGGCCCGCCGTTACGGACATTT
>MTLE01000330.1_pt2 | contig 35580 bp, 3 predicted proteins | sample 1982461 | NCBI WGS metagenome assembly MTLE01 (sample SAMN05712605, study PRJNA340218) | biofilm metagenome | isolation source: sample SPL anode biofilm adapted to -200 mV | place: USA | collected 2012-02-03
CGTTCAAACATCGGCTTGCGATCGTGGTTCGCAGTCTGGCCGAGGCGGCGTTGGCGCTCAACCCGAACGGAAATCCTCCAGGGGTAGAAGTTTTTGAAGGGGTGGCGGAGACGGCGTTGAACGCGCAGGGCGCGGCTCGGGAACCGTCAGGACATTCTCCCGCCAATCCGTTCAATGCTGCGGCTGATGTTACCGGCCAGTTGCGCGCGGCGGCCGCTCAATGGTGCCGAGGTGGCGCTGTGGATTGGGCCGCACTCTTGAGCACTCAGCCGCCGCGCCGGGTGCATTTGCCCGGTTATCCCTTTGCGCGGCGTGAATACTGGCTGACTTCACCCTCCGATATTGAAAATGCCGCCGAAGTTGCGGCTACTCGAGCGGCACTTCAACCTTCCACTGGGATGGGAAATTCCTGGTTAGACGCGAATACGCTACAGAAATTGCGCGCGTCCCAAGACGGCGGAATGGATCGGCATTTGGCGGGATTACTAGCGGCAACCCTGGGTTCCTTGGGTTTGGCGGAAGGGGACAAACCGCTGGCTCAAATCGCTACGAGTCAAAGTGCGCCCGCGTATTTGGAGAGGTGGGTTGACGCCAGCCGACGCCTCCTGCGCGAAGCCGACCTGATGGGGACCGCTTCTCGCCCCTTGGCCGAGGCATGGACCGAATGGGAACAGGCCAAAGGCCGGTGGATAAACGACACCTGTTTAAGCGCGCAGGCTGTTTTGGTGGAGCGTTGTTTGCGCGCTTTGCCGGATGTGCTCTGGGGCAAACAACGGCCAGTCGAAGTGATGTTTCCCGATTCCTCGATGGAACTGGTCGAAGCCGTTTATCGCGGCAATCCCGTGGCCGATGCGTTTAACCAGGCCTTGGGGCAAGCCGTTTTGGATTGGGTGAAACGCCGGCTGGCGCAAGATCCTAGCGCTCGCATCCGGGTGCTGGAGGTTGGCGCTGGAACGGGGGCGACCACTGCCGAGGTGCTCACGTTGCTCACGCCTCTCCAGCAACACCTCGAGGAGTATTGTTTTACGGACCTTTCCCGGGCATTTCTGCTCCGCGCCGAGGAACAACTCAAGCCGGCGAATCCCGCCCTGACCACCCGCATATTCGATGTTTCCAGGCCGGTGGCCGGGCAGCAAATCGCGGCGGGTTCCTACGATTTGGTGATTGCCGCCAATGTGTTGCATGCCACGCCGGATATTCGCCAGGCGGTAGCGAATGCCGCTTCTACCTTGCGCCACGGCGGAGGTTTGATCCTCAACGAATTGAGCGCCAACGGCTGGTTCACGCATTTGACCTTTGGACTGCTTGAGGGCTGGTGGCTTTATCAGGACGAAGCGCTTCGCCTGCCTGGGTGCCCGGCGGTTTCGTCCGCCACCTGGAAGCGCTTGCTCTTGGAACTCGGTTTCGGCCGTGTCGGTTTTCCCGCGGAAAACGGGCACGATCTTGGGCAGCAAATCATCGTGGCCGAGTTATGGCGCGGGCCGCAAGCGTTGTCGGCGGCCGCCATTGCTAGCACACCCGCCCGGACTGTGCGTGCGGAGAATGGGACTCAATCGAGGCCCGCGCCGGCCGATCCGGTCTTGCGCCAGCAGGCCATCGCCTATTTCAAGAAGTTGATCGGCGCCGCGCTCAAATTGGAGGCCGAAGAGATCGATGCCGCCGCGCCGCTCGAGAGCTACGGCATGGACTCCCTCATGATTGGCAAAGCCCTGGCCAAATTGCGCGAGTCCTTTACGGAGATACCCAGCACCCTCTTGTTCGAATTGCAGACGGTGGGCGATCTGGCGGACTATTTCCTGGCGCATCGTCAATCGGATATTGTGGCGCGCCTTGGGGTGAAATCCCCTGTAATGGAAAGCGCCAAACCGGCGGCTAGTCTGTCCATTGGTGTTAGCGATCCAGCCATATCCGAGTTGCCGCAGCCCACGGCCGTGCCCAGGCCGGAAAATCAGCGTGAGACGATTGCGATCATCGGCTTGAGCGGACGTTTCCCGGGCGCTCCCAATGTGCAGGCGTTTTGGGAAAATCTGAAAGCGGGCAAAGACTGCATCACCGAGATTCCCGCGGATCGCTGGTCGTTGGACGGTTTTTACCACGCCGACATGGAAACGGCGATTGATCAGGGGAAAAGTTATTGCAAGTGGGGTGGCTTTTTGGAGGGATTCGCCGATTTTGACCCGTTGTTTTTCAACATCTCCCCGCGCCAAGCCTTGGAGACCGATCCCCAGGAACGGCTCTTTCTACAGACGGCGTGGGAGGCGCTGGAGGATGCCGGTTATACGCGCGAGGCCTTGGCTCAAAAATACGACAGCAGTGTCGGGGTGTTCGCCGGCATCGCCCACTCCGAATTCAATGTGCTCGGGCCGGACCAGTGGCGCCAGGGCAATTGGGTTTATCCGCGCACTTCGTTCGGTTCCGTGGCCAACCGGGTTTCGTTCCTCCTTAATTTGCGGGGGCCGAGCATGCCGGTGGATACCTTGTGCTCGTCGGCGCTCACGGCGATTCATGAGGCTTGCGAATCCATCTTGCGCGGGGAGTGTCTGGTGGCGCTCGCCGGGGCGGTGAACCTTTGCTTGCATCCGTCCACCTATGTGTCGCTGTGCGCCTCGCGCCTGCTCTCCAAGGGCGGCAAGTGCCTCAGCTTCGGCTTGGGGGATGATGGTTATGTCCCCGCCGAGGGCGCCGGCGTGGTGATTCTCAAACGGCTGTCGGAGGCGGTGCGGGATGGGGATCACATCCACGCCATCATCCGCGGCACGGCCATAAATCATGGGGGGCGCACGAACGGCTTCACCATTCCCAATCCCAACGCGCAGGCCAGGGTCATTCGTTCGGCGTTGGATAAAGCGGGGGTGGACGCGCGGGCGGTGAGCTACGTCGAAACCCACGGCGCGGGCACCAAGCTGGGCGATCCCATCGAAGTGCTGGGGTTAACCCGCGCCTTCCGGCAAGACACCGCGGACACCGGCTTTTGCGCCATCGGGTCGGTCAAATCGAACGTGGGCCATCTCGAAGCGGCCGCTGGCATGGCGGGATTGACCAAGGTGATTTTGCAAATGCAGCACGGCCAGTTGGTCCCCAGCCTCAATTCGGCGACCTTGAATCCTGAAATCCGATTTGCGGAAACGCCCTTCATGGTTCAACAAAAGCTGGCGCCATGGGAACGGCCAGCCCTATCCCATAACGGGACGACCGTAGTCCATACTCGCTTGGCCGGCGTGTCGGCGTTCGGAGCCGGCGGGTCTAATGCGCACATTATCCTCGAAGAATATGAGGATAAGCGCCCGCCCGGCGCAAACCCCGGCGGCCCTTGCCTGATCGTTTTATCGGCGCGCCATCCGAGCCGGCTTAAAGCGGCGGCAATTCGTTTGCGCCAATTCCTCGCGGAAAATGCGGACGCCGTGCTCCCGGATATCGCCTTTACCCTCCAAACGGGGCGTGAAGCGATGGAGGAACGAGTTGGTTTCATCGCTGAGACCACTTCCGATTTGGCCGCGCAATTGACGGCGTTTATTGACGGCAAGCCCGGCGGCTATCTTCAGGGGCAAGTGAAAGCGGGCAAAACGGAACGTTTCCTAGACGATGCCGATTTAGGGGAGCTAGTAGCGAAGTGGATTGCCAACGGGGACTCTGCCAAGCTATTGGCGGTATGGGTGCGAGGTTACGCGATCGATTGGCATCGCCTTTATGCCGCGCCGTTGCCCCGGCGCATCGGGCTTCCAACTTATCCGTTTGCCAAGGATCGCTATTGGCTCGGCGACACGCCCCAGCCGGGATCGGGAAACGCGATCCCGGCGACGCCTATCATCCCCAGCGAAACGGCCAGTGCATGGTTGTGCTTCCGCGAAGAATGGGAACCACAACCGCTTCCCACCGCTGCGGATTTGAAATCGCGCCTGGCCGAGTTTGCCGGAAAACGGGTGGCCATAGCCGCCAGTGATCCTAATGAAGCGGAAAGCCTGATAAACCTGCTGCGGCGGCTGGAAGCTGACTCCGGTCTGGCTCAGCCCTTGCGCCTCTCCAGGCTGGAATTGGGGGCCGAAACGAAAGTGGCCGAGCCGCCTGAGGTGGTCTTGTTCCTTGGCTCGCGCGCGGTGGCCTCACCGGTGACGGAACCCTGCGAAAAGGACCTTTCCGATGTCGTCAAGCTTAGCCGCCAATTGATGAACGCCTGCTGGGGGGACCCAGTAGCGATCTATTATCTCTACGAAAGCAGCAGTCGAGCGCCGCGTTTGGATTGCGAGGCCTTATCGGGCTTTGTCCGTGCGGCGATGAAAGAAAACGAGCAGCATCGCTGGACGGTGATTGGGGATTATGATCGCGAGGACCGCCGGGCCGGGCTGGAAATGCTGCTGCACGAATGGCTCTTGGGCGCGCCCGGCAATATTGAAATTCGGTATCAAGCGGGCCAGCGGCACGTGCGCAAACTGGCCGAGATCGGCGCTCCCGCAACGAACGGCGCGTCTTTCCGGAAAAACGGGGTGTACGTGCTCGCGGGCGGGTTGGGATATTTGGGGAGAGAATTATCCTTGGAACTGGCCCGGCGCTGCCAGGCGACGCTGGTGTTTTTGACGCGCGGCGGCCTGGATGACTCGCGGCAAGCCCACTGCCGAGCGCTCGAGGCGCTAGGGTCCAAGGTTATTTGCCTTTCGGTGGATATTGCCGATCGCGCGCGGCTGGCGGCGGTGTGGCCGGATATCACCCGCCAAACCGGCCCCATCCACGGCGTGTTTCATTTGGCGCGGCACCATGAGGATCAAATCATTGCCCGCAAACCTTGGGAGTCGTTCGCGCGGGTGATGCGGCCGAAAGTCCAAGGCCTGCTGCATTTGGATGAATTAACGAAAACCGAACCGCTCGATTTCTTTGCGGTGTTTTCCTCCCAGGGGGCCTATGGCTCGCGCGGATCGAGCGATTATTCCTATGCGACCGCTTTCCAGAACGCCTTTTCCGAACAGCGCAATCGCTGGATGCGGGAAGGCGGGCGCTCCGGCCCCACCGTGTCGATGTGCTGGGGGCCGTGGCTGGAGGATCATCTGTTCCCCGAGTCACGCGGGCGGTTGGCCCAGGCGGGATTTGGCTTGATCGGCATGGATACCGGTTTCCAAATGATGGCAAACGCTTTGGCCGGAGGTGTTTCGCCGCTGGCTTTGGTGAAAGTGCGCGACCCGAAGCAAATCCGGGATTTGTTAGGCTTGTCCGCGTACTCGGCGAATCCTGCGCCAGTGGCTGAGGCGGACGGTGGCGACGGATTCGAACGGTTGCTGGCGGATTGGGAGCGGCGCCGCGCGCAAGGGGAAGATGTCGCGCCAGCGGTGGCCGAGCGGATCACGCCGGAGGAATTGAATCGTTTGCCCGACGCATTGGTGCAGCGCGTGTATCCGTTGCTTTTTGGAGGCAATGGCAACGGCAAGCCGGCCGCAAACCCGGGCGCGGTGGCGGAGGTGAAACCGGAGACCGGCGAGCCTCGTGAAGAGGCCGCAAAAATTATTCGCGCCGCACTCGCCGAGATTTTGCATTTAACGGAAATCGACGATGAACGTTCGTTCATGGATTATGGCTTGGATTCGATCGCCGGCATGCAGCTGGCGGTGCGGCTGGAACGGCGCTTGAAACGGGAAGTCCAGCCGCAGTCGCTGGTGGGTTTCCCCACGGTGGCCGCCTTGTCGAATTATCTAATGTCCGAAGCCAGCAGCGGAACCTAAGATTTTTAACCCATTGCTAAAACTGTTTCCTTAAACATGCTCAGCAGCCAGGAACAACGACGGCGCATTGCCGAAGAGCTTGCGCGGATTTCCCGCCTCCCGGGGAAAAAGGAGGCGGCGCGCCCGGCTGTTGCCAAAGCCGTGGACTTGGAGCAGCCGGAACCCATCGCCATTATAGGGCTGTCGGGTTATTTCCCCGGGTGCATGTCGGTTGAAGCGTTTTGGGAGGCCGTCGATCAGGATCGTTGCCTGCTTGCGGCCACGCCCCAGGACCGGCTCGATCTCTGGCACCGGCTGCTACCGGAAACGGCGGAATTCCCGGGGATGCAGGGTGGGGGATTCATTCCCGATATTCGCGGTTTTGCCCCGGATTTTTTCAAAATTCTGCCGGTGTCGGCGCACGGGATGGACCCTCGGCAGCGCCTGCTGCTCATGAGTGTCTACCACGCTTTGGAGGACGCGGGTTATGCGCCCGGCTCGTTGAAGCAACAGCCGGTCGGCGTGTTTGTGGGGATCGAGGAAGATGAGTATTTTCAGACGATGCTGGAGGCGGGCGTCCCGCTTGCTGGAGTGGATGGCTTGGGTGCCAGCATGGTCGCCAATCGCCTTTCCTGGCACTTCGATTTTCGGGGGCCAAGCGAAGTCGTCAACACGATGTGCTCCGGCGGGGCGGTGGCGCTGCATCGGGCGGTGTGCTCGTTGCGCTCCGGAGAATCCACGATGGCGGTGGTGGGCGCCGCCAATTTGTTATTGCGGCCCGAACCTTTCCTGGGGCTGGGTCAAACCGGGCAGTTAAGCCCAGACCTCGCCGTGCGTTCGTTTGGCAAAGGGGCCAATGGTTTCCTGCGGGCGGAAGGGGTGGCGAGTGTGATCCTAAAACGCTTGTCCGAAGCGGAGCGGGACGGCGATCCGATCTATGCGGTGATTCGCCATAGCGCCGTGAATTTTAACGGCAAAGGGGGCATGTCCATCGCCGCGCCCGATATCGCCGCGCACGCCGAGTTGATCGCGCGCTGTTACCGGCAGGCGGGCGTCGATCCGCGCGAGGTCCAGTACATCGAAGCTCAAGGGATGGGAAACCCCTTGGCGGATTTGGCGGAATGGCAAGCGTTCAATCGTGCTTTGTCGCGTCTGGCGGAGGAACGGGGCGTTACGTTAACGCCCGGCGCTTGCCGCGTGGGCACGCTTAAACCCATGTTGGGCCACATGCATTCGGCTTCCGCCTTGGGGGCTTTGTGCAAAATCGTCCACTGCCTGCGGACCGGAACCATCCACAAGATTCTTGGGTTTTCCGAGCTGCATCCGGAGTTGGAAGAGGCCGGACAACCCTGCGCGCCAGCCCGCGACACCGAGCCTTGGCATACCACGGGAAGCCTGCGTTTGGCGGGAATCCACGCCTACGGTGCGGGGGGGAATAACGCGCACATCCTCATTGAGGAATATCGCGATGCGCGCACGGTGGAGCAAAGCACGAACCCGGTCATTTTGCCAATTTCGGCTGAGTCCGCCGCGCAACGCCTCACGATGGTCCGGCAATTATTGGCGGCAGCCAGGCAACACCCGGAATACACGCTGGCGTCCTTGGCGGGCACGCTGCAGCGCGGTCGCGATGTCTTGCCAATGCGCGTGGCGTTTGTTGCTGGCAGTCAGGCCATTTGGAGAGAGCAAGCCGAAGCCTATCTGGCCGGTCAAACCTTGCCCGGAGTATTCGAGGGGAACGCGACCACCGCAGTTAAGACGCCTAGCACCGCGAGCGATGCCGCGAGTTTAGCGCAAGCTTGGGTTCAAGGTGCCGCGGTGGACTGGCCGGTTTCCACCGCCCGCCGCGTGCGGCTTCCGGGTTATCCTTTTGCCCTGAAGGAATGCTGGCATGACCGCTTGCCTCGGCCCTCTTCGTCCAATAACGGCGCCGAGAAAATCGCTCTCCTTCGCGAACGAGCCGAATCGATCGTGCGCGCGCTATTGAGCCGGTATTTGGAAAAACCCACCGATCAGATCGGCCTCGACGCCGCTTTCGTGGATCAGGGTTTTAGCTCGATTCTCGTGGCGGAGTTAGCTACCGCCTTGCGCCGCGAGCACTCGGTTTCATTGGAGCCTGCCCGGTTTTTCGAGTTCAAAACCCCGAGACAATTGGTGCGAGCCTTGATAGAATTCAGCGATAAAACACCGGGGAACATTTCCAAACCATCCGGCAATGGCCAGTGGAAAGCTGCTGCGCAAGCGGCCCGCGATCCGGGAGATTCCAGGTTCTTGCCGATTGCGATCATTGGTTTGGCGGGCCGATATCCCGCAGCGCCGACAGTGGATGAGCTTTGGGCCAACTTGCGGGCGGGCCGGGAATGCATTTCCGAAGTTCCGGCCGACCATTGGAATTTGGCGGAGCATTTCGATCCCAATCCGGAGACCGCCGCCAAGAACGGCAAGAGCTATGGGAAATGGGGCGGCTTTATCGACGGGCTGCATGAGTTCGATCCGCTCTTTTTCAAGATTTCCCCCTTGGAAGCGGAGACGATGAATCCCAAGGAACGGCTGGCGCTGCAAACCGTCTGGCACGTGTTGGAGGATGCTGGCTATCCACCAGAGTCCTTGGCCGCCGAACGCGTCGGGGTTTTCTTTGGAGTGACTCGCGCCGGTTGGGATCCGTACCCTGGAACTTTCAGTTCGGTGGCAAACCGGGTCTCGTACTACTGTGATTTCCACGGGCCCAGCGTGTCCGTCGACACGATGTGTTCCTCCTCGCTGACCGCCCTTCACGAGGCTTGCCAACACCTTCAAACGGGAGGGTGCGACGTCGCGGTGGCCGGAGGCGTTAACCTTTATTTGCATCCCTCGCACTTTGTGGTGCTGGCGCATGGCCGGTTTCTTTCTCCCGATGGCAAGTGCCGCGCGTTCGGGGCCGGCGCCAATGGCATGACTCCGGGGGAAGGCGTGGGGGCCGTGCTTTTGAAGCCGCTGGCGCGGGCCGTGCGCGACGGGGATCGCATTTATGGCGTGATTCGCGGGTCCGCCTCCAACCACGGCGGCGCCGCCAATGGTTTTACCGTGCCCAATCCCGAGGCCCAAAAGGACTTGGTGTTGCAAGCCCTGCGGATTGCGGGCGTGAACCCGCGCGAGATTAGCTATGTGGAGGCGCATGGGACGGGCACGGTGCTCGGAGACCCAGTCGAAATTCGCGGCCTCACCGAGGCCTACCGCGCGCATAGTGGCGATTGCGGCTTTTGCCGCCTGGGTTCGCTCAAGAGTAATCTAGGCCATTTGGAGGCGGCGGCGGGAATCGCTTCGCTGACTAAGGTTTTGGCGCAGATGAAACACGGGGAGCTAGCCGCCTCACTGCACGCCGCGGAGTTGAATCCCCACATCGATTTTTCCAAGACTCCTTTTGTCGTTCAACAAGCCTTGGAACCCTGGCAGCCCAAGGATGCTCAAGGCCGGCCCATGCCGCGTGTCGCCGCAATTTCCTCCTTTGGCGCCGGGGGCAGCAACGTCCATTTGATCGTCGAAGAGTTCAGTGCGCCGGAACCAGTGGCCGGGCCTGAGCCTGGGCCGCAGCTCATCGTGCTTTCCGCCCGAAATGAGGACCGCTTGCGTGAAGTTGCGCGAGGTCTGCGTGATTTCGTGCGGCAACATCCGGACACCTCGCTGCGCAATCTCGCTTACACTTTTCAAGTAGGCCGGGCGGCCATGGAAGAGCGATTGGCCGTGGGCGCGAGTTCGCTGGCGGAGTTGAGTGATAAGCTCGATTTATTTTTGCGCAGCCAAGGTGAGTGCGATGGCCTTTGGCGCGGCCACGCGGAAACGCGCCGGAGAGCGGTGGCGGAGGAGGCGGGCGATGATTCGCTGGCGGAATGGCTGCGCCAGGGGGACTTGGAAAAACTGGGCAAAGCCTGGGTTAAGGGCGGCCAAGTTCCTTGGAGCCGGCTTTATTCCCAGGATAAGCCCAAGCGCATTGGCTTGCCGCTTTACCCCTTTGCCAAGATGGTTATCGCCCAGCCCAACTTAATGCCGGAGCCGGACGTCGCGCACGAGTTGGCCGCGTTGCACCCGTTGGCTCAAAGGAACGTTTCCACGCTCCACGCGCAGCGGATTGCCTCCACGCTGACGGGGCGCGAGTTTTTCCTCGCGCACCATGTGGTGGCGGGACGGAAAACGCTTTCGGCGGCCGCCTGCCTTGAAATGGCTCGGGCGGCGGTCGAGCAATCATTGCCTTCGGACAGTATTTTAAGCTCCATGGGTCAGAACGATGTGCCTGTGGTTCGGTGCCAGCAGATTGTGTGGGCGCGGCCATTGTGCATTGATGATGGGCCAAAAGAAGTGCGCGTGGCTGTGAACGGAAATCCGCCCGGACCCGTGGACTTTGAAATCCGCGCGCTGGATGGCCAAAAATCGGGCGAAGAGATCGTTTATGGCCAGGGAAGCATCGAGCAAGGTTGGTCGGCGTCGCCGCCCGTGATCGATCTCGACGCGCTACGTGCCAGCGCCTCGCTGGAGTATTCCGCCGAACAATGCTACGCGGCGTTTACGGCTCTGGGAATCGATTACGGCCCGGGCCATCGCGGGCTCGACAAACTGTATGCCGGACCGGCCCTGGTTTTGGCCCGGTTGCGGCTACCCGAGGCGATCCAAGATACGGCTTCCCAGTACGTGCTGCATCCCAGCCTGCTCGACGCCGCGTTCCAAGCGACGATCGGTTTCGGTTTTCAAACGGCGGGGATAAAGCCCGTGGGAAACGCTGTTCCAATGAACGGAAAGCCCGAGCCAGGCCAGCTCGCTTTGCTCAAACCTTGCCTCCCGTATGCCATCGAGCAGATGGAGGTTTTTCAGTCTTGTGTCCCCGCCATGTGGGCGATTATTCGGCGGCCTGCGCATCCCGGGCGCGGCGGCTCCTTGGAAACTTTCGATCTGGATCTTTGCGATGATCAAGGGGTGCTGCGCGTGCGCCTCCGGGGCTTTGCCTCGCGGATTCTGCCGCCCGCTCCGGCCGAGGACGAAAAGCCATCGCTCTTGCTGCGAATCCCGAAATGGGAAGCGAGTGCGGCAGTGGTTCGCCCGGAAGCCACGAAGCGTTATGCGCGGCGCATAGTGGTGGTTTGTGGCCTGGACGTTTCCCATCCGCCCCAATTGGAAGTGCAGGGCGGGCCGGAAAACACCACTTGGATGCATGTCCCGCTCAAGGGCAAAAGTTTGGCCAAAGATTACATGGCTGCCGGGATCAGCCTCTTTGGCGCGATTCGTAGTGTGCTTGAGGCCAAGCTCGCGGGCGATTCGCTGATTCAAGTGCTTTTAGGGTCCAGCGGCGCTTGCCGGGCGCATTCGGGATTGGTGGGCATGCTCCGCACCGCCCGCTTGGAAATGCCTCGCCTCTGTGGACAGCTTATCCAAGTAGACAAGCTGCCCGCGCGGGAACAGTTGGCGGAGATTTTAGAAGAAAACGCAAACGCTCCCGATGACACGTGGATTCGCTATCAAGAAGGCCGGCGCTTGATTGCTGCATGGAGTGAACTGCCGCCGGCGAGTTTTGCCGCTCCGTGGAAACCCAATGGGGTTTATTTGATCACGGGCGGTTTGGGCGGTCTCGGCCGCATATTTGCCGAAGAAATTGCCCAGAAAGCGACTAAGGCCACATTAATCCTGTGGGGACGATCTGAGCTGGGGGAGGACGGCAACCGGTTTTTGCGTGGACTGCGGAGTCGCGGGCTGAAAGCTATTTACCAGCAAGTGGACCTGCGTCAGCGCGACAATACCAAGGCGGCGGTGCAAGCGATCCTGGCGGAGCACGGCGCGCTCCACGGCATTCTTCACACGGCTGGCGTTTTGCGCGACCAGTATTTGCGGCGCAAGACACCGCGCGAAATCGAAGTGGTGTTCGGCCCCAAAGTGGCCGGAACCGTGAACCTGGATGAAGCGACGCGGGACGTGGCTCTCGATTTCCTGGTGCTCTTTTCTTCCGGCGCGACGCTGGGCAATCCCGGCCAAGGCGATTACGCGGCGGCGAACGGATTCTTGGATGGCTTTGCGAGTTATCGAAACAAGTTGGTGGCATCGGGTGCCCGCCAGGGCGCGACTTATTCCATCGCCTGGCCGTACTGGCGGGAAGGTGGCATGCGGATGGACGCCGCCGCCCAAAAATCGATGCGCGAGGAATCCGGGTTGTTCGCACTGGAAACCCCTTCCGGATTGGAGGCGTTTTACTGCTGTATCGCCAGCCGCCAAGCCCAAGTTCAAGTGCTCTACGGCTTGCCCCAGCGCATGAACGCCGCGCTGGCCCCAGCTCCCATTCCGGCAATGCTTGAGCCCGAAATGACGGATACTTCGACGGCCGCCGCCGTGCCGGTTGCCGAGCCGGATGGTCCCGTGGCCGGCGACGAGCTTAACGCCCGGGTGGTAGAATACCTCCAGCGCCTCATTGGGGAAACGCTCAAAATCAAGCCCAGCGACATGCGCGGCGACAAGGATCTATACGGCTATGGTTTGGATTCGATCATCGCCCTCGAAGTGAACCAGCGTTTGGAACAGGATTTTCCGCGGCTCTCGAAAACCCTTTTCTTTGAGTATGCCACCATTCAGGAATTGGCCGGATACTTTGTGCAGGCGCATCGGCCGATCCTCAAGAAAATGTTCGTTTCAAAGCTTCAGCCCTCGGGGCCCGAGCAACCCTCGCCGGAAGTGAATGCCTCTGCGCCGCTGCAAGCTCCCGCTCCCAAGAGCGTGGAACCTCCGAATCCCGCGCCTTCGGAACCGGCCAAGCTATCGGCCCCGGAGCGTCCAGATATGGGGGGCGATACGCCTTTAGCTACGCGGGCAGCTGAACCCATTGCCCCGGTCTCGCCGCGCAATGGACATCCGGCGAACATCGATGAAATCTTGCGGGCCAGCCACGTCGAGATCATTCATCCCGCGCCCCGAATATCCCGGCGGAATTCCGAGGCTCAGCGCTGGCCCAACTGGCATTCGGTGTTTCAGAGCTTTCCTATTTTCGAGAGCATCCAGCCGGAGTTTTCTTTTTCGCGCATGCTGGCGGGCGGCGCCGGATCGGCCGCCGATTCGGCCCAGTTTTTGCGCGGACAGCTGGAATTGAGACGCCTGCTTTTTCGACAGGTGGATTTCAGCCAAATGTCCCGGATCGTGGATATCGGGTGCGGCCGCGCGGCGGACCTCATGGAACTCGCTCTCAGTCATCCTCAACTTCGCGCCGAGGGCCTGACCCTGGATGCCGGCGAGGCGGACTTCACACGCCACTTAATGCGGCGCAAGGGCCTGAGTGATCGCGTGCGGGTTTTGACGCAAGACAACGCCACGCATGAGTACGAGCCGGGTTGCGATCTGGCGTTTAGCATCCAGGTCATGCACTTCATTCCCGAATTGGACCGCAAACGCGCGCTGTTTCGCCGCCTCGCCGCCGCCTTGCGCCCGGATGGCGTGGTGCTCATGGTGGAGTTTGTCAGCCTGCTCTCCAAGCCGATGCGCGACCCGGCGTTGAACACCACCGTGCACACCGCCGGGGAATGGGCCGAAATTCTGGGTGAGAACGGGTTGATCCTAGAGGAAGCTGTCGATCTCAGCTCCGAAATAGCCAATTTTCTTCACGATCCCAACCTCGAACCGAACATCGTGGGGTTGGATGCGGCGCGGCAGTTGGAAATCCGCAAATACCACCGCCAGGGCAATAGCCTTGAAAAACGCTGGGTCGCCTATTGTGCCCTGCGCGTCCGCAAAGATCGGCAGGCCGAGTCATCGGAGCAACGCATCGCGGCAAATCGGGCCCGGCTCAGCCAGCCGATTTCTTTGCGCCAGGCCCGGAATGGCCGGGTGAATGGGCACGGGATAGCTTATTATCAAGAGCTGGCCGCGCATTTTGAGGATTGCGTCATGCCGACTGGCCAGCCGCTGCCGGAAATCTGTTTTACGTAGGGCCAATGCCATGGAATATTACATCATCCATGAACCAGAATTAAGCGGGCATCCCGAAATGGCCGGGCTAGTGCGGGAAATCGACCGCGCGCACCCGCCCGTGGGGTATGAGCGCTTGCTTTACCCCTGGCTGTTTATCGTGCCCTCACTCCGGACTTACGCCCGGCTTATCCGGAACGAAGCCGAGCGCTTGATTATTCCTCTGTTGCCCATCGACGAAGAGCTCTACGGAAAGTTGGAAGAGTTCAGCCGCACCTCCGGCTTGAAGATTCTGTTGGTGGATAGATATCACGAATGGCTGGCGCGGCGAGGCCTGCGAATGGTGCCTGTGGGGGCGTTGCAGAATATCGAGTTGAACGAATTTCATTTGCGCGGGACGCGCATGCGCAAGCTGCGCTACATGGCAAATCGCTTCGCCAACTCAGGCCAAGCCCGGACGGTGGAATATCGTGCCAGCGACCGGCCGTCATTGCCAGCCATGCTTGAGCTGATGGAGGCTTGGGGAAAGGCCAAGAAAAATGTCATCTGGCACACCGCCTTGTGCATGGAGCATCTGCTCCACGGCGAACTGCCCGCCGGGCATCGTGCTTTTCTCACCTATCTGGGGGACCAGCTTTGCTCCATCATTGTGATCGAAGCTTTCGGGTCAAAGGGCTGCCTCATGGACCAGGAGTTTTATGATCCCGCTAGCGCTCCCTTGGGCCACATGGAATATGCCATCGTGGAGATGATCGAGCAGTTAAAACGGGAGGGGTTGGAGGTGCTTTCGCTGGGGGCCACGTGGTATCCCTTCGCCTTTGAAAATCATCCGCACGCCGATCCCGAAGGCTGGGCGTGGATTAAAAAAAACCAGGAACGCCAGACTTTGCTCGGCAAAATCTTCGAGCAAGGCCAAACGAATTACCAATTTAAAAAGAAATTCGGGGTGGCGGGCGAGCCGCTCTTTGCTTACCTCCCGGCCGAGGTTTCTTTCCCGGTCATTCTGCAATACTGGTCGGTGTTTTATGAGAATTCCCTGACTCCGACGCAACTGAGTGAGCGGTTGCGCCAGGGCCTTCCGTCCTCGTCCCCGCAAAGCCGGCGATTCGAAACGCCGCAGGAGCGCCAGGCGGCATGGGATCGCACGGACCGGTTTGAGGACATCCCTTACTCCGCCCAGCCGCTAGATTTGATGAGCGACACGTGGTTTGGGCGCGAGTCCGAGGCCGTCCAAAAACGGGTGGAATTTCTTAAATCATCCCACGCCGCTGAATCCTCCAACATCCTTTCCGAGATTTTTCCTTTTAAACATTTGATTTTCACGCGGCAAGGCCGGGATGCCGAGGCGCTGTTTTATGGAAGTTTTCCCAAGAGCAAACGCAAAATCCTGTCGGCCATCCCTTGGACTTCCACGCTGTGGCAACAATTGGCGCAGGGCTTTGAAGTGATTGAGTTGCCCGCCCAAGGCGTCTTGGAGGCCACCGTACAAAGCTTGTTCCAAGGGGAGATTGACTTGGAAGCGTTGAAAAAACACTTGGAAACGGATGCTTCCCACGTTGCGTTGATAGGCTTGGAAGTGCTGAGCAATGGCACGGGAGGACACCCGGTGAGAATATCGCACGCGCGCCAGCTCAAGTCCCTATTGAACGCCCATTCAATACCGCTCGTCATGGACGCTTCCCGCGTGGTGCGCAATGCCGTTCTCCTCAAACGATACAACCCGGAGGCCAACACGGAAGAAGTGTGGTCGTTAGTGCGCCAGATGCTGGCTCAGGCCGATTATGTGGTGACCAGCCTGACGAAGGATTTCGGGGTTCCCGTGGGCGGGTTGATCGCCACCAATGATGACGCGCTGGCGGCGCGCATTCGCGAGCTTCAAAACACGCAAGGCGCGGCGCGTGGCGACGAAGAGCCATTGCTGCGCCGCTCGTTGGCCGATAGAGGCACGATCCTGGAAATGATGGAAGATCAATTGGACCTGGTGAAATCCTTGCAGGATCGGCTGTCGAACGCCGGAATTCCACTCCTCGGTCCCGCCTATGGCCATGCGATTGTTATCGATGCCGGGGCCTATCTTCCGGAGCCGGTATCGAAGGACGATCGGATCAAGTTTTTGCGCGAGCTTTTTATCGAAACGGGAATCCGGGCGGGAGTGCATCAAGCGGGCCAGCAACGGTCGGGGCGGCTGGCGCGGGGAATTCGCTTGGCGTTTCCCATGGGCCTGACGCGCGCGCACGAAGAGGAGATTTTTGCCAAGCTGCATGGTTTTCTGAAGGCACGAATGGCGCACCCGCCGATGGCGGCAGCCCCCGCGAATGGCAAGATTTCACCCAGCATGAATATGGTGGAAACCCCAGTAGAATCGATGGCCAGCCCGGGGGATATTGCGATCATCGGATTGAACGGGCGGTTTCCCGGCGCCGACAATCATTACGATTTTTGGGCCGGGCTTCAGCGAGGCGAGAGCTTTGTGCGGGAGGTGCCGCCGGAACGCTGGGACCACCGGGAATATTACGATCCGGAGCTGCCCAAGGCGTTCGTGCCCCACAAGACGCGCTGCAAATATGGCGCTTTTCTGCGCGGGCACGATTTGTTTGACGCCGGCTTTTTCCAGCTCTCGGCGGCGGAAGTCGTGATGATGGACCCGCAGGAACGCCTGGCACTGGAGGTGGCTTGGGGCTGCCTGGAGGATGCCGGGTACACGCCCGAGGGATTGGGGCGCGACGTGGGGCTGTTCTCCGGTGTCACTTATAACGAATATCAGAAGCTGATTCCCCGGACGACGCACTCCTGCTTCCTGACGAGTCGCCTGGCTTATTTTTTCAACTTCCACGGCCCGGCGGCGGCTTTGGACACCGGCTGTTCGTCATCCCTGGCGGCAATTGACGCGGCCTGCCAAAACCTGCGAGCAAAGCGTTGCCGTACCGCGCTAGTGATCGGCTCAAATGTGATTTTGCATCCCGACCACTTTGCCAGTTTGTCTCCGGAATTAAGCACCACGCAGCGGCCGGAATCGACGCCGTTTGGGGATGGCGATGGGTGGATTCCCGCCGAAGGGGTGGTCGCGGTATTGTTAAAACCGTTGAGCGACGCCATCCGGGATCGGGATCACATTTACGCGGCCATTAAATCCAGCGCAACGGGGCACGAAGGGAAAACCTCCTGGTTTTCGGCGTTCAGTCCTCGCAGCCAGGCGGACTTTATTCAACGGAGCTTTGAGCAAGCCGGAATTTCGCCCGAAACGATCGGGTACGTGGAGGCGGCGGCCAACGGTTCGCCGCTGGGCGATGCGATCGAACTCGAAGGGCTGGCCACGGCGTTTCGGAAGTGGACTAAGCAAACCGGGTATTGCCCGATGGGCACCGTCAAATCCAACGCCGGACATGGCGAGGGCGTATCGACCCTGCTGCAATTAACCAAGCTGTTGCTTCAGTTCCAGGCGGGTGAGATTTACCCGTTGCTCTATCCCGGGCGGCGCAATCCGGCCCTGCGCCTGGCCGAATCGCCGTTCCGGATTCCCACCGCCACGGAAGTGTGGGAGCGGCCTCAATTCCAGTGGCAAGGGAAAACCTATGTTATTCCCCGGCGCGCCACGATTTCCTCTTTCGGCGGGGGCGGAAATATGGGGCATTTGATTTTGGAGGAAGCACCGCCAAGCCCGCTCAAGGGCGAAACCTTAGCTTCCTATTTGGTGCCGCTGTCGGCTCGAACTCCGGAGCAGTTGCGCCGCGCGGTCGCGGAACTGCTTTCGTTTTTCGACAAGATCGAGGCGCTGGGTGTGGAGGTGGCCAAAGCTTATCCGCTACTGGATATCATGTATACGCTGTGCCGGGGGCGAGTTGCTTTTGCGCATCGAGTGGCGTTCGTGGCGGCCGATCTGAACGGGCTAAAAGAAAAATGCCAGCGATATCTGCGCAACGAAACCGATCCGGACATCATTTCCACCACCCACGGCGCCTCGCCGGAGGATGGCGCGGACATCCGCCAAATATTGGCCGCGCAATCGTGGCGTGAATTAAGCAAGCGCTGGATAAAGGGTGAAGAGATACCGTGGGGCGATTTCTTCGAAGCGCGCCAAGCGGGAAGGGTTCCTTTGCCGACGTATGCCTTCGACCGCCAGCGGCATGAAATTTCCACGGACGCTTTCGTCCGTTCCTATGTGCCTCCCGGGCCGCCATCGGCGCTTCCGCCTCAGCCGTCCGGTTCAGACACCGGCCAGGGGGATGATGCGCTCGTTCGGGTGGTAAAAACGGTGTTTTCCCAGATTTTGGCGGTGGAAGCTGGGGCGTTGGATCTCACGCTGCCGCTGGAGCAGTACGGATTCGACTCGGCAATGGTCGTGAAGGCCGCCGCCGTACTCGAGAAACATTACCGGCAAGTGCCTCCCACCTTGTTTTTCGATTGTCGCACCCTGGGGGACGTGGTTGAATACCTGCGTAACGCAATTCCTGTTTCGGAGGTGGTTGATGTCGAACAACTACGGCAAAGTCCGGGAGCGGAAGAATCCCCCTCCCAGACCGCCTTGGAAATCGATGAATTGGCGGAGGAAATTTTAGCGCAACGCCTGACGGCTGGCCAGGTGTTGGAACAGCTCGGTTTAGCGCGTCCGCGGCCATGAAAAAACGCATTATCAGCACCATTCTTAAGCGGGTTCAGGATGGCTCCATCCCGAGGGATGCGGGCGTGGAGCTGTGTTTTGAGGTGGGGCGTTTGGAGAATGAGCCTTCCGTTGCGGCGGACTTCGAGGAGGTGGCCATTATCGGCATGGCGGGGCGCTATCCGCAGGCCAGGAATGTCGATGAATTGTGGGAAATCCTGAAGGCGGGCCGGGATGTGGTCACCGAAATCCCCCCCGAGCGCTGGGATTGGAAGGCTTACGCTGGCGCGGAACCGAATCTGGCGGGGCAGGGGGGTAAAAGCTATGGCCAGTGGGGCGGTTTTATTGAAGGATACGACGAATTCGACCCCTTCTTTTTCAACTTGTCCCCGCGCGAAGCCGGTTACATGGACCTTCAGGAACGGCTGTTTCTCGAAGTAGCCTGGGAAACTTTGGAGGATGCGGGTTATACGCGCGATTATTTCGCGAAAAAACCACCCGGTAGCGCCAGCCTCCGGGTGGGAGTGTTTGTGGGGGCGACTTGGCAGGAAGGGCAGTTGTTTTCGGACGCCCGTCCGGAAAAAGCCGAGGCGGCCTTTTCGACCCATGCTTATAACATTGCCAACCGGGTCTCTTACTTTTGTGGTTTTCAGGGGCCAAGCATCAGTATCGACACGGCGTGTTCTTCCTCCCTGACCGCCCTGCACATGGCTTGGGAAAGTGTCGCCCGGGGAACGGCGGACTTGGCCTTGGCGGGCGGGGTGAACCTTTCCATACATCCGAACAAATTCCGGGTGCTCGCGGCCGCCGGATTTGCGTCCAAAACCGGGCGATGCCAAAGTTTCGGCAGCGGGGCCGACGGCTATGTGCCCGCCGAGGGCGTGGGCGCGTTGCTGCTGAAGCCGAAGGCGAAGGCGATTGCCGATGGCGACCACATCTACGGCGTCATCAAGGCGAGCGCAGTTAACCATGGCGGCAAGACCAACGGCTACACCGTTCCGAGCCCGGCCGCCCAGGCAAGCGTAGTGGGCGCGGCGTTGCGCCTAGCCAAGGTAGACCCGCGCACCGTTAGTTACCTCGAAGCCCACGGCACGGGCACCGCTTTGGGCGATCCGATTGAAATCGCGGGGCTGGAGCAAGCGTTCGGAACAAAGGCGAAACAGTTTTGCGCTATAGGTTCGGTCAAGTCCAACCTCGGCCACTGCGAAGCCGCGGCGGGCATTGCGGGCATAACCAAGGTGCTGCTTCAAATGCGCCACGGGCAGCTTGTGCCCTCGCTCCACGCGGACGTGCTGAATCCGCGGATACCTTTCGAGCGCTCCCCGTTTCGCGTCCAGCGCCAGTTCCAGGAATGGAAACGGCCAGTCATTGAAGTGGGCGGCCAATCGCGAGAGCAGGCGCGGATCGCGGGCGTGTCCTCTTTCGGCGCCGGGGGCGCCAACGCCCATGTGATTCTCGAGGAGTTTTCGGAAATGCCCGGGCGGGAAACGCGGTTTAATTCCAGCCTGCCGTTTGCCATCGTGCTCTCCGCGCGCAACTCCGAACGGCTGGAAGCGGTGATCGAGCGTTTGTTGGATTATCTTCTGACAGCGACCAAACGCAGCCCAGCGCATTTGGCAAACGTCGCCTACACGCTGCAAGTGGGGCGGGATGCCTTGGAGGAACGCCTGGCATTTTTGGCGAGTTCGTGGGACGAGGCGTGTGAAAAATTGCAATGGGCGCGTAAAGGTGCGGCGGGGGCCGAGGGCATCTTCCGGGGGAAGGCTATTCGCGGGAATCCGGAATTAGCAAAGCTCGGTTCGGCAAACCAGCCCCAAAAGACGGCGGGAGCGGGTGAATTAGAAGCTATGTTAAAAGGCTGGGTGCAAGGTGGCCCGGTCAATTGGGAGGCGTTGCATGCGGGCGAGTGGCTTCGCCGAGTCCGGCTCCCCACTTATCCGTTCGCCCGCGAACGTTATCCCTTGGAAATCCCCGATCTTGGAAAACCCAGCCCGGCGGCCAAGGCCACACCACAGGTGACGGCCGATTCAGTCGATCCGCACTGGGATGGCATGAGCTATCTTCCCGAGTGGGTGGAAAAACCCGCGCTTCGGTTGGGCGAACGCCGGGAGGAGAAGCGGGGCAGATTTTTGGTGGTCTGCACGGCTGGCGCGAAACCTCTGGCCGACGCCCTGGAACTATACTGTGTCCTGAGGCATCCGCAGGCCCGATTAACGCGCCTTGAAATTGGCTCGGATGCCGGAACGGAGGATGCGGATGGCCTGCGGCAGCGCGTGGAAAATCCGGATCAGATCGACGGCGTGTTTTTTCTGGCGGCGGGCAATGGCCGCTCCGGTTCACAGGATGCAATTCCGGCGGACAAGCTTTGCGAGGCCGAGATGTTTTTGCTTCGCCTGGCACGGCTCTCTGGACAACAGTCGCCCTTAAATCTCTACGTGGTGCGAGCCGAGGCAATGCGGACGGCGGCAGGCACACTTCCTTTGGGTGGAGGGCTGGCGGGCTTGGCGTGCGCCATCGCGCAAAGTAATCATCATTTCCGGGTCAGAAATATCCGCCTGGCTATCGATGATTGGGATGATTTGGAGGAGATTAATAAATCGGTGGCTCTGATGGTGGAAGAACCTCCTTCCGACCGGGGCTGCCTGGTTCGCATATCCGGCGGAATCCGTTGTGAACAGGAGTTTGCGCGGTGGGATTGGTCCTCCTTCAAAACTCAAACGGGGCTGCGGACGGGTGGGGTTTATGTCATCATCGGCGGGAGCGGCACGGTGGGCGGCGTGCTGACGCGGCATCTCTTGCGTAATTACCAGGCCAAGGTGGTGTGGATTGGCCGGCGCGAAGCTAACTCGCCCGAAATTCGGCGACGTTTGGCCGCTCATGAAATGCCCCCTGAACGGCTTTGCTACCTGCAGGCGGATGCGACCCAGCGCGGCGCGCTGGAGCAAGCGCTGGCCACGGTTAAAAAACAATGGCCCGTGATCCATGGCGTGATCTTCGCCGGCGTGGAAGCTTTCGGCGGAGCGGATTCGGTTGCCACTGTTTCGGAAGCGGATTTTCAACGCTGCTTGGAAGTCAAAACAGCCGGTCTGTGGCAGGCCATCGAAGCGAGCCGGGGCGAACCCTTGGACTTTTTCTGCGTCTTTTCCTCCATTCAAGCGTTTTCCTTTTTGTCCGCGCGCGGGAGTGCCAGTTATGCGGCGGCGATCGCGGGCGGTGATGCCGTGGCCGAAGCGATGGTGCCGCAAGCGCGTTTTCCGATCGGCTGCATCCATTGGAGTTATTGGCGAACCTCGGTGGCGGGGACGCCCCTGGAACAGAGCTTAAAAGAGCACTTTGAAACGCTCCAGGACCAGGAGGCTTGCGAGTTTTTCGATCAATATACGGCGTTGTTGCGAAGCCAGACTGCGCTGCCCCTGATTTGCATGCGCGCGGCGGCGTCGGTTCGCCGGTTGATGCCAGGCACCGAGGCCTCAACTCGGACGCTGACCGCCGCGGCCGCTCCTTCCCTCGTTCCGGCCATCGCCCAGGATTTTCGCGCGCCCGTTTTGGCGGCTGCCCCTGCCGTGAACGCAAACGATTGGGGAGTTCTGGAAGAATGGCTGGCGAAACTCATGCTGGCTCAAGTCCGGCGAATGGGCGTGTTTCCGCAAATAGGAGAAGAAAGAACGGCGACGGCTTGGGACTCACGGGCGGGCTTGGCCGGCAAATACCAAAGATGGTGGGAAACCTGTTGCCTTCCGGCCCTCGAAGCGCAGTCATGGATCCACAGAACCGGGGACGGGTTCGTCCTGGCGGAATTGGGTTTGATGAATCCGGATGAGGTTTGGACGCAGTGGGAGAGCTGGAAATCGGCTTGGGAAATCCACCCCGACATGCAGGCCGGGATGGCTCTGGCCGAGGCATGCCTGCGGCGTTTGCCGGAAATATTGCGGGGTGAGATTCTGGCTACGGATATTCTATTCCCCGGTTCCTCCATGCAATCGGTGGGCGAGATGTACCGGGGCAATTCCGTGGCGGACCTGTGCAACGCGACCCTGGCGGACTTCCTGGAGAATTATTTGGAAGCACGGATTCGGAGGGAGCCGCAAGTGAAACTGCGGATCATCGAAATCGGCGCTGGCACGGGCGCCACCACGGCGGCGATTCTGCCCCGGCTCAAGCGGTTCCAAGCCCATATCGAGAGCTACGCATACACCGATATTTCGAAAGCTTTCCTGCTGCATGCCGAGGATCATTTTCAAACGGATTATGGGTTCCTAAAAACGGCCAAATGTAATATCGAGCAAGCTCCCGCCGAACAAGGTTTCGAGCCGGGTACGTTTGATGTATTAATTGCCAGCAACGTGCTCCACGCCACCGCTAACATTCAGCGCACGTTGCGGCACGCGAAATCGCTTTTAAAACGTCACGGACTCCTGGCGCTCAACGAGGCCACGCACAAGACCCTCCTGGGGTGCCTTACCTTCGGTCTGCTGGATGGCTGGTGGCTCTTTGAAGACGCGGCCTGGCGGATCCCGGGCGCTCCTTTGCTGGATCTTTCCCGGTGGCGGCGCGCGCTGGATCAAGCCGGGTTTGCAAATATGTTTGCGCCGCTGGAAAAGGCCGAGACGAATGGCCAGCATATCTTGCTGGCGGAAAGCGACGGGCTAGTTGGAACAACCGCCAACCCCACAGTTGTCATGAACCCGATCCCAGTTCCCAATGCGGCTGCCAGTGTGGCGGAAAACAAGCGGGCAGGCGATCTGGCTCCGCGCGTCACGGAGGCCGTGCTCCGGAACATGGCCAGCACCTTGCGCACTTCCGAGGACAAGATTGATCCTGAGATTCCGTTTTCCGATTACGGTTTGGACTCGATTTTAGGTTCCGGCTTCATCGAATCACTCAACCGGGAGCTGGGCATTCGTTTAAATGCCGCCGTCATTTTCGACCACACCAGCGTGAATCGATTGACTCAGTACATTCTAAAAACCTGCCACGAAGAACTAGCTAACAGTTATCCGCAGGCGGGCGTTGCCGCGATAGGGATATCGCGTGAGGTTGCCTCGGTGCCGGTCGCTCCCCAAACTTCGGGGATCTCGCCCGCTTCAGCGACCATGCCTGGGATTTCCCGCATCGCGGTGATTGGCTTTTCCGGCCAATTCCCCGGGGCGGCTACCGCCAGCCAATTTTGGGACAATTTGATGAGCGGCTGCGATGGCGTGGGCGAATTGCCTCCTGCCTACATGCAAGGTGCAACCAGCGGGCACCCGCTCTACTCCTGGGGTGGAGTGCTCACCGACCGCGATTGTTTCGATTCGTTGTTCTTTAATATTTCCCCGCGCGAGGCCGAAGCCATGCACCCGCATCAGCGGCTGGTTTTGCAGGAATGCTGGAAAGCCCTCGAAGATGCCGGTTTGAATCCGAAGGACCTGGAGGGCAGCCGGACGGGTGTCTATGTCGGCGCCGAACCCACCGGGCACGTGATGCCTTCCTTTACCGGTTCCTCGGAGGCCCTCATTGCTTCGCGGATTTCTTATTTTCTTAACCTGAAGGGTCCGGCGTTGCTGGTGAATACCGGTTGCTCTTCGTCGGCGGCCGCCATCCATTTGGCGTGCGAAAGCCTGCGCCACGGGGAATGCGATGTGGCCTTGGCTTGTGGCGTCTATGCCGGCATGAACCAGCCGGGATTGGGTGTGCTTGCGGAAATCGGCATGCTTTCGCCGCATGGCCAATGCCGCACTTTCGATGCCGAGGCGGACGGCACGGTGCTATCGGAGGGGGTGGGGGCGGTTGTGCTCAAGCGGTTGGAAGCGGCGCTGGCGGATGGGGATCCCATCTACGGCGTCATCGCCGGATCGGGCATGAATCAGGACGGCGCCAGCAACGGGATCACGGCGCCGAACGGCGCGTCGCAGGAAGCCCTCGTCATCGACGTTTATCGCCGGTTCCAGATCGATCCCGAACGGATTGGATATTTGGAGGCACATGGCACAGGGACGCGTTTGGGCGATCCAGTCGAAGCGAATGCTCTCCAGCGCGCGTTCGCCGAGTTCACCCGGAAGACGCATTACTGCGCGGTGGGCAGCGCCAAGTCCCACATTGGCCACACCTCCGCCGCCGCGGGCGTGATTGGGCTAATTCGCATCCTGCTATCGATGCGCGCCCGCCGCATCCCGGCCATGCTGCATTTCCAAGCGCTTAATCCGTTGATCGAATGGGAAAATTCCCCGTTTTACATCAACCAGGAGTCGATCGAATGGCAAAGCCCCGATGGCCGCCCCCGGATGGCCGCCATGAACGCCTTCGGCCACAGCGGTACCAACGTTCACCTGGTGGTGGAAGAGCACCTTGCCGCGCGCGCGGATAAGGTTGCGTCCCGCCCGCCGTACTTAGTTGTTTTGTCGGCCAAAGATTCCGAACGGCTGGCCGATGCCGCGCGGCAACTCCTCGCTTTCTACGCCCAGCGCCCGGATGCCGAATTGGCGGAGGTTTGCTATACGCTGCAAACTGGGCGCGAAGCCATGAACGAGCGACTGGGATTATTGGTGGAATCGTGGGCGGACTTGGAGGCGAAGCTGCGCGCGTTTTTGGCGGACGAACCCCGGATCGAGAATAGCTATCGCGGCTCCGTGCGGACCCAGCGTGAAGCGCTGGCGCCGTTTTTGCGCGATGAGGACGCCGGGCAAATGGTCGCCGCCTGGTTCGCCAAAGGCAAGTATGGCAAGCTGCTGGATGTGTGGGTGAAAGGATTTCCCGTGGAATGGAAGTCTCTTTATCCCGGAGAAATCCCGCGGCGAATTCATTATCCTTCGTATCCTTTCGCCCAGGATCGTTATCCCACGCCGATGGTTGCCGGCGCGCACGATTCCCGTATCGCTCCCGCCAGCATGCCCGCCCGGAAAGCGGCAGAAGGCGAACCGCAGTTGGTTGGCCCCATGCCAAACAGCCAGGACGGCTGGGACGGCTTTTCGTATGTGCCCAGCTGGGTGCAGGCGCCCGCCCCGGCCGCCCCGTTCAGCGCGCCGCGCACGGTGCTCCTGGCGTATTCCCCCTCGTTTTGTGGGTTCGAGCGGAGTCTGGCCGAATATTACCGCAACCAATTTCCCTCGGCTGCCATCATTGAATACGACCTTTCGAAAACCGCGCAGGAATTGAGTGCGATCACCGCCCAACTGCCGGCGGTCGATGTTTTCTATTTCCTGGCTATGCCGGGGGCGATCCAGGCCGATTATTCGCGCGCGGATTTGGACCGCGATTTGGAGCAACACGAGCGGGCCTTGCTTCGGCTCTTGAAAAGTTTGATGAGCCAGTCGGCCAAAAACTCCCAGGCGGCCTGCTATATTCTCACGGTCGATAATTACCGATTGGGTTCCCACGACACTTTGCCTAGTGGCGGCGGAGTGACCGGTCTGGCTTTCGCCTTAGCGCAAGCGGACCATCGTTTCCAGGTGCGGAACCTCGATTTATCGCGCGAGGATCTCCAACCTGCCACGGGCCACGGGGCCTTGCTCGAACGCATTCACTCCGAACCGCCCACGGATCGGGGAGAAATCGTCAAGTTGCGGGGCGGCGGGAGATGGGTGCGCACGTTCCGCCGTTGGGATTGGACTCCCTGGCGCACCGCCTCCGGCATTCGGCAAGGGGGCGTGTATGTGATTTTAGGGGGAAGCGGAGTCGTCGGTGGCATCATCACTCGCGGCCTGATGGCCCGCCATGGCGCCCGCGTTGTGTGGTTAGGACGCCGGCCGGTAGAAGCGCCGGAAATCCAGTCGCAATTGCGCGCCTGCCTGCACGCGGGCAAGACCCCGGAATATTACCAAACCGACGCCACCCAAGAGGCATCATTGCGGCAAGCCATCGCGAGAATTCAAGAAACCCACGGCCAGATTCATGGCGCCATATTTGCGGGGTTGATCTTCGATCCGCAGGGGGGGATCGCCGCGACGACGGAGGAGGCGTTCGGTCAGATCTTGGAACTCAAAGCCCAAGGCGGATTCAATTTTTACGATGCTTTCCGGGATGCCGGCTTGGATTTTCTCTGTTATTTTTCATCGATCCAGGCCTTCTCGTTTCTATCCGCCCGCGAAAGTTGCGGCTATGCGGCGGGCATCACTTTTGGCGACACCCTGGCCGCGTACTTGAATGGCAACTCCCGGTTTCCAGTGGGCGTGATCAATTGGGGTTATTGGGAACGATCGGTCGCGGGCACAGCCTTGGAAAGCCGGTTGCGGGAACATTTCGGATTCATTTCCGACGCGGCGGGCATGGAGTTTTTCGAGCGCTTCACCCATCTTTTGCGCCACCGGGTCCAGAGCCAGATGGCCTGTTTAGGGGCCTCGGAGCGAGTCCAGAAATTGATGGGGGAACACGGGCCTGAAATGGTAACGGCGCATAGCGAGACTGCGGGCATTGTGCCGCCGGAGGTTTTTAAAGACGATCCCCATTTCCAGGAAGAAACGGAGAATTTGATTAAGCACAACCCATTGCCCGCGCTCGAACCGTGGATGCTCCAGTTGCTGGAAGCGCAGTTGTGGCGGATGAGGGCTTTCACTGGAGATGGCCAGTTGAAATCGGCAGGCGAAATGCAAACCGCGGGATTGCTTGCGGCGGGCCACGTGCAATGGTGGGAAGAATGCCGGCGATTGGTGGAAAACGGCTCCGGACGCCGGGCCGCGAACCTGAACCCGGATGAGGTTTGGGAAAAGTGGGAGCGGGCCAAAGCGGATTTCTTGAATGACTCGAATTTGCGTGGGGCCACCGAGCTGGTCGATGCCTGCTTGCGCCAATTGCCCGCGGTGCTTAAAGGCGAAGTCCCGGCCACCGACGTGCTTTTCCCGAAGTCTTCGTTGCTCGAAGTGGGCAAACTCCATGGCGGCAACGCCGTGGCCGACCACCTGAACGGAATCGTGGCCGGTCATCTCGCGCGCTATCTCCGGCATCGCTCGCAAAGCGATTCGGGGGCGCCGATTCGGCTGCTGGAAGTGGGCGCCGGAACGGGCGCGACCGCGGCGGTGGTCTTGCCAGCCTTGGCCGGGATTGGCCCGGGCATCGCCGAATATAACTACACGGACATTTCCAAGGCGTTCCTGGTTCACGGCGAAAAGCAATTTGCCGCCCAATATCCGTGCCTGAAGTTTTCGCTCTGGAATATCGAGACCCGCCCCGAAGCCAGCTGGTTGGGGCGTTATGATGTGGTTATCGCCACCAACGTCTTGCACGCCACGCGGGATATTCGCCAAACGCTTCGCCACGCGAAAGCGGTGCTCAAGCGCCAGGGGCTTTTGATATTGAACGAAGGCGTCGAGAAAACGGTGCTGGGCACGCTGACGTTCGGTTTGTTGGACGGCTGGTGGCGTTTTGAAGATCCCGGTTTGCGAATTTGCGGCACCCCGCTGTTGACGCCTGAAATGTGGGAGTCCGCTTTGCTGGAAGCGGGTTTTTCCCCAGTCGTTTTCCCGGTGCCAGCCACCCGGCGGCTCGGGCATCAAGTCATGATCGCCGAAAGCGATGGCATTTGCCAATTGTCCGGGGCCTCCGGCGGGGTGAGCGCGGTTTCAGTCCAGCCTGCTGCCGAGTCGGCGAAGCCTCTCGCCTCCAGCGGCGGACCGAAAATCGATGCGCGGGCGAAAGTGGCCGAGTTGATTAGCCAAGCCCTGGCCGAAGCGTTAAATCTTCCGGCCGCCAAAATCGATCGGGAATGTTCCTTTGCGGACTATGGCGTCGATTCGATTTTGGGCGTGAGCTTCATTGAAGCGGTCAATACCCGGCTCGGCGTTTCGTTAGGCACGGCCATCATTTTCGATTATTCCACCGTGACGGAGTTGGCCGGACACGTCATGCGCGCTTACCCAAAAGTAATTGCGGCGCTTGAATCGCCTGCGGTTGCGCCTGCAATTCAGCCTCCGGCAAGTTCGCTCCGCGAAACGGAAGCCGACCCAGTGTTGCCGCCGCCGGCCAATCAGCCGGTTGCCACGCCAATCCCTGTTCCAGTTGAAGGTAACCCCCATTCTACGATCGCAGTGGTCGGGATGTCCGGGCAGTTTCCAGGCGCCGAGAACGTGGAACGATTTTGGGAAAACCTCATGGCTGGCGTCGATGGCATCGCTGTGTTGCCGGACCGCTATGCCCAGGAGGAACTATTCCGGCTGTCCGAGGGCAAAGCCAGTTATCGTTGGGGCGGCGTGCTGGCGGGGCGTGATCATTTCGATCCCTTGTTTTTCCGAATTTCCCCGCGCGAGGCCGAATCGATGAGCCCGCACCAGCGGCTGGTTCTGCAAGAGGGCTGGAAAAGCCTGGAGGACGCCGGCTATAATCCGCGCGGGCTGCAACATCGTCGCGTGGGGGTTTTCGTTGGGGCGGAGCCGGCCGGGTATTTTCATGAATCGTTCACCGGTTCTTCCGACGCAATTGTCGCCTCGCGACTCTCCTATCATCTTAATTTCCGCGGCCCCGCGCTGGTCGTGAACACGGGATGCTCTTCCTCCGCCGTCGCCATTCATTTGGCGTGTGAAAGCCTTCGCAGGCACGAGTCGGACATGGCCCTGGCCGGAGGCGTGTGCGCCACGGTTGGCCCGAGCGGATTGAACGTGCTGTCGGACGCGGGCATGCTTTCGCCGACCGGCCAATGCCACAGTCTCGACGCCTCGGCAAATGGCACAGTGTTGTCTGAAGGCGTGGGCATGGTGGTGCTCAAGCGGTTGGAAGACGCGCTGGCCGCCGGGGACACGATCCACGGGGTCATTCAAGCGTCCGGCATCAATCAGGACGGGGCTAGCAACGGCATCACCGCGCCTAACGGAATCGCGCAGGAAGCGCTCATCGTGGATGTTTGCCGGCGGTTCGGGATCGATCCGGAGCACATCGATTACGTCGAAACCCACGGCACCGGCACGCGGTTGGGTGATCCGGTCGAAGTCAACGCGCTGGTGCGCGCGTACCGGCAATTCACCGCCAAGACCCATTATTGCGCACTAGGCAGCGCCAAATCGCATATCGGCCACACCTCGGCCGCTTCGGGAGTGATTGGGCTTATCAAAGTCCTCTTGTCGCTCAAGCATCGCCGAATCCCCCCGCTGCTCCATTTCAAAACCATCAATCCGCTTTGCGAAATTGCCGGCTCCGCTTTCTATGTGAACCAAGCTCCCTTGGAATTAGGGGGAGTCAAGGATCGTCCGCTTATGGCCGCGCTGAATTCATTCGGCCATAGCGGCACTAACGCGCATCTGGTGGTGCGTGAATATTTGGAAGACGTTTCTGCGCGACAGCCGATGGCCGGGCACACGCCGCGGTTGGTTGTGTTATCGGCGAAAAACCGGGAGCAGTTGCAAACGCTGGTGGCGAATCTGGGCGCGTTCCTCGAACGCCACCGCGAGGTCGCTTTGGCCGACTTGGCCTATACGCTGCAAGTTGGCCGCGATGCCATGTCCGAACGCGCCGCCTGGCTGGTTGACGATCTTGCGGACTTGACCGCCAAACTGCGCGCTTTCGATTCCGCCGCGGTCTCAGGTGCCGGTTATTGGCGCGGCCAGGTGGACGAGGAATCCCCGGCGGTCCGGCTGCTGGCTTCGGATTCGGATACGCGGGAATTAATCGCCAAGTGGCTGGCGGCGGGTAAACTCGAAAAGCTCGCGGAGCTTTGGGCGCAAGGCGTCGATATCGATTGGCCGCTGCTTTATGGGGTCGCTAAGCCCCGCCGGATCAGCCTGCCCACTTATCCCTTTGCCCGCAATTCATTCTGGATTCCCGCCGCGACGGTCAAAGCCAATCCGGGCGTGATAGGCGCAGCTCATTTGCATCCGCTGGCGCAGGAGAATCGCTCGGGCTTTTCACGCCAGCGGTTTGTTTCGCGCTTTAACGGCGAAGAATTTTTCTTCCGCGACCACCGGGTACGGGGAGCCAAAGTTCTGCCGGGCGTGGCGTATCTGGAAATGGCTCGCGCCGCTGTAGCCCTGGCTGCGGAGATGGAGCCAGCAGGCGCGGGATCGCCCACCGTGCTGCGCGACGTCGTGTGGTTGCGCCCCTTGCGCCTGGAAGCGCCAGGGCTGGAAGTTTATGTCGGCCTCGTCAAAACCGCGTCCGGGCCGGTTAACTTTGAGATCTACACCCAGCCGAAAGGTGAGGGGAAAGTAGTCTTCTGCCAAGGGGTGGCCAGTTTCGAGACTGCCGAGGCGCCGGGCGAACTGCCACTCGCCGAATTGCGCGAAAAGGTTCGCGAACAACACTATCAACCCGGCGAATGCTACCAACGTTTCAGCCAGTTGGGCATTGAATACGGAGTGGGCCATCGGGGTCTCGAGGCTCTCTACGCGGGAGGCCAGCAGTTGTTGGCGCGCGTGAGTTTGCCGGCGGCTATTGAGGAAACCCAAGGCCAATATTTACTGCACCCCGCGGTGTTGGATTCGGCGCTGCAAGGATTCATTGGATTCCTCCTCGGGCCGGCCGACGAAACGGCGGATGCCGCCCCGAAACCTTCGTTGCCATTCGCTTTGGAAAAGCTCGAGATATTCGCCCCATGCGCGGCTTCGATGTGGGCGTGGATTCGCTTTTCCACAGGCAGCGCGCCGGGGGACAAAGTCGCCAAGTTCGATATCGATCTCTGTGATGACGCGGGCCGGGTGGCCGTGCGCTTCCGGGGGTTCTCCACTCGCGTGCTGGAAGAGAGTGCGGCGGCGTCCACCGAAATTTCCGCCCCCGCCCAGCTGCTGACTCTAAGCCCAGTATGGAACGTGGTGCCGGCTGCCCGCCGCAGTCCCGTGGAACTGAAGCCGAAGGAACGGCTCTGGGTTGTTGGCGCGACAGATCAGGAACGGCAACAAATTCGCGAATGCCATCCCAGCGCGACGTTTGTGACCGGAGAGCTTGTCCCGGCCCAGTTAAGTTCGGCCGGTCCCGTGGAGCATTTGCTCTGGATCGCACCCGAAGAATCCATCGATGCGCTAAGCGATGAACGTTTGATTGCAGGCCAAAAGGACGGGGTTTACCAGGTGTTTGGCCTCATTAAAACTTTGCTGGGCCTGGGTTATGGTGACCGCGATCTCCGCTGGACTTTCATCACTCGGCAGACCCACTGTGTCATGCCCGGCGATCGCGCGTTTCCGTTGCATGCCAGCGTGCATGGCTTGGCGGGCTCTTTGGCGAAGGAGTATCCCCATTGGAAGATTCGGCTCTTGGACCTCGAGCGCGGCGCGGCTTGGCCCTGGCCGGTCCTGCTGAAAATGCCTTTCCACTCCGCGGGCGATGCTTGGTTCTATCGCCATGGCGAATGGTTTGAGCGCAGCTTGATTCCCGTGCGTAACCTGCCCTCGGAGACGCCGCTTTACCGCCCCGGCGGAGTGTATGTGGTGATCGGCGGGGCGGGAGGAATCGGCGAAGCCTGGACGCGATACATGATCGAGCGTTACCAGGCAAAGGTCTATTGGATCGGCCGGCGCGTACTGGACACGGAAATCCAAGGGCGTATCGAGCGGATCGCTCCGGCAGAACTGCGGCCGGTATATCTTCGCGCAAATGCCGCCGACCGGTCGGAGCTTCAGGCCGCGTGCGCCGAGATCAAGGCTCGGCATGGGGCAATCCATGGTGTCGTGCATTCCGCGATTGTGCTGCTCGATAAGAGCCTGGCCAAAATGGATGAGACTCGTTTCCGTGCAGGATTGGAAGCCAAGGTCGATGTCAGCGTTCGACTCGCCCAAGTTTTTGGCGGCGAACCGCTGGATTTCCTGCTCTTTTTCTCCTCGCTTCAATCGTTCTCGAAGGGGCCGGGGCAAAGCAATTACGCCGCCGGCTGCACGTTTAAGGACGCCTTTGCCGGCGCGCTGGCCGGCCAGAGGAATTACGCGGTGAAAGTGATGAACTGGGGTTTCTGGGGGAGCTTGGGCATAGTGAAAGACGCCGCTTACCATCAGCGGATGGCGCGCGGCGGCATGGGGTCCATCGAACCGGAAGAAGGACTGGAAGCCTTGGAGAACTTCCTGAACAGCGCGCTCGGCCAGATTGCCGTGTCGAAGGTTATTAGCGCGGCGCCCGCTGGCAATGGACCTGTGGACCCGGAATGGATGACCGTATTTCCTCCTTCCCGGCCAGCGATAAGCCCGGCTTTCCTGGAACTGAAATCCCCCTCGGTCGCGGAGCAATTTTTACCGCGGCCCGAGGAACTGGAGCCCGTGGGAGTGGAAGGGATCTTGCTCGGGCTGCTTTGGTCAGGGCTGTTTGCGGCGGGTGTCTTGAAGGGTGAATCGATCCACCGTTCCCAGGTTTGCCCCGCCCAGCAAGCTTGGCTGGATCAAAGCCTGGCGCTATTAAAAGCGAAAAACTGGCTATCGCGCCCGCCCACCGAGGCCCTCGCGCGGGCCTTGTGGGATGCGTGGAATTACGCCAAAAACCGCTGGATGGCGGATGAAAAGCTGGCGCCGCAATTTGCCCTCATGGAGACGTGCCTGCGCGCGCTGCCGGAAATCTTGGCGGGCAAACGCAAGGCCACGGAAGTTTTGTTTCCCGACTCGTCCACGGGGCTGGTCGAGGGGGTTTACCGGGGCAACCCGGTGGCGGACTATTTCAACGAGCAACTGGCGGATGTGGTGGTGGCTTATGTGAAAGCCCAGATCGCGCAAAATCCCGCCGCACGCCTTCGCATATTAGAAGTAGGCGCGGGCACGGGTGGCACCAGCGCGGGTCTTTTGGCGAAACTCCAGCCGTTCGCCGCGGGCATTGAGGAATATTGCTATACGGACATTTCCAAAGCCTTCTTGTTTCACGCGGATAAACATTTCGCCCCGTCATATCCGTTCGTCACGACCCGCCTTTTCGATGTCAGCCAGCCGCTGGAGGCACAGGGCATAGCGTTGGATTCCTTCGACGTTTGTGTTGCCACCAATGTATTGCACGCCACGGAAAACATCCGGACGGCGATTCGCAACGTCCAAGCCGCGTTGCACCGGGGCGGATTGCTCGTGCTCAATGAAATTTCCGGCAGCAACCTGTTCGCCCATTTGACGTTCGGGTTGCTCGAAGGGTGGTGGCTCTATAAAGACGCCGAGTTAAGGATTCCCGGATGCCCCGGGCTGGCGCCGAAAACCTGGGAGCGCGTGCTGCGCGAAGAAGGTTTTGGCGCGATCGTTTTTCCCGCGCGGCACCGGCATGTACTTGGCCAGCAGGTCGTCGTAGCCCAAAGCGGCGGGATTATCCGGCAGCGTCGGATCCAGCCAGCGGAAACCCCGGCGCCGGCAGTCGCAGTGAAATCCCCAGTGAACATCGAAGCGAAGCCGGGAGAAGTGGCAGGCGAAACTTTGCGCGAACGCGCCGTGAGTTTCCTGCGGCGCTTGATCGCGGCGGAATTGCGAATGGAGCCCGGCCAGCTCGACCCCGCCAAACCGCTCGAGGTTTACGGCATGGATTCCATTTTGGTGGTCCATTTGACCAATGCCTTGCGGACGCGCTTCGAGCAGATCACCAGCACTCTGTTCTTCGAAGCCCAGACCATCGATGCGCTAGCGGACCATTTGTTGAAGCACCAGAAAGACGCGCTAATCCGGCTCACGGGGCTGTCAGTTCCGCCCCCTTCACCAGTTACCGCTGAGCCCAAGCCAGCGGCCGTGCAGCCGATGTTGGGCGCCCCGGCGCGCGAGTTGGCGCGGAGCGAACCGGTCATTGCTCCGGCGCGGCCGGGCACGGGTGACGTGGCCATCATCGGTTTGAGCGCCCGTTTCCCGCAAGCGCGCGATGTGGATGAGTTTTGGGAAAATTTAAAGGCGGGCAAAAATTGCGTCACCGAGATTCCCCGGGAACGCTGGGATTGGACTCTCCATTATCATCCGGAGGCGGGGCGCCGGGGCAGTTACTATTCCAAATGGGGCGGTTTTGTGGCGGAAGCCGATTGTTTCGATCCCCAGTTTTTCCAGATCTCGCCGCGCGAGGCCCATCGGATGGACCCGCAGGAACGGATCTTTTTGGAGACCGCCTATGCGTGCATTGAAGACGCGGGCTACACCCCGGCGACGCTTAGCGCAACCCGGCGGGTCGGGGTGTTCGTGGGGGTGATGAACAGCACCTACCATCCGTTGCCCAATTACGCGTCCATCGCCAACCGGGTGTCGTACCTGCTCGATTTTCAGGGCCCCAGCCTGGCGGTCGATACCGCGTGTTCGGCCTCGCTGACGGCCCTTCACCTCGCGGTCGAGAGTTTGAATTCGGGGACGAGTCTCTGCGCGATCGCGGGCGGGGTGAACCTTAACCTTAGCCCGCTGCAATTCATGCGCTTGAGCGAGGCGCGGATGCTATCCGCCGGCCCGGAATGCAAACCTTTCGGAAATGAGGCGGACGGGATGATCGACGGCGAAGGGGTTGGCGCGGTGCTGCTCAAGCCTTTAAACAAAGCCCTCGAGGATGGCGATCATATTTATGGAGTGATCAAATCGACTTCGGTCAACGCCGGGGGCAAAACCAACGGTTACACCGTGCCCAACCCGGTGGCCCAAGCGCGGCTGGTGGCGGACACGCTCGACCGGGCCGGGATTCCCCCGCGAACGATTTCTTATATCGAAGCGCACGGAACCGGAACGGTGTTGGGCGATCCGATTGAAATCACCGGGCTCACGCGCGCTTTTCAGGAAGTGTCGAAACAGCCGACGCCGGCGCTCCAATTTTGCGCCGTCGGCTCGGTCAAATCCAATATTGGCCATGGCGAGAGCGCGGCGGGCATTGCCGGCTTGGCCAAAGTTCTCCTCCAATTGAAGCACGGGCAGTTGGCGCCTTCGCTGCATGCGGAAACCACGAATCCCAACATCGATTTCGCGCGCACGCCGTTTTATGTGCAGCAAAAATTCGAGGAATGGAAACGGCCAGTGATCTCGCTCAATGGAGCGGAGCAGTCGTGCCCCCGCCGGGCGGGAATTTCCTCCTTCGGCGCGGGTGGCGCCAACGCCCATATCATTGTGGAGGAATTTGTGCTTGAGCCTAGCTCCACAGACGCCGGCATTCCGGAAACGGTAGCCATAGTGCTTTCAGCCCGGAACGACGAGCGGTTGGCGGAGATCGTGGCGCGGCTGGCGCGGTTCCTGGAAAAATATCCGGAAACGCGTTTGAACGAGCTGGCTTACACTTTGCAGGTAGGGCGCGAGGCCAAAGAGCAGCGGCTGGGCCTCATTGTTTCGTCGGTGGAAGAACTCCAAGCAAAACTCCAACGGTGGCTGGGTGGGGATAAGGAAATCGAGGGATTTTATCGCGGAACGCCAAGCCCGAATCGCGAGACGCTGTCGTTATTCGGCACGGATGAAGAACTCCGGGACGCCGTGGCCAAATGGCTTGCGCGCGGGAAGTATGGCCGGTTGCTGGAATTATGGGTAAACGGCCTGGCGGTCGATTGGAACGCGCACTATGCGGGCCGCCGTCCGTCTCGCATCAGCCTGCCCACTTATCCTT
>MTLE01002384.1_pt2 | contig 35524 bp, 21 predicted proteins | sample 1982461 | NCBI WGS metagenome assembly MTLE01 (sample SAMN05712605, study PRJNA340218) | biofilm metagenome | isolation source: sample SPL anode biofilm adapted to -200 mV | place: USA | collected 2012-02-03
TCCACCAATCTGGGTGTTCCCCGTTTGGGAATCCGTAATACGGGCCATTCCGAAGGTTTGCACGGCATGGCATTAGGCGGACCAGCCAACTGGGGCGATTTTAACAACAAAATAAATCCCAAAACATATCCAACCACCATTTTTCCGCAATCTTACGGACTTGGCGAAACATGGGACCCCGAATTAATCCAAAAAGTGGCCGACGTGGAAGCTACCGAAATCCGTTTTTATACTCAAAATCCGAATTTTCAAAAAGGCGGACTGGTGATGCGCGCCCCGAATGCCGATTTGGCGCGTGACCCGCGCTGGGGACGAACGGAGGAGAGTTACGGCGAAGATGCATTTCTGACGGCAAAAATGACAGTGGCTTTCGTTAAGGGATTGCAGGGAAATAACCCGAAGTACTGGAAATCAGCATCACTTATGAAACATTTCCTCGCCAATAGCAACGAAGATGGGCGTGATTCCACTTCGTCCGATTTTGATGAGCAGCTTTTCCGGGAATATTATTCTTTTCCGTTTTACAAAGGCATTACCGAAGGCGGCTCGCGGGCTTTTATGGCTTCGTATAATTCATGGAACGGAATACCCATGACGATAAATCCGGTTTTGAAAAGAGTTGCCCGCGATGAATGGGGAAACAACGGAATCATTTGTACGGATGGCGGCGCATTGAAATTGCTGATTGATGCTCACCATGCTTTTCCATCGTTGACCGAAGGCGCTGCTGCGGTAGTAAAGGCTTCTGTCGGTCAGTTTCTTGATAACTTTAAACCCTATATTTATGATGCTTTAAAAAAAGGGCTTCTGACAGAAAAAGATATTGATAATGCCATTTGGGGGAATTTTTTCGTAGCGCTGAAGCTGGGATTATTGGATGCCGACCAAACAAAAGTTCCCTACACAAATATCGGTGTCACCGATACAGTTCAGCCCTGGACAAAACCCGAAACCAAAGCTTTGGTGCGTGAAGTAACGGCAAAATCGGTCGTTTTATTGAAAAATTCAAATCAGCTTTTGCCATTAAATAAATCAACAATCAAATCCATAGCCGTTATCGGACCGCGTGCCGATGAAGTTTTGTTCGATTGGTACAGCGGAACTCCGGCTTATGCGGTGACTATTTTACAGGGAATAAAAAACGCTGTTGGCAATGCTGTTGACGTGTTTTATGCTTCTTCAAATGATATGGACAAAGCTGTTATTGCTGCCCGAAAAGCTGATGTGGCGGTTGTCTGTGTAGGAAATCATCCTTATGGAACGGATGCGCGTTGGATGGTTTCGCCCGTGCCAAGCGATGGACGCGAAGCTGTCGACCGCAAGGCTTTGACACTGGAACAGGAAGACTTGGTAAAATTAGTGTTGCAGGCCAATCCGAAAACGGTAATGATTTTAGTCAGCAATTTCCCGTTTGCGATTAACTGGTCACAAGAAAATGTGCCTGCTATTTTGCATGTAACCAACAGCAGTCAGGAACTGGGAAATGGTTTGGCGGATGTTGTTTTTGGCGATGTAAATCCCGCCGGACGTACCACTCAAACCTGGGTAAAAAGCATTACCGACCTGCCTCCGATGATGGACTACGATATTCGCCATGGACGAACTTATGAGTATTTCAAAGGAAAACCACTTTATCCGTTTGGCTTTGGACTAAGCTATACTTCCTTTGAATATTTCGGTTTGAAAACATCAAAACCAGTACTTTCCGACTCCATTATTGTGTCGGTAAATGTAAAAAATACTGGCAAAAAGGATGGTGACGAAGTGGTTCAGCTTTATGTTTCTTATCCCGATTCAAAGGTGGAACGCCCAGTCAAACAGTTGAAGGGATTTAAGCGGATATTTATTCCGGCAGGAGAGATAAAGACTGTGGAAATCCCTTTAAAAGCGCTGGATTTAGCTTATTGGAAGGTAGAAAAACATGCCTTTGTGATTGAAAAAATGAAAGTGAAGTTGATGGTGGGAAGCTCTTCAGAAAATACGAAACTGACAAAAATATTACCCTTAACACTAAAGGGGAATAAAGAATGATTTGATTAAAAACTAATACAATATTTTACAACTAAACTCATGTTCTCCGTCCTTCGGAGGTTAGGGGTTACAAAAAAAATCACATATCTCATGAAAAAACACGTAATTTCTGCAATGGTGCTGTTAGTTTGCATTTGTCAGCAACCTGTTTCGGCACGGCAACAGCATCGATTACTCGGTGATCCGGTCGATATGAGTCTCGATTTCAAAGATTTTCATAACACCTTTTTCTTTGCCGATAAACTTGCTTCGTTCGATCCGGCTACGGCGAAAGGTACAATCAGTTGGAAAAGAGTGTCGTTGTACACGCGGCAGGCATTTGATGTGACGACCATTTTACCGCAGGATTTGAAAATGCTGGATTTTCCTGATGCGGCTTACGAACAGAATCCCGAATTGCGTTTCTCTGTCGATTTTATAACACCACGAACCGTAAGGATCCGGATGCTGACCACGCCCGTTGAACCAAAACCTTTTGATTCGCCCATGTTGGTAAAAGAGCCGGGCAAGGATAATTCTTGGAAATATTCCAAAACAAAAACCGGTTACCAATATCAGAGCGAATTCGGGAGAATACTGATTGAAGAAAATCCTTTCAGGATAATTTTAATGGATGCCAGTGGCAAAATACTTACCGACACAAGACGCTGGGTAGATAACGACACCACTCAGGTAAAAGTGATTCCTTTCAATTTTATTAAAAAAGGAGTTGATAACAGTCGCGAGATAAATCCGGTATTTTCGCTTTCGCCCAACGAAAAGATTTTCGGTTGTGGTGAGTCGTTCACCAAACTTGATAAACGCGGACAAATAGTTCACCTCTTCGTTACCGACCCTCAGGGGCCTGAAACCCCGACCATGTACAAACCCATTCCGTTCTTTATGAGCAGTCGTGGCTACGGTATGTTCATGCACACTTCCGCACCTGTCACCTGCGATTTTGGAAATACTTATGTGGGTGCCAATAAGCTTTTTATGGGCGACGAAGCGTTGGATTTGTTCGTTTTTCTGGGCGAACCGAAAGACATTCTGAATGAATATACTGATATTACCGGCAAAGCTCAAATGCCTCCGCTTTGGTCGTTTGGAACATGGATGAGCCGCATTACTTATTTTTCTCAAAAGGAAGGATACGATGTGGCAGCCAAATTGCGCGAAAACAAAATTCCGTCCGATGTGATCCATTTTGATACCGGCTGGTTCGAAACCGACTGGCAATGCGATTACAAATTTTCGCCTTCACGTTTTTCCGATCCGCAAAAGATGATTAATGATCTGAAAAAGGAAGGTTTTCATATTTCGTTGTGGCAATTGCCTTATTTTACGCCAAAGAGTAAATATTTCTCCGAAATAATCGACAAAAATCTGAACGTGAAAAATTCGAAAGGTGAAATGCCTTACGAAGATGCCGTTCTTGATTTTTCCAATCCTAACACGGTGAAATGGTATCAGGATAAACTGGCCGGATTACTGAAAATGGGTGTCGGTGCTATTAAAGTTGACTTTGGTGAAGCCGCGCCACTCGAAGGAATGTATGCTTCCGGTCGTGGTGGCTGGTACGAACATAATCTGTACCCGTTGCGGTACAACAAAGCTGTGGCGGAAATTACCAAAGAAACAACCGGAGATAACATCATCTGGGCACGCAGCGCCTGGGCCGGAAGTCAGCGTTATCCGCTTCACTGGGGTGGAGATGCAGCCAACACCAACACAGCTATGGAAGCCGATTTGCGTGGTGGATTGTCGTTTGGACTCAGCGGATTTTCTTTCTGGAGTCATGATATCGGCGGTTTTGTGCAATCGTCGCCCGAAGAATTATACCGTCGTTGGTTGCCATTCGGATTCCTTACTTCACACAGTCGTGCACACGGAGCACCACCTACCGAACCCTGGCTGTACAACGAAAGTTTTGTGAAAGCATTTCGTGAGTCGGCCGAAATGAAATACAAACTCATGCCTTATGTGTATGCGCAGGCTAAAGAATGTACCGAAAAAGGATTGCCCATGGTGCGGGCATTGTTTATCGAATTTCCGAATGATCCCGGAGCATGGACGGTGGACGATGCTTATCTTTTCGGTTCGGATATTTATGTGGCGCCATTGATGGAAAATAGGAAAGGTCGTCAGGTATATTTGCCGGGCGGAAAATGGATTGATTATCAAACCGGGAAAACATACGATCGTGGTTGGAATAATATCGAAGCTGGAGAAATTCCCTGCATCATCCTTGTGCGCGATGGAGCAGTAATTCCTCACGCTAAACTGGCTCAAAGCACAGATAAAATAGACTGGACGAATATTGAACTCAAAGTTTATGGAGAAAAACCGCTAGCGAAAGGGTTAATTTGTTTACCTTCGGATAATAAATTAACGGAAGTGGAACTTGCCAAGAAAGGAAATTCCTATCAATTGGTAAAAGGAGTGATTGAAGGAGTAAAATATCAGGTGAAATAATATTTTTTGATGAATTAATGAAAGCAAGATTTTTTATACTGATTGTTGCGGGTTGGATGTTAATTCCAAATCTTTTTGCACAGAAAAATTTAAATGGTGACAAACCGGAACGGGTGATTATTGCCGACTTCAACAAAGAAAAAGGGTCTCTGAACACCATGTTCAAAGAATGTATCGGAGCCGGTCGTGCCAACGAAGGGCTGCGTGCTGACTGGCAACAGCAATTGGCTTTCGTGAAGAAAACGTGTGACTTTAAATACATTCGTATGCACGGTTTGCTTTCCGACGATATGGGCGTTTATAAAGAAGACCGGAAAGGGAATCCGGAATATAATTACCAGTATATTGATGTATTGTACGATTATTTGTTGAGCATCGGAATGAAACCTTTTGTTGAACTGGGATTTATGCCGTCGGCACTGGCAAGTGGGGCGCAAACCATTTTTTGGTGGAGAGGAAATGTTACTCCACCAAAGGATTATGATAAATGGGCGGGGCTGATCCGAAATCTGACGGAACATTTTACCGAACGTTACGGGGCAGCTGAAGTGAAGACGTGGTATTTTGAAGTTTGGAATGAACCTAATTTGTCCCCTGGTTTTTGGAGTGGTACTCAAGCGGAGTATTTTAAATTGTACCAATATTCGGCAAATGCCATCAAAAGTGTAAACAAAGATTACCGCGTAGGTGGCCCGGCTACTGCGGGAGCTGCCTGGGTGCCGGAAATGATAGCATTTTGTAGTAAAAATCAGGTTCCGATTGATTTTATCAGTACGCATGCTTATGGAGTGGAGCAGGGTTTTTTGGATGAATACGGAAATTCAGGAACCGTTTTGTCGCGCAATCCGATGGCTGTAAGTGGCGATATTATCAATTCGCGCAAACAAATCAGCGATTCGTCGATGTCTGGCCTGGAGCTGCATTATACCGAGTGGAGTTCCTCGTACACGCCTGCCGACCCTCTTCACGACAGTTATCATGAAGCGGCTTATATTTTAAAGAAAATCAAACAGGTGGGTAATGCAACCAACTCCATGTCTTACTGGACATTTACTGATATTTTTGAAGAAGCCGGACCGCGCTTTACGCCTTTCCACGGTGGCTTCGGATTATTGAATACACAGGGAATCTGCAAACCGGCTTTCTATTCTTATAAATTTATGAATGAATTGGGGAAGACCGAATTGCAAAACTCCGATTCTGATTCGTGGGTTTGCAAAGATGCAAAAGGAAATATCCAGGTTCTTTTCTGGGATTTCACCAATACACTTCCGAAAGACTCTGTCAACAATCAGGCGTATTATATCAGAGATTTACCGGCAAAACCCAAAGGTAAAATCCGCATAAATTTATCCGGTTTATCCAAAGGCCGGTATCAACTGGAAATTTATAAAGTCGGCTATAAATCGAACGATGCTTATGCCACCTATTTGGCTATGGGGCGACCCAATCAGCTGTCCAAACAACAGGTGGAACTGATAAAAAAGCAAAACGATGGATCTCCTGTCTCTGTTGAAGTAATAAATCTGGATACTAATGAATTTACTAAAGAATTTGATATCAGGGAAAATGATGTTTATTTATTGAAATTATCAAAAATTTAATTTCATGAAACAAAAATTATATCTCGTATTCTTTCTAATGATGAGTCTGGCAGTTTCGGCGCAAATAACCGTGCCGAAAGTGTTTGGCAGTCACATGGTTTTGCAGCGCGGTATGGAAATTCCTGTTTGGGGAAAAGCGCTTGCCGGGTCTGAAGTCACTGCGCAGTTTGGTGGCACTGAAGCCAGAACGATTACTGACGAAAATGGAAAATGGATGCTTCATTTGCCTGTATTTAAAGCGGGTGGACCGTATAAACTGATTGTTTTTCAAACCAAAAATCCGGATCAGAAAATAGAGTTTGAAGATGTTTTGGTGGGTGATGTATGGCTCGCCTCCGGACAATCGAACATGGAGCTTCAGGTTCAGCAGGCAAAGGATGCTTCTAAAGAAATAAAAGCGGCAAATTATCCGGACATTCGCTTCTTTTTTGTGGAACACAATAAAAGCGTTAAGCCGGAAATAGATATTTTGGGAGGTTCCTGGAAAGTATGTGATTCATTAAGTGTCAAAACTACTTCGGCTGTGGCTTACTATTTTGCCCGAAAAATTCATACAGACGAAAATGTTCCGGTTGGTATTTTGCAATCTACCTGGGGCGGTACTCCCGTGGAAGCGTGGACAAGCAAAGAAATGCTGCTTTCATCGAACATTACCCGTGATAAAGTGCTGGCAAACGATACGGTTAAACCGGCTCATTTTGCAAAAGACAGCCTCGATTTAATCAGGTTTTGGGATATTGTTTATCACCCCAAAAACAAAACGGATAAAACCATTCCGAAATCTTCGTTCGACGATTCAAAATGGGCGGAAATTAAAATGCCTTCCATCTTGAAAACTTCAGGTATTCCTTATTACGAAGGCATGGTTTGGTTGCGGAAAAATGTTGATATCCCTACCGATTTTAATCTGAAAAACAGCACGATCTATCTTTGTCATCCTGAAATGAATTATTCGGTTTACCTGAACGGAAATGAAATATGTAAAACTGTTTGGAATGCCAACCCGACTCATTTTTATGCAATTCCTGCAAAATTTATTCATAAAGGAACAAATGTGATTTCAGTCCGTATGGCATTTTTGTGGGGTGGAGGAGGATTCAATCCGCCGGCTGAAGATATGTATATTTCGGATGGAAATACAAAAATTAGTATTGCCGGAAACTGGAAATACAAAATGGATTTGGAACCCACAATCCCCAAAATCAAATATTATCAAAATTACCCGACTTTCCTCTATAACGCCATGATTCATCCTGTTCTTCCGTACGGATTGAAGGGATTTTTGTGGTATCAGGGCGAAGCGAACGATACATTGGCTTACAATTACCGGACATTATTTCCATTAATGATAAATGACTGGAGAATCCGCTTTAAACAGGGATATTTACCATTTTTATATGTTCAGTTGCCTAATTATAAAAAGCGACAAACGGAACCGATGGAAAGTGAATGGGCCGAGTTACGTGAAGCTCAGACCATGGCTTTATCGCAACCGAACACCGGCATGGTTTGCACTATTGACTTGGGCGAAGCGGATAATATTCACCCGAAAAACAAACAGGAAGTTGGTTACAGACTGGCTCTGCAGGCCGAAAAAATGGTTTACGGAAAACAGGGAACGGTTTCAGGACCAACGTTCACCAATTACCGGGTAGAAGGAAATTCTATTAGAATATTTTTTTCAGAAATAGGTTCAGAATTAAAAACTATTGATAATTTAGCAGCACGTGAATTCACCATTGCCGGTGCCGATCATAAATTTTATAATGCAACTGCCCGGATTCAGGGAAATGAAATAATTGTTCATTCGGACAAAGTCCCAAATCCCGTTGCTGTGCGGTATGTCTGGAGCGATAATCCAAATTGTAATCTGATAAACGCCGAAGGATATCCTGCCATTCCGTTTCGGACTGATGACTGGAAAGGAATTACCGAAAAATAAATAATTTTACATATCAAACTATTATTTTAAACAATGAAAAAAATCAAATTATTTTTACTGAGTATAGTTTTAGCAAGTGTACAGATGAATGCTCAGAGTCTGCTTCCTGTTTATCTTGATAATTCTCAACCTATTGAATTACGGGTGAAAGATGCGCTTTCTAAAATGACTTTGGAAGAGAAAGTAAAACTTTGTACTGCTCAATCAAAATTTAGTTCGCACGGTGTTCCGCGTTTGGGTATTCCGGAATTGTGGATGAGCGATGGTCCTCATGGAGTTCGAATGGAGATTCTTTGGGATAGCTGGGGACATGCTGATTGGACAAATGACTCGTGTACTGCTTTCCCGGCTTTGACTTGTCTGGCTGCAACCTGGAATCCGGAAATGTCTCATCTCTATGGAAAGGCAATTGGAGAAGAAGCGCGTTATCGTCGAAAAGACGTGTTATTAGGCCCTGGTGTCAATATTTATCGTACACCGCTGAATGGGCGAAATTTTGAATATCTGGGTGAAGACCCATATCTGTCTTCGAAAATGGTTGTGCCTTATATTCAGGGAATTCAGGAAAATGGTGTTGCCGCTTGTGTAAAACATTATGCACTGAATAATCAGGAAAAATGGCGTGGACACATCAATGTTGAAGTGAGCGACAGGGCATTATATGAAATTTATCTTCCAGCGTTTAAAGCTGCAATTACCGAAGGAAAAGCCTGGTCAATAATGGGATCTTATAATAAAATCAGGGGAACGTATGCCTGCGAAAATGATTTGACATTGAATAAAATACTTAAAGGTGAATGGAAATTTGATGGCTGTGTAATTACCGATTGGGGCGGCGCACACAATACCAAAGAAGCCGCTTTGAACGGATTGGATATTGAAATGGGAACGGGAACCGATGGTTTTACTTCCAATTCGAAAAATGCTTATGATAATTATTATTTGGCTAATCCTTATCTAAAGCTTTTAAAATCCGGAGAAATTCCCGTTTCCAATGTAGATGAAAAGGCTTCACGTATTTTGAGGTTGATTTTCAGAACTGCTATGAATGTAAATAAACCCTGGGGTTCGCTTGCTACCGAAGAGCATCATACAGTAGACCGGACTATCGCTGAACAGGGAATTGTGCTTCTGAAAAACACTGCAATGTTGTTACCCATTGATGCAACAAAATATAAAACAATTGCTGTAATTGGTGAAAATGCAACGAGAAAACTTACTGAAGGTGGTGGTTCATCAGAACTAAAACCAAAACGCGAAATATCTCCTTTACAGGGTTTAACGGAGAAATTTGGTGCAAATAAAATTAAATATGCAATGGGTTATGGTTCCGGAGCTGTTTCGTACGATAAAGTAAACAAATCGCCTTACGATGCGGATAAACTCCGTAAAGAGGCGGTTGAACTTGCTTCAAAATCAGATATTGTTATTTTCTTCGGAGGGTTAAATAAAAATACGCAACAAGATAGCGAAGGCGATGATCGCCGGTCGTATGGTTTGCCCTTTGGTCAGAATGAATTAATAGCTGAATTACAAAAAGTAAATAAAAATATTGTTTTGGTAATGCTTAGTGGCAATGCTTACGAAATGCCATGGTTGAATCAGGCTACAACACTTGTTCAGGGTTGGTACGGTGGTTCCGAAGCCGGTCATGCACTTGCCGCCGTATTAAGTGGCGAAGTTAATCCGAGCGGAAAATTGCCTTTTACTTTTGGTGCAAAACTGAACGATTATGGTTCACACTCTTTTGGCAGCATTGCTTATCCTGGCGATAGTATTAATGAAATTTACAAAGAAGACATTTTGGTAGGTTACCGTTGGTTTGAAACGAAGAAAATAAAACCCTTGTTTCCGTTTGGTTTCGGACTTTCTTATACGACTTTCGAATACGGAAAAATTTCAACGGATAAAAAAACTTATTCTCCGGATGAAACGATGAAAATTTCATTCACTTTGAAAAATACAGGAAAAGTGGATGGTGCTGAAGTGGTTCAGATTTATGCTTCTCAACCAAAAGCTTCTGTTGTCCGCCCTGTAAAAGAGTTGAAAGCATTTAAGAAAGTATTTCTGAAAGCAGGTGATTCACAAATTATTGATTTGGAAATCAAAGTGAAAGATCTTGCTTATTATAACGATAAAACAAAAAACTGGACAGTAGATCCCGGAATGTTTGTGTTATGCAATGCTTCTTCGTCAGCCGATGTAAAAAGTAAAGTTTCAATTCAGGTAAAATAAAATCTTTGTTCAAAATAAAAGCTCCGAAAATCTAAGTTTTTCGGAGCTTTTTTTGGAATTTTCCAATTTATTTTTTTTTCAAAAATCTTATTTCAACAATAAAAGCGATTAATAATCCTAACCCTCCGAAAAGAAGCACCGAAGCACCATAGATTATCCCGGAAATCTGGTAAGCTTCATTTAATAATTTCATAGAATTGTAACCGGATACGGTGTTATAACAGATTAAATAGCCAAAAAGTAATCCCAATCCTACGCCCAATAAAAGGCTTGCCACTTTTAATGTCCCAAATAGATTAGAATTAGAGGATGCGACTGGGAATGAAAATTTATTCTCAATCATTGATGCATCAAATTTTTCACCTACCTTTTCAATAATTGAAAGGCGTTCTTTTTTGCGTACAAATAACTCAAACAATTTGTAAATTCCAAGGGTTATAATTCCTACAACTAAAGGAATTGAAATAAAGTCCATCATAATTTTTTTGTTTTAATGTAAATAATTTCGTTCTTTGCATGTTTGACGCCTTAATCTTTATTTGGTTACAAAAAATTGAAGAGAAAATAAAATACGACATTATTTGCTTCCTGTTACTTAATTATTTTCCAGTGAAAATTTGTAACCAAATATATATTCTTGCGTCTATGAAGATATATGGATAATACGGATGAAATAAAGTACATAAAACGAATTCTGGAAGGAGAAACGAATTTGTTTTCGTATTTCCTGAATCGTTACAGTAATTCTATTTACGTACTGATTTTCAGAATTGTTTCGGTTAAAGAAGACGCTGAAGAACTAACGCAGGATACGTTTCTGAAAGCATTCAAAAAACTCGGATCTTTTAAAGGCGATTGCAGTTTTTCTACCTGGTTATTTCGGATTGCCTACAACACGGCTGTTTCTGCAACCAGAAAAAAGAAATTAATTTATCCGGCAATAGAAGATTATATGCTTGAAAATGTAGAAGATGAAGCTGTCAATTCAATTTTTGAAACGGATGAAAATCTGGATTTACTAAAAAAATTGGAAACAGCAATTGAAATGTTGAATATTGAAGAAAAAACTCTGATAACTCTTTATTATTCTGAGAATAAGTCAATTGCTGAAATCGCAGGTGTTTTAATAATGAGTCCTGAAAATGTAAAGGTAAAATTATTCAGAGTCAGGAAGAAATTATATGTTTTAATTAATAATTTTTCGAAATGAAACAAGATAAAGCCATAATAAAAGCACTTCAAAGCAAAGAAAATTCAACGTTAAGTTCAGATTTTAATACACTTACAATGAATAAGATTATTGCAATTTCTGCAACGCAAAAGAAACGGAAATTTGTTCTTACTTATTCATTGATTTCAATTATCTCAGTTAGTCTGATTTCGTTCGGAATTTTTGTTCTGAAAGATTATTTGTCCTTTAACTCCGTTCGGAGTTATTTTACAATTTTTTCAAATCCGGAATCAAAAACAATTTTCGGATTTTTCACATACATTGCTTTATTGGTTCTACTGCTGATCTTTTTCGATGGTTATTTCAGACATTTAAGAGAGAAAAAGCTGAATAATATCAAATAAAAAACCATACGAAAAGCAAACTGTACCCCAAAAGTTTTTGTCCAACTTTCGGAGTACAGTTCAAATTTTTCCGCTTTTTGTTTTAATAAATATCTTTTTTAGAAAGCATATCCGATTGCAAGAGTTGCAGCAGGAGCAATGCCGCTTGTGCTTCCGGAGCCATCAGTGCTAACACCATTCAAAACTGTATATTTTGGACCGATTCCTAAATCTAATGTAAATCCAGACCAAACCCATTGATATCCTAATTCTGCACCAACACCAAAACTTGTAACACTTGTATTGCCACTTTTTCCAAAACCAAATGAAACTTCAGGAGTTACATAGAAACCTACCGGAACGTCTTTTTTTGCATGTGTCATGTAATAACGATAACCTGCACCAAGTTCTCCTAAATTTACATTTAATCCTAATAGTTGATACGAATAACCCCCTTGAAACAATACAGATGAACTCGAATTAACCACTCTTTCATAGGTGACATTAAAATAGCCAAATGCTAATGCAAACGGATTCGTTTTAATAATATTCTGTTGAGCTTTTGCTGCAAAGCATACAAAAACTAATGCTAACGAAATAAATAACTTTTTCATGATGTTGATTTTTTGTAGCGTTAATAATTATTTGCAAATATATATATTATTAAATAAAAAGCAATAGTGGATATTATAATTCAGAAATATATTTTCATTTATTTATTTAGAATGCTGAATATGAAATATTTCGGATTAAATAGTTCCTGTTTAATAAGATTGAAATAGCCGAGAATTATCAGTTATTCTTTCTCTGTTTAAAACAAACAGCCCGGAAAACTAACTTTTCCAGGCTGTTTTATTAAAAGATTATTTATTTACTGGCGGATTAGTTTGGCTGTCTGAATTCCTTTATCCGTTTTTAATTTCACGATATATATATTCTCGTTTTCAGGTAGTTTGTAATTCATTTCCTGCTTGTTTACAGCATTGTTGTTGTAGATTATTCTGCCCAACAAATTGTAAACCTCAACTGACTTTATGGTTGTTGAAGAATTAATCATTAAATATCCGTTTGAGCTATAAACCAGTGCGTTACTATCGTCTTTTGGTGTAACTGTTGCGGAAACTCCACCGTCATATTTAACTGTATAAATGTTGGGTTGTTGAACGTTGGTCAGGCCTCCTCCAATGTAGAATCCTAAATGAGGAGGTTGGTTGTAAGCGGTGTTTTGCCATGCCACTCCTAAACGGTAAACAGGATCGTGCATTAAAGTAAATAATTTGTTGGTGGTTACAGTGGTAGTCGTGTAAACCTGCAATGAGCTTGAATCTTTTGTATTCCAGAGTATTACTTCCTCTCTCCAGTCGCCGAACAGATCAGCGCTCAGGTTGGGTGTTGCCTTGGTGCTGTTGCACGAAGCTACATTACTTCCGGTGAGTAATGTCGAAGTCCCGCTTCCTGTCCATTTCGTGATTTTAACGCCATCGAGTAATTCGTCCTGCAAATCTCCGTCCCAATAAATCCGGAAATTATCAGCTGAAGGTTTCGATGTTGAAATCTGAACACCTTTACACGAATATGTGCCGCTACTAAGTGAACTCCACATTTCAAACCCCGGATACCGGGCATCAATATCTCCCGACATTCCCCGTCCGTTATCGCCAGTTACGTTTCCACCCCATACAATTTCACCTGTTGCTGCATCATGCATTTCCCATCGATATGCTGAAGCTGCATCTTCGTGTACATCCCATACCTCAAGACCCGGACGATCAGGGTCCAGATCCGATAAGTGCATGGCATCGCCATGTCCCAGCCCTGTTCGATAGAGTAATGTTCCGTTATCATCAATGGCACACGATCCGTAAATAATTTCATCTTTCCCGTCAGAATCAACGTCGGCTACACTTAAATTATGATTTCCCTGTCCGTAAGCGCCAACTCCGGATGTGGTACCCGAGTCGTAAAACCAGCGTTGTTCCAGTTTTTTGTCTTTTACATCATAAGCTGCCAAACAGGCTCTCGTATAATATCCGCGGCACATGACCGCGCTTGGATGAACACCGTCAAGATAAGCCACACAAGCCAGAAAACGATCAACACGGTTTCCATAATTATCACCCCATGAAGATACAGAACCCCGCGGAGGATTGTAAGCTACGGTGTTTAATTCTCCGCCCGTTTTGCCATCGAATAAAGTCAGGTATTCTGGACCGTTCAGGATAACACCCACCATTTTAGATCCACTGGTTTGTGTATAGTCCAGGTTTCGGTAATCAGCTTTAGGATCGTCATTATTCATTATCACGTAATTACCCTTGCCATCAATCGTTCCTGGAGCTGTTTTACAAATGACTTCAGCCAAACCGTCGCCATCAAAATCGTATACCATGAATTGTGTATAATGAGCTCCGGCACGTATATTCTTTCCAAGGTCAATTCGCCACAACTGTGTGCCATCAAGTTTGTAAGCGTCAAGATATACATCACCGGTTATCCCATAATACGAATTATCTTCTGAATTTGTTGGATCCCATTTCACCACAATTTCATATTCACCATCTCCATCCAAATCACCAACGCTGCAATCATTGGGAGTATATGTATATTTCTGACCATCTGGAAAAGTCCCCTGAGGAGTTTTACCGACACTTCCGTATTGTGTGGGAGGTGTAATTCCACCGGGAGGTCTGTTCAGTTGAATTTTTTTATATTGTTGCCCCCACGGAGTTACATTTGCATTACTTTCAGTGGAAACTTCCACACCATTTAATACCGGTTTAACGGTGTAAACATCTGTTGTTTTACCGCTGGTATCAAGATAGTTTGTTGAATTGGTAATGGGTGTGGTATTAACGAGTGTCGTGTTGTTTTTGTAGAGGTTGAAAGCCGTACTTTTATCATCGGTTCCTAAGAATCTCCAGCTCAGAAATACCCCGTTGCTGACTTTTACTGCGACAAGACCCCGGTTGAGGTATTCCATTTGTCTTGTTTGAGCAATCAGCGATAGGCTTTCAAAAATTAGTAAATGCAATACGAAAAGGAAAGATGTAATTTTTTTCATGCGAATATTTTGTTTGAAATATGTTTAAATTCAAGGTTATATGAAAGAAAATCCAAAAATAGAGGTAAAAAAATGAATTAATATAGAATTTTTGATTGAATGAGTGTATTATTTGATTTTAGTACTTATAAGCGCGTTTCTGGTAAAGAATTTGAGCTGTTTTTAACTCTCGCTTGCTAACGTTTATAGTGTATAACGGTTATTATTCACAGATCAAAATCGCAACCCAAAGCAGGGATGAATTATGATGTAAGTTGTACTATTTTGGGAAGTAACCAATTTAATTATCAATTAAATGGTTTTATTAGAGTTGGATAAAATAAAAACAGGCAGATTATTGAAAATGATCTGCCTGTTTTTTATGTATTTTTATTCCTGAATGGCTTTTGTAACTGTTATTGTTGTGATTTTTTTATATCCATCCTCGGTTTCGGTTGTAGTTGAGCCCATAGTCTGACGGATTATTTCTGCCTCTTCTTCCGTCAAATTGTCCTGCACGACAGTGGTATCTGTGGTTATCGGATATCCTTCCATAAGTGGTTCGGTGGTTATAACTTTTGTAATACCGAAAGCCCATGTATATTTTACATTATCAGGTTCGTTTCCACCGGCACAGGAAGCTGTCAGTCCTATAAGGAATACGGCAGATAGTATAAATATTGTTTTTTTCATGGGGAATACTTTTGGACAAAGCTACAAATTATTTTATAAAACGAACTGATTTTAATATAAAAAAGCAGAGCTACATGTGTAACTCTGCTTTTATAAATTTATTACTGGTTTCTGTATTCTTTTGGGGTTAAATGATATTTTTTAGCAAACTCACGATAGAAATACGCTTTGTTATTAAAACCACAGATATACATAATTTCCTGTACAGTTTTATTCGTACTCTTCAAAAGTATTTCTGCTTGTTTTAAACGGATTGAACGAATATACTCGGTTGGTGTTTGTCCGATAATTTCTTTCATCTTTCTGTAAAGTTGCATTTTACTAAGCGCTGTTTCACTTGCAATATAATCAAGCGTTAGTGAATCATTATCCATTTGATCTTGTATGATTTGTGTAATTCGGAGCATTAGTTCTTTGTCTTCTTTGCGTACTAACTTTCCTTCAAATTGTTCCAATGCTGCATAAGCAGATTTGCCATAAGCTAATACTGCCTGGTTTCGGTGTAATAAACTCTCGATCATGGCTTCCAAATGACGTGGATTGAATGGCTTACTCAGGTAAGCATCCGCACCTACTTCCAGTCCTTCAATCTGACTCTCCACTGAACTTTTGGAAGATAGTAATATAATAGGAATATGTCGTGTAAGTTCCTGTTCTTTCATTAGTTTGACAAATTCTACCCCATCCATAACCGGCATAATAATGTCACATATAATGATAACCGGCATTCTGATTTTCATTATTTCAATAGCTTCTTTTCCGTTGGCAGCTTCAGCAATTTCAAAACGGGGCGATAAGAAATCACTTAATAGTTCGCGAATTTCTTCGTCATCATCAATAATTAGTACCAAACCCTCTTTTTGAATATCGGGAATAGATATACGGATTTTATCATGCTGTTCATCTTCATTTTTTTCAAATGAGGTGTTTAAAACTGACGGTTCATGATGCTTGTAAGTGGAGAGTGTTTTATCCGGAATCATTTCAGGCAGGCTGACAATAAAAGTGGTATAGGTTTCTCCATCACTTTCGACCTCAATGCTTCCGTTCAACACTTCAACAATATTTTTGCATAACGCCAATCCTATTCCATTACGGGTTTCAACTCCTTTTAAAACCTGCATTTCGAAACGATCCAACACTTCGAAACGGTCAAAGATACTTTTTTGATATTCCGGTTTAATTCCTACGCCAGTGTTAGTAATCCTGATTTCCAGCTGATTGTCAACCATTTCGGTTATAATACTAATGTCCTCGTTGGACGGTGTGTATTTAACAGCATTCGATACAAGGTTAAAAATGATTTTTTCAATACTGTCACGGTCTGTTTGCCAGTGAAAAATTGTGGGAGAAAACGTCAGAGCTAAATGAATTTCTTTTTGTTCCAACACCTCCATAAAGTTATCAATCACAAATTTAACCAGTTCAGGAATATGCACCTGCTCAATCCTCAGTTGTAAATGTCCGGTTTCAGCTTTTCGGAAATCAATCATTTGCTGTATCAGGGTTTGCATTCTTTCTGAATTCGATTTGATGATATTTATGTATTTTCGGGTATAACCATCAGTCGTGTGCGTACGGAGTAATTGTTCACACGGACCATAAATCAGTGTTAGTGAATTGGAAAATTCATGAGCGATATTGGTAAAAAACCTCAATTTAGCTTGATGTATTTCTTCAATTTTTTGTTTTTCAAGTTCTTTCAGCAGTATTTCATTCCGCGCTTTCATCTGATTTTTAACGAAACGCTGGATGACAAAAGTTAAACCTGCCAGCAAAATAAAATAAAAAATATATGCAATAGTACTAGCCCACCAGGGTGGCATCATGATAATCGGGAGTGTAAAATACTGATCACTCCATATTTTATCAGCATTACTGCATCGGACTTTCAGAGTGTATTTTCCGGTGGGCAAATTGGTGAATACAATTGTATTAGAGGTACCCAACTGAATCCAGTCTTTTTGAAATCCTTCCAGCAAATACGAAATTTCACATTTAGACCCAGAAAGATAATCAAGGGGAATAAATTTAAAACTGAACGATTTAATCTTGTAAGAAAGTGATAACGATTCAATTGATTGTTTTAAGGTCAGATAATCAGTAAAATTAGTTTCCACATTATCAACAAAAAATGCATCGAGTATTAATGATGGCATAAAGTTGCTGTGAGTTATTTCGAGAGGATTGAAAACGTTGAAGCCGCTTATGCCTCCGAAATAAAATTGATTGGAAACGGGACTTTTGTAGAATGCTCCATCGGAAAATTCATTATTTTGCAATCCATCTTTTTTGAAATAAGAAACAATGCGGGAATTTGTCCCGTTTTGAACCAGTTCTGCTAAACCTTTGTTAGTGCTGAGCCACAGGTTATGTTCTTTGTCTTCCAAAATTCCGTGAATGGTGTTATTAGGCATACCATCTTTTTCGGTAAAACGGGTAAAAACGGGTTGCTCGTTGTTGAAACGAAGAAGTTTATTCAGTCCCATGCTTGTCCCTGCCCACAAAATTCCTCTAGTGTCTTTGTACAAACAAAGGATATCATCGCTGCTTATAAAGTCGGATGAATTGGAGGAAAACCGATAGCTTTTAAACTGCTCTGTCTGCCTGTTAAACCGGTTGAGTCCTCCACCACGTGTTGCAATCCACAAATGGGTAACATCGTCATTTATAATTGAATATACAATATTATTGCTCAACGATGTTTGATTGTTTCTGTAAATATATTGTTTGTAAGCTTTAATTGAGTAAGGTTTTGTATTTCGGTCAATCACCAGTTTATACATTCCATAACCACTTGTTCCGACCCATAAAATATTTTTATCAGTCGGCAGAATGCAATAAACCGATGACAGATTAATTTTTCGGCTTAAACTGTCGTTTATTGCCAGGGTGTAAATTTTTTGATTTTTAGTATCAAAGTAATTTATGCCACGTCCATCGGTGCCTATCCAATACTCATTTTCCTGTCCTTCTACAATTGTAAAAACGGAATTATTGAGCAGGCCGTTGGCTGTCGTGAAGTGTCCTGCAAATTTTAATTCTGAACTTTCATTTTCCCTGCTAAAAGTTAAAATTCCATTTCCTTTTGTTCCTACCCAAAGCGTGTGATGTGCATCTTCAAAAAAAGTGCGGACAGCACTGTTTCCAAATGCAGGGATGTTATCGGCAGAATAGGTATGAAATCTTTCTCGTGAAGGAGATAATTGCCATACACCTTGTGTGTCAGTTCCTACCCAAATAATTTGTTGGGTTCCTGCAAAAAGTGATAAAATCGAAATGTTGGGCAAAATTGTTTCAACTATGTTTGATTTCAGGTTATAACGAAAAAGTCCGTTTGCTGTGCCCCATAACTGATAGTCATCTTTAAAGAGCAGAGCTCTTAAAATCCCGGTTTTATGAGTTGAAACAGGTGTTTTTGTTAAAATTCCTTCGGATATACGATAAGAAAAAAACTTCTCGTCTGATGTCTGCATCCATATTTCGTTGTTGGGCTGATAAAAAACTGATTCAATATTTTTAAGATGATGAAATTTTACGATATTCTCAATTACAGGATTCTCAGATTCTCCTTTTTTGAATACAACTTTAAATAAAACTTTTTCATCGGTATATATCCAAAGATTATCATCCACATCAAAAAATATTTTTCTGGTGCGGAAATTTTCAACAGATTTCAGGCGAACAAATTGATGAGTTTTAGAATTGAAAAAGAACAGCCCCTGTTCATAAATAGAAGCAAAAATGAGGTTTAAACTATTGCGGGCAATAAAAAAAGAATGTTCACTAAAAATAGTTTGATTGTCATTGCCATTAAAAAATCTTTCAAAAGAGTTTTTTCGCATATCCAATCTGTTGATCCCTCTGTCTGTGGCAATCCATTCAATGTCTTTTTGTTCCTGTACAATATCTCTGATTATATTATTGCTTATGCTTTGCGGATTTCCCGGATCGGGTTTGTAAATTTTAAAATCACGTCCGTTGTATACATTTAATCCATCCCAGGTTCCTAACCATAGTAAACCGCTGGAATCCTGATGAATAGTGTTGATAGAACTGTTTGAAAGACCATCATTATTGGTCAGGTTTACAATATCATAGTTGTTGGCACATAAAGATAATGATATGAAAATGGAGAATATAAGTGCTGATTTCTTCATAATGAACGAGTGGTTAGCAATACAACTATGCAAATATAGTATTAATATGGTTTTGAAAATAAAAAAGCAAGGTATCTATTTTTGACAAAAAGGTATCATTTTATCAAAATGAGGAAAGCAGATACTTTAATGTTGAAATAAGATACCCTACTCATGGTAAAGTCAGCATATATTTGCAACAGGTTAACGAACAAATCAAATCAAAATATTATGGATATTGCAAAAAGATCTAAAAATAATCCATTGCTCCGTCCCGGTGATCTGCCTGCGGGGATTAATGGAATGGAAATTACCTGCCTTCTCAATCCGGGTGTATTCAGAATGAATAATAAAACCTGGCTCTTGTTGCGCGTAGCCGAACGGCCAAAACAAGTAAAGGATAAAATCAGTTTTCCTATTTATAATCAAAATGGTAAAATTGAAGTTTTGAGTTTTGATAAAAACGATCCACAACTTGACGCCACAGACCCTCGCGTTATCCTTTATAAAGGAAAAAATTATCTCACAACATTATCCTACTTGCGATTAGTTTGCAGCGAAGATGATATTCATTTTTACGAAGATCCGGCTTATCCGCCAATATTTGGTGAAGGAGATCTGGAAGCATTCGGAATTGAAGATTGTCGTGTGGCTACTATGGAAGATGGTTATTATCTTACTTTTACCGAAGTATCATCAGTGGCAGTTGGTGTGGGACTTATAGGCACAAAAGATTTTCAGCATTACGAGCGCAAAGGAATGATTTTCCCGCCCCATAACAAAGACAGCGCTTTGTTCGAGGAAAAAATAAACGGGATGTATTATGCGTTTCATCGCCCGAGTAGTCCGGAGTTGGGTGGAAATTACATTTGGTTGGCTCAGTCACCTGACCGTTTACATTGGGGAAACCATAAATGTGTAGCCATTACCAGAGAAGGAAGTTGGGACTCGGCACGCGTTGGAGCAGGTGGTGCACCGATAAAAACATCTGAAGGCTGGCTGGAAATTTACCACGGGGCCAATAAAGATCACCGATATTGCCTTGGAGCTTTATTACTCGATTTAAACGATCCTTCCAAAGTGTTGGCCAGAAGTGTTGAGCCTATTATGGAACCAATTGCTGAATATGAACAAACCGGATTTTTCGGAAATGTTGTTTTCACAAACGGACATTATGTAAGTGGAGATGTTGTAAAGATATTTTACGGAGCCAGCGACGAGGTGATTTGCAGTGCGGAATTTTCAATCACAGAGATTTTAAACTCATTAAAGAAAATCTAATGGCTAATAAATTAACAGGAGAATTTGCATTCTTCAAAACTCAGCCCAAAAACGTTCGGACCATATTGGTTACCAACATGTTGTATGCTCTTATATTACCGATAATTGAAATATTTGTCGGGGCATATATTATGAGAAATACCGGAAATTCATCGTATGTGGCTATTTATCAGCTTCTGATGTATGTCGGTGTTGTAAGTACTTCGGTACTGAATGGGGCTTTGCTTAAAGTTTTTAAAGTAAATGGTCTGTATAGTTTCGGAATAATCCTTACAGCTCTTTCTTTGATGGTAATGATGTTTGTACAGTCACTTGGTATTGTACAACTGGGTATTGCAGGATTTGCTTTAGGTGCGTCTACAGGATTTTTCTGGACAAACCGTTATTTATTAACGTTGAATTCGACGAATGATAAGAACAGAAATTATTTTTTCGGGCTGGAGTCTTTTTTCTTCTCACTCTGGAGTATTGTGGTTCCGTTAATAGTAGGAGCTTTCTTAGCAAGTATTGATGGAAAAATGCTGTTTGGTTACACTTTAAATGTAAATATGGGTTATGAAATGATTACAGTGATTGTATTTTTTATAGCAATTTCGGCAACAATTGTGTTGTCTAAAGGTGATTTTGTCAATCCTGTTCAGAAAAAATTTGTTTATTTCCGTTATCATATCTTATGGCAAAAATTCCTTGCGTTGGCGGGGCTGAAAGGAATGGTGCAGGGTTTTTTAGTTACCGCCCCTGCTATTTTGGTTATGCGGTTGGTTGGCAATGAAGGTTCTTTGGGACTGATTCAGGGAATTGGCGGTGGTGCCACTGCGATTATTGTTTATGTACTTGGACGCATTGCTAAACCTGAACACAGAATGAAGATATTTGGTTTTGGATTATTTGTATTTTTCATTGGATCTTTGACGAATGGAATTATGTTTTCAGCTATGGGTGTAATTATCTTTGTTCTGTGTAAAGTACTTTTTCAGCCTTTACACGATTTGGCCTACTTCCCTACCATGATGAAAACAATTGATGCAGTTTCAGCCATTGAAAAAAGGAATGAATATGCTTATATATTAAGTCATGAAGTTGGGCTATTTATCGGACGGGCTTTTGGAATGATTTTGTTTATTGCTCTGGCTTATTTTATTTCTGAAAATTTTGCTTTGAAATATGCACTGATTATTGTGGCGGCGTTGCAGTTGATTTCGTTACCTCTTGCCAAGCATATTATTAAAGAGGTGGATGCCAAATACACTAAAAAATCAGATCCAGCAATGGCGAAAGATCTAATTACTCCCATCATCGAAGAGCTGAAAGATGTATAATGAATTGCAAAAAAAATGTTTGAACCTTGTGATATTCTGCTTATAAATTAAAAATTTGCACTAAACATCTATAAAATTTCAAATTATGAAAATATTCAAATCTTTTCTATTCTTTTTTTCACTTGCAGTTGTGATTACCGCCTGCAGTGCAAATGCTGATTACGGATTGCCCGTAGTTCAAAAAGCAGTTCCGAGAATAGAACTGATGCCTAATGTCCCGCAACCTTATAAAATTATCAATTGGAAACAAAAAGCGAGAGATTATGACGCGTATGTTTTTGATTTCAATCCTGATGTTCCCGCTGGTACTATGATATGGCTGGATAATAGTCAGCGGAATTTACCGCAAATTACTTTTGGGCTTTATACAGCTATCAACGATTGCCGTCAGGGTCCAAATCATAATAACGGCGAATTTCATGAAAGCCTGAACTCTCTTTCGGCAATACTTGGAGCAGGATTGATGGGGATTGATAAAACTCATCAGAATGGATACAATTATGTAAAAATGATTCAGAATTATTACAATTCAGGTACAGGCTGGAATATTATGATGAACAATACCTGTCCCGAAGTAGCCCGGTTGGGTGGAGGTTACGGACGTGACTGGTGGTATGATGTTTTGCCAAATGTATTATTTTATGCCGTTTGTGATGTTTTCCCAAATGTTGAAAATGCGGATAATATTCAGCATAGTATTGCTGAACAATTTTGTAAAGCGGATTCTGTCCTGAACGGAAATTATGATTATTCATATTTTGATTATGGACAGATGAAGGGTATGATAAATCAAATACCATTGCAACAGGATGCTGCCGGAGGACATGGATATGTGTTATATGCTGCTTACCAAAAATACCACGATGCACGTTATCTGGCACATGCAAAATCAGCCATAGCTGCTCTTGATGGACAAAAAGAAAGTCGTTTCTATGAAATTCTTCTTCCTATGGGAATTTATACTGCCGCCCGCTTAAATGCTGAACAGGGAACAAATTATGATATTGATAAAATGATTAATTGGGTTTTTGATGGATGTAAAAGTCCTACAGGTCGTACAGGTTGGGGAGTTATAGTTGGTAAATGGGGTGATTATGATGTGAGTGGGTTGCAAGGCAGTACTACTGATGGAGGTGGGTATGCATTTTTGATGAATAGCATGAAAATGTCCTGGCCATTGGTGCCTATGGTAAAATATCAACCACAGTTTGCACGGGCCATTGGAAAATGGATGCTGAACAATGTGAATGCAGCACGTTTGTTTTTTCCAAATGAAATTCCAAATGGTAATCAATGGCTTCCTGAAATGAAAGATTATACGCATTCGCTGGTAGCTTATGAAGGACTCCGGTATTCTGATTGCTACAATAAACCCACGTTGAAAGATGTTCATCCGGTAGCTTTGGGAGATGGGCCAAACTGGAATCCGAAAAATCCGAAAGAAACGATGTTCAGTTTATACAGTACTTCACCTGTTGGTATTATGGGTGCTATTGTGGATACTACTGATGTGAAAATGATATTGAGGTTAAATTGTAATAAAACAGATTTTTATGCTGATAAGCCATATCCGGTTTATTTATATTATAACCCTTACCTGATAGACAAAGAAGTTACTTATCTGCCTTCCGGAAACGTAGATGTATTTGATATTATATCAAAAAAATACCTTGCAAAAAATATTAATTCGGATACAAAGATCAATATTCCGGCTAATCAGGCTTGCTTACTGGTAGAACTGCCTTCCGGAGCAAAAATTACAAATAAAAATAACAAACTCGAGGTAAACGGAGTATTTATCTCATATCAATAACCTTGTAGATTTTAAATATCAATCAAAATGAAAAAAACACTATTTCTTATTTTTTTTACTGCTCTGAGTTTGAGTATATATGCTCAAAATCTTATTCCGATAAGCGGTACGGTTAAAGATGCAGCTACTAATGAAGAACTTATTGGTGTCAATGTAGTTGTTGCCGGAACTACTACCGGCACTGTTACTGATTATAATGGGAATTTTACTTTAACTGCACCCAAAGATGGAACTTTACAATTTTCGTATTTGGGTTATAAATCTATTGATATAAAAATTGCGGGTAGAAATAAAATTAATATTAGTCTGGAACAGGATAGTAAGCTAATTGATGAAGTTGTAGTGGTCGGTTACAGCGTTCAAAAGAAACGAGATGTTTTGGGAGCTATCAGTAAAGTCAATAGTGATGAACTTTCAAAAATTCCTGTTGCATCAGCTGAACAGGCTTTACAGGGACGAGTCGCAGGTGTAAATGTTGCAGCTCAAACGGGTGCTCCGGGTGCTCCGATTTCAGTTCGTATTCGTGGAGTTAATTCAATAGGTTTGGGCAACGATCCATTATACATTGTTGATGGAATTCCGGTAGAAGGAGCTCTTAACAATATTCCTCCTGACGAGATTGAAAATATAACGGTTCTGAAAGATGCTTCTTCGGCAGCTATTTACGGTTCACGGGCAACAAACGGCGTGGTGCTGATTACCACAAAAAGCGGAAAAGCCGGAGATTCAAAAATTACTTATAGTACTCAAATCGGTTTTCAGACACACGGAAAACTGACAAAGATGACAACAACAGATCAATATATTCAGATGTACAACGAAGCAGCTACGGCAGATAATCAAACATCGATAGTGCAGCGAGCTCTGATTGAAGGTGAATATGTTAAAGATTTCCCAAATGTAAATCACTTGGAACAAATTTTCCAGACAGCGCCACTTCAAACACATGAATTATCGGTTAGCGGCGGTAATGATAAAACCCAATACCTTGTTTCGGCTTCGTATTATAATCAGGTTGGTATCATCAAACATACAGATTATAACCGTGTAAATATCCGGTCCAATATTAATTCTGAAGTGAAAAAATGGTTACACTTAGGTTTAAATGTGAGTGGTGGACTTTCGAATATCCGCAAAGTTTCCAGTTCGGGCAATGGTGCTGCCGGTGAGGGTGGTAGTGTGGTTCGTTATGCTTTGTACAGAAGTCCGGCTATTCCGGTTTACAATGCAGCAGGACAATACGTTGATTTACCTTCGGAATATTATGGAAATTCGGTTTATAATTCCTTTTTTGGAGATGGATATAGTCCTGAAGGTTTAGCCGCTAATACTGATCGCACACAAAAGGTGAAAACTTTATTAGTCACCGGAAATATGCTTATCAGTTTTACTCCTGATTTGTTTTGGAAGACAACAGCTGGTATTGATTACAGTGATACAGGAAAAAGAGAATACAACATGACATGGGGAACAGCTAACCGTATAAACAGTACCAATGGATTAAATATTTCAGACGAAAGCAGTATAAACTGGACAGTAAACAGTACCTTGAATCATAGTATTAAATGGAACAACAATAGTCTTAGCTCATTGCTGGGAACAGAAGCTATTCGTCAGACCGGATATGGATTATATGCAAGTGATAGTCAATTTATTAATACAGATCCTAACTTTATATTTATTGGAAAAGGAATAGGAACTAAAACGACTACTCAAACAGAATGGGGTTCGAGCTTGCTCTCATTTTTTGGTAATGTTAACTACAATTACAATCAGCAATACTACGTTTCCGGAATCATAAGACGCGATGGGTCTTCACGCTTTAGTAAAGGTCACAAATGGGGAACATTTTATTCCATATCAGCAGGTTGGAATCTCGACACAGAGGATTTTATAAAAAATCTGCCAAACATAAATAAACTGAAATTGCGTACAGGATATGGTTCCATTGGGAATCAGAATATTCCATTGTATTCTTATTCCGACCGGTATGGATCACAGTATTATTATACTTTTGGTGGAAACAGCTACAATGGCTATGCGCAAACTACCTTGGGTAACATTGATTTGAAATGGGAAACCAATAATCAGTTTAATCTGGGTGTAGATTTGGAAATGTATAAAGGAACTATGGGTGTTTCTCTTGATTATTACTACAAGATTACTAACGATATGTTGTTGCCAGCTTCGTTACCTCCATCTGTAGGGAATGCTTCGCCACCTTACATTAATAGTAACGGAAATGTGCTTAATACAGGTGTTGATTTGGAATTGTTCTATCGGAAGACGTATAAGAACGGTGGATTTAATATCACTCTGAACGGTGGATTCCTGCACAATGAAGTTTTAAATATTGATGCGCCTTATTACGCAGGAACTGTAGATACGGGTGTTTCTGCAACTAAAACAGATGTAGGCCAGCCTATAGGTTCATTTTACTTGTATGAAATGGCCGGGATTTTTCAAAATGAAGCAGATGTTTTGACTTCGGCATATCAGGGAAGAAATATAAAACCCGGAGATGTCAAATATGTGGATCAAAATGGCGATAATGTGATTGATGCAAAGGATCGTAAATTTGTCGGAAGTGCCATTCCTAAAGTTAATGCCGGACTTAATCTTTCGGGGAACTATAAAGGTTTTGATGTATCTGTGTTTTTTCAGGGAGCTTTCGGACAAAAGATATTTTCACAGGTAAATTATGATATCGAAGGTTTCTATCGCGGGTTTAATGTTACCGAAAGATATTATAAGGAGCACTGGACAGGTGAGGGAACTTCCAATACTCAACCCCGTGCTTCGTGGGCTGCAAAATCGAATAATGTAAAAGCTTCCACACGGTTTCTCGAAGATGGCTCTTATGTGCGTTTGAAAAATATACAGTTCGGTTATAATATCCCAAATGCGAAAAAAATAAAATTGCAGAATGTCCGCGTATATCTTGCTGCAACAAATTTAATCACATTCACAAAATATTCAGGTTTTGATCCTGAAATGACCGTGAGTACTAACTCGGCCAGCCAGGGTGATCTTGCCAATGGAATAGACTGGGGAACTTATCCGGTAGCCAAGAATTATACCTTAGGATTAACTATTACTTTATAAAGACACACTATTATGAAAAAGAAACTCTATATACTTGTTGTTGCTTCAATTGCACTACTGAGCTCTTGTAATGACTTCCTGACTGCTGATTTGAAAGGAGATTATACGTCCGAAAACTATTATACTTCACCTGAAGCTGCTACTATGGCAGTAACCGGAGTTTACAATTCTCTGTATGGAAGCAAACTCTGGGTTTTTGGAGATGTGGCTTCGGATGATGCGGTAAAAGGTGGAAATGCCGGAGATCAGGCAGATATCAACGGAATTAACGATTTTACAGCTACTTCTGATAACGGAATTTTAAATACTTACTGGCAATCTGCTTACGAAACTATTGCGAGGGCAAATAATGCTATAGCTTATATTCCACCAATGTCTTTTGATGCTACTTTGCGAGACAGATTAGTTGGTGAGGCAAAATTCTTGCGTGCCTATTCTTATTTTAATCTGGTAAATATTTTCGGAAAAGTGCCTTTGAAATTAGAACCACAGGTTACTTCGGCTACCATTAATGTGGGGTTGAGCGAGACATCCGCGATATATGCCCAAATAGAAAAGGACCTGACCGATGCAATTGCTGTTTTGCCGGTTTCGTATGCAACCGAAGCCGGACGGGTAACACAGGGTGCTGCTTATGCATTGTTGGCCAAGGTAGACCTTTATCAGAAGAAATATAGTGATTGTCTTACCAATATTCAATCTTTGGAAAATCTACATCAGTATGATTTGGTAAAAAATTATGCTGATTTATTCAAAGAGGGTTCAGAAGACAGTGTGGAAGTAATATTTGCAATTCGTTATATCAATAATACTGAAGTTTCATTGGGAAATAATTTGAGTGTATGGCTTTCACCATCTATCGAAGGGGGGTATTACTTTGATGCTCCGACACAAAATTATGTAGATGCCTTTGCTGATAAAACAACTGATGGAAGTGATGATCCTCGTTTGGATGCTTCTATAGGACGTGATGGAAAACCATGGTTCAACAATACTACTTTTTCATCTTCCTGGTCGGAAGCTACCGGCTATTTAGTAAAAAAATATGACCAGGATACAAAAGCCGGAATTGCAAAAGATCAGTCTACAATTCCTTATATTGCTATCAGGTATGCCGATATTTTATTAATGAAAGCAGAAGCAATAAATGAAACCGGAGGAACTGATGCTATAACTGATGCTGCAATTGAAGTAAATGAAGTTCGTGGCAGAGCTGGCTTATCTCACACTACCGCTACTACGCAGGCCACTATGAGAACTGTTAGTCAGAACGAACGGCGTAAGGAACTTGGATTTGAGTTTCACCGTTTTTTTGATCTGATGCGTTGGGGACAAGCCACAGCAGAAGCCGCTCTGGGAACAGATTTTAAATGGAAAGAACCCCGTTTCTATTTCCCAATTCCACAATCTGAACTTGACACTAATAAAGCATTACAATGATATTATCCTTAAACTTTTGAATTATTGGAGTTAATAAAAAAATGAACACAAATAATTATCAATTAAATAACCACTTTTAAATTAAAAAATCATGAAAACAAATCTTTTCAAAATGGCATTTATTGCATGTGTCTCACTGGTACTTTTTGCAGGAACATTTAGCTCCTGTAAAACGGAGGAACCGGTAACCCCGGCTGATCAAACAACATTAAACGCTGTTATTGATTCCTGCACCACTCTTTTAGCGAGTTCAACGCTGCAAACAGATTATCCGGCAGAAGCAATAACAGCTTTTCAAACAACATTGGCTGCTGTTAAAACAGCAGCTGCCAACAAATCCATTACACAAACAGCAGTTGACAATTTAGTGGTTCAGTTGAGAGCCGCTAAAGATACTTTCTTAGCTGCAGCTTATGGAGCTATCCCGTCATCGGCATTAATCATGGGGATGACTTTTGATGAAACTGTTGCGTCAAATCAATTTACTACTGAGGGCAAAGCATGGACTGCCGTATTGACGAAAGGGCCTTCTGAAATTTTTGGAACAGCCACTAATTTACCAAGTTTCGTTACCGGTAAAATAGGGAAAGCAATCTATTTCAGTAATGGATCACATCTCGAAATCAGTAATTATACATCGAGTGACTTATTAGGAAAACAATTATCAATCTCTGCATGGGTAAAACCTGATTCAACCAGAGCTGGTAATTACATTTTGTCGTATAATTATTGGAATTCATGGAAATTCCAGTTACAGGAGCAAAATAAACCTTTCTTTACGATCCATACTAATGCTGATGGTTGGGTTGATGCAGATAACCAAATGGACTTCTCTGCTAAAAATAATGAATGGACTCATTTGGTGGTGACATTAAACATGGATACAAAAATATTGACTTTTTATGTAAATGGTGTAAGTACTATGGTTTGGGATGCAACATCAAAACCCGGATTAACAGGTACTGGCCCATGGGTATATAAAAATACATTACCTTTAATGGTTGGTGCTTGTACAACCTATGCCGAAGCAAGTGCTGAATGGACATGGGATTGGGCAAAGACTCCAGCAAATTGGGATGGATTTATTGGCGCAATCGATGAACTTAAGGTCTACAATATAGCTTTGACCGATGGACAAGTCGCTAAATTATATTCTGACGAAAATAAATAAAAACAGGCGTTAGTTTTTTCTGAAGAAAAGGGACTTGATCTTATTCGTAAGTCAGGTCCCTTTGTTTTCCTGAAACAAACCGGATTCTTATAAATACTATGAAACGTGCATTATTCAATTATTTGCTGATTCTGATCTCAATTAGCGCATTGGCTCAAACCAATGAGTCATTTATTTCTGAAAACTGGTGGAAACAAACTGTTTTTTATCAGATATATATGCCATCTTTTCAGGATAGCGATGGTAATGGAATAAGTGATTTTAAAGGAATGACTACCCGTTTGGATTATCTTCAATCTTTAGGTATTAAAGGTATATGGCTCACTCCGTTTTTAAAATCGCCCAAAGTAGACAATGGCTATGATGTGGCTGATTATTATCAGATTGATCCGGTTTACGGAACGATGGAAGACTTTCGGAATTTTCTGGCAGAAGCTCATAAGCGGGGCATAAAAGTTATTATGGATATGGTTGTAAACCATACTTCAACTGATTGCAAGTGGTTTCAGGAAGCGCGTAAATCGAAAGATAATCCTTATAGAAATTATTATATATGGAAAGATAAGCCAAATAACTGGGAATCATTTTTCGGTGGAGGAGCATGGCAATTCGACTCGCTGACCAATCAGTATTATCTACACAAATTTGCAGTACGAATGGCAGATCTCAACTGGTCGAATCCGGCAGTTGTGGCTGAAATTCAAAAGGTGCTGCGTTTTTGGCTTGATTTAGGAATAGATGGTTTTCGGTTTGACGTAATTAATTTTCTGAATACCGATGATGTCACAACAGATAATCCTGTTAAAAACGGGAAAATACAGGCTGTCTATAATATCAATCAACCCGGTGTCAAGAGAGCAATTGCTGTTATAAAATCTACTGTCAGTGAGTATAAAAACCGGTTTACAGTTGGTGAGGTTGGAAATGATCAGATAGAAATTCTCAAACAATATCAATCGCAGGATTTGATGGATGTTGTTTTTAATTTTAATTTTGGAAGTATTCCTGCTTTTTCTGTTGAGCGGCTTTTCAACGAATTGAAAAGCATGGAAACAAATATGAGCGGTTACCCAACTTTGTTTTTTGGAAGCCATGATAATCCACGGTTAATGGATAGATTAGCAGGAGGAGATGTTGACCGGGCAAAAGTGCTTGCTGCATTGATACTTACTGCTAAAAGTGTTCCGTTTATTTATTATGGAGAAGAAATCGGTATGCAAAATATTACAGCGGACAATTATGATGAAATAAAAGATGTTCAGGGGAAAACGTTTTATCAATTGGCGATAGATGATGGGAAAACACCTCAGGAAGCACTTTTGGAAGGTAATAATCATAACAGAGATAAGTCACGTAGCCCAATGCAATGGGATGGAAGCTATAGTTCCGGTTTCACTACAGGAACTTCGTGGATAAAACTGCATGAAAATTATCAAAATGTAAATGTCAGCAGTTTGTCGGGGCAGAAGAACTCTATATTGAATGTTTATAAATCATTATTGACCCTTAGAAATCAGGAAAAAGCATTACAATATGGTGTTTATCAAAATCTGGAACGTAAAAATGAACGGATTTCATTTATTCGAAAATATCAGAACGACAAGATATATGTAACATTAAATTTTGGAAAAAAAATAAAAGTTAAACTCCCCAGAGGAGCTAAGATTCTGATGGGAAATACGATTTTAAACCCGAATAGTTTTTTGATATATAAAACTATAACTCAGGATTAATATCAGTAAAATCAAACATAAATCCGTATGAAAAAAATCAGGATATGAAATGTACTTACTTTTCTTTTAGACGATATCCGGAAAGGAAATACAAAACCATGAGACTTTTGTTCTCTTTACTTTTGTTCTTTGGCTTTGTATTGAACAGCGGAGCTCAGCAAATTTCAATTCCTCGTATTGATCAAATGCCAAATTTGCCTGAACCATACCTTATGCGTGACTGGAAAAGGGTGACAATAGATTATGATAATTTTGTATTCGATACAGGAAAGACAGGAACTTATCTGCCGATAACAGGTATTGGTACTTCCGATGGAATAAATTACCCTACTCTGAAAACAATTAGAATGGATACTTATGTGGGGCAAACCAATCATGGAAATGTGGCAGAGGCTATTAATATTCTACCGGCCATTGTTGGGGCAAGGCTTGTAGGAATTGATAAAACAACACATTTTAATATCAATTGGGTAGCGAAAATCAAAGATTTTTATAACCTGAAAAACGGACAAAATGTTTATCTGAACAGTTATTCTTCCAGTACAGGGAATGATTGGTGGTACGAGGTGATGCCCAATGTATTTTTTTATCAGCTCTATACTTTATACCCTGATGTTGATTCTGATTTTAACACACAATTTACCACAATTGCCGACAGGGAGTTGAGTGTGTTGTATCAATTAAATGGTAAAATACAACCATGGACGGTTCCTGTCATGAATTATCGTGCTTTTAATCTGATAACCGGGTTGCCCAATACCCAAAGTGTTCCTGAGCCGGAAACAGCTGGTTCTATTGCTTGGATATTGTATCAGGCTTACAACAAAACAGCAAATCCGAAATATTTGCACGGAGCTGAATTAGCATTGGATTTTTTACAAAATTGGAATACAAACCCATCTTACGAAATTCAGTTGCCATACGGGATTGCGACGGCTGCCAGGATGAATGCAATAGAAGGCACTAATTATGATATTGAAAAGATGCTGAACTGGAGTTTTTCTTCAGGACTTAACACATTGAGAGGTTGGGGATGTATTGTTGGAAACTGGAATGGATATGATGTTTCTGGACTAATAGGTGAAGCCAATGATGGGGGAAATGATTATGCGTTTAGCATGAATGGATTTCAGCATGCCGCAGCATTGGCTCCTGTTGCTAAATACGATAAGCGGTTTGCACGGGCTATTGGCAAGTGGTTACTGAATCTTGCTAATTCAAGCAGGCTTTTTTATAGAAATGCACTTCCACAAACCAATCAGGAGTCTGCGAGTTATGCATGGTCTGTTCAGTACGATGCAAATTCCTGTATTCCGTATGAGTCAATGAAACAAAACTGGAATGGAACACAGCCGTTTGCTATGGGAGATGCGGTGAAAGGTGGTTGGGCCGCAACCGATTTGTCAATGTACAGCGGCTCTTCTGTTGGTTATTTGGCCGCCATTATTGATACTACAAATGTGAAAGGCATACTTCGGATCGACTTAAATAAAACAGATTTCAGTGGAGAAAATGCCTACCCGACATATCTTTATTATAATCCTGTAGATTCAGAGCAATCCGTGCAATTATCACTTCCAACCGGAAATTATGACATATACGATGCTATTTCTGAAACGGTTATACAAACCAATGTCGGTGGTGTTGTTAATTTTAGTATTGATGCTGATGCTGTAAAGTTATTGGTAATCTATCCGACCGGACAAACTCAGGAGCTGAAAGGAAGATTAAGAAAAGCAGGCAGCCATATTATTGATTTTCATGCCAATAATAGCTATCAGAATATAATCCGTATAAAAGCTTTTTCTGCCTCTGATACTTTGGTACAGAAATCAAATTCATTATCACTCTATTGCCTGACTGAGAATGCGGGTACATCCAATCCATCTTTTCAATGGTTTCAAAATGATGAATTGATTTCAACTACTGATACCGGAAGTCTTATCTGGCAAGCTCCTGCAACAACAGGAATATACCTGCTGAAATGTAAAGTTTCAGAAAACGGTGATACGGTGACTTCGTTTCCTGTCAGAGTTACTGTTGTCGACCAGTTAATCATTTCGCCAGTAATCAGCGATATTACATTCTCTGCAAGTATGCCTTTTAATGTCAATTCGTCACAAACTCCTTTGGCAAAAATTAATACTCCTGATGTCCAATATGCGTGGACCACTGCTGATGGAACTTTGACAAATCAACTTACTGCTTCTCCTGTATGGAATTTACCTGCTTCTCCGGGGATTTATTCTGTTTCGCTCACAGTAACCAATAGCTCAGGAAACTCAACTTATTCCAAATCCGTATTGGTTAAGGACATGTTTGATACGTCTGAACCAACGCCACTTATTTATTACTCCTTCAATGGTGACACTAAAAATAAGGCTCAGGATGTTTTTAATGCTGTTTCTGTTAATGCTGTTTCCACAAACGGTGCAAATGGTATAGAAAATGGGGCTTATCAGTTCACTACAAGTGCTTCCTATATTTATACTCCCAACGAAACGGCGCTTAATTTCCGGAATGAAATCGCTGTTTCTCTCTGGGTAAAACCTGATGCTTTACCTAATAACGAACAATTTATTCTGTCGCACGGTAGTTGGGAAGAACGGTACAAATTATCTATCACTCCGGACAAAAAGGTGCGTTGGACAGTGAAGACGGATCATTCAGTTGTTGATGTAGATGCTGATACCATTCTTCAAACCGGGAGATTTGATTATTATACTGCTGTTTATACGGGTTATTCTTCGGAATTGTATCGCAACGGAAAACTTTCTGCTTTCAAGGCACAAACCGGGCTTATTAAAACTACTGCAAAGAGTCTGACTATCGCCCGAAAAGATGAAGCTACTACTGATTATAACTTTAAAGGGACGGTGGATGAAGTACGGATATATGATGTTGATTTACCTCAGTCGGTTATTCAACTTTTGCCAACTACTTTTAAACTCGAAACAGGAATTCAGGATTCCATTATCAAACATTTCAATGTTTATCCCAACCCTTTCTCATCAGGATTTCAAATAGATTTACCGGATGGGGAAATAATTGAAAAGATTGAACTCTTTGATTTACTCGGCAAAAAGGTATTCCAATCATCTGATGGAAATTCAAATGTACAAATGAGCCTTTTAAACGGACTTTATTTGTTGCGAGTAACTACTGAGAGTGGAAAAAATCTTCGAATTAAACTGATAAAAAAGGACTGATTCCTTTTTTGATAACCTTTAATTCTAACCGGAAATTAAATTGTATTTCAATGGTATATAAAAAAGCAGAGCCACATGTGTAACTCTGCTTTTACAAATTGTGAATGAAATAATATCCTATTCCACCGAGAATTTATATACGCACCATTCGTCGTATTTCTGACCCGGGCGTAGAAGTGGACTTGGGAAATGTGCTACGTTTGGCGAATTCGGAAATCCCTGAGTTTCCATACAGATAGCATCCTGACGGTCGTAAGTTTTACCTTCTTTGCCAATCTGATTTTCAATCCAGTTGCCGGTGTATATCTGCATGCCGGGTTGTGTGGTAAGCACTTCCATTTTACGACCTGTTGTTGGTTCGTAAATATAGCCTGCCAAAGCTAAATCTTTTGCCTGTTGTTTGCGGATGCACCAGTTGTTGTCAATTCCCCAACCCGGAACATAAGCTTCATCGTCGATTCTTTCTCCAACCACAGTTGGTTTACGGAAATCAAACGGAGTTTCTGCTACCGGTCGAATTTCACCGGTCAAAGCGAACGATTCGTCCAAAACTGTGTAGAAATCAGCGTTAATTTGCAACAAATGATCTTTGATTGTTCCGTTTCCTGCTCCCTTCAGATTGAAATAGGAGTGATTGGTCAACCCGATAACTGTTGCTTTATCTGTTGTGGCTTCGTAATGCATTTTGATTTCATTATCGTCACTCAGGATATAGGTGCACTTAATGGTCAGATTCCCCGGATAACCTTCTTCACCGTCAG
>MTLE01003310.1_pt1 | contig 35524 bp, 24 predicted proteins | sample 1982461 | NCBI WGS metagenome assembly MTLE01 (sample SAMN05712605, study PRJNA340218) | biofilm metagenome | isolation source: sample SPL anode biofilm adapted to -200 mV | place: USA | collected 2012-02-03
CATTTCTAAAGAGCTTTGACAGCCTCGGCTCAAGGTGCCGGAACTCGCACCGGGGATCTCAAATTGTTTCTGCAACACAAACGCAATCTCGAAGGGCGCGATCAATCCATCACTCCTTGCACTTGGTAGAATAGGATTCCCAAGTACTCGTGCATGACGCTATCCACCCAATACAGGTTTTTGGCGCTGGGGGCGCAATCCGCCAAGAAACGGGACCAATTTGCGTTTGGCCTTTGTGTCGAAGTAAAGTCCGTGGGAGCGGGAATAATCTCCACGTCAGGACAAGCGTGTTTAAACACCCCGAGCGCGCGGGGCATGTGCATGGCGGAAGTCACCAGCAGAATGCGGCGGCACTTGCGCTCGCGCAAAATCGGCGCGGTGAAAGTGGCGTTTTCCAAGGTGGATTTAGATTGTTCCTCCAAAACAATGGCGTTGGTGGAAACCCCGGTTAGCTCCAGCCATTTAGCCATGTCGTGCGCCTCGGATTTTCCGGGCACCTGCATGGGGGTGTGGCCGCCGGAACAAATGATGATCGGGGCCATTCCTTTGCGATAGAGCATGGCGGCGTATGCGACGCGGTCCCCGGCTTCATTCAGCTTCGGCGTCTGCCGGGGCACTTCTTGGGGGTACAAGCAGCCGCCCAAGGCCACGATAGCGTCCGCCGCCGCGGTATTCGTGGCGGCGCGGTCCAAGGACCATTCCGGCGCGGGCAAGTGTTGCCATTCCAACTGATGGGCGAGGAAGTCGGGCACGTATCGGTTGCCAAAGCCGCAAACCAGCAGCAGCGCGAAACCCAAGCATGCCTTTTGGATTATGGGACGTTTGCGAAAAACCGCCACCCCGAGCAGGCACCAAAAAACCAGCCCCAAGGAGGAGGTAAACGCCAATATTAATTTATACGCCATCATAAAATCGCGAGTGAATAATCAGTCCAACGCGGCGGGGAATATGGTCTTCCCAGTATATTAACCGGCCGCTAGTTGCCGGAGCCCAGTGGCAGGCCATCGCCTCCTGGCCTCAGACAGGAATACCATAGAAACCGTTAGAAGGAAAACACACCTTTTGAGCCATTCACGAAGAAGCCTGAAATTGGATCCGGCATGGCGGGGAAATCCGTCTTGATTCACCTCGCGGCGCGGCCCATATTTCCAGGGTTGTTCAACTATTTTGTCAGCTGGATGGAAAGGGTAACTCGGAAGCTTTGCCTCCTGGGAGATGGCAGCCATCCGCGGGGGCGCTTTTGCTCATGCCTCGCAATCCTTGGCGCCGCGTCTTTGGCCTAAGTTATGAAGATTCTCCATCTTGCGGGCGACCGGGAAGACGCGGGGGGCGTATTGTCCGTGCTGCGGAATTTGCAGGAAGCGAGCCGGCCATGGGGCTGGCAACATGCCGTTTGGGTGCACCGTTCTTTTGTCCAAAAGCGCACTCCCACGCTGGAACTTCGCTACAGCAACTGGAGCCGGGCCGAATCCGCCCGCCACTGGCTGCTGCTCTGGAGCGCCCTGAGTTCCTGGCCTGGCCTTAAACGACTCTTGGCGCAGGAGCCGTTTGATATCGTCCACGCCCATACCCGTTGCACGGCTTTGACGGCCTGGATGATCGCCCGGCGCCTGAAACGCCAGGTGTTCTTCACGAACCACAATTACGCCCACCGCACCGGCCTGTACCAGAAAATCGCGGCGCAATCGGGGATTTATACCGTTATGCTCACGCCCAACATGGCGCGCCACTATGGCATCCCGGCAGACCCGCCTCGCGTGAGCCTCATTTCGGCCTGTTGCGCGGATCAGCAATTCACGGTGCCCTTGGTTTCCCGCAACGCCCCCGCCTCGCCCATGATTCGTTTTGCCGGGGTGGGCACGATTCAACCTTTCAAGAACTGGCTGCTGCTCACGGAAGCGCTGCGCCAGTTAACCGCCGCCGAGCGCGAGCGCATCGAAATTTCCATCTGGGGTCCCGTATTGAATCAGCCGGAAGCGATTGAGTATGACCGCACCTTGCGGCAAGCCATCGAACAGCATGGCCTGCAAAAAAACATCCTGCTGCGCGGTGCGACCAATGCGGTCAACGACCGCCTGCGCGAGTGCGATTGGTTTATTTTGCCGACGACTAACGAGCCGTGCTCGGTCGCGTTGACGGAGGCGTTGGCGCTGGGCATTCCCGCTGTCGTTTCCTCCAGCGGCGGCAATATCGATATCGTGGAGCGGGGCAAATCCGGGTTGTTTTTTGAACCTGATAACGCGACCGACTTAGCTGGACGGTTTCGGGAAATTTTGACAGGCCAGGTTGCACCTGCCGCGCCCGAGGTGATTCGCGAAACGGTTCGCCACCGGTCTGCCACGCAAGTGACACTGAAATACCGAGCCTTGTACGAACAAGTGCTCGGCAAACCATAAGCAATCGCGTTTACTAAAGAAGTAACATCGGCTCGCCACCCCCAAGCAACTCAATAGAGCCGCAGAATAGCGTTTTGAAAAGGCAGCCCGCTTTTAGCCGGCTGCCTGTCCTTCAAAAGATATTTACTTCGCGCCGATACAATACAGGTTCTTCTCGGCACGAAGGAAAATCTGGCCTTCGCTGATGGCGATGGAACCAAAGCATTTTTCGCCCAGCGTGTTTTCGGCGACTAAATCATACTTAGCTCCGGGCCGTACCACGCGGGTGACGCCTTCATCACTCGAAAGATAAACCAAGTCCCCGATGGCCACAGGTGAAGCGTGTGGCAGGCTGAATTTCTCGCGCCACAGCACCTCGCCGGTGGCAGCGGTGAAACAATAAATTTCTTTGCCCGCGTCGGCGATAGTCATGAAATAATCCCCGCAGGAAATCGGCGAAGGGACATAGGGCGCCCCGCTGGTGTTCGACCAAACCACTTTGGTGGTGGTGACATCGCCTTGGCCGTCCGGCTTGATAGCTTTCAGTTCTTTCTTGGGCCAACTGGAGGATGTGAGCAGCAATCCGGCTTTTTCGTTAAACACCGGAGTGACGACCGAATCGGTCGCCTGGTTCTCCACGCGCCACAGGAGCTTGCCATCCTTGGGATCAAAGCTCTTCACCGCTTTGTCGCCGCACAAGATGATTTGCGCCCGGCCATTCATCACGCGCACGTAAGGCTGGCCAAAGCTGTTGGAGGGATTGTCCAACTCGGTTTTCCAGGCAATTGTGCCGTCCGCCTTGTTGAGCGCCACCAGGAAATTGCCTTTTTTGCTTTGGGCGCTGACGATGACTTTGTCCTCCCACAATACCGGAGAGGCGGAAAAACCGTGGTCATTCTGGAATTCACCGGTCCGCACCAGCCAGAGCTGTTTGCCGGTAAAATCATGGGCGGCCACCGCCACTTGCTCGATATCGAGGAAAGTCACATAGACGCGCTCGCCATCGGTCGCTGGGGTACACGAGGCGTAACTATTCTCGGGGTGCTTTTTCTCCAAAGGCGACGTCAGCACGGTTTGTTGCCACAGGATTTTTCCGGTTTTGCGGTCCAGACACAGCAAGGCCCGCTCCTGTTTATCGAGGATCGCCGTGCAGGTGAAAACCCGGTCGCCCCAGACGATGGCGGAACTATGTCCCAAACCAGGCAATTCTGTCTTCCATACCACATTCTCGGTGCCGCTCCATTTCGTGGGCGCACTTTTTTCCGCGCTGGAACCATCTCCCCGCGGACCGCGCCAAGCCGGCCAATTTTCGGCTTGGGCGTTCTGCCAAATTCCCACCAGCAACAGGGACAAACTCAATACGGACCGTGTCTTATTCATAGATATGGTTTCCAACCGCCTGCCTCTCCTTGGGCGGCCTTAAATTCTGGCTTATCGGTACCAGATTGACCGCGCGCTGGCTAGCGCCGTTTTGGGGGAGGCACCCTGGCAAGGCTTGAATGTCCCGGCTTCGAAAGCTATGCTGGCGTCGGCAATGAATATTCACCACCTGGAATTGTTTTACTACGTGGCAGCCCACGGCGGAATTAGCGAAGCCGTGCGCCGGATGCCTTATGGCATCCAACAGCCCGCCGTCAGCAGCCAGATTTTGCAGTTGGAGGACGATCTGGGAGTGAAATTGTTCCAGCGCCGGCCGTTCCAGCTCACGCCCGAAGGTGAAAAGCTTTTCGCCAATATCCGCCCTTTTTTCGCGAATTTGGAGAAAATGGCCGAGGAAATCCGCCCCGAGCGCAAACCACGGATTCGCATCGGCGCCTCCGAAATTATCTTGGGCGAACATCTGCCGCCGATCATCGAACAAATCCGCCATCAATACCCTGGCTTGGCGCTGTCCTTGCGCTCGGGCTACCAGCAACAAATCGAAACCTGGCTGGCGCAAGATCAGATTGATTTGGCGGTGATTGTTTTAAATGGCCCACCCACGCCGCCGGTCAATGCGCTAGTCCTGGCCGCATTGCCACTGGTGTTGCTGGTGCCCAAAGCCAGCCGCATTAAAAAGGCTCAGGACATTCTGGATTGCGACCGCATCGAAGAAATCTTGATCAGCCTGCCCGCTTCGGAACCGCTGACCAGCCGTTTCCAAAAAAGTCTCGCCGAGCAAGAGATCGCCTGGCCCATTGGCATCGAAGCGAGTTCGATGCAATTAATTCAGGAGTATGTGCTGAATGGGTACGGCATTGGTTTATCGCTATCAATGCCTGGAAAAAAACTGCCAGCGGGTTTGAGGGCGATATCCGTGGCCGATGTGGAACCGGTGGAAATTGCTGTGCTGTGGCAAGGCACCCCGGCGCCTTTGGCTCAGGCGTTCATCGACGCCATGCAGGCGCGCGCCCGTAATTTGTAGGCCACCGCTCAGTACCCAGCTACTTCAACTGGCGGGGCCGGAACATCGGAATCATCCGAAACGATCGAATTACTTTCGCAGCCGGAAAAAGCCCCGGCCATCATTGGTCACCCGGTTTTCGATAAGGCCATCAGTATTCGTGGTGGGAGCGACCGTCAATGCATTCCAATTTGTAACGGCCAGAGTGTCGTTTCTTTCCAACACGAAACCTTCAGCACTGGCTGGCCACCGCAGGATTAATTGAGATTGATCGCAAATGATCGCTAGCTTCGGCAACTCCGCCACTCCGCCTTCGACTTGCACGAGATTAGTCTTGGTCAGCATTTTGATCCGGCCATCGGGCAGATTGATGCGCAATGAAACCGAATAGGCGCCGCCTGTGAGGTAAGTATGGCTGGGATTTTCGAGATTGCTGGCACCGCCATCACCAAAATCCCACGCAAACTGGGATATGCCGGAGGTGCTGGCGGGGATTGCGTTGGTCGTTTCAGGCGCGAAAGATTGAATATGGTTAATCGGGTAAACCTGTCCGCTAACACCGTCAATCGCGCAAACATCCCAGTAGTCGCCACTGCCTGTGGCGGGAACGGTCATGGTGTGGGCCAGTCCCGTGGCGTTATAAATCTGAGCGACAGTGCCCGAACCAGCGAGCTCTCCGGTAGGCCCCTGTTCTTCTTTGAAATTTCGCACAAAAAACCGGTACCAACCAGGCGCGGAACTAAAAATGGAAATGGTTTCCGGGCCAAAGCCCGCGGTGGCATCGGTGTCGAGTTGCGCGTACGGAGGTTGGTATTTGCACCCGTAATATTTGGAGAAGCATTGGATGTGGTAGCTTGTGCCTTCGATAGATGGCGTGAGCAAATGCGCATCTAAATCGCGCGGCGCTTGGCCCCAGTTTAAAACCAACCGCAAGCCATCGGTGGCTGGCGCGAGGGAGAAATTCCATTCACGTTCTTCTCCGGAATTAAGCTCTAGAGCCGCGTAGGAATACTGCCAAAACCCGTCCTTTTGGGCTTGGAGTGTATAGGCGGCATCCATGAGTTGATATGAAAAATTGACTGCCAAGGGGGCGGAACCGGTGGTGGCGCTCGCGGCAAAGTCCGCCTGCCAACTCCTGGCCGTGAGGTTGGTAAAAGCATAGCTGCCATTAGCGGCGGTGGTTTGCTCTGAATTGCCAATGCGGATAGTCACGCCCGCCAAGGGCTGCTTTGACAACGCATCGGTTACCAATCCCCGCAAAGAGGCCCTGGTGCCTAGGGTCAAATTGGCAACACTCGACGTGGCTTTTCCAGCAGCGTTTTCCACCGTAGCAAAGTAGTTCCCGAATAAAGAATCGTCGCTCACCAGAAACAAGTAATCGGCATTGGTTTCGCCAGGGAGGGCGCTGCTTTCTTTGAACCACTGATAGCGCAACGGCTCAGTGCCGTTAGCCATTAGGCTCAGATGCGCCCATTCGCCAATTTGCAGGGTCTGATGGGCCGGTTGTTGGGTGATGAGTGGCGGCAGAATCAGGGTCAAATTAGCCACCTGGCTGGTGGCACATCCCGCCATATTCGAAACCACCAAGGAATACTCTCCCGCATCGGATATTTGCGCCGATTCGAGTGTAAAAACCATATTGGTTGCTCCGTTGACGAAACGGCCATTTTTCAACCACTGGCATATGAGCGGTTCGGTGCCACTCGCTTGAGCCTCAAAAGTAACGCGACCGAGAACGGTAATGATTTGACTGGCGGGTTGCTCCGTAATTGTGGGAGGCAAAATCACCTTCAGTCGCGCCACTTGGCTAGTGGCGCAACCGGCTATATTCGTCACGACCACCCAATAGCTGCCGGCATCAAGCGCTTGGGCGTTGGTGAAGTCCAGTCGGCTGGTTTTTGTCGAGAGAATGGTAGCCCCATCTTTAAACCATTGGAAAACGAGCGGTCTAGTGCCCTCTGCCGGGCAAGCAATGGAGACTTCTCCTCCAAGGTTAACCGTCAAATCGTTGGGCTGGCTCGTGATGGTTGGGGGGTGATTCAGGGTTAATTGCGCCTCGCGGCTGCACACCCATCCGTAGGAGTTGGTCACCGCCACCCAATATACACCCGCATCATTGATTTGGACTGCCTCGATAACCAATACTACGGAGGTCGCTCCCAAAATGGGATTCCCATCCTTAAACCATTGGAATGTCATCGGCACGTTTCCCGCGACTCCCACGTTAAACGAAGCCGAGTCTCCCAGGTTAGCCGAACGGTCGTTCGGCTCCACGACAATCGCCGGCGGCGCTTCAAGTTCTTCGCTCAAAATGGAAATGGGCGTAGCGTTGCGGAAAGCCGGGCGATCTTTGCCATTGGTGGAGATTGCTAACAGGATACATGCAACCCCCCATGTTGGCCAAAGGCAACGCCGGAGCAATCGATTGATCGCAGCCAGCAAACAACTTCGATAAAGGAATGACATGTCTTTTGCGAAGTTAGCAAAACGACGCATATATACCCCAGCGGCCAGGCAGTGAGAACGCATGCGCCCCATAAATCCGGGTTATAGATGGTGCGCATATTATACTTTTCGCCAATTATAGCAATATAATTGCACTTTAAATCGGAAGGGAATGCGCGTTTGCGTGATGACCAGCGCCATTGCCTTGATGCAGGTGGCGGCCAATCTGGCATGGCGCAGGTCAATTTGCACAGCACCCCACGAATCCGCAATCAAGCGAAACCACCCATCAAAAACCAGACGGTTTTTTAAAGCCGAATTTCTTTGCTCGCGCGCCGCAAAACGGCTATACCATGGGCATGACTATGCAACGCGTTAAGGAGTGTATGAAATCCCGGATTCTTACCCCATTGGCTCTTGGCTTGGCGTTCGGCCTCTGCCAGGCGACTTTAATCACGTCCGCCCACGCGGGCGACTGGCCTATTTTCCACGGACCTACCCATGATGGCATCTCGACCGAAACCGGCTGGTCGACGAACTGGCCCCAAGAAGGCCCTAAAAAACTTTGGAGCGCCAAGGTCGGCGTTGGCTTTTCTGCCGTCTCCGTGGCCAACGGCAAAGCCTACACCATGGGCAATCAAAACAAGGACACCGATTTCGTCTATTGTTTTGACGCCAAGACTGGCAAGGAAGTGTGGCATTACAGTTACCCTTGCACGCTCGACGCCAAGTATTACGAGGGCGGCACGCACGCCACCCCCACCGTCGATGGTGACAAAGTCTACACCGTAAGCAAGCACGGCGAGGTGTTTTGCTTCGACGCCAATTCCGGTAAAGTTGTGTGGTCGAAGAAAGTGGCGGCAGAACTGGGTGCCAAGCTCCCGGAATGGGGATTCGCCAGCTCCGCTTACATTGAGGGCGATCTTTTGCTGCTGAACATCGGTTCCGCCGGGACAGCGTTGGATAAGACCACCGGCAAAGTCGTATGGAAATCCGGCACCACGGTGGCGGGATATTCGACCGCCGTGCCCGCTAAATTTGGCAACGACAATACCGTGATGTTTTGCGGCAAGGACACGGTGATGGCCGTGCGCGTCAAGGACGGCTCGCTCGTGTGGCAATTCCCCTGGAAGACCAGCTACGACATCAACGCCGCCGATCCCCTGCTTTGGAATAACGAAGTGTTCGTTTCCTCCGGTTACAACAAAGGCTGTTGCCTGGTGAAGGTGGAAGGCGATAAGGCAACCACCGTCTGGCAGAGCAAGATTATCCGCAACCACATCAACACCGGTGTGCGCTTGGGTGAATACATTTATGCCATGGACGGCGACGTCGACAAAGAGGGCAATCTGCGCTGCGTGGAATGGAAGACCGGCAAGGAGAAGTGGGCGCAAACCATCGATGCCACCGGTTCGTTGATGGCGGCCGATGGCAAATTGATCATCCTTTCCGGCAAAGGCGAGTTGATCGTGGCCCCGGCGGATCCGGCCGGCTTCAAAGCTCTGGCCCGCGCCAAGGTGGTGGAAGGCAAATGCTGGACCGTGCCCGTGCTGGCGAATGGCCTGATTTATTGCCGCACCTCGCAAGGCAGCCTGGTCTGCCTGGACGTTTCCGGGAAATAAATGCGTCCTTTAAAATTGGCGGAGGACACCGCGGGGCGATCTAAAGCCCTGCGGGTCAACACTGGCCGGACGATTGTGATCACCGGCGGCCCGTGCGGCGGCAAAACCACCATCTGCCGCTGGCTGGAGAGGCGTTTGCGTCATTTGGGGCATCGGGTCATCTGCCTGCCGGAAGCCGCGCGCCTGGCTATTTCAATCCTCGGCCAAGCCCATACGCCGCGCGAAAAACTGATCCTTCAAGAATTCATTGTGCGCCTGCAATTGGCCCTGGAAGATGCTGCCGAGTCAGCCGCTAGCAAGGGTGCGATCATCTTCCAGGACCGGGGAATTCTCGATTCCAAAGGATATTTGCCGCCCACCGCTTGGCGGACATTACAGAAACGGCTGAGCTTATCTGAAGCCCAAGTGGTGAAACGCTACGCCGCGGCCATCCACTTGACGAGTTGCGCCGTGGACAAACCCGCCGTATATCGGAGCGATAAGGAACGGAAAGAAAGCTTGGCGGACGCCCGCAAGGTGGACGCCGCGATTCTCCGTGGCTGGCGCGTCCATCCGGTTCAAATCGTCATCCCCAATCACAACCACGGGCTGGCTTGGAAACGCCAGAAGGTGTTACAAGCCGTATTGAAAATCGCGCAGGCTTAAGGCTGGCTGGCGGCGGGGAGAGATGCGGCGGTTGCCCCCGGGAAATGCCACCCCGCGACTTCGTTCCAATAAGCGCGGTCTAGGTGGTACACGTCCACCGGTTTGGATTCATCCTCGGATTTCAAAATCCCGTACCGTTTCATCTCCCGCAGATAGGCCGCAGTGGGTTGAAAACCAGGCATGTCGAACCTTGGCTTTTGCGCCAACTCACGTTGCCCGGCTTGGTTCAATGCCAGCAAGGCTTGGTAACCGGGATCATCCTTTGAAACAAAGACGGTCTGCTTTTGCGCATCTTGGCACAAGCCATAACCGCCGGCTTCCTTAGCCAACGGAGCTAACAGCATGAGCGATTTTTCCGGGTGGCTAAGGTTAAATACAATGTGCCGGCTCAGCAACAGGCGGGGATCGGCAAAATCCGGCCGCCAAAAGGAAATCTCCCGTTCGTCGGCCAGGCCCGAAGGCAAAACCAGTTTGTCTTTATGGCAACTGGCGCAACGATTGGCGACGACCGCCTGGGCGGCTTTGCTTTCCGGCCAATCCACCGCGGTGTTGATTTGCTGGTTTTCGTGATAGCCACCAATCATCCCGCAGCCCAACGCGGCGTAAGTGCCCGGATACGGCGCGCTGGATTCGATCCAGAAACGCACCAGGTCGGCTTCATGCTCGGAAAGTTGCACTCCATGGTGGTGGTTGAGGATTTTAGCCATGAGGGGGCTGGCCGTAGCCCCGATGGTTTTCGGCGCCAGGTTGCTCTTGGCTTCGTTGCGGCCATCAGCAAATTGCCGCCAGCAGGTGAGCGTGTAGTAACTGTGGGAGAACATGGGGCCGTGGTCGCCCGTGAGCACGACCTTGCCTTCCCGGCGATCCCAGCTGTGGCAGGTAACGCAATGCCGGTCGAGAATCGGCTGGATGTCACGCGGAAAATCGAACACCTCGGGAATGCCCGCCAAAGGTTGAATCGGATTGGGGGCGCGGCAAACCGCTTTGGCGGTGCCCGCTTGCAGCGAGGGCGGCGCTTGCTCGCGATATTCATGGCACCCCACGCAACTGGCCGTTTCCCCGGGCATCACGGACAGAAAACTCTGCATGCGCTTGACGGATTGGTTCTTTTCATCGAGCGCGATCAAAAACAAACTGCGCAGAGCGGGAACTTCAAAATATGCCGAGCCATCCGCCTCGACCGGCACCGTTCCCAGCAGCCGGCTTAAAGTGAAGGTGCCGCCATAGGAAAGCGGGTCCATGCCCCCGGTGTAGTTGATAGGCTTGGGCAGGCTTTCCATGACCAGCAGTTTGCGCACTTCGCCGGTTTTGACCCCAGCCATATTGCGGCCATTATAGATATTGGCTAAAAAAAGACGGCCCGTGGGTTTGGCGGGATCGACCCGCGCGGGAATCACTTTTTCGCGGGCATGGGCCAGCAATGGACGCGGCTCATGACACCAAGCACCCGCGGCTCTCAACTTCTTTGGCAAACGATATATTTCGCGCATTTCACCAGCACTGTTGAGGCATTGGATCGTATCTTTTTGTGCCACCAAAAATTCCGTGGCGCTCAGGGGGAAGGGATCGCGCAAATCTTCCGTTTTGCTGATGCGCTGGGCGGCGGCTTTTTGGTCGGGCCCCTGGCGCGAGGACAAAATGGTGACCGCCCCGGCGTGTTCTTTGTTGCCATGGCCCGGAGAAAACAGAGCGACAATATTATCGCTACCAGGAATGGGTTTGGCATCGATCATCACGATGCCGGGATGCAAGTTGCCGTAGTAGATCATCTGGCTGGTGCCGTCCGGATTCGCGGTCCAGAGATGGTGATAATCCACTTGGCTGCGATCCACGTATTCCCAACGCGTGTAAATGAGCCGTCCATCCGGCAAAGGCCACGGCGTGTTATCTTGCTCGATGTTGGCGGATAACGGCCGGAGATTGCTCCCGTCGCGTTCACACCGATACATCACCGCCACTTGCGTGAGCCAGCAATTCACCCAGCGGCGGCAACGGCTGGACACAAACACGATGCCCCCGTCCGGCAAATAGGAAGGTTCAAAATCATCGTAGATGCCCTGGGTAAGCTGCTTCAATCCCGTGCCATCGGATTGGATTTCGTAGAGCAGATAATTATCCGTGCCGCCTTTGCGATAGGCAAAGAGGATCGTCTTGCCATCGTAATGCACCTGGGGATCGCGCACCGAACCGGCGGGGTCCTTGAGCAAATAGCGCACTTGGCCAGTGGCGGTGTCCAGCACGCACAAACGGCCTTCAGCTCGGAACGCCTTGCGCTCGTTGCTATCCGCGTAATACCCAAAATTGGCGTACCAATGGCCATCATAGTTCTGCTGGCGCACCGCAAAGACAATTTGCGCGGGCAAGGTGGACGGACTGGGGCTTGAGTCGGCGGTTTCGGCCTCAACTACCCACACCTGGGAAGTGATTAAAAGCCAGGTTAAGAGGGCTGGCCAGCCGTTAGAAAAATTAACAACGCCAAACGCGAGGCGTGATTGGAGCCAGCGGAAAGTGTTCCACTCATTTTTCATAGGTGCGTTACTACCTAAATTATAGATTTAGGAAGAATTGTAAATGAACAGTTCAGGCTTTTGGCCCAACTTCGGCAGGCAGGAAATTGAACTGCATCCCGGCATTGAGGCGGGATCAACTGGAATCACAAAACCGTCAAAAACACACTTATTGCCCGCAGGCGCAAATGATGGGCGGCGCAATTTCCTGGGTCAGATTCATTTTCTCCAGGCGTTGCTTGCGCGCGCTCGAGCATTGGGGGCAATGGATAAACTGGCTAATATCCCAGACGTCGGCAAAGACCCGGCCGGCATGCAAACCCATGCCATAAGCGGCGGCGGCTTCCAAGGTCGCCAACCGCGGTGGCTTGAAATATCCCCGGCTGGCCAAATCCTCCAAAGCCCCATTGCCCCCGCGAGTTGGGATTAGCGCCACCACGCTGGCGCCCAAGCGAAAAGCGAAGTCAACGGAATGCTTGGCCCAGCCTAATGCGTCGGTGTCATTGTTAACAAACGGCGGCCGCACCATGATAAATGCCCGGGTGGAAATTCCCTCCTGGCGCAGATATTCCATGGCGCGGCTGAAATCCTCCGGCGCCATGCGTTTATTCAGTTGGTACAATATGATGGGGTGGGCGATCTCCAAACCCATGGCGATTTCCAGCGTCGTCTTTGGGGCCAGCAAGTCGCGAAAACGCGCCACGCGTTCATCCACGAGCGTGGGATGGCACTCCACAATGACGTGCTCGAACCGCCGCGCGCGTTCGGCAATGGCGGGCCAATCCTCCACGGGTATGGCCCCGCGATCAAAAAAGCTGCCGCTATTGTAGAGCTTGAGCTGGCGGGCGGGTCCTAACCGTTCCAGCGCATAATCGATTTGGGTGGGAATGGCGCCCGATGGCGCGGGGGTATCGAGCGTGTTTTTCCACAAATCGCAGTACACGCACTTCCAAGGGCATTCCCGGTTGGTGAGGAAAACCGTGGCCACGTCCACCACCTGGCCCGAATGTGCCCTCTCCGGTTCCACGAAGAAGGCATAGGGCTGGCCATGTGTGACGGCATTCTTCGGGCCGCGCCGGGCCGCGATCCAGCGATCGCGTGCAGCCGGCGTGCCCGGATAGGCTTCCACGGTTGCAGGCACTGCTAGTTTTGGTATAGCGACAAGAATTGCTGGCGCAACTGGATTTCCAGGCCAGGAACCCGCTGACGCAATTTATCCACGGGCAGGGCGCCATGCTGGAACCGGCGTTTCGGATAAACGGGCATATCCAAGCCAGTAATCGCCTTGATGCCCCGGGCGACAATTTCACCCTTGAGGGAATAGAGCTTCTCCACATTCATTTCTGAAAGCTCAGTAAACGGAATGCCTTCAGCCACTTCGATCACATTCGGCTTGGTAAACGGGCTTAGGGCCTCAAAGCCAAAATGGCGCGCCGGCGCAAAGGTGCGCGTGTAACTGCGGCTCAGGCCACCGCTGTAAGTCAGCGAATGTTTGATCCGCCCCACGCCCCACCCTTCCTGGTATAGCATCAGGTTATTCACCACGCTGCGGATGGTTAACTCGGGATTCTCCTCAATCGGGTAATCCTTCAAATTCTCATCCCCGCCATCGCCATCCAACATAAACCGCCATTGTGGGTACCGTTGGCGAATCCCTTTAAACAGAACCATTCCCATTGAGGCAGCCTCGATATCTAGCGTTTTGTAATCTTCAACCACCCGTATGGTTTCGGCGACATTGATGGCATCCATACCCGCTTCAATCGGCTCCAAAAACATGGTTAGCCCAAGCTTTTCGAGGAATTGCCGGGATTGAACGAGATCCTTGCCGTCACCAATATGCAGGGTGAACGCCTTCAAACGGGAAGGACTCATCCCCAATTTGCGCATGGCATGGTAGGTCGCCAGGAATACGGCGCCACTATCGATTCCACCGGAAAAGCAAGTGCCAACCGGCTCATTTTCAGGGATTTGCTGCAACCATTTGGAGACTTCGTCCGTCATGGCACCGATGTAAGCCCGGCCAATCTCATCCAAATTGGTCGATTGGCAATTCCGTTGCGGAGTGAAAAAGCGGGTATAGATGGGATCAGGATCGGGACAGCCAATGAGGTGGAGTTCCACCACATAATGGGCTGGCACCATGCGCGTGTAGCTAGGGTGGAATTGTCCAGATAACCCATTATCATTTAACCACTTATTAATGACATCGATCCGTTCCGCCACGATCAACGCCGGGCCTTCGGTGCGTTTGGCTAAGAAATAACGCATGGGGCGATCCATGGAACGGGCCAACCGGACGGTTTTACCGTCACGGGCGATCAGGGCAAAGGAGCCATCGATCTGGCGTACTTGTTCCGGGGTGCCGTTGAGCACCCTTTGCCGGGCTTCTTCGACGCTTAAGTTGTAGATGCGGTTTAGCGATGGATCAAGCAGATCCACAACACGTTCGATATAGTGGTCCATATACGGTAATCGGGATGAGTTAGGCTGGGAGCTAGTGTATCGGAAATCCGCATTTTGGCAATCCCATCCTCAGCAAATCATTGACTCCCTTTGGTGGCCCCCCTAGTGTGCTAGAAACAATATAAATTGACCATGCTGGACGCCATTACCAAGTTGCTCTCGCTTCAGGAAAAAGATCAAGAACGCATGCGGGTCCAAGCCGAGCTAGCCGGCATCGCCCCTCAGCGCCAGACACTTAATACTAAGTTAACCTCGGCAAAAACCAGCGTGGATGCGGCCAAGGCAAAACTGGTCGATGCCGAAGGCTCGCGTAAAAAGCTCGAACTGGAGGTGGAGGCGCAAAAACAAGCGATCGCCAAGTACAGCATCCAGCAGATGCAAACCAAGAAAAACGACGAGTACAAGGCCTTCGGACATCAGATCGAAACTTGCCAGCAAATCATTCGCCAGCAAGAAGATGAGCAAATCGTTTTCATGGAACAGGCGGAAATCGCCCAGGCCGGGCTGAACGCGGCCAATAAACAGTTTCAAGAACTTAAGCAACACGTAGATAAGCAACTTGCGGATTTAGCGAATCGGGAGGAAAGTTTAAAACGGCAATTGGCCAGCTTAGAGGCGGGCCGTGAACAATTTGCCACGCAAGTGGAGGAAGGAATACGGGCGCGTTACGAACGGTTGTTGAAACATAAGGGCGACAAAGTGGTGGTGGGCGTCGATCGCGGCGTTTGTGGCGGTTGCCATATGACTCTCCCCCCCCAAGTCGTCCTGGCCTGCCAAGGCCAGCAAGACATGGTCAACTGCCCCAACTGCTCCCGCATTCTGTATTTCACATCAGATATGGATTTGACGGTTGCTCATTAAGCTTATGAAGCGTTTCTTTGGTCTGTGGCTGCTAGCTTTGCCGGGGCTTTGCCTTAGGCTATCGGCGGCAGCGCCCGCGGAAGATTTGGCGGCTACCAACCTGCCGCCTTTAATCGATCCTGCGCAAAAAGTATTCCACACGGAACCGGCGGGAGACGACGGGGCTATCGCCATGTTCGTCAGTTCAGTGCTCTCCCGCACCCAATACCGCCTGCAGGCTTTCGATAAATCCATCTCCCAACAATTCTTTGACCGCTATCTGGATCGTCTGGACCCGGCGCACATGCTGTTTCTCAAGTCCGACGAGACCGAATTCGGGACCTATCGCGACCAACTGGATCAATTGACTCAATATGCTGGGGACACGTCTCCCGCGCACAAAATTTTTGAGCGTTACATCCAACGCATCGATCAGCAAACCGCGTTCGTGAAGGGCGCGCTCCAGACCAATCAGTTTGAATTCAAAGGTAACGAGGCGTACGAATTGGACCGCAAGAAAGTCGCGCGGCCCGAGAATCTGGAGGAAGCTCAAAAGCTATGGTGGGAACGCCTCCGTTTTGAATATCTTCAGGAAAAATTGAATCGGGAAAAACCGGAAGAAATCGTCAAGAAAATCACCCGCCGTTACACCAACATCCAGCGCATCCTCAAGGAATTCGATGGGGGCGATGTGCTGCAAGCTTACTTGAACGCCTTGGCGTTGGTCTACGACCCCCATTCCGAATACATGGGCCGGGCGGTGGCGGAGAATTTTAAAATTTACATGCGGCTATCGCTCATCGGCATCGGAGCGCAACTGCAGTCCGAAGATGGTTACTGCAAAATCCGCGAATTAGTCGCCGGCGGCCCCGCCGAACGCAGCAAGAAACTCCGCGTCAACGACCGCATCATCGCCGTCGCCCAAGGCAGCGAGGAACCCGTGGATATCGTCGACATGAAGCTGGATAAAGCGGTGGGCTTGATCCGCGGCAAAAAAGGCACCGAAGTGCGTTTAACTATCATTCCCGCTAGCGCCACAGACCCCTCGGTCCGCCGCGTGGTGACGCTTATCCGGGACGAAATTAAAATGGATGATGGCGAAGCCAAGTCGCGAATCATCGATCTGCCGGCGCCCACCAAAATGCGTTTGGGGGTGATCGATCTTCCCTCCTTCTACGCCAGCGTGGATGGGGAGCCCGGCAGCACGCCCAAGAGTTGCACGGCGGATGTCGCCCGGTTGATTGAGCGGCTGAAGAAAGAAAAAATCGATGGCCTGGTGCTGGATTTGCGCCGCAATGGCGGCGGCTCTTTGGATGAAGCCATTCGCCTGACCGGCTTATTCATAAACAAAGGCCCAGTGGTGCAAGTTCGCGATCCGCGGGGAACCATCAAAGTCGAAAAAGATGAGGACCCTTCCGTCCTTTACGACGGCCCCATGGTGGTGCTCACCAGCCGGATGAGTGCTTCGGCTTCGGAGATCGTAGCAGGCGCTTTGCAAGATTATGACCGCGCCGTAATTGTGGGGGACAAGTCGACCCACGGCAAAGGCACCGTGCAGCAATTGCTGCAGCTGGAGCCTTACATGAAGCGTTTTGGCTATCGCTTAACGAATAATCCGGGCGATCTAAAATTCACTATCCGCAAATTTTTCCGTCCCAGCGGTGCTTCCACCCAGTTGAAAGGCGTGGAGCCGGATTTGGTGCTGCCTTCAATCAACAATTTCGCCGAAATGGGCGAAGAAGCGCTGCCTGGTGCCCTGCCCTATGACACCATTCCCGGCGCCTCTTTCGATAAGGTCAATCTGGTGAAGCAATACTTGCCAGAGCTGAAAAAACAATCGGACGCGCGTGTGGCCAGCAATCCCGACTATAAATACTTAACGGGTGAAATTGAGCGCTTTAAAAAGAGCCTGCAGGAAAAATCGCTGTCTATGAACGAGGAACTCCGGACTAAAGAACGCGATGAAAACAAGGCCCGCGCCGATGCCCGCAAAAAAGATCTTAAAGAACGCCCGGAAACCAATGAAAAGGTTTACGAAATCACCCTGAAATTGGTGGACAAGGATGGTTTGCCGGAACCCTTGTCAAAAACCAACCTTTCGGCTTCGGTAAAATCCAATCCTCACGACAAAGCTACGCCCAATTCTTCCAGCAAAATCGAGGTGGATAAAGTGGCCACAAATAACGTGGCTTCGGCTCAAACGCCAGGCCAGGAACCAAAAGCGAAGACGGACCTGCTGGATGATGAGGAAGAAGCGGATGATGAGGCACCCGAAATCGATATCGCGATGAATGAAACCAAACGCATTCTGTGCGATTTGATCAATTTGACCCGGCACAACCCCGTGGGCGATAGTTTAGCGAACACGCTTAAAAACTAACTGCGCGGATAGCCATGCGGTTACTGGAATTCATTTCGCGGGTGAGTCTTACCGCCAATGGCCCGGGTGGCGGCTCCAGCCACCACCGGGGTGCCGCACCCAGCGGCCTTCCACCCAAACCCGTCCTGGCGCGGGCCGCTGCACCCAGCATCCCTGCACCCAAACCCATCTCCCATTCCAAACCCAATAACCCGGGGTCCACACAAAGTGCGGCCCGGGAGAAACTGTGACCACTTCGACTCGCGGTGGCGGCGGAGCCTGAGTCACCACAACCGTTTTGGCAGGAGGCGGAGTTGGCGGAGGAACCGGCGCCGGCGGGGGCACCGTGGCATTGGGCGCGGCGGGCGCCAGCACTCCGGCAGGTTGATTGACATAGGCGGGCACATAAACCACTTCGCGCCGGGTAGCGCACCCGGTGAAAACCAATCCCGCACTCAAAACGGCCGCCACCAACCACTTGTTTTCCGCTACTTTCATAATCTTTTATCAGTGTCACAAAGAAAACTCAATCCGATGAATGATAACGCTATTTGATGGATCGACATCAGCCAGCCATGTGCCAACACGGTAAATGGAGGGCTGAAGAGCAACCGAAACCAAATCTAGATGCTCCTGCTGATTAATGGAACGTGCAACGTCAAGAAATTTGTACTCGCCCGCATGGAGCACGACATCGTCAATTAGCTCAGATGGATTCGTTGGCGTTTTTTCTGCAAAGCGAAGAGCAACCGCCTCGTCAGACCAGCACAATAGCCGAACGATGGTCATTTTTCCAGCGCCATCAACCCGCCAAGCCGTTGGAGTTCTGTCACCAGAGAAAACGACCACGGTAGATCCATGAAGTTTTTTGACGGTGACGTAGTCGGATGCATCATCCTCAAACAACTCGTAATCAGATTTCTTACCGGGTTTTGATTTTGAACCACTCCATTGGGCAGCGATTTTTTCAGGCAGTAGAGCCATGATTCCTCCGAGTGGCAGTATGAATGGTGTCCAAACAGCCATAGAAATCCTTCATTTGTCTCCAACGGTTCCAGCCATTATGCCAACTTGGATAACATCAGGGTGCTAATAAGCCTCCATGCGCAATGCCTAAAAACTGCCAGGTTTTTCAATTTTGATCCCATCCGGCACCTAGGTCGAGTCGCTCCCCAAAGCGGAGCGCTCACCATAATAGACGATCTTCCTTCACACCTTATTTAAGGTTCCACGCGCACGCGATAAAACTGGGCGGAAGCGGCGGCTGGATTGGGGTTTGTCCAAATGACGGGCGAACTAGCGGGCACCCAATTGGTGCGATCCACCCAACTGGCGGCGGCGCCAAGCGCGGGCGTGGATTGCACGGTAATTGTCTTGCCCGTGCCTCCCGAAATTTCGATGGCCTGGGCCGTAAGCATGCGCAAGGAAACGGTTACCACCTGAGAAACTGGCGTCAGTTTGGCAATAAACCCATCCATGGAAGTTTCCATTGCCTGGTAGTCCGCCCCGTCAAAGTTAATTGAGGTGCTGAAACTGCCCGCTAAAACCAGAGCGCCGTCTGATCCTAAGGCAAGCGTATTGCCATCGGCCGATCGATTGCCTCCCGTTTGTTTGACCCACAACAACTGCCCCGCCGAATCCAGCACCGCCAGATAGGTGTTCCGCTGCGTTCCGGCGGCTAAATTGATATCCCCAAAAGCAGCGGTTTGCGCAAAGCTGCCGATGACGCAAACGCGATCTTCCGAATCGACCACAAGATCTTTAGGGGTATCGCCCCCTGGCCCTCCTAGCACTTGGACCCACAGCGCCTTGCCTTCCGGGTCGAATTGCGCCACAAAAGTGTCCTGGCTGCCACGACAGATCAAAGGGTGCCCGTCCAAGACGAAGCTTTGGTCAAAATAGCCCGTCATCAACACGCGTTGTTGGGAATCCACAGCAATGGCCCGCGGCAGAGCCACGCTGAAATTTCCAAACTGCCTAGCCCACCGGACCGCTCCCTGCGCATCATAACTGGCCAAAAACGTATCCATGTCAAAATGGCTGTCAAATTTGTTCGTGCCAAATTGAATCTGGGACCAGATTCTGCCCGCCACGTAAATATTGGACGCTTTATCGACGGCGATGGCATAACCTTCATGCAGGCCGCTATCACCGGCGGTGCGGACCCACAACACCTCTCCTTGAGGATTCAGTTTAGTCGTGAACACGTCGCCCCCGCCAAGGTTGGTGATGACGATGTCATCCCAGGCCATATTATCGGAGGTGAAATCCCCGATTACAACGATGTTCCCCTCCCCATCCACCGTCACCGCCCGGGCATAATCGTCACGTTCCCCACCAAAAGCTTTGGCCCACTGCAAGGCTCCCTGGGCACTGTATTTGGCGACAAACACCTCATTGTAACTCGATGCGGGATTGGTCAACACGGTAGTGTTAAAAGTCAAAGAGCTGGAATTGAAATACCCCACCACATAGTGGTTGCCTGAGTCGTCAATGGCCAACCCTGTTGGGGTTTCGGTTTTGGTTCCCACACTTTGCACGGCCCATTGAGGAAGCCCAGAGGCATCATATTGGGCCAGGAATAGCGTGCGGTTGTTTGGTGGGGCCACTAAAACGGTCTGGCCAATGGTGTTAGTGCCTTCGAACTGGCCCAGCACTGTGGTCATTCCCTTACTATCCGTCGCGATCCGGGTTACGGAATCCGAACGAACACCACCAACAGTGCGCACCCATTCCCAGCGGGGTGCGCCCGCAGCACTTTGCGCATTAACCGTCACCTGGCAAACCGCGCTGGTGGCCGCTCCATAAGCGTTGTTCACGACTAAATCATATCGCCCAGCATCATTGGTTTGGACCAGTTGTATGGTGAGGCGTGAAGTTCTGGCCCCAGATATTCGGTTAGCGTCGTATAGGGTGGTTCCGTTTTTGCGCCATTGAAAAGTGGCGGGCATGCGGGTGCTAACATTAGCCTCCAACAGCAAGGGTCCATACGCCGCCACCTCCAAGGTAGCTGGCAAGGGTTGGATTACGGGCGGGATTCCCGAAGCTTCCGGCTGGGCAGGCAATAGTTGGGCGAGCACTATATCGCTATTGCCCCGGCTGGTAAAAAATGCCTCTCTCCAAGCCGAGGGATCCGTAAAGTTCGCCAGCAAATATACCGTTGGATCCGGGTTTTGATCCAAGGCGAGCGCGCTGCTGTCCCCGCCACATTGGCGAACCCAAACCACGTTGCCCGCGGGATCCCAGCGTGAAACAAAAGTGCGTTGAGCCACGGTGTTGGTTAGCTGGACCGACCCAATGCGGGTGGTCTGGAGGAATTTGCCCGTAAGATAAATATTGGTCGAAAAAATCCCGCCGTTGGTGGTGAGATTGACAAAAACGCTGCCCGGGGATTCGGCGCCCGATAATCCAATGCCTTGCGCCCAGAGGTTTTCGCCGGAGCCATTGAAACGCGCAAAATAAATCTCCACGTTATACGCTCCGCCAACCGTAGTGAGCGAGTTGGTGCCGAAAGTGGCGGTGCCACCAAAGCTTCCGGTTAGATACACTCCGCCGTCAGGGTCCAAGGCCAGCCGGCCGGCATTGTCATAGTAGGAACTGCCGCCAATCCCCGTCACCCATAAGGCGTTGCCGTCCGGGTCATATTTAGCCAGGAACCCGTCATTGCCCCCCCGGCTGGTGACTTTCAACGAGTCGAATGACGCGGTTTTCTCAAAGTAACCAGAAACATAGGCATAACCGTCGCTAGTAACGGCTAAGGATTGCCCATAATCATACCCATTTCCCCCAGCGGATTTCGCCCAAAGCAAATTGCCGTCCGGATCGAACTTGGCGATCAGGGCTTCTTCGTACCCATTCAAATTGGTGGTGGCAAAGGAGGCAAACCGTGCCATCCAGCCAACCACGTATATATTATCCTTCGCATCCGTGGCCACGGCCGCCATTTGATTGATTCCAGCGCCACCGATAAGTTGGATCCACCCGGCCTTTCCGGAGGCATTGAGCTTAGTCAGAAAAAGGCTCTCATTATCCCGCGCCCATTTATTGGATACCACCAAACCGCCACAGGTAAACTCGACCGATTTCGTGGATCCCAAGGCAATCAAATTCCCATGTGAATCAGCGGCCAAACTGGCAACGGAGTCATTATCGGTGCCGCCCGCCGGAATGACCCAACTCAATTGGCCGGAAACGTTCCACTGGGCAATAAAACCATCTTGATTGCCCGCAACCGTAAGTGACTGAGTCCCGATACGGGTAGTCCCTTCAAATGCTCCGGCAGTGTAAACGTGGCCGTTTCGGTCCACCAAGATGTCATTTCCCGTGTCCGAGGCGCTGCCGCCACTACGCTGAATCCAATTCCACTCCTGAGCATCAGAATCAACCGTATTGCCTAGCAGCAATGCCAGGAAAATTGCGAGCCATCCCCTCGAGAATAACGAATAAAAACCGGACGCTGACTTAAGCCAATAATGAGCAATGACTATTATATTCATGGAATATCGGGTTTATAGAACCGCATTATGCCCAGTTTGGGAGTGCATCGCAAGCTCTATAGCCTTGCAAGAGAGTCGCGGCGGCTTCTTCGAAGAGCTTTTCACGCGCTTTCCAATGCTAGTTTTGCAGAAATGTGGCTTCGCCATGCCTAGCAGGACCTATCCGTTTTCCTCGATGGGAGCGGCCAGCAATTCAGCCGGTGACGCTCCGGGTGGAATGTGTTATGATTCCGCCATGATGCAAGCCCATTTTCCCCGACAGGTAATTCTCCTTATTGGCCTGGCGCAACTGCTCACAGGTTGGTTGCACGCGGCCATTCAGCCTTCCGCCTTGCGCTGCGAATATGCGGTGAATCCCGTGGGCGTGGAAGCGTCACACCCCCATTTGAGCTGGGAATTGGAATCCCGCGCACGCAACCAGCGGCAGAGCGCTTACCAAATTCTTGTCGCAAGCACGCCTGAGGCACTGGCGGCTGGCCAGGGTAACCTTTGGGACTCAGGGCGGATTCATTCCAGCGCTTCGGTCCATGTTCCCTATGGCGGCCAGCCCTTAAACTCGCGCCAACGCTGTTGGTGGAAAGTCCGGGTGTGGGATGGCGACGGCAAGCGCTCGGGGTGGAGCCCGCCCGCGTCGTGGGAAATGGCTTTGCTCAGGCCTGAAGATTGGAAAGCGAAATGGATTGGCAGTGGCCCGGAGCACGAACCCCGGCCGGCGGCAGGTTTTTTCAAGAGCCCAAAGGAGCTAGCGCAGGTGAGTGAAAAAGTCAGTGTAGATGGGCGGTCCACTCTGCTGCGCAAAGATTTTATCACCCAAAAATCGATTCGCCGCGCGGAGGTTTACGTAACGGGTTTGGGTTATTATGAACTCTCTTGTAACGGCCAGCGCGTGGGCCAGCGGGTTCTGGCACCCGCCAAAAGCAATTACCGCAAGTGGGTACTGTATGACATTTACGATCTCACCGCACAGCTGCAGCCGGGCACGAACGCTTTAGGCATGATGCTGGGGAACGGCTGGTTTAATCCCGATCAAAAATGGTGGGAGCCGTATCGAATGCAATGGTTCGGTTCTAAGCGCGCGCTGGTTCAATTACACCTCGAATACACGGACGGTTCATCGAGCCTCGTCGTTTCAGATGGCTCGTGGAAGACGGCACCAGGGCCGGTGCTATCCTCGTGCGTCTTTGATGGGGAGGTATATGACGCGACGCAAGAGCAACCGGGCTGGGATCAACCGGGTTTCCCGGACGCTACTTGGACAAATGCCCACGTCGTCGAAGCGCCCGGAGGAGAGCTGGTATCGCACCTCATGCCCCCAATCCAGGTAGTAGAACGCTTGAAACCCATCGGAGTGAGCCAGCCCAAGCCTGGCATTTTCGTGTTCGACTTCGGGCAAAATTTTGCGGGATGGACGCAACTCGCGGCCACCGGCGCACGCGGCACGCGCATCCAGTTGCGTTATGCGGAGGACCTGGAGCCGGGCGGCATGATCGATGTCAAAAGCAACGAACGAGCCTTGGCGACGGATGCTTACGTGATGCGTGGGCAAGGGCGGGAAGTTTATGAGCCGCACTTTACCTTTCACGGATTCCGCTACGTGGAGATCACGGGGTATCCTGGCACTCCGCAGTTGAGCGATATGCTCGGATGTGCCGTACATACGGCGGTCGCGAGCACGGGCGATTTTTCCTGCGATAACGAACTGCTCAATCGCATCCATCGGGCCACCCGCTGGTCGCAACGCAGCAATCTGATGGGCTACCCCATGGATTGCCCGCAGCGGGACGAACGGCTCGGATGGTTCGGCGACGCGATGGTTTCCATGGAGGAGGCCATGTTCAACTTCGATCTGCCACTGTTTTATCGGCAATGGCTGAATGGCGTTCGTTACAATCAAAACCCCACCAATGGCGACATCTCCATCGTCTCGCCCCGGCCCTACATTCCGGACGAACCCGATCCGGCTTGGAGCAGCGCTTACCTCGTGATGTTGTGGCAATATTACTTACACTATGGCGACCGGGATTTTCTCGCCTCCCACATCGACTCCATGCGCCGTTACGTGGATTACCTCGGCACGCAGGCGACTAATCATATCCTGCCGCAATACTGGATCGGCGACTGGGGCACGATTGTCGAGGGCTGGAAGGAGGGCGAACCCGCTCTGGTGGGGACGGCCTTTTACTATTACGACACACGCATATTGGCGGAAACCGCGCGCGTGCTTGGCCGGACCGCGGAGGCTGTTCAATATCAGGCCCTCGCGCAGGAGATCCGAGCGGCCTTCAACCATAAATTCTATAATCCCCAAAAACGCCAGTACGATCCCGGCACGCAATTTAGCAATGCTTTCCCCTTGTTTCTAGGCTTGGCTGAAGAGGCCGATGTGCCCGCAATATGGGATAACATTCTGCGCGATCTGGAGCGCTGCCAGGGGCACTTCAACGTGGGCGTGCTCGGGGCGAAATATTTACTCGACGCGCTGGCGCAGTCCGGACGCGCGGATGTCGGTTTTCAATTGGCAACTCAAACCGGATATCCAAGCTGGGCGCACTTGATCGAAGGCGGGCGCACCACATTATCCGAATTTTGGGACCTGCATGGCTCGCACAATCACGTGATGTTAGGCAGCATTGACGGGTGGTTCTATCGCGTGCTCGCGGGCATCCAACCCGATCCTGAGAAACCGGGCTTTGAAAACATGATCATCAAGCCGTACATCCCCCGTTCGCTGTCCACCGTGAGGGCCAAGATTCACACGGTGCGCGGCCCCGTAACGGTAGAATGGACCCAGCGGAACGGCTCTCTGAGGATGAATATCATAATTCCCGCCAACAGTTCGGCCACCGTCTATGTCCCCGCAAATGCCGCCAGCAGCGTCAGCAGCACGCCCCGCCTGGGAGTTGGGCAAATGGAAAACGGCGCGGTCCGTTTTCAGGTGGGCTCGGGAAACTACGAATTTCGCGTGTCGGCGGGCCGACCGTGAAACCATTTGTTCCCAAAGCCTGCGGCACTCAAGAATTGGAAGCAGGTGCGGTATCGAGGGCGGCAGGCGGAGTCGTCGCGATGGTTTCCACATCCGTTTTCACCTCGCTGGCATTCTGGTACCGGCGCTCCGGTGCCTTTTCCAAGGAGCGCAGAACAACCTCGTCCAACCTTGCATCCATGGGCGCCCGGCTGGAGGGCAACGGGAACTTGCCCAGCGGCAATTCGCCCGTGAGCATTTCATAGAACACGACGCCCAACGAATAAATGTCCGCGCGATGGTCGACTTTCCCGGGCACTTCGACTTGTTCCGGCGCCATGTAGTGCGGTGTGCCGATCGCTTGGTTCTGGGTTAACGCCGGCCCGGAAGAACCGCGGTCCAGGAGTTTGGCGATCCCAAAATCACCGATTTTCACCCTACCCTGCCGGTCCAGAAACACATTCTCCGGCTTGATGTCGCGATGCACCACTCCCTGGCTGTGGGCGAATTGGAGGGCCTCGCAAATCTTCGGGATAATGGCCAACGCCGTCGTAGCAGGCACGGGTCCCCGGCGCATCAACTCCCGCAAGGTGGAACCGTCGACGTATTCCATGAGCAAGTAATACAGCCCTCCCACTTCGCCGAAATCGTGCACGGTGACGATGTTCGGGTGGGCCAGTCGCGCCAACGCCTGAGCCTCGCGCAAAAAACGATCCGCAAACCTCGGGTCCGCGCTTTTCTCGGGCACGAGGATTTTCAAAGCCACCATTCGATCCAACTTCGGCTGGCGGGCTTGGTACACCAGCCCCATGCCACCGCGCCCCACATGGGTCAGGATTTCCAATTGGGGAAAACGCTTGGCAAGCTCGGCGAGCGTGGGAGGCGGCACTGCGGATTGTGCTCCGGAGGCACCAACACCACCAGTGGCTTGGGTTCCTGTTGCCAGGCCAACATTCATGGCGCAGCGAGGACAGATCCCTTGCGGGGAGCCTGGCCCCACCTGCCCGCCGCAACGGGGACAAACGGTGGGAGCGGGAGCGGCCTGCGGTGGAAGCGGCGCTGCCGGTGGCCTAGGCGGGTTGGAATTCCCCACACGCTGCCACAACTTATAGAAGAAAAAGATTACCCCACCATACACAACCGTATTAACCACCAGGATAAGTAATAGTTCCCATCCCCCTATGAACCCAGCCACCATAATGTATTTTTCCATATGCCGCTTACTACCGGATTGCCCGTCCAAGGTTGCGCCATTATTTATGGGCTCAAAGCCGCGAAGAGATATCGCAACTCATCCTCGACCTCCTCGGCTGTGGACACGGTGCGCGCGATCTCCTCGCGCAGCAACTCACGGTAACGCTTGCGCAAACGGTGCGCGGCGGCCTTGACGGCGGATTCGCTTAAGCCCAACTGGGCGCCCAGCTCCCGATGGGAAGTCTCCGCACGTTCGCCCGCCAAGGAGTCCTTGAGGCCCAGAAAGAGAGCCTCCCGCCCCGAATCCGCATACTCGCGTCGCAAGCGCCCCAGCACCGTGTCGAGCAAGGTCAGCGCCCATTGCCGGTCGAAAGCGCGGTCAGGAGTATCGCCGCTCGCCGCGATTTGGACACAACGAGTCTCGGCGTCATCCAGCGGCAGGGAAATCGTCAACACTTTGCCGCCCCGTTTCCAGGCCTGGGATTTTTGCCATTCGTTGGCGAGGAAGTTTTTGAGCGACACCAGCAGGAAGGAACGAAAGCGGCCGCGGCCAGAGTCCGCCTGGGCGACGGCATTCCGCTCGATAAAATGCGCGAAAAATTGCTGCGTGAGATCCTGCGCATCGGGCGGCGAATAACCCGCTTGCCGCACGTGAGCATAAAGGGGTGGCCAATAGGTTTGGCAGAGCTTGGACAAAGCTTCACTGGCTTGTGCCTCATTCGCGCCCCCCGCGCTGGCGATCATCCGCCAGTCCGTAGTGGCAAAAGGTCGCCGGGGCAGGAATCCCGTCCCTGCTTTATCCGCAAACTGCCCAGTAGAGTGTCGGCCCATGAGGGCGATCCTACTGGCGCAAGTTAGATATGCAAGCGGCGCCAACCAGCACTATGACAGGTTTGAAGCCAGCCATGCTTCGCCTTGCCTGTCGGCTTGGATTAAGCCAATGTTAATGGACTCATGAATGCAAAGACGCTGTTCGGTGGCTCAGTACTCTTGATCTTGATGACCATGCAAGGCCCGCTGGCCGCGTTTTCGGCTGAGGTGAACTACGACGAAGCCCAGGTGGGATCGTATAAACTACCCGATCCTTTGCGCATGTCGGACGGCCGGGCCGTAACGAACGCTTCCCAGTGGCGGAACTTGCGCCGCCCCGAAATTCTCGAGCAGTTTCAGCGCGAAATGTATGGCCGGTTCCTGCCCCGGCCTGCGGCGGTTCGTTTTCATTTGCTAAGTGATCCGAAACCCGCCCTGGACGGCCGCGCCATCCGGCGAGACATCCGGATGGAAATCACCGGCGCCACCAATGGAACCGCCATGACCTTCAGCCTTTACCTGCCCAGCGACGCAAAGCAGCCCGTGCCAGTTTTCCTGGGTGTGCATTTATTCGATACGGCGCGCGAATTTCCATCACCCGCCGTTGCCCGACGATTACCTGGTTCAAAGCCGCCGACTGGGGAAGATAATCTCGCCGTCGGGCGTGAGGCCGCTATTCAGATCCTAGAGCGCGGTTATGGTTTGGCTTCGGTGGATATTCAGCACTTGGCGCCTGACTCGGCGACAAACTACCAGACTGGAGTTCTGCGGTTAATGGGAAGGGCGCAAGGCGGGAGTGTTAGCCCCGATGAATCGGGAGCCCTGGGGATCTGGGCCTGGGGACTCTGTCGCGCCTTGGATTACCTGGAAACCTTGCCGGAAGTTAATGCCCGCCAAGTTGTGGTCATCGGTCATTCGCGAATGGGCAAAACGGCCCTTTGGGCGGCCGCCAACGACGAACGCTTTGTCATCGCCATTTCCAACTGCTCGGGTTGTGGCGGAGCGGCCTTAAACCGGCGCAATTATGGAGAAACGCTGGCCATTATCACAAAAGCATTTCCATATTGGTTTGGCAGCCGGTTGCCGGCGTATGCCGGCCACGAGGACAATTTGCCCGTCGATCAACACGAGCTCATTGCTCTAATCGCGCCGCGCCCCGTCTACATTGCTAGCGCCGTCGAAGATCGTTGGGCGGATCCCAAAGGCGAATTTCTAGCCGCGTTAAACGCCGAACCCATCTACCAACTGCTCAACGCTGGTGGCCTGGGCGTCAGCTCCCAACCAGCCCCGGATCAGCCCGTGGGTGAAACCCTCGGCTACCATCTGCGCTCCGGTCAACACGACCTGACGGATTATGACTGGCAACAATACCTCTCATTCACGGACCACCAATTGGGGCGAGCGAAACCGTGATCACATCCCATCGCCAGTATAGGTTAATGAATTGGTCAATGAAAACACGCAAGGCTGGTGCCAATTAAGCACGTAGCGAAAAATATGCATGCGACATTTTTGTTATTACTTCTGTTGCTGATAGTGGGAATAACCGGTTTGCTGTGGTTCCTGGCCGATATTCGATATTTGCAGCTGTGGGGATTAAGGACACGGAATCCACCGGGTAATCAAATACTGCACCACAAAGAAACATCTATTAAACATATGCAACGCTATAAATTAGAAACCTTATTGGCGGATCATCAATCGATAAAATGCCGGTCCGGTGGGCCTGGCAAATACTGCGCGCGTTTGCTTAGTCGAGGCATAGACCGTCTTCAAAGTGCGCCATGAGCCACCTAAATCTTCGGAACTCTCTATATCGTAGCATCGGCCAGGAACGGATTGGAAAAAGAGCGCGAATTCGTTTTCAGCGATGGGAAGTGAATCATAAAAACTTAGATCGTTTGGCCGCATGGTGGCTTCGAAGGCCAAAACTGAATTATTATCCGTTGGGTTCGTACCGGCCATTTTCTCTTGCAGATTCGTCAATCCATCTCCATCCGCATCGTCTTGCTCACCGCTCGCATGCGGATAGTTTTCGAGCAGGTGATAATTGACTGCCCATTGATTATATGTTGTCCAAAGCAGGGCGGGCCGGCCGGCAAAACTAGAGCCCCAACCCACCGTGCCTTCATGGTAAAATACGGTAACGTTGGCCGGGAGTTGAGAGCTCGACAACAGTGAAGGGGCATCGCCCTCGAACTCCAACTGAACGAGCCCGGTGCAACCATCAAACGAACTGGCATCAAACGCCTTCAGGCTGCGAGGCAAAACTAGATTGGTAAGGCTCACGCAATTCTGAAAAGCACGCGAAGCAAGGTTGGTCATTCGCTGAGATAATTGGACCCCAACCAGGTTAGAACAGTTTTGAAATAAGGCCGCAGGCAGAGTCTTCAAGCTATTTGGCAAAGATATGGTTGAAAGACAAAGACAATTGGAAAATGCTGAATCCCCAAGAACCGAGAGATTGGTCGATAAGTGGATGCTTGGGCTTGCTTCGAAAAAGCGGACTGCAGAATATTAAAATATTAGTTCGACGAGTTTTCAAAGTCAATAGGAGACATGTAATTCAAGGCGCTGTGCAAGCGGCGCCGGTTGTAGAACGTTTCAATATAATCGATGATGGCCAAGCGCGCCTCGGCCCGGGTTTTAAAGTGGCGCCGATAAATCAGCTCCAGTTTGAGCGTGCTCCAGAAGGATTCCATGGGGGCGTTGTCGTAGCAGTTGCCTTTGCGGCTCATGGATGCTTTGGCTCCGGCCTGCTGCAGGGCTTGGGTGTATTGGGGGCTCGCGTACTGCACGCCTTGGTCGGAATGAAAAATCAACCCCGGTGATGGCTGGCGATGGGTGCAAGCCATGTGCCAAGCCGCTAGGACGAGCGGGGTGTCGATCCGTTCGCTCAAGCTCCAGCCGACCAGTCGGCGGCTCCAGAGGTCTTCCACCCCGGCCAAGTATAGCCAGCCTTCCGCGGTGGCGATGTAGGTGATGTCGCCTAGCCAAACCTGGTTGGGCCGGGTGGGCGGTGGGGCCTGGAGCAAGCGATTGGGGGCCACTGGCCGGCCGTGGCGGCTATCGGTGGTGCAGACCCTAAAACGCTTGGGAACTCGCCCGTAGAGGCCTTGTTGGCGCATCAACCGGGCTATCCGGTTGCGTCCATGGCTGCGGCCTTGTTGCTGGAGTTGACGCTGAATGCGAGGGCTGCCAAAGGTCTGGCGGCTAGCCGCAAAGAGTTGTTGAACTATGGTGGCCAAGGCTTGATCTTCCCGCGCCCGAGCCGTGGGGTGGGCCTGCCGGTGGGCCCAATCATAAAAGCCACTGGCCGACACTTCCAAGGTCTGGCAGAGCAAAGCCAAGGGAAACTCGCCTTTCATCGCTTGGACCCGTTGGTAGCGTTCGTTGGGGGTTCGGAGAGGATGCCCAAGGTTTTTTTTAAAATGTCCCGCTGTTGGCGCATCGCCTCTAATTCCTGGCGCAAAGCCGTGTTTTCCTCCAAGAGTTGGGCGCGGGACTTTGCCCCGACGCCCCCTTCCCCCCCAGAGGTCGGCGGGGCAAAGTCCTGACTCCAGGCATAGAGCTGGCTAGGTTTTAACCCCAGCTCTTCAGCCATGAACGTAGCCGATTTGCCACTGGTCCTCCAGAGTTGCACGGCATCTTGCTTAAAGATGCGATCATATTTCTTGCGCGGAGATGACGGTTTCACAGATTGCTTCATACGCTTTCTCTTTTAGGGTTCTTTACTTTTCTGTGTCCGTCAATTCGAAGCAACCTCACTTCTCAAACTGACGCAATCCGCGAAAGCCGACGCACCCACCTCAGTCGCGCTATCCGGCATATGGAAATCATCAAGAAAAGTGCACCCAGAGAACGAGCTGTCGCCAATGCAAGCCAGGCCAGCCAGAAATTCGACGCAACTTAATTGGGAGCATTTATAAAAAGCTTTTGGGCCGATGTTTACAGAACCACCCAGCGTGACTTTGATCAAGCCGGCGCATGAAGAGAAAGCCCCCTCGCAAATATTGGTCACACTTTTCGAGAGGGATAGGTACTGCAGCCCGGCAGATTTTTGAAACGCGTTGGTTCCAATTTGAACCAACTTCATTCCGCCAATATTACTTGGAAAATCTAATGAATATGCATTTCCAAAGTAGCCTATGACTTCGAGGCGCGTGGCATCCAATGGCTGGGATATAATCGGCGAGGATTCGGACCATAGTTGAACGGGCAATCCCTGAAAGGTTGCATCCCACCCCGTCTTACCTGGCAAACGATATATGACGGCATGGTTGCATAAATTAAATATATCCTTACCTGCATCGGCGGGAACATTGCCTTTGAAAAATAGCTGCTGCAAATCGAGGCAAAGAGCAAATGCTTTTTCTCCTAAGGTTTCCAGACTGGCCGGAAAAACCAAGCCTTGCAGATGGTAACAACCTCTAAAAGCCATTGGCCCAATTGTGGTCAGGCGGTTAGGCAAATTTATTTGATGCAACTGGATACAATCATAAAAAGCCTGCTCACCGATGTGCCGCAGACATTCTGGCAGATTAATGTTTGCCAAGGCATAACAACAATTAAAGGCCCTGGCTCCGATGCGGGTGAGGTTGGCGGGCAAAGAGATTTGGGAAAGTTTACGGCAACCTGAAAACGCACCATCGCCTATTTCCAGGAGTCCGCTGGACAGATATGCGTTAGTCAGCGACACACAATCATAAAATGCGTTAACCCCAATATTAGTCACTGTATCAGGTAACGTGACACTCTCCAACGAGAGGCGATTCGAAAAAACGTTGTTACCTATGCTCACTACGATCCGGCCATCAATAGTGTCAGGCACTTTGATTTCTCTCATATTGCCGCCATAGCCCGTAATGGCAATGGTTTCCTCCGAAAACAAGGCGACAGTAAAGGCTGATATATAATTCCAACGGTATATCTGATAACCGTTCCAATAGCCATACCAATACCATTCCGAATCGGTTGAGTCGAACGGATAATACATAAGCGGTATGGCATCATACGCAAACCAATAGGGATGTATATCGGGCATTTTGTCACTGGTAAAGTACACCTTCAAACCGTTGCAGAAACCAAAAGAGTATAATCCAAGAGATTGAAGGCAGGACGGAAAGATTATGGATTTTAGGCCAGTACAATCCATAAATGCGCATTGGCATATATTCGTCAAATTGCGCGAAAATATCACATCTTTCAGCTTGCTGCATCCCAAAAACGCATTTGTGCCAACCGTACAAACGCTATGGGGCATGGTGTAAGTGCCTTCCATGCCTCCTGGACAGCAAACAAGCAAGTTAGTGCTGCGGTTGAATAAAACCCCACCTTCGCTGTGGAAATTAGGATTGTTGTCATCAACCCAAATATTGGTCAGGGCGCTGCATCCGGCAAAAGGATTGCCATAAATCTCCGCCAAACTGGCTGGCAGGTTAATGCTCGTCAGTTTGCTGGAATAACTGAATGCGCCGTCCCCAATCTGAGCCAAATTTGTAGATAAGATGACAGTTGTGAGGTTAAAACAAGCAGAGAACGCCTCAGTTTCCATGTTTGTCACGCTGTTGGCCAAGGTGATATATTTTAAATTTTCGCATGAATAAAAGGACCTCCATGGAATGCTGTGCAACTTGTCGGGCAGCACTAGTTCGGAAAGTCGGGAACACCCCTCAAAAGCCTTGAACCCCATGGACTCCAGATTTGCAGACAGTTGAAGATGTTGCAGCCCAGAGCAGCCAGAGAAAGCCGCAACTCCAATGGTTGTGACGCTATTGGGAATTATCAGATCAACAACGCCAGTGCACCCATAGAAAGCTGTGTCTCCAATGGTGGCAACAGGCAGCCCTTCAATCTGATCCGGAATGGAAACCACCCCACCTGCTCCTCGGTAAGAAGTGATCGTCACGCTGCCATTAGTGGCCAACGCATAACCAAAGTCACCGCTGTTGCCGGCTTGGGTGTGCGGCAGCCCCATGAGCAAAAGGAATATCGCAACAACTAACCGCGAAACAAAACCGCGGCACAAATATTTTCTCAAATTCAAGCCCTTCATAAACAAACACCCGCTCGACACCACAAAAGACAGGCCTCGATCCAATAAATGGATACCAGATTCCTACCTCAGACGTAAAGAGGATTTATATGTTAGCTATAGTTATATTCTTAGATGAATATCTTATTAAAAGAACCGGACCTTGCATTTTTAAACCTTTCTTTGATATTCCAAGAAATTTCCAATGAGAATCTGATTCTGTTAAGGAGTTGGGACTGAAGGACACATTTACCAATGGCCTTCACCCAGTTCGAATGCATCACGGCGCGTGTATCGGAAAGCGCTTAATGATCGGAAAATCGCCCACCAGTTCAAACTCAAATTCCTCCGTCTTGCCGGGGCGCCGAATGCGGGCTTGCTCGACACCACGGTTGTGCGGATTGCAAGCCACGACCAGCAGCGTCTTCCCATCTTCCGAGAGTTTCGCGCGAACGAGCGGCTCTTGATAAAAGTTCACGTAACTGGGATATCGCTCATCGCCCACGCGCCAAACGTTGTTCCGCGAAGTTTTGATCTCGGGCATCTCCCAGGCGGTCTTGGCTTCAATGATGTCTCGGTTCTGGCTCGCTTGCCACATGCCCAGGACGTGGAAATTGTAGAACCCGAAATATTTTAGGTAGTAGTTGAGCGGCACCTCCGTCCCGTTGATGCTCCGCTGGATGGCTGGCTCATTCACCCGCCAGTCGGAATAGTCGGCTAATTCCTCCGAATAGCGTGTGCCCACCTCCCAGCATTGCAGTCCATCCATGACACAATGGCCGAAGAGTGAGAGCGCATAGGTTGATGAAGCGGGGGCCTGGTGTTTGAGGTCCTCCCGCCGAACTCCGCCTTTGGCATCGGTGAACCGGTATTGGGAGAGCGGATAGTTGTCCACGAATTCGACTTGGATCCACGTGGAGAGAATGTTGACCACTTCGGGCCGGGCCAGCTTCCCTTGTTCCCACTCCTGAACAAAAGCGTAAAGCTGGGATGGTTTGGAGTTGTTGATCCAATAAACCGAGGGATTACCCAGGTTCAAGTTGCACCGCTGAAACACCGAATGCAGGTCGTTCTCGGGATGATTGTATTTCTCGCGCCACTGCTTGGCTCCATTGAGATCGATGCAACCCGTGGGTTTGCCGTCCGATATGCTATCAAAAATGCGGAACGATGATTTCACGACTCCCACGCCCCAGCAGCCAATCAATACATCCAGCTGCTTGCCGCGCACTTCACCAATGAGCTTGGCGAAGGCGTCATACTGGGGCTCCTTCCAAGAGAAATAATTCGGGGCTTCGAAATCGGGGATAATGATGGCGCAGGAGGCAGCGTATTGGTGAAAAGGCTCAATCTTCCAGTTCTTGGGATCAGTGGGATCAGCCGTAAAAGCACTCCCATGATGTGGAATCCATTCATTATCGGTGAACAGTAGTCCGCGCTTTTGCCGTTCTCCCGGTGAACCATTGTGGGTCATCGCACACGGTGCCACATGGGTAAAGCCAAAGTCATACATGGGGCATTGGTTCTTGCGGTCTGTCTGCCGCGCCTTTGCCGCTCCTTGCCAGAGGGCGTACTTGCCCCGAGGCAGGGACCAACCCGAGGGAAACCAATCCCCTTCATCGAAGTCGTAGCCCAGGCGGTTGGTGGGAATATGGAACCACTGCGGAAGTCCAATCCGTTGCTGGCCGCCTAGCTGCAAGATTTCCTGATAATTCTCTTTCACCTCCCACGGCTTGGCCGGATTGTAGAACTCGACGGTGAGATTGACCGGCAGGCCGGCGAATTCGGGACTGAACTTGAAATGCTTCAAAGGCTCCCTCATGGGCGTGCCCATATTCAACGTCCAGCGTTTGCCACAACCTTCAACTTGATAAGTATCCCAGGCGGCGTCTGTCACCGTCAGCCCATCATCAGCCACCTCACATTTCATCACCAGCACGTTGGCATGATTGTAGATGCCGGAGGTAATCTTAGGCCAAAGTTTCACGGCGGCGGGTTGAGCGCTTGCCGAAAACGCCAATACCACGCCGGTAAGTAAGGCAGCCAGCCAGGAGGTCAGTTTCATCGCGGCATTTTACCTACCACAAATCTCAAGTAAAGACTCCACCCGAATTAGCCGCAAGCGGCGACAGTCGACCTCCAATGGTCGTTGATGTCCACTGGCGTCCGGACTGGGAAGTCCGCGGAGAATCTATGTTAGGACAATTCCTTTCCGTGGAAATCCAGGCTCGAAGGCGGTTTAGCCAAACAGCGGCAGGATGGGTTTGCCTAAGCCGTCGCGGGTGACGTAAAAGGGGCGTTTCTCAATCTCGTACGCCAGTTTGGGCGAAATGCCCAGGGCGTGATAGATCGTCGCATGCAGATCCAGGGCAAACGCATCTAAATT